>Ga0209638_1001911_pt1 | contig 12993 bp, 10 predicted proteins | sample BarGraNGADG00211_FD_184490 | JGI IMG/M metagenome (GOLD analysis project Ga0209638, IMG submission 184490) | Arctic peat soil microbial communities from Barrow, Alaska - Barrow Graham LP Ref core NGADG0002-211 (SPAdes) (version 2) | ecosystem: Environmental > Terrestrial > Soil > Wetlands > Peat... | reverse complement strand
CGGTGGCCATCACGGCGCGGTCCAGGAATTGGTCCACGGCGTCGCGGGCTTCCTCGGCGCGCTGGCCGATCACATTGATCTCCTGGTGTACCGGCGCCAGCTCCGGCGCGGGCCGGTAACTCACGTTCTTGGGAAGCTTGCCGCTTGCGGCGCCGGCCTCGGGCAACACCTCGATCACGTCGTCGATCTCCACCTGCATCTTCATGAAGCCGGCTTCCACTTCGAAGCGGCCGTTGCCCAGCAGCCGCAGCACGCGGGCAGGGTCGCGCACGTCCTTGAGCCGCACGCGCGCGCCTTCTTCGATGCGCAACGGCAGGATGCGGTCCTGCCGCGAATCGTCCTCGGTGGAAAGGACGGTAGTCTGGAAATCCTCGCGCAATTCGCGCTTGGCTTTCGCAACCTTGCGTTGCGCCTCCTGTTCGGCCTTGCGGCGCTCCGAGTTCTGGCCGAGTTTCCCGATGGTCTCGCGGGCCTGCTCTTCGAAGCGCGCCAGCGCCTGGTCGGTGCGCCGTTCCAGCTCTTTCAGTTTGGCGGTCTCGCGCTTCTCCCACTCGCCCGCCAGTTCCTTCTCGCGGCGCGCCAGGCGCTCCACGCTCTCTTGCAGGCGTTGCTCCAGCGACTGGGTCTCTTCGATGCGCCGGTGCAGCTCGCTCAGGAAGCGCGTCACGTCGCGCTCGCGGCCGCTCATGGATTGCCGCGCGCGCTGCATGATGTCCTCCGGCAAACCCAGCCGGGTGGCGATCTCCAGGCCCGCGGATTTGCCCGGCAGGCCCAGTTGCAGGCGATAGGTTGGCTCGAAGGTCTCTTCGTCGAAACCCATCGAACCGTTCACCACGCCCTCCACCGACGCGCCGTAAAGCTTGAGCGCCATCAGGTGGGTCGATACCAGTGTGAACGCGCCCGCCGCGCGGAAATGCTCCACCACGGCCACGCCCAGCGCGCCGCCTTCCTCGGGATCGGTTGCGGCGCCCAGTTCGTCCAGCAGCACCAGCGAATCGGGCGTCACGTCCAGCGCCATGTCGCGGATGTTGGAAATGTGAGCGGAGAACGTGCTGAGGTTTTCCTGAATCGATTGGTAGTCCCCGATGTCCGCCAGCACCTGCGCGAAGAGCGGAAACTCGGCCTCCACGGCGGGCACGGGCAACCCGGACTGGGCCATCAGACTCAAGAGACCCACGGTTTTCAGCGTGACCGTCTTGCCGCCGGTATTGGGGCCGCTGATCAGCAGCGTGCGGTGGTCCTGGTCCATCTCCAGGCTCACCGGAACGGCCGACTTGCGGCGCCGCCGCAGCACGTCTTCCAGCAGCGGGTGGCGCGCATCTTTCAGGCACAGCCGCTCGCCGAAGCGCGGAATGACGCAATCGAACTCCCCCGCGAAACGCGCCTTGCCGAAGATCAGCTCCAGTTCCGCCATGGTCACCAGCGTGCGGCGAATCGAATCGCCGTACGCGCGCATGCGGTTCGTCATTTCGAGCAGGATGCGGTGGACTTCGCGCGCCTCTTCTTCCGTCAATTGCGCCAGTTCGTTGTTGAGGTCGATGGTTTCGAGCGGCTCGACGAACAGCGTGCGCCCGCTGGAGCTGACGCCGTGGATGACCCCATCGAGCTTGCGCCGTTGCCCGGCGATCACCGGCACCACGAAGCGCTCGTTGCGGATGGTGACGAACTCTTCCTGAAGCACGCCGTCCTCGTGGTGCGCGCGGAGGAACCGCTCGAGCGACTCCTGAATGGATTTCTTCTGGCGCTCCATGTCGCGGCGCAGGCGGGCCAGCGCGACGCTGGCGTGGTCCGCGATGCTGCCATCGGGCAGAATTTTGCCTTCCAGGTCCTTCAGCAACGCGCGGAAATCGCCGATGGCCTGCGCGCGCCGCCCCAACCGCGGAAAACGCTCGGCCGCCGCAGCCAGCAGGGACTTGGCGTCGGCGGCCCGGTCGAGCAGCGAGAAGAGGTCGAAGATTTCCTTGGGGTCGAGGCTGGCGCCTTCAATCCGCAGCTTGTGTACCGAGGCCTCGGTGTCGGGCAGGCCGTTGAAATCGATGCGGATGGCCCCGCCGCGCGCCGCGGGCCGGACGGCCGCGCGCAGGTATTCCACGGCCTCGCCAGTCTCGGCCAGGTCTTCGACGAGGCGCTCGCGGTCCGCGTGCGGCTGCACCTTTTCCAGTTCGCGCCGGCCCAGCGGGCTGGAAATGTAGCGGCCGAGTAACTGCCGCAGGGCTTCGAATTCGAGGACTTCGGAACTGGTTTTCAAGCTTGTACCTTAGGGGCGCCACAGGGTCGGGCATGCCCGACCCCTACAACGATACGGAGCCGCGACCGTCAGGGAGCGGTTTCCCTACCTGTATTTTCTCCGCTCGCGGAACGCTTTTTCAATCACCGCGGGGGTGCCTTCGGTGATCGGAAGACGCGCCAGGTCGCGGCGGCGCACCCATTCCACGGCGCAGACATCGTCGCCGGCGCAAAGCGTTCCCCCGGCGGCGCGGCAGATGTAATCGATCAGCACGTAATGATACTCGGGCGCGCCGGCGGCGTCTCGCATGATCCGTTCGAACACTTCCAGCACGCCGAGCGGCCGGACTTCCAGGCCGGTCTCCTCGCGGACTTCCCGGCGGAGGCCGTCGGTCAGCGCCTCGCCGATCTCCAGCAGACCGCCGGGCAGCGACCACCAACCCTTCAGCGGCTGCTTGCCCCGCTGAGCCATCAGGACGCGGTCGCGCTCCAGGATGATCGCGCCCACGCCGACCATCGGGCGGCTGGGGTATCGGCGGTCGTCCGGCGCCACGAATCAGCGCCCGCCTTTTTGCTCGCGCAGCGTGATGTTGTTGATCACCTGCTTCACGCCCTTCACTTTCTTGGCGAGCGTCGTGGCCCTGTCCTTCTGTTTCTGCAGCTCGACTTGCCCGCTCAAGGTGACCACGCCCTCCTTCACGTCTACCTTGATCGCTCCGCCCTTGACCACCTGGTCGTTTGCCAGCTTGATGCTGACCTGGTCGGTCATCAACCCGTCGCTGGGGGCCTCCTTGGCCAGGCAGACGGAGGCCAAGGCAAGAATCGCCAGTAGCGAAATGCAGGCTTTATTTATCATCTTCACCGGCCATTGTACGCCAGTCGAGCGCATCGAGGAAGGCCCGTTGCTCGCGCCATCCCGGCTGCACGCGAACGTGCAGGTCTAGAAAGATCTTGGTTCCGAAGAGTTTTTCCATCTCCACGCGCGCCAGCGTTCCGATTCGCTTTAACATCGCGCCATTGGCGCCGATCACGATGGGCTTCTGGCCTTCGCGCTCCACGCGGATGGTCGCGTAGATGCGGGTGATTCGGGGGGTTTCTTCCCACCGGTCCACCGTCACCGCCACCGAGTGCGGCACTTCCTTGCGCGTCGCCAGCAGAACTTTCTCGCGCACCAACTCGGCTGCCAAAAAACGCTCGGGCTGGTCCGTCACGTAATCCTCGGGGAAGTACGCCGGTCCTTCCGGCAAGCGATCCAAAATGACGCGGCGCAGGTCGTCCAGGCCGGCGCCCTTCGCCGCCGAAACCGGGACGAACTCGATGAACTCGTACATCGCCTTGTAGCGCTCGATGAGCGGCAGCAGGCGGGCTTTCTCTTTCACCAGGTCGACCTTGTTCAAGACCAGGACGACGGGAGTTTCCGCCTTGCGCGCCAGGTCCACCGCGCGCCGGTCCTCTTCTTCGAAGGTGCGCGCGGCATCCGCCACGAAGAGCAGCAGGTCGCGCTGATCGAGGGATGCCCGCACGGTGTTCATCAAGCGCTTGTTGAGAGGCGTATCCGCCTTGTGGATGCCGGGCGTATCGACGAATACGATCTGCGCCTCCGGCAGCGTCAGCACGCCCTGAATCGACGTGCGCGTGGTCTGGGGCTTATCCGCGACGATCGCCACTTTCTGGCCGATCAGCGCGTTCAGTAGCGTGGACTTTCCTGCGTTGGGCCGCCCGACGATCGAGACGAACCCCGATCTGAAGCTCTTATTCATGCGAAACCGTTTGGGACGTGCCGATGCGAACCTGGTTGACGCGCAGCTCGTCGCCCGCCAGTACTTCGATGCGGACGCCGTCGCGGTCCACAAACTCCCCGGGCTTGGGAACGCGTCCCAGCCACTCGCCGGCCAATCCGCCCACCGTCGTGGATTCGATGTCTTCTTCCTTGTGAAAGCCCTGGATCAGATCGCCAACGCGGTCCAGGTCGAAACTGCCCGAGACGATATATCCGCCGTGTCCGTCTTCGACCACGTCGCTGTCGGGCTCGTGCTCGTCGCGGATCTCTCCGATGATGACCTCCAGCAGGTCTTCCATGGTGGCCAAGCCCGCGGTGTTGCCGTACTCGTTCACCACAATCACCATGTGGGTGTTTTCCTGCTGCATCTGGCGCATCAAGCCGTTCACCGGCTTGGACTCGGGCACGAATGGAATGCTGCGGACCAGTTCGCGAACCGTGCGGCCTTCGCGCTCGCTCTCTTCGAGCTCGAACATGTCGCGCACGTGTACGAAGCCGATAATCTGGTCGATATTCTGCTCGTAAACCGGGACGCGCGAGTATTGTTCGTCGATCACCAGTTGGCGCAGTTGTTCGAGCGTGGCGTCGGCGGGAATGGCCACGATGCCGGGCCGCGGCGTCATGACTTCGCGCACCACCTTGTCCCCGAATTCCACCACCGATTGCATCAACTCGCGGTCCTGCTCTTCGATCAGCCCTTCCTCCGCCCCGGCCGAGATCAGCGCCTCGATGCTTTCGGCGGAAGTGGGCGCCTCTTCCGGCTCGGGGCTGGGGTTCGCCAGCTCGATCAGCGATTGGAAGAACCCGAGCAGCGCCACGCAGGGGCGCACCGTCCAGGCCAGCGCCCGGAGCAACGGCGCCAGCGGCATCAGCCATTGCGCGCGCGTGCGCCGGTAGAGCAACTGCGGCACGGCATACGACGCGACGGCCATGGTCAGCCACGCCGCCAGCGCGGCTTGCCAGAAATGGCTCCACGTACATGGCTCGTCATTGACGAACCATGCCAGGTAGAAAACGCCCAACAGGGCCAGCAGCGTGTGCTTGATAAGCGAGAAGGCGCCGGCCCCGTCTTCCGTCTTCAGCCCGAGCTTGTCTTCCAGCGTGTCTTTGAAGAACTCGAGCGAAGGCAAATCCCGCGGACGCAGCCTCAGGCTTTCCAGATAGAGCAGTTGCACGAAGGTGACCAGCGCCAGCAGCGGAATGGCGGCGATGGTCGCGATGGCGAGGGCCGTGATCATGACTTCACCCGCTCGATCAGCCCGTTCGGCAAGCCCAATCGCGCGCGCCAGCGCTTTTCGGCGCGCGCCATCCGGCCGGAATCCGTCTCGTGGTCCATGTCCAGCAGATGCAGGACGCCGTGGAGCATGAGGATGCGGATTTCGCTCTCGGTGGAATGGCCGAATTGGCGCGCCTGGGCGCGGGCTCGCGCCAAGGAAATGGCGATATCGCCAAGCGGAATCGTAGCGCCGCCGGTCTTTGCCGGCGGTGATTTCTTGGTGGGGCGGGCCGGGGCGCCCACGCCGTTTGCGGGTCCGCCTGCCTTCTTCTTGCTCGTACCGGGGAACGAGAGCACGTCCGTGGCGTAATCCTTCCCTCGGAACTCCCGATTCAGTCGCCGCAGCTCCGCGTCGCCCGCGATCAGGCAATCGAAGGGGCGGCCCTTGGTCGCTTCGGCTTGCAGTTTGCGGGCGAACCGTTCAGTCGCCACGCGGCGCACATCCGCCGGGACGCGCCGGAATGTCACCGTACTGCCTTCGTGGAAAGACATGTCGATGCGCTCAGGCCCGCGGCGCGGCATCGGGCGCCGGTTCCGGCTCGGCCAGCTTGAGCGTCAGTTGCCGGCCCACGCCCACGGCCTCGTTGTAACGCTCGTAGGCTTTGACGATCCGTTGCACCAATGCGTGGCGCACCACGTCCTTGTCGTCGAATTGCACGAAGCTGATGCCCTCCACGCCTTTGAGCACTTCCGCGGCTTCGATCAAGCCGCTGCGGCGGCTATTGGGCAGATCGATCTGGGTGACGTCGCCGTTGACCACCATCTTGGAGTTGAATCCCTGGCGCGTCAGCACCATCTTCATCTGCTCCGGCGTGCTGTTCTGGGCTTCGTCCAGGATGATGAAGCTGTCGCTGAGCGTACGGCCGCGCATGAACGCGATGGGGGCCACTTCGATGACGTTGCGCTCCAGCAGTTTCTCCACGCGCTCGTTGTCCAGCATGTCGTAGAGCGCGTCGTAGAGCGGCCGCAGGTACGGGTCCACTTTTTCCTGCAGCGTGCCCGGCAGGAAGCCCAGGCGCTCGCCCGCCTCCACCGCCGGCCGCGTCAGGATGATGCGCGCCACTTGCTTATTCATGAGGGCGGAGATGCCCATCGCCACCGCCAGGTAGGTTTTGCCCGTACCCGCCGGGCCGATGCCGAACACCAGGTCGTTGCGCTCGATGGCTTCCAGGTAGCGCCTCTGGTTGACGGATTTCGGCGCCAGAATCTTCTTGCCGAAATTCCGCTGCTTGCCGCTCTGTACCAGCGTGCGGAGAGACACCTCGGGATCGAGCGTGACCACGCGCAGGTAGCTGTTCAAGTCGCCGTTGTTGAAGTCGTGGCCTTCGCGCAATAGCGCGGCGTAGTCTTGCAGGATATTCTCCGCCCGGGCCACGTTGACGGCCTCGCCTTCGATCTCCAGGTTGTCATCCACCAATTGGGTATGGACGCCCAATCCCGATTCGAGCAACCGGATGTTCTCGTCGCGGGTGCCAAAGAGGCTTTCGACGCCCCGGCTGATGCGCACGCTAGCTTTCATCGAGTGGGTTAGTGGCTACCTCCAACATGCAAGGAGACGGACTGGGGCATCGGAGGAACTCGGTACGGATCTTCGACAGCCCGCGCGCGCGGGCATCTGAAAACCATCTGTCCGATTATACCAGTGAAAGCCGTCAGCCATCGGCTTTCAGCTATCGGCTAAAGGTCTGCCTGGAGGACGACGATACCCGCGTGTTCCTTCTGGCTCTTCGTGATGTTGCCGAGGCCCGCGGCGGTATAAGATCTCTATCGCGCGATGCGCATTTGAATAGGGAGAGCCTCTATCGAATGCTTTCCAAGTCCGGCAATCCATCCCTGGACAGCTTGTCGGCGGTCTTGAACGCGTGCGGTCTTCGGCTGGCGGTGCAATCAACCGCGCTCCGGCGCAGGAAACGGCGAATCGCGTAATACCAGAGCAAGGACGCGGGTAGCGGGGCGGGTGGTGGGTCAGTTCGATTTTCGGACCCCGGTTTCTGCCGGTCGGCCTGAGAGCCTGTCGGAGAGAAGATTCTGCGGGATCAGTATAGAGTCGCTCGGAACTGGTGTCGAACGGCGCTGGAAGCGCTGGAAACGCGCTCTGGCACTTTGATCGGGTGGGCACGGCGTGTGGTTCTTTCCCGGCGAGGGTTTCCAGGGCGCGGGTTACTACCTCTTCGGGCGAATGGTAGAGACCGCTGCGGAGGTGCGCCGCGACGGGCTGCTCACCGTGAGTGTCGAGAGTCAGGGTGAGGCGCCGGCAACTTCACGCCACCAGAATCCGATGATCCGGGCAGTCCAGTTCCATCGCCTCGTGGATGCGCGCGGTCAAGTCGAGGCCGTGCCTGGCCAGGAAAGGAAGGATGGAATAGAGGCGCTCCTGCAAGTGCCGCTCGGGGTAAATGAGGCCGTGGAGCGACGTGGCATCGCGCGCGGCGCGGGCATCGCGCGCCAGCGCCGCGCGGCCCGCCTTGCGCCCGATCTTTTCGATCTGATACCGGATCTTCCGCGCGCTCCTGTCCAGGGCGCCCGTCAGCGTGCCGTCGAACCCCGCCATTTCCTGCCGGAGGCGATCGAGCGCGCCGTCCACCACCGCCGCCGTGTCGCTCAGGGCTCCGGCCAGCGACGGCGGCACGAGCTTCGCAGAAAACCGCTCGCGCAAGGCCTCCTCGCCGTGGAAGAAGTCCTGGAGCGAGATGTCATAGCGCCGGAACAGCTTCTCGCTGCGCGCGTCCAGGATGGTGAAGCCGCTGCGCGGGACAGCCACCGGCATGCGCTCCAGCATGGCCTCGTAGAGGACTTCGGACTGCGCCAGATACGCGATCTCGGCGGCCCCGCCGATATAGGCCGCCGTTGGCAGCATCGAATCCTGTACCACCGGCCGCAGCAGCGCGTTGGGAGAAAGCGAATCCGCCTTGTCCATCAGCTCCCGCGCGCCAATCCGGCGGCCGTTCAGAAGGTACTCGTTTCCGTGCCGGCGTAGCGCCAGACGCTTGCCGTTTTCCAACAGGAACACGAAGGAGGTGCGCTCTTCCACGTGCACCTGCGCGTGATATCCCGCGGCGGCCAGTTCGCGCCCGCGTTCCAGCACGCGGACGGACAACTCCGCGGCCGACTCCACCGCGGCGCGCAGGGCCGGAGCCGCCAACTCGCGAAACTGCGGCAGCATCGGGTCCACCTGGAGAATATCGAAACCCTCTAGCAGACGGCGCAGCAGGGCGCCGAAGCCCTCCCCCATCGTGGCGCCGGGTCGATAGCTTCGCTCCACCAGGGCGGCCGCCTCATCCGCAAACGGCAGGCCGGCCATGGCGTCGCGAAGTTCGCTCAAGGGCGGCGAGGGCAGCGCCACTCCGCCCACCGGCTGCGCCCCCGCGCCGCGCCCCACTTCCACCTTCGCTGGCCGGTTCTCCGCATTGAAGACCCAAACGTGGTTGACCTCCGCGAAATCGTGATCCTCGGTGGCCAGCCAAAACACGGGAACCGCGGGCTGGCCGTTGGCCGTCAGCCACTCCGCCAGTTTCGCCGCGTGCAGGGCCTTGTAGACGGTGTATGCCGGACCGCCGAACAGCCCCACCTGCTGGCCCGTGACCACGGCCACCGTGCCGGGCTGCGCCAGCCGCGCGAGCGACGGGCTCTCCGGGTTCCGCGCGCGCAAGGCGGCGATCAGCGCCGCGCGCCTCTCGCCGGAAAACCGTATCTCCCCGGCGGCCGCCTGGTACGAGGCCAGATCGCGGAGCGGGTGGCGATAGAAGCGGGAAACGCGGTCTGGATTGTAGAGAACGTCCAAGGCCAGTTGCGAGGTAGAGGGCAGATCGGACTGGCGGACACAGCTACAGGGCATGTTGTTGGGGTCGGATTACCAGATATTCATCCGCTCATGCGAGATTCGCTAACCGGCTGGCAGGATGCGCGAAATGTCGTTGTAAAGCACGAAGGCCACGATCAGCATAATGAAGACAAAGCCGACCTTGAACACCGCTTCCTTCACCGTGAGACTGAGATCGCGATGCATGACCATCTCGACCAGCAGCAACAGGATCAGGCCGCCGTCCAGGATCGGGATCGGCAGCAGATTGAAAATCGCCAGGTTCAAGCTGACCATCGACATCAGCCCCAAAAAGGCCGACGGACCCTCGCGCGCCGCGTCGCCCGAGAGCTGAATCATGCCGATCGGGCCAGTGAGGTTCTTAGCCGACATGCGCCGCTGCACCATGCCTTGGAGGAACTTCCCGATCATCATCGCCCCTTTGGCGTTCTCGGCGACGGATTCGTTCAGCGCCGCCGGAAGCGACAGCCGCGTGTTGGCGTAGTGGGGCTTGAGCCCCGGTCCCACGCCGATCATCCAGCGCGCCGGGCCGTCTTTCTTGTCGAAAACCGGCGCCACGCTGGCCGTGCTCCTCCGCCCTTCCCGCTCGTATTCGATCTGGATCGGCTTGCCGCCGCTGTTTTCGGTGGTGTTGTGGAGCTTGTTGACCGAATCGATGGGTTGCCCGTTCACCGCAACCACCACGTCTCCGGACTTGAGCCCGGCCTTGCCGGCGGGCATATCGAGATCGACGCTGTACAGCTCCACCTCACCGCGCTTGTCCCAGCCGGCCGATCCGACTCCCGACCGCTCGCTCAACGTGGGCGTCACGTCCGTCTCGAAACGCCGCCCGTTGCGCTCGACCGTTACCCCCATGGACCGGTAGGCGCTAAAGCCTTCCTTGAGCTTGACGTCTTCCCACGTGGGGTCTCGTTTGCCATCCAGCTTGACGATGCGGTCCCCGGCCTGTATGCCGGCTTTCGCGGCGGGCGAATCGGGCAGCACATCGCCGATCACCGCCTCCTCATCCGCGCGGGAGAGCTTCGGGAAGCTCACCATGTACATCCCGGTGAGCAACCCCACCGCCAGCGCCACGTTCATCATGGGCCCCGCAAGGGCGATCAGCAGACGCTGCCAGCGGGGTTTGGCCAGCAGGCTTCGCGGATCGGCGGCGGTGGCTCCGTCCGCCGCCTGTTCCCCCGCCATCTTGACGTAGCCGCCGAAAGGAATCAGCGAAAACCGGAAATCCGTTTCGCCGCGCCGGAAGCCGAATAGGCGGGGGCCGAACCCGAAGCTGAACGCCTCTACTTTCACGTCAAAGTAGCGCGCCGCCCAATAATGGCCCATTTCGTGGATGTTGATCATGACGCCGATCAGCACCAGCACCCACAGGATGTTTTCAAAATTCTGCATGAATTGCAATTGCATATAACGGACTCAGACAGTCGCGACGACAGCCCGGGCTGCCACCAGCCCGAGCGCTACGACCCGCGACTCGCGGTCGATTTCCAGAACTTCGCCTACGGTCCGGGGCGTACGGGCGGGCATCCGATCCAACGTCTCCCGCACAATATCATATATCGACTGGAACCCGATGCGCCCCGCCAAGAAAGCTTCCACGGCGATTTCGTCCGCGGCGTTCAATATGCACGTGGCGGACCCGCCGGCTTCCTGGCACTGGTAGGCTAGCCGGAGCAGAGGGAACTTTTCGAAATCCGGCGGCAGGAATTCCCATTGCCGCGCCTGCGCCCAATCGATTTTCGGCGCCGGCGCCTCGCGCCGTTCGGGGTAGGTGAGCGCGTATTGAATGGGCATGCGCATGTCCGTCGCGGAGATCTGCGCCAGCACGCTGCCATCGCTGTATTCGATCATGGCGTGCACGTTGGATTGGGGATGGATGACCACGCTCACCTGCGACGGTTCGAAATCGAACAACCAGCAGGCCTCGATCACCTCGAACCCCTTGTTCATGAGGGTCGCGCAATCGATGGTAATGCGCTTGCCCATCTTCCATGTAGGATGATCGAGCGCCTGCTCCGGCGTCACAAAAGCCAGCGCTGCGGCGGGCGTGTCTCGGAATGGGCCTCCCGAGGCTGTCAGGATCAATCTGGAGACCTGCTCGCGGTTGCCCGCGCGAAGGCACTGGTGGGCCCCGTTATGTTCGCTATCGATGGGCGCCAGCAACGCCCCGTGCGCTCGAACGGCCTCCATCACCAGCTTGCCGCCGGAGACGAGGACCTCCTTGTTCGCCAGACCGATCCGCTTGCCCAGGCACGCCGCCTCGTATGTGGCTTCCAAACCGGCCACCCCCACGATGGCCGAGATCACCGTGTCCACTTCGGGCGCCGTCGCGATTTGAACGCGCGCGCCGGCGCCCCACAGCAGTTCAGGCCACTCCGAACGCGCCAGCCCGCGGGCGGCAAGTGCGGCACTGAGCGGAGCCAGGCTGTCGGAATCGGCCACAACCGCCACTTTGGGGCGGAATTCCAGGATTTGGGAAGCCAGCAACTCCACGTTCCGGCCGGCCGCGAGGGCGAAGATACGGTACTGGTCGCAACCGCGCCGCACCACGTCCAGGGTGTTGGTTCCAATCGAGCCTGTTGAACCAAGAACCGTGAGAATCTTCATGCGGAGGATTTCTTTTCGGGGCGCATCCGCCATGATATCACGCTGCCGTACGTCGGAATTGGCGCGGGGAGTGTACGAGCACAGATCGGGAGCCTCGGGTATTTACCTTCTTTGGAAGACCTCTGACCCTTTTTGGGTGCCGGGGAGGATTGCTTCAGGGGTCTTTATTAGTAGAGGTTAGTCTCGCTTTGGTGGGAGTTTCCTCCCCGGCTTACTTCCAATAATAATAGATTCTGAATTTGGAATCAACAGAAATCTGTAATTTATTTTATGGAAGTTTCACCTCGACACCAGCGACGTGCTCTAAGACACTGATTGTCGAGCACATATCCTGCTCTCCCAGCCCCGTCGCCATAGCCGTCTGAAAGAGCTGGCGGGTCAGGCCAGTCAAAAGTAATGGTACTCCTAGTTCGTCTCCGGACTCCAACATGAGCCCTATATCCTTGTTCATCCACTTGGTAGAGAAGTTCGGGTGGAAGTCGCGGCGGAAGACGAAGGGCGCCTTGTAAGCGATGAGACCGGACTTAGCCGCACTGTTTTCAAGGATTTCCAGCATGAGTTGGAGGTCGACGCCAGCCTTTGCCGCCAGCACCATGCCCTCGTTGAACGCCATTAGGATGTTGGAGAGAATCAGGTTCTGCGTGAGCTTGGCCTGGAGACCCATGCCGGGGCCGCCACAGTAATACAGGCGTTTGCCCATCGGCTCGAAGTACGGCTTTGCCCTTTCGAACACCGCCGCGTCGCCCCCGATCATGAAGGTCAGAGTGCCGCCCTCAGCCCCGGGGACCGACCCTGTGCAGGGGGCGTCGAGAAAATCGACTCCCTTAGCCTTCAGGGATTGGCCGATCTTCCGGCTGCCGCTCGGGCTGATGGTGCTGGCGTCGGCGACCATGCTTCCGGGCCGCGCGCCCTGGATGATCCCGTCCGCGCCCAAAATGACCGCTCTCGACATTGCCGTGTCGCCCACGCAGAGGAACATGCACTCCGCGTCTTCGGCGGCCTCCCGGGGCGTGTCGCAAAACCGCCCTCCCGCCTCGGCCGCAAGCCTGCGCGCCTTATCGGCGGTGTGCGACCACAGGGCCACCTCGTGACCCGCGCGCAAGAGATTGCGCGCCATAGGGTATCCCATCAGTCCCAGACCAAAGAAGCTTAGTTTTGCCATACCAATTCAGGATACAAGAATCGCGCTACGCGTACACCCGCCGGACGCGTGCGCCGATGCGGCACAGGATGTCATAAGAGATGGTCCCCGCCGCGCTCGCGATCTGCTGCGCGTCCAGGCTC
>Ga0209638_1001910_pt1 | contig 12999 bp, 10 predicted proteins | sample BarGraNGADG00211_FD_184490 | JGI IMG/M metagenome (GOLD analysis project Ga0209638, IMG submission 184490) | Arctic peat soil microbial communities from Barrow, Alaska - Barrow Graham LP Ref core NGADG0002-211 (SPAdes) (version 2) | ecosystem: Environmental > Terrestrial > Soil > Wetlands > Peat... | reverse complement strand
GGCATCGTGTGTTCGTTTTACTAAATCTTCGAATTCAGCCATTCGGTTTTCCACATTTTCGGCTAAATCCGGATCCACATCGTAATAATCTTTAATGGCATAAGGCGAACCGGCTTTCCCTTTCACAACTCCGGTATGATCCTTCCGAATACCAAAAGCTGAATAATCAGTTTGCGTGGCGTGTTCAATAACGCCGGTGAACCAAATATGCGTTGTTCCCAATGATTTTATCTCATTCAGAGCTTTCGGGGTAAACGAATTGAATTTTCCACAGCCGTTTTCGGCTATCGTTCCGTTGTGTTTGTTTGTAGTGTTTTCGTTGCCAAAAAGACGTGGAAGCACCTGATATATAACAAATTTAGACATGATTATTAAGTTATGATGAATAAGTTGCAAAATGAATGTTTAAAATTATTTGTTTCTAATGTTACCTGGATTGAATTTGTCAACAGTTTGTAACTTGAATTCAAGTTGTTGATTTTGTTTCACTTTAGCAGAAATGCCAGAACTGCCTTTTTTAGAAATCTTAAAATTATCAAGCCATAAAGTACCTTGCGGAGGTACCATAAATCCAAATTGATTTAAATTGGCAGTAGCCTCTATTTCAGAACAATAGCAATAAACGTTGTTTATAAAATAATAGATTAAAGTTCCTATTTTGAATACTTTAAGCTTATTTATACCCGCATTTACAATACTCGATTCGTTTAATTCTGTATAAAAACTGTACCACGAACGGTTTCCCATGAACATTTTTTGGTTATTATTAATACTGAAATATTCTACGGGGTCATCCGTTCCGGTTGAACCTGACACCACCGGTCCGAAAATCAAACCATATTGATTGGAAGCATCTCCGGTTGGGTAAAAAAATGTCATTTCGTATGAAAAATCGGAATTAATGCTTATTGCTGTTTGAAGATTGGCAAATACCAAAAAAACCTGATCTATCTTCGATTGAAACCGTAATCGGCCATTATCAAGACTAGTTATATGCTGTGGATCTTCGCCAATTGTCCAACCTGATTGCGAAGGAGAATCAAAATTCAATTGATATAATCTGGAATAACCTGTTGTATCCACAGGTAACTTTAGGTTCGAAAAATCAGGAGCAGGAGTGGTTTTATTAAATAATTCATCTACATAATAGTTGCGGCGTTCACCTCTGTAATTAATGTTCCATGATCTGTCATTGACCTTGTCGCCACCACACATAATCGATTTCCAGTCACCATTTTCGAGCGTTGTATTGAGGTGGTCTCGTCCTAACAAAGCGTGACCGAGTTCGTGAAAAATCAAATCTTCTTTCATTAAATCGGCTCCTGCACTGGTTGTTATATCGTCCCAATATGTTTTATCAATTTGAATGCGAACCGGAGTTTCATAATGAGTTAATCCGGCTGTATTATTACTTAACGTTCCAAATTCCATTATTAACCCTGTTGCTTTTGGATCAAAGACATGACCGCGAGCAGCTCCTTCATTTTCAAAACGTTGAAGATAATCAGTGAATGCAGAATCAATTTTATATTCATGAGAACCAATACAGGAATAAAGAACAAAAATAACTAATATCAGGGTGAAAAAGCAACTTTTAATTCGACTCATCCTTATCTTCATTTATTAAAAACAAGCACAAATATAAACAAAAAACTCTATGTTATTGTTATTTATATATTAACAAATAAATTTACACAAAATAAATCAATAATTATGTCTACAGTAAAATTTAAAGGAAACGATGTTCATACAAGTGGAAAATTACCTGAAGTTGGAACTCAAGCACCTGATTTCAAATTAGTAAATGGAGGCTTAAAAGAAATTCATCTAAGTGACTTTAGAGGTAAACGTGTTTTACTAAATATTTTCCCAAGTCTTGACACCAGTACTTGCGCCATGTCAGTCCGAAAATTTAATAAATGGGTTTCTGAAAAAGTAAATGTGGTTGTAATCTGTGTTTCAAAAGATTTGCCATTTGCCCAAAGTCGGTTTTGTGGTGCAGAAGGGTTGGAAAATGTAATTACTGCTTCCGATTTTCGCTACAATACTTTTGCTACAGATTATGGCGTATTGTTGACTGATGGTCCACTTCAGGGATTAATTTCACGCTCGGTTATTGCGATTGATGAAAACGGAAAAGTATTGTATACCGAATTAGTTTCAGAAATAACCAATGAACCAAATTATGATTTAACCGTATTCTAATAAGTTGCTTGTCAATGCTGTCAAGCGCCTATGTGTGGTAAATTAAGTTTAACATTAAATGGTAACCTCTCTATGCTGTGAAGCGCAGAGAGGTTTTTTTTAAAAGTTATAGCGAAAAGTTATAATCAAAACAAATCTCCTATTCTTGGTTCTTGATTCTAAAGTTTCTTTAACCCTACTCCCACCTTTTTCAATCCTTCCTGAACATTCGCAGCTTCAATTTCTTCAAAAGCTTTAAGAGCAATGATAGCACAAGCTTTTGCATCATCACCTGCCCGATGATGATGAAACTGAATATTATGGAATTGACTAACAACGCCTAATGAATGACCTGGCAAATGTTTCCAAACTTTTCGGGAAAGACTGACAGTGCAAAAATATTCTGACCAGGGAATTGCTAAATCATAATATTTTAAAACTGAACGCAACACTCTCATATCAAACGCTGCATTATGAGCAACCAGGTAATTATCTTCAAACCATGGTTTTAGCTCGGTCCATAGGTCTTCAAATGTTGAAGCAAAAGCAACATCAGCCGATGAAATACCATGTACACGTTGATTCCACTGATTCATATAGGGAAAGCAGGCCGGTTTGATCAACCACGATTTTGATTCAATAATTTTTCCATTTTCAACACGCGACAAACCAATTTCACAGGGAAATTCGGCGTGTGCAGTTTCAAAATCAATAGCCGTAAAGTTCATATTTAATTTATAAATCGGATTTGAGTTCAAAGATAGATAAATTTCAATTCAAATTAATTTTTTGCTTACAAATCATAGTGAAGATTATAAAACCAGGATTTATTTTTTTTTTGCAAAAACAACCTGTTTTCTGCATATTAATTCTCTTTTTAAGATAAAAACCTCTGAGATTTGTTAAATATGTGATAGTTAACCAATACTCTACCTTTTGTTGACTAATTATGCGTACATTTGCACACTTAACATCAAAATGTGCAATATGAATAATTTAAAAATTGGGAATTTGACGGCTCGTTTACCTATAATTCAGGGTGGTATGGGTGTTGGAATTTCTTTATCGGGTTTAGCGTCTGCTGTTGCAAATGAAGGAGGTGTAGGCGTTATTTCGTGTGCGGGGATTGGATTAATTTATCGCAATACAGCGAAAGATTATATGGAAGCCTGTATTTGTGGATTGAGAGAGGAGATTAGAAAAGCAAAAGAAAAATCCTCAGGAATAATTGGCGTAAACATTATGATGGCTTTAACCAATTTCAGTGATATGGTTAAAACTGCGATTAGTGAAAAAGCCGATATAATTTTTGCAGGTGCAGGATTGCCAATGGATTTGCCAAAATATCGAACTCCTGATTGTGTCACGAAATTAGTTCCTATCGTTTCTTCGGCAAGAGCCGCCAGAATTATCTGTGAAAAGTGGAAAACGCTTTATGATTATTTGCCTGATTTGGTAGTAGTTGAAGGTCCAAGAGCCGGTGGTCATTTGGGTTTTAAACCAAACCAAATTGATGATCCTGATTTTGCAATTGAAAAGTTAATACCTGAAGTTGTGAAAGAAGTAGCTCTTTTTGAAGAAAAATACAATCAGGAAATACCTGTTATTGCAGCCGGTGGAATTTATACCGGTGAGGACATGTACAATATCATGCAATTGGGAGCAAAAGGTGTACAAATTTCAAGTCGTTTTGTTACAACCAACGAATGCGATGCAAATATAAATTTCAAAAAATCGTATATTAAGGCTGTTGAAAACGATGTGGAGATTATTAAAAGTCCTGTTGGCATGCCCGGTAGGGCTTTAAAAGGAGAATTTCTGGAAAGAGTGAAACTTGGTCTAACACGCCCTAAATCATGTCCTTACAATTGTTTACATACTTGTGACTATAAAGTAGTGCCTTATTGTATAATCTTAACTCTTTACAATGCATACAAAGGGAATATGAATAAAGGATATGCTTTTGCAGGGAGCAACGCTTATTTGGCTACCAAAATTACTTCCGTGAAAGAGATTATAGATGATCTCGTTTTACATTTTAAAAAGGCTGAAAAAGAAGCAATTGCTTAAACTAACATTCAGAATTAAAAAAAAGGACAAAACTTCTCATTTGATTGTTTTGTCCTTTTTTTATTGAGATTAGTAAATCCGTTCGGATTTTATGCATTTAGTCAAAAATATTTTCTCCCCAAAAATATCATAAAAAAAATTTCAATTTATCAGATTTATTGGCTAATATTGCAGAAATTTAGAATCAAAATAAAAGTATGAAAAGCCTTAGTCTTCGATATATTGAATCTCTGAACGAAATTGATATTGAATCTGCAGCTGAAATTCTTGAAGAATCCGGTTATCGTGACACAATTGAAATTTTAAACTGGCCTAACGAATACTCGTATAAACCAATCACTTACTTTAATATTGGTCGTTCATCTGACAGTATTTTTATTAAATACTCTGTTCACGGAAGCATGCTTCGGGCCATTTATTCGAATGATCAGGATCCTGTTTACGAAGATAGTTGTGTCGAGTTCTTTTGTATGCCGATTGGAGCTGAAAAATATACGAACTTTGAATTTAACTGCATTGGCACTTGTTCAGCCTCAAGTCGTAAAGGGAGAAATGAAAATATCGTTCCTTTTTCACCCGAAGAAATGCTGACTATCAAACGTTTTCCTTCCATCGGTCGCCGTGCTTTTAATGAAATGGAAGGCATGTTTGAATGGGAATTGACCGTAAAAATTCCATTTGCATTAATCGGAATTGACCCGAAACATTTGCCCGAAAAGATAGTAGGCAACTTCTATAAATGTGCTGATGGTACTGATTCTATGCACTTTGTAAGCTGGAGTCCGATTCCAACCGCGAAACCTGATTTTCATCGTCCTGAATTTTTTGGAATATTAATTTTTGAATAATATTTTTTTAAACTTACACGATGAATATAGAAAAAATTACATGGCAAGGACTTGATGCAATATTGCTTGAAACAAATGTATATGAGGCAATTATAGTTCCTTCGGTTGGCGCAAATCTGATAAAACTGTATAACAAAGAAAAACAGGTTAATATATTGCGTACTCCAGGTTCTGAAGAAATGGAAACTTTTCTGAGCCGACCACAAATATTTGGTGTGCCGTTGCTTTTCCCGCCAAACCGTATTGAAGATGGAAAATATACTTTTGCCGGTAAAAATTACGAATATCCTATCACCATTCCTGCTCAAAACAATTATCATCATGGCATTATAAAATCCCAACCATTTATTATTACACGAACCCGGATTTCATCAGATGCTTTAGAAGTAGAAGCCTGTTATTTCTCAAACAGAATTAACCAAACCATTTACGAGAATTTTCCCCACGAATTTGTTTGTAAAATACGGTTTATCCTCACAGACAATGAATTAACACATATAATTTCATTTTCTAATTTAGGAACCAAACCAATGCCACTTGGAGTCGGATACCACACACCCATTAGATTGCCATTTTCGAAAAATACAAATAAATCAGATTACAAATTGCGTCTATCAATTGGAAAACGGTGGGAATTGTCTGATCGGGGTTTACCAACAGGGAAATTGATAGATTTAACTGACGAGGAATCGCTTTTACGCAACGAAGGTATGAATCCAACCGGAAAACCTATCGAAATAGCATTCACTGATGAAGCAATTTCCGATAACGGAAAATCATATCATGGTGCCATTCTTACCAACATCAAAGACAATATCAGCGTTTATTATGAAGTAGATAACCAGTTTAAGCATTGGACACTTTGGAATAATGGCGGTGAAGTTGATTGGGTTTGTCCTGAACCACAAACGTGGGCAATCAATGCTCCAAATCTGAAATTACCGACAGAAATTACCGGTATGCAATCAGTTGGAGGCGGCAAAAGCTGGAGTGGAACTACGAGATTTTATGTAAAGTAATCGTAAACTTTTATATCAAAACAGCCTGTTGATCAATGTATGACAACAGGCTGTATTATTTATTATTGGATTAGTCACACAACGCATACAAATCACCTCGTGGATTTATCAAAAGAACCGGAACAGACGATTTTTTCACCAGATGATATTCTTTTGGTCCGAAAAGAATGTCATCCAACCCATAATCTCGTGAAGCGGAAACTATGATTATTCCGGCGTGTTTATTCTCAGCCATTTGAATTGATTCTGCTTCCACTTTGAAACTATCTTTAGTCGCTTTTTCGAGTGAATACTTGAAATCAAACTTATCGAATAACTGTTTCATCTTTTCAGCATTGATAGCTGCCTTGGAGCCATAATCATTAGCCAGCAACATGTTGATTTCCGAACTACAAAATCGCCCAAACGCCGAAGCAAACTGCGCCTTTTCCATTTCTTCTTCCAAAAAACCAATCGGTAAAATAACTTTATGTAAATCCAACTCCCTAAACGAATCTTTATAAAATAAATATGGAATACGCAAATCCCGGCAATTGTTCAGCATTTTGCGAATATTTTTGGTTTGTTCATTTGGCAACTGAATAAACAAAAACGAAGCTTCGAGTTCTTCACAAACTGACGACAAGGTATTGGTTTTAGCATTCCGAACCGTAATTAATATGTCAGGTAAAAGTTCTTTCAGTTCATTTTCCCGTGCAAATGCAAGTTCATCAGCATCGACGAAACTCAATACTCCAAATGATTTCTGAAGTTGAATTGCCAGCGTTGATGCACTTTTCAAAAGTACTTTTGCTGTATTAATTTGCTGAATTTGAACCAGAATCATTTGATAATGTGATAATTTGATAATGTGGTAATTAGTTTCAAGATGTTAGTTTATTTTTTTCATTCTTCCATTTTTTCATTTTTTCATTAGCATATTATCAAATTACCACATTAGATTTATTCCTGAAAATAAATTCTTTTCACTCGTCTGGAAACACTGGTAAGCACTTCATACGGAATAGTTTTCAACCAATCGGCCACTTCGGAAATGGTCAGATGATCGCCAAAAATTTCCACTTGGTCGCCTTCTTTCGCTTCTATGTTGGTTACATCTATCATAACCAAATCCATGCACACATTACCAATCACTTTGGCACGTTGTCCGTTGATAAGCACCTCTCCCACTCCATTTCCCAGTTTTCGATCGAAGCCGTCGGCATAACCAATCGGAATTATGGCAATGCGTTTATCTGCATTGACAATTCCTTTGCAACTGTAACCCACAGTTTCGCCGGCTTTTACGTTTTTAATCTGCAAAATAATGGTTTTCAATGCACAAACCTGTTTCAAATTGACATCTGGTAGCGAACTGATGCCATAATGACCGATTCCCAACCTCACCATGTCAAACTGATATTCAGGGAAACGTTCAATCCCCGCCGAATTAAGAATATGACGTAAAATGTGATGCGAAAAAGTAGCAGAAAACTGATTGGCACAAGCTGTAAATGTGGCTATTTGTTGTTTAGTAAATGTATCAAATTTTGCTTCGTCCGAACCGGATAGATGAGAGAAAACCGAACGCACTTTCACCTGAGTTTGACCTTTCAGTCGGGCAAGCAATTGCTCCACATCCTGCGGTTCAAAACCTAAGCGATGCATACCGCTATCTATTTTTATATGAATAGGATAATCAGTTAAACCTAATTTTTCAGTTGAAGCAATAAAAGAGTCTAATAAGCGGAAACTGTAAATTTCCGGTTCAAGTTTATTGTCGAAAATCATTCCAAAACTGCCTTTTTCGGGATTCATTACCACGATGGGAATACGAATACCTTCGCGACGCAATTCTGCTCCTTCGTCTGCCACTGCTACTGCCAGATAATCGGTTCGATGGTGTTGCAGCGTGCGCGCCACTTCCACCGCACCGCTTCCATAAGCAAAGGCTTTCACCATGCACATCATTTTGGTTTCAGGGCGAAGTTTGGAGCGGAAATAATTCAGATTATCCACCAACGCATTCAGATTCACTTCCATAATGGTTTCGTGCGTTACCAATTCCAGTTTTTCGGAAATATCTTCGAAATGAAATGCACGTGAGCCTTTAAGCAATATAATTTCATTCTTCAACTCCCACAATATGGACGATTTAAGGAAATCTTCGGTATGCTCAAAAAATGTTTTATCAATTGATTCAAATTTATCTGCATGTTTGGATATTTCCGAACCGATGCCGATAATGCGTTGAACGTTTTTGTTTTGTACCAGTTTGGAAACCGTTTTATATAAGTCAGCCGATGCTTGTCCGCTTTGCAAAATATCCGAAATAATCAATGTTTTCGATAAGTTTTTTGCTGTGGCTTGTTGATTCAAAAAATCAAGTGCTATGCCCAACGAATTCAAATCGGAATTATAACTATCGTTGATAATCAGGCAATCGCGCACACCTTCTTTTACTTCCAGTCGCATAGCCACCGCTTCGAGAAGTAGAATTCTTTTGGCAATTTCGTCCGGTTTTATTCCCAAATGTAGCATCAATACCACACATTGCAAGGCATTTTCGATGGAAGCATCGTCAGTAAATGGTATTACAACCTTGAACTCTGAACCGGCATATTTCATTAAGACTTTCGTGTTTAACGAAGCCTTTTCAACTTGCAGAATTTGTACAACAGCTTTATTTGATTTTCCCCACGAGAATAACTTTCCTTTGAAATCTGATTGTGCAATAGATATTTCAACCAGCTTATTATCAGAACAATAAATCAATACTTCTGATTGTGCAAAAAGTTTAAGTTTTTCTTCACACTTTTGTTTTAATCCAGAGAAATTCTCTTGATGTGCTTCGCCTAAATTGGTAAATATACCGATGGTAGGTTGAATAATGGGTTGCAAATGCTCCATTTCGTGCATTTCGGAAATGCCTGCTTCAAAAATGCCCAATTGGGAATTTTTGTTCAATGCCCACACCGAGAGCGGAACGCCTATTTGCGAGTTATAGCTGCGTGGTGAGCGGGTAATGACATAATCGGTATGCAAAAGCTGATAAAGCCATTCTTTTACTACCGTTTTACCGTTGCTTCCTGTTATGGCAATGACGGGTATCTTAAACGTGGAACGATGTGCTGCTGCAAGTCCTTGTAAAGCATGCAAGGTATCATTTACCTGCAAAAAAACAGCATCAGTCATCTTCTCAAATTCCGGGCGCATTTCACTCACCACAAAATACCGGAGATTTTGCTGATACAGTTCCACAATATAGTTGTGACCGTTGTTTCTGGCCGTATGAATGGCGAAAAACAAGCTTTCAGCCGGAAAGGACAATGAACGGCTGTCGGTTAACAACCAGTTTATTTCTGCAGCCGGAATGTTTTTCTCGTTCGCTCCAATTAGTTGGGCTATTTTGTTTAGTTTCATTGTATCAATATTTTATCCTCGCAACAACACCTTCAGTAGTTGTGAGGATGCATTCTTTATTGGGTAAAATTGTAACTGTATTAATAATGGAATTTCCTATTTTATGTCGCCACAAAAGAGCACCTGTTTTGGCATCAATGCCATGCAACAGTCCGTTTTTAGTTCCGAAAACAATAACTCCATCACGATTCTCCAACATGCTCGGATTATGATCGTAACCGTAACCGGCACTGGTTTTCCAACTGACTTTCGGATAATCGGTTCGGGCATCCAACGCCACCACACTATCGTTCATACAGCGACTAAAAACAGTATTTCCATCCTCCGACAATCCTATCGCTTCACGAACTTCATGTTGATTTGTGCGCCATATCACCTTTCCTGACCCAGCATCCAGAGCTGTCCAGAAACGATCGGGAGCCGTGATAAAAATTTTATCGTTCGAAAACACAGGAAGAACAGCTGCAGGTGAATAAAGAATTCCTTTTTGCGGGCTGTTCCATTTCCATGCAAGTGTTCCATCTTTTGAATTTAAAGCATAAAAGTTTGTGTCCCATGCCCCGAAAAATACTTTGCCGTTAGCCACCACAGGACGGGTTTCCACATAACCATTCAAATTGGAGAACTGCCAGATAATAGCACCATTCGTCAAACTCAACGCCCGAAAACATCCATCACTGCAACCGATAAAAACGGTATCTCCTTTTATCAACGGACAACCCAACACCGCTTTTTTAGTCGCATATTTCCAGTTAAATTTTCCGGTTTTGGCATTTAGACAATAGACATTTCCATCTGTCGAGCCAAAAACTACTTTTTTGCAACAAACTGCCGGAGAAGAAATAATCCGGCTTCCGGTTTTGAATGTCCAGTTATTACTACCTGTTTGGAGAGAAACGGAATGCATAAAACCAAAATCATCGCCAAAGTAAACCTGATTATCATAAACGGCAGGTATGCCGTAAATGGCTATATGGGTATTTTGTCGCCAGATTTCTTTTACCGTTTTATAGGTTTCATTGACTTCAAATGAAGGTTTCAGCAATGGATTCGGCTTATCATAGTTTCTGGTTTCGAACGGCAATGTAAGCCATTTATCTTCGGGCTGACCATTTTTTTTTTCAAAAACACGGATAGAATCCGATATGGAATAAATGGAATATCCTCCTACAGCATCTTTTGCCCTCAAAGTGGAGCGATTGACAATACCCGGAATTCCATCATAATTGAGCAATACATTGCGGTGATAATGTCCGTTCAGAACTGCCTGTACATTGAATTGACGCAACATATCGGTCATATCGTACCAGTTATCCACATCGCCGGTCAGAAGAGGATAATGGGTAACGGCAAAAACAGGCGTATTTTTTTTGTTTTTCAGCAGTTCCGCTTTTACCCAATCTATATCTTGAGGGGCAATGTGACCATCTCCCATTTTGATAATCGGCCCGGTCAAAAAACCGATAAAACGAAAACCTTTGTGTGAAAAGGAGAATTTATCATTGCCAAAGATCCGTATAAAATCGGTTGCACCGGATTCGCTCCATTTCGTTTCATGGTTTCCGGCAGTAATATAATAAGGCATGTGTAAGTTATCCAGATTTTTTTTTGCTGCCAGCAATGATTCAGCATCGCCCGATTCAGATACGTCGCCTGACACGATGACAAAATCTATTCCCTGCAATGCATTGACATCAGTTACAGCCTGACGGAGATCTTCGGCCGGAACAGGATTGGAAGTTGAAATGTGTAAATCGGTAAATAACGCAAATCGAAATGGCTCAATCGCAAAGGTAACAACTTGAAATAAAACGAGATAGAAGAATATTAAAACATGACGTTTTTTCATTCAGGAAACTGTTTGTTGATAGAAATATTTTATGAAATAAAATACAAAGATACAACAGCTCAATCAATTTCTACACATTTGACTGACAAAACTTTTAATCAAAAAAAATGGAGCGAATCTTCTAAAAAGACCGACTCCATTTTAACTATTCTATAAATATAAGTTATACATCGATTGAACTTATCTCCACTAACAACTCATCTTTCATCACTGATTGACCTTGTTGAACGCGAATTTTACGAATTACGCCGTTACAATTTGCTGAAATTTCGTTTTGCATTTTCATGGCTTCGAGACTCAAAATCGGTTCTCCTTCGTTTACCAAATCACCTTCGGAAAGGAAAATATCCACTATTTTCCCCGGCATAGGTGAAACTATATTATTTTCATTTATTTGAGAACCGTCTTTATCAATCATTCCATGACGAATATATGAAAACAACGATTCTAAGCTGAATTTATATTCAACTCCATTCACTTTAATTACAGCTTTGTTTTGATCGCGTGAAACCAGCTCGCAGTGAAAACGTTTACCGTTCCAATTAAAAGTATAATGAAAATCTTCTTGTTCAACAAAGTCAATATCAAGTTCTTCGCCATCAATTACCGGCTTTGATTCTTTTGGAATGTAAATTTTGTAGCGTTTACCATTTTCACGTAGAGCGATAAACAATCGCGAAGCATCGCGTTTATAAATATATGATGTTCCCATAATTCTAATTTACAATTTATTTACTTGCCTGCGGCAGGCAGGTTTACAATTTACGATTGGCAAACTCGATAATACTAATTCAAAGCCGAAACATACCAAAGTCCCTCTCCATTTGGAGAGGGATTTAGGGTGAGGTCTAATAATTCAATCTTTTATTTAACACCCATACATTCAAAGAATCATTTTTATAAGTCGGCAAATCCGACGAAAGTTGTAAATATTCGGAAGCATACATAATAGTTGCAGCCAACGCTCCGATCATTTCATCTTCTTCGTTTTCAAGCATTTCGGACGTAAAAACATGTTCCACCCAACGGGTAGTGTAAGTTGCATTTACAAACTCGGGATGTTGTAACACGGTACGGCAAAACGGAACGGTCGTTTTAAGTCCTATCAAACTGAATTCGTACAAAGCTGCCAGTGTTTTCTGAATTACATCGGCACGATCTTTTCCGTGAACAATGATTTTTGCAATCATCGAATCGAAATAAGGCGTTACCACTGAGCCACTTTGCACACCCGATTCAATGCGAATATTCTCATCTTGTGGAAAATGAATTTTATCGATAAATCCTGTTTGCGGGCTAAAACGGTTTTGCGGATCTTCACAATTGACACGGCATTCAATAGCCCAACCATTTATATGAATATCTTCCTGTTTCAAAGTCAATTCTTCACCCAATGCAACACGAATTTGCCAATCCACCAAATCCACTCCTGTAACCATTTCAGTAACCGGATGCTCCACCTGAATACGCGTATTCATTTCCATGAAAAAATACGAACCATCCTCGTCCATAATAAATTCAATGGTTCCGGCCGAATAATAACCGATTGATTTGGCAAACCGAACTGCCATTTCGCCCATTTCTTTGCGCATGTTGGGTGTTACGCTGGCAGAAGGAGCTTCTTCCA
>Ga0209638_1001908_pt1 | contig 13006 bp, 10 predicted proteins | sample BarGraNGADG00211_FD_184490 | JGI IMG/M metagenome (GOLD analysis project Ga0209638, IMG submission 184490) | Arctic peat soil microbial communities from Barrow, Alaska - Barrow Graham LP Ref core NGADG0002-211 (SPAdes) (version 2) | ecosystem: Environmental > Terrestrial > Soil > Wetlands > Peat... | reverse complement strand
CGGCGCCGTCGGAGTTGGGCGCGGCGGAGGCCGGTGCAGAGGGGATGCCGCTTCCCGGTCCGGCCAGGGTGAAGACCACCATCACCGACGTCACGGTGATGACGACCGGGCGGATCGGGCGGTGTCGGCCACCGCGGCTCACTTCGGCGTCATCGATCGCCGGCGTGCGCCACTCCTCATCACGGGCAGGCTATCGCCGCGGCTGGTGCCACTTGCCCTCACTCCTCGGCATCCGATCTCGCGGAGATGGGCGCGACGCTTGTCGGCATGTGCGCCGGGCGACCTGAATCGTCTGACGGCAAAGGGCGCTCGGAACCCCCGCTCAGAGAGCGAACATGCGGCTCCAGCTGCGATTGCTGAAGCGGCAGTCTGGCATGAGTCTGGTCGACTGGTTGGCCTTGCCATTCCCACCTAGGGAGTGGCTTGCTCGGGCGGTGTGGCCTCCCTTGCGAGCCGGGCCGCCTCGGTGGTGAGGAAGTACCGCTCACGCAGATTGGTGGTGCGGCCCGCCGCCAGCCGGAACTCGGCGACGGCGGCCTCGGTGTCACCCACCTGCTCGAGCAAGTGGGCTCGAACGGCATGGAGGCGATGGTGGTCACCCAGCTCTTCGTCGGGGCCGTCGAGCATGGCGAGACCGTCCCGGGGACCGTCGAGCATGGCGACGGCGACGGCCCGGTTGAGCCTCACCATGGGATTGCCGGTCATGGTCTCCAAGCGGGCGTAGAGAGACCGGATCTCGGACCAGTCGGTGTCCTCCAGGCGGAGAGCCTGGTCGTGCACGGCAGCGATGGCGGCCTGCAGCTGGTACTCCCCGATTCGGTGCTGTTCCAGGGCTTCGGTGATCAGCGCCATCCCCTCGGCGATGAGGTCCCGGTCCCACCGCGTTCGGTCCTGCTGGGTCAGAGGTACCAGCGCACCGTCGGCGTCGGTGCGGCCCGGCCGCCGGGCATCGGTCAGGAGCATCAGTGCCAGCAGCCCGGCCACCTCGGGCTCCCGAGGCAGGGCCTCGTGGACGGCTCGGGCCAGGCGGATGGCTTCCCCCGAGAGGTCGGTGCGGGTCAGGTCGGGACCACTGCTCGTCGTGTAGCCCTCGTTGAAGAGGAGGTACAGGACGTGGAGGATGGACCGCAGGCGCTCGGTGCGTTCGACCTCAGGAGGAAGCGTGAAGGACTCGTTGGACTCCCTCACCTTGGACTTGGCCCGGCTGATCCGTTGTGCCATGGTCGGCTCGGGCACCAGGAACGCAGCGGCGATCTCACGGGTCGTCAACCCGCCGACTGCCCGCAGCGTCAGCGGGATCGACGTGCCTGGCGTCAGGGATGGGTGACAGCACATGAACATGAGGATCAGCGTGTCGTCGGATCCCGGCACCGGATCGTGAGGCGTCAAGGACCACGATGCGGCGAGGTCCTCGCGCCTCCGGCGAGCGCTGTCTTGCCGGTACTGCTCGCCCATACGCCGTGAGGCCACTCGGATCAACCAGCCCAGGGGGTTGTCGGGCACTCCATCGACGGGCCACGTGCCGACGGCGACGATGAGCGCCTCCTGCACCGCATCCTCGGCATCGGCGAAGTTCCCGTAGCGCCGGGCGACCGCACCGAGGGCCCGCGGCGCCAACTCGCGCAGTAGGCCCTCGATGCCCGACGCCACGTTCACACCTCGGGGTCGGGAGCGCTCATCACCTCGCGCACCTCGATGCGCTGCCCGATCGGAGCACCCCCTGACCCGGGGGCGGCCGAGATCCGTGCCGCGAGCTCGATGGCCCTCGCCGCAGTCCCGACGTCCACGATGCGGTAGCCGGCCAGGAGCTCCTTGCCTTCGGGGAACGGTCCGTCGGTGACGACAGGGGCGCTGGCCCCGTCCGAGAGCACGAACTTGGCCTGATCGGGACCGGCCAGTCCCTGTGCATCGACCAGTTCGCCGCTGTCACCGAGCTCCTGGTTCAGCGCATGTTGAAATTCGATATGGGCCCTGATCTCCCCGGGCGTCCACTCTGACATCGGCGTGCAGTCCAACTCGACCCCGCCGTAGTTCTGAATCAGCATGAATCGCATGACACCGTCCCTTCTCGTCGGCAGCACCACGGTGGTACCGCTCACCATGGTGTTGAAGCTGGCCGCCGATTCTCGACATCGGCCGTCGGAACACCCCTGACCGGACCGTTGGCGCCGGTCTCGGGCTCGTTGACGCCGGAGCGACAGGCGTGACGACGTCAACGATGCTGCACAACCTAGCTACGTCCTGACCGGGCGGGTCGAGCACGGAGGAACCGCGCCCGAGCCCGGGTCTGTGGCCAGTGGCCGACTGCCGGCCGCGGTGCGATCCGGACCCGCTCCCCGCCTACGACGCGGTGGGATCTTGCTGGCGCACCGTCTCCACCGCCTGCATGGCATCGCGCAGGTCGGACAGCCATTGGTCCGCGTTGGCACCCACCAACTTCACGCACCAGGCCAGGGCGTCGGAGCGGCTCCGAGCGACACCGCTGTCAACCAGCGTGTCGAGCACTAACCGCTCGGGTTGGCGGAGCCGGGTCATCACCGGCACCGACAGTGAGGTGAAGAGCACGGTGGACGACCCGGCGTCGGCCCCCCAGGCGATGCTCCGCCCGAACAGGTGCTGAGCCTCACGATCGATGGCCATGCGCTCGTCGCGGGTCTCCTCGCGGAAGCGGGTGATCCTGCCGGCCTCGGCGGCCGTCCTGGTCGCCTCGTCGTCGCCACCGAGGTCGGGAACCCCGATCCTTCCCACCACGGAGATCTCGTCGCGGTCCACCATGACCTGCGGCGCCTCCTCGAACCAGGAGTCCGGCAGGCGGCCGATCAGCCAGCCGGCGAGCCCGTCGGTCGACGGACGTTCGTCGCCGCTCCCGCCTCCGGGCCTCGGACCGCGGCTGCGACGCGGTTCGCCTGGGCGTCCCGGTCCGTGTCGTTCACTCGCGGACTGTCCACTGCTGCTTCGAGCTCCCATGACCTGTCTCCTCTCCGACGCCGGCGTCGCCGACGTCGCCGGCTGCGGCACTCATAACGATTACATCATTACATTCTTGATTGTAACAGTGTAATAACCATCGTCGATCGCCACTGGTGGTGATCGACGAACGGCGGTGAACGGCGGTGACCGGCGTGGGCCCACCGGTGGCGACGCCGACGGATCGAGGGTCGCCCGGTCAGCGGGAGAGAGCCGATGCCACCAGGGCGCCGACCTGGTCCGTCTCCAGCAGGAATCCGTCGTGCCCTGACTCGGACTCGATCACCGTGACCGGGCGCCCCCCGGGGATCAGCCGGGCCAGTTCCCGCTGGAGCCGCAGCGGGTACAGCCGGTCCGAGGCGATGCCGGCCACGGTCACCTCGGCCCGGACTCTGGAGAGGGCCTGGGCCACGCCTCCGCGGTCCCGACCGACATCGTGTTGGTTCATGGCTTCGCTCAGCACGATGTAGGAGTTGGGGTCGAACCGGCGGGCCAACTTGGCGCCGTGGTGCTGGAGGTACGACTCGACGGCGAACCGTCCCCCCTTGAGCGGGTCCTCGGAGGCCTGGGCATTCCGGGCGAACCGGTGCTCGAACTCGAGCTCGGTCCGGTAGCTGACCTGGCCGATCCCCCGGGCCAAGGTGAGCCCCTCGACCGGACCGGCCACGCCGCCGTAGTAGTCACCGCCGGCGAAGGACGGGTCGGACCGGACGGCCCGGACCTGCAGTGAGCACAGGGCGATCTGCTCGGCGGTGGCCGCGGCTCCCACGGCCAGGACCACCGCCCGCTCGACCCGGTCGGGGTGGCCCACGCACCACTCGAGCACCCGCATCCCGCCCATCGAGCCACCCACCACCCCCGACCACCGGGCGATCCCCAGATGATCGGCGAGGGCCACCTCGACCGCCACCTGGTCGCGGATGGTGAGCAGCGGGAAACGCGACCCGTAGGGTGCACCGTCGGGCGAGGTGGAGCTCGGACCGGTGCTCCCCTGGCATCCGCCCAGGACGTTCGGGCACACCACGAAGAACCGGTCGGTGTCGATGGGCGCACCCGGTCCGATCAACCCGTCCCACCACCCGGCGTCGGGGTTGCCGGGGCCGGACGGGCCGGTGGCGTGGGAGTCGCCGGTCAGGGCGTGGAGGACCAGCACCGCGTTGGACGCGTCGGCGTCGAGATCGCCCCACGTCTCGTAGGCCACGGTGACTGCGCCGAGCATCCCACCGCCCTCGAGTGAGAGCCCCGTGCCCTCCTCGAACGGTAGTTCCACGAAATGTCGACGACCGGGCTCGTCGCCGGACTGCCACACCCCAGAGAGCAGCGTCCGGGTCATGCTCCCTTGATCGACCGGAACCCGGATCCGAGGTCGGCGAGGATGTCCTCGATCGACTCGAGACCGATGCACAGGCGGACCAGATCGGGGGTGACCCCGGTGGTGATCTGCTCAGCTTCGGTCAACTGCGAGTGGGTGGTGGAGGCGGGGTGGATGGCCAGGCTCCGGACGTCGCCCACGTTGGCCAGGTGACTGAAGAGCTCGAGGCCCTCGATGAAGGTGCGTCCGGCCTCGGCCCCGCCGTTGATGCCGAAGGCCAGGATGGCTCCGCCGCCGTTGGGGAGGTAGCGCTGCTGACGCTCGTGCCACGGGCTGGACTCGAGGCCCGGGTAGTTCACCCACTGCACGTCGTCGCGGGACTCCAGCCAGGTGGCCACCGCGGTGGCGTTCTGCACGTGGCGTTCCATGCGGAGGCTGAGCGTCTCGAGCCCCTGAAGGAAGAGGAACGAGTTCAACGGAGCGATGGCCGGACCGATGTCACGCAGGTACTGGAGACGGGCCTTGAGCACGAACCGGGCCGGGAACAGTGCCTCGGGAAGCTGGCCGAAGACCAGGCCGTGATAGCTCGGATCCGGCTCGGTGAATCCGGGGAACCGCCCGCTGCCCTCGTAGTCGAAGTTGCCGCCGTCGACGATGATCCCGCCGATCGAGGTGCCGTGGCCGCCGATGAACTTGGTGGCCGAGTGGACCACGATGTCGGCGCCGTGGCGGAGGGGCTGGGCCAGGTAGGGAGAAGCCAGGGTGTTGTCCACCACCAGCGGGATCTTGTGCTCGTGGGCGATGGCCGACACGTTCTCGAAGTCGAGCACGTCACCTTTCGGGTTGCCCAGGGTCTCTGCGTAGAAGGCCTTGGTGTTGGGCCGGATGGCGGCGCGCCAGGCGTCGAGGTCGTCGGGATCCTCGACGAAGGTCACCTCGATCCCGAACTTGGGCAGGGTGTAGTGGAGCAGGTTGTAGGTCCCGCCGTAGAGCGAGGAGGAGGACACCACGTGGCCGCCGTTCTCTGCCAGGTTGAGGAGTGCGATGGTCTCCGCGGCCTGGCCGCTGGCCACCGCCAGAGCGGCGACCCCTCCCTCGAGCGCGGCCACCCGCTCCTCGAAGACCGCCTGGGTGGGATTCATGATGCGGGTGTAGATGTTGCCCAGCTCCTCCAGCCCGAACAGAGCGGCGGCGTGGGCCGTGTCGCGGAAGGTGTAGCTGGTGGTCTGGTAGATGGGCACCGCACGGGCCCCGGTGGTCGGGTCGGGTGCGCCTCCGGCATGGATCTGGCGGGTCTCGAATCCCCAGTCGGACATGGCAGTCGCCTCCTTGGCGGGATCCTCCGGGCGTCGCTCGCCGGGCAGGAACTTCGTTCGTCACCGTCGATCTTGTCAAATATGACTGATTTGGTCAACTACTAGGAGGGGACCCGGCCCACGACGCGCCCCGGAGATGGCTATCTTGGGCGACGCCCGTGCACCGACCTTCCGACAACCTGAGGCGCGGCGGGCGACCCGCCATCGGACCGTTCCGTGCGAAGGCGGGGCTGGTCCTGCTGGCCGTGTGCTCCGTGGTGTTGCTCGGGGTGCTGGTCGCCCGCAGCCCGGCCGCCGAGACGTTCATCGGCCAGGCCCCAGGTCCGAAGCCCGGCTCGCCGACCAGTGCCATCGACGCCGCAGTGGCTGCGTCGGCCGACATCGCCGCACGTTGCCCCAAGCTGGAGGCGGCCATCGAGCGTCACGAGCCACCTGCAGTCCTGGCCCGAAGCGTGGTCGGCCACATGACCCTCGCCGAGAAGCTGGGCGAGATCGTCCTGGTCGAGACCTCCGAGAACGAGAACATCAACTCCGGCGTGGCCCGACAGTGCATTCCTCCGCTTACCCTCCAAGACGGCCCCCAGGGGTTGGCCTTCGGCTCGGTCAACGTGACCCAGTTGCCGGCGCCGCTCGGTCTGGCCGCCACCTTCGACCCTTCGCTCGCCCGGGCCTACGGGCAGGTGGAGGGCGCCGAGGCCGCCGGCCAGGGAATCGACGTCCTCCAGGGGCCCACCCTCAACATCGACCGGGTACCCCAGAACGGTCGGACCTACGAGGGCTTCGGTGAGGATCCCACCCTGGTGACGGCCATGGGGGTGGCCACGATCGAGGGCATCCAGTCGACCGGGACCCTGGCCATGGCCAAGCACTTCGCCGTCTACAACCAGGAGACCGATCGGGGCGTGCTCAACGACGTCGTGCCGCAGCGGGCCCTCCAGGAGATCTACCTGCCGCCGTTCAAGGCGGCGGTCACCCAGGCCCACGTGTCCACGGCGATGTGCGCCTACCCGCAGTTGAACGGGACCTTCCAGTGCGAGGATCCCCAACTGCTGGCCGTGCTCTCGCAGTGGGGATTCACCGGATTCGTCCGGTCCGACCTGGGCTCGGTGCACGATCCGGCGGCAGCCCTGGCGGCGGGCACCGACCTGATCAAGCCAGCCCGGTCCCGGGCCCTGGCCACCCTGGTCCACAAGCACCTGCTTTCGGTGTCCGTGGTCGACGCGGCGGTGACCAAGGTGCTGACCGAGATGTTCGCCCACGGTCTGGTGGGGCGGGCTCCCACCGGCTCCCCGGACAACCCGGTCGACTCCGAGCAGCACACCGACTTCGCCCTCCTGACCGCCGAGCGTTCGGCCGTCCTCTTGAAGGACGACCACGCCATCCTGCCTCTGACCGCGGCCAAGGGCCGCACGATCGCGGTGATCGGCGCAGACGCCGGCCCCGTCCCGGTCACCACCGGATTCGGCAGCTCGCGGGTGCTCGCTCCCTTCACCAGCTCGCCCCTCGCCGCCCTCCGCCGGCGCGCCGGTGCCAGGGTGACCTTCTCGGACGGCGGGAGCACCACCAGCAGGCTCCCCGCCATCCCCACCGCGTTCCTCACCCCGGCGACCGGCACCGGGCACGGGCTCACCCTCACCCTGAGCCAGACCGACGGGGACGTCGGCCGACCGTTCATCCAGCTCAACGAGCCGACAGCCGACATCTCCCTCAGCCCCTACCCGTCGGTCAACCGCCTCTTCCTCGGGACCTTTCCCGTGGCGCCGGTGGAGCGATCCCGCCGGTCCCTCCCCTTCCGCCGTCGGACGTTCAACCTCGGACCGTCGGTCTCCCCCACCCGCTCGCGGGTGGTCCTGCCTCCCGGGTGGTCGGACGTCTCCGCCTCGTTCACCGGCACGCTCACGCCACCCCGGACCGGCCTCTACACGCTCTCGCTGCAGGGATCGGGCGCCTCCAGCCTCACCCTGGACGGAGCGCCCGCCGTCTCCGACACGCTCAGCCACAGCCTGGGTCGGTGGTCCCAGACGGTGTCCTTGGTGGCCGGCCGCCCCTACCGGGTGCATCTCCAGTGGGAGCCTGTCGACAAGACCACTCCGACCGGGGAGACCGCGGTGGAACCCGGCACCGTCACGCTGGGCTGGCAGTACGTGAGCGACACGATCGCCGCAGCCGTCCGTGCCGCCCGGCACGCCGGCACGGCGGTGGTCTTCGCCGGCGACTTCAACTCCGAGGCGTACGACCGCCCGTCGCTCTCCCTCCCCGGGGACCAGAACGCGCTGATCGCCGCGGTGGCTGCCGCCAACCCCCGGACCGTGGTGGTCCTCAACACCGGAGGCCCGGTACTCATGCCGTGGGTCGGCAAGGTCGCCGGGATCATCGAGGGTTGGTATCCGGGCGAGGAGGATGGCCACGCCATCAGCGCCCTGCTCTACGGGGATGTCGACCCGTCCGGGCACCTGCCGGTCACCTTTCCGGCCACCGACGCCCAAGGGGCCGCCAACACTCCCGCCCAGTGGCCCGGCACTGCTCTGACCTCGACGTATTCCGAGGGCATCGATGTCGGCTACCGGTACGACCACGCCCTGGGCCTCCAGCCCCTCTTCCCCTTCGCCTACGGGCTGACGTACACCCGGTTCGCCCTGCAGTCGCTGCAGGTGCACCGGACCCCGACAGGGATCGACGTCTCGGTGCTGGTGACCAACACCGGTCGGCGGTCGGGCACCGAGGTGCCCCAGGCCTACCTCACCGATCCGGTCGCCGCCGGTGAGCCCCCGGCCCGGCTGGCCGCCTTCACCACGGTCACTCTGGCCCCGGGCCGGTCGAGGCGGGTGACCATGACCGTCCCCGCCTCGGCCTTCCAGGCCTACCTGGGCACCTCGTGGACCACGGTGCCTGGTGTCTACACGGTGTCGGTGGGTGACTCCTCATCGTCTCTTGGCCTGTCGTCCCCGGTGGCTGCGCCCTGATCGGACGGGGCGCTCTCGGGAGCCTCCGTCGACCACGGCGGCACCGGGGCCGGGATCCTTGCCATCGACGACCCGGTCTCACCGAACCGATCCGCACCGGCGTTCCATGCGGTGACCGCCTCGACAATCTCCTGGCGGCTCCGTCCGACGAAGTTCCACCACATGACCAACGGCGACTCGAAGGGTTCCCCGCCCAGGACCAGGAGCCGGGCGCTGCCGTTGCTGGCCACGGTCAGCTCGTCCCGACCAAGGCCCAGGTAGGCCAACGCACCCGGAGCCACCACCTGGCCGTCGACGACGGCCGACCCCTCGAGGACGACCATGCAGTGCTCGAACATCGGTTCCAGCGGGACGGTGACCGCCCCGCCGCGCACCTCGAGGTCGACGCCGACCAACGGGGTGTCGTGGACCGCGGGCGAGACCACGCCGTCGACGCTCCCGACCAGGACCGAGGCCCGGCCGTGAGCCAGGTCGATCTCGGGCAGCGCCGCGTGGTGCTCGAAGCCGGCTTCGCCGTGACGGGTCACCTCGGGTTGGGCCACCCACAGCTGGATGCCGTGCAGCTCTCCGGAGTACCCGTCGACCGGCTCCTCGGCATGGCTGACCGCGCCGCCGGCGGTCATCACGTTGAGCTCCCCCGGCCGGACGACCTGCTCGGAGCCCAGGCTGTCCCGGTGGAGGAGGGCGCCCTCGAGCAGCCAGGTCACCGTGTGGATGCCCGTGTGCGGATGAGGCCCGACGGCCATCGGATAGCCGGGCGAGGCGGGAATCGGGCCCATGTGATCGGCGAAGCACCAGGCACCGACCGTCCTGTGGGCCCTCTGAGGTAGGGCCCGTCGCACCCGGGCGCCACCCACTTCGGCGGTCCGGCTGGGCGAGATCTCGAGGTCCGGTCTCCGTGACGGCAGAGCCACCTTCGGAATGCTACCGATCCGGACCCCCGCCGCCCGCGGCACCCATCCTCGACTGGGGTCGGGGCGCCTCGGCCCGCCCGTGCCAGCCGGTCAGATCGGCTTCCCGCCCGAGCACCATGCGTTGGAGGGCACACCCGCGCACGGGTTGGGCATGGTGGGAATGCCCTTGGGCAGAGGCTGCATGACCACGCCGGTCGTGGCCGGGTAGACCGCGTCGGCGGCACACGGGCCACCCCCCGTGTCACAGAGGACCTGGGCGAGGAGCGGGCCACCGGTGTTGCCGGCCGTGGTGGTCTTGCCGCAGACCGGCTGGAGCTGCTCGAGATTGGCCGGGGTGCTTCCGCTGGGAGCGGTGTTGCCCACGTAGCAGTTCGACGGCTGGCCACCGGTGAGGGTGATCTGCCCGTAGTCGCCGTTGCTGGGATTGCCGAAGCTGCCGTTGTGGCTGAAGGTGTTGTGCAGGAGCGCGTTGTTCATCGGGTCGTACACGCACCCGAACGCACCCGACTCCACCCCGCCGGTACCGGTGCAGCTCTGGTTGTACTCGGGGGTGTTGGAGTCGGGGTACGGCACCATCAAGAAGCCCCAGGCATTGTTGTTGGCGAAGGTGTTGTCCATGACCGTGTCGTTGCGCCCTCCCGACAGGGTCATACCCGTGCCGGTCGGGCCCTGGCTGGCGGTGCCCGCCTGGGGGACGTTCGGATTGTTGTTGTCGTGGACGTTGTTGTGCATGAACACCCAGCACGAGTGGGTGTGGGTGATCGGGCTGGTCCCGTTGTGCGGGCAGGCCCCGTTCTGCGGTGCGGGCGGATCACCGTTGATCTGCGTGTTGGTGTCGAACCCGTCCTTGTTGTTGTCGAACTGGGAGTTCTCCACCACGATGGCCCCGCCCGAGTTGGTGCCCGAATAGCCCAGGGCGCTGTACTCCATCCATGCGTGGTTGATGGTGATCCCACAGACCCGCTGGCACGCACCGACGTACATCCCCGAGTCGTTGAAGTTGCTGGCGTAGGTCTGGTTCCACACCGCCGGGCCGGCCGCGTCCGAGGAGAAGATCCCGTACTGGGCAGCCGACTTCTCGTCCCCGTAGTACGAAGAGGTGGTGGAGAGGTAGCTCCCCGAGTAGCCGTGCAGGCCGATCTTGGCGCTGTCGGCTCCACCGTTCCACCAGATCTCGTTCCCGGAGTCGCCGCTGCCGGCGAGGAAGTTGCAGGCGGTGAGGTTGTCGATGCTCACGTTGTCGGCCTTCCACACCACGATGCCGTTGCGTCCCACCGTCTTCCCGTCGCTTCCGGATGTCCCGAGGTTCTGGGCTGTCGGGTCGGAGCTGCAGGCTCCCGTAGCGCCGTTCTTGGTCCCGTCGACGACCACGGTGGAGCGGTTCATCCCCCGCAGGTGGATGCCGGACGTGGAGATCATCACGCCGCCCATGTCGCCGTGGGCCGGATCGGTCTTGACCCCCGATTCGTCGGCGGTCTCGTGATAGTCCCCGGGCGCCACCAGGATCCAGTCGCCGGACTTGGCCGCGTCGACCGCGGACTGGATGGTCTTGTACTTGCCGGCGTGGCCGTTGAAGGTGCCCACCAGCAGGACGGTGCCGCTGCCCGATCCCGACGGGCCCGTGGTTCCCGAGGACGTCGACGAGGAGCTGCAGGCGGCCAGCATGCCGCCGCCGATCACTGCGGCGCTCACCAGGACCCCGATCCGGCTCATGCCCCGCCGGTGCCCTCCCCCGACGATCCGATCCGGCCGGCCACCCACCACAGCGTTCCTCATGGTTCCCTCCACGGTCCCACCCCACCGGAGATCGGTCGGGCGCCCACGACGGAGCTGATGGTAGCTGTGCCGCCCCGCCAGGTTGAGAATGACCCGGAAGCCCAGGTGCCAGCTCCACGCCAGGGACGCGATGGTGCCGGTCGGCTACCATGGGGGCGTCGTCACCGGGTCCCCGCCGGACCCGCACCGCCGTGCTCTGAAGGATCATCCCCGGAGCCGACCGGAGCCCGCCAGCAGCGCGGGAGTGCACCAAACCCGGCTCCGCTCATGTGGCCGGTCCCAACGAAGGAGCCACCATGACCAGCGAGCACGATCGACCCGACTTCAAGGTTGCCGATCTCTCTCTCGCCGAATTCGGCCGCAAGGAGATCGAGCTGGCCGAGCACGAGATGCCGGGCCTCATGGCCATGCGCTCCGAGCACGGTTCGGAGCAGCCGCTCCGGGGTGCCCGCATCACCGGATCGCTCCACATGACCATCCAGACGGCGGTGCTCATCGAGACGCTGACTGCCCTCGGGGCCGAGGTCCGCTGGGCCAGCTGCAACATCTTCTCCACCCAGGACCACGCCGCCGCGGCGGTGGCCGTCGGACCCGACGGGACCGTCGACGATCCCAAGGGTGTCCCGGTCTTCGCGTGGAAGGGCGAGACGCTCGAGGAGTACTGGTGGTGCACGGAACGAGCACTGCTGTGGCCGGGCGAAGGTCCGACCATGATCCTCGACGACGGCGGCGACGCCACGCTGTTGGTGCACAAGGGCGTCGAGTTCGAGAAGGCGGGCGCCGTCCCGGATCCGTCTACCGCCGACTCCGAGGAGTTCGCGGTGGTCCTCTCGGTACTGACCGCAAGCCTGGCCGAGGACAAGACCCGGTGGACCAGTATCGCCAACGGCATCAAGGGGGTCTCCGAGGAGACCACCACCGGCGTGCACCGGCTGAACGAGATGGAGCAGAGCGGCGAGTTGCTCTTCGCCGCCATCAACGTCAACGATGCGGTCACCAAGTCGAAGTTCGACAACAAGTACGGATGCCGGCACTCGCTGATCGACGGGATTAACCGTGCCACCGACGTCCTCATCGGTGGCAAGGTGGCAGTGGTCTGCGGCTTCGGCGACGTGGGCAAGGGCTGCGCCGACTCGTTGCGCGGCCAGGGGGCCCGGGTGGTGGTGACCGAGATCGATCCGATCTGCGCGCTGCAGGCCGCCATGGAGGGCTACCAGGTGGCCACACTCGAGGACGTCCTCGGCACCGCCGACATCTTCGTGACCACCACCGGCAACAAGGACGTGATCACCGCCTCGCACATGGAGCGGATGAAGCACCAGGCCATCGTGGGCAACATCGGTCACTTCGACAACGAGATCGACATGGCCGGCCTGACGAAGATCGACGGCGTGGAGCGGATCAACGTGAAGCCCCAGGTCGACAAGTGGATCTTCCCCGACGGTCACGCGGTGATCATCCTCTCCGAGGGCCGGCTGCTCAACCTGGGCAACGCCACGGGTCACCCCAGCTTCGTGATGTCCAACTCCTTCACCAACCAGACAATGGCCCAGATGGAGCTGTTCAACAACGCCGGCCAGTACGAGAACAAGGTGTACGTGCTGCCCAAGCATCTCGACGAGAAGGTGGCCCGACTCCACCTCGACGCCCTCGGGGTCCATCTGACCACCCTGACCAAGGAGCAAGCCGAGTACATCGGCGTCTCGGTGGACGGCCCGTACAAGCCCGACACCTACCGCTACTGAGCGGGGCTCCGAC
>Ga0209638_1001904_pt1 | contig 13015 bp, 5 predicted proteins | sample BarGraNGADG00211_FD_184490 | JGI IMG/M metagenome (GOLD analysis project Ga0209638, IMG submission 184490) | Arctic peat soil microbial communities from Barrow, Alaska - Barrow Graham LP Ref core NGADG0002-211 (SPAdes) (version 2) | ecosystem: Environmental > Terrestrial > Soil > Wetlands > Peat... | reverse complement strand
AGGCGAGGGAGCCGTTGTGGGCCATGGAGACGGCAGTGATGGCGTAGCCGGGAAGGGCCAGAACCGGTAGCAGCAACCAGTTCACTGGTGACCCCATGGATCGGAATCCCCCCCGATATATTCCCCAACAGGTAGCCAGGGTTGCCAGAGCCAGCGAAGCAATCAACGATGCCTCCATGTTGGCGCCCATGGCAACGAACCAGCCGGAGACCACCGCTAGGAGGGAGTAGCCCAGGAACGGGGCGAAGAGCCAGCCCGACCGGCGAAGTGGCTCGGGCAGAGTGATGGCGGTGATCGCTGCGCCGAGGAAGGTCAGAAGGAGTATGGCGACCGCGAAGAATAGAAGCGAGTCACTGAGAATGCCCAGAAAGGATTGATCCCCGAGGCTCAACTGCAACTGGATTGTGGAAATTGGGGTCGTGGGTCCCATCGGTCATTCCCCTGAATGCGAATGCTCAATGCCTTGTGGAAACCGGCGGGTGTAATTGAGGATTGCCACTCATTTCCGCCAGCAGCGCGAAACAGAGGGCTAGCAGGAACGCAAGGACGGAGGCGTAGCCGAAGTAGCCTCCCTGGCTGTCGAAGGACATGTCCAACGGTTGGAAAAACTTGAGCGAGTCATCGGGCCACGCCAGCACCGTGGAGCGGGCTATGGTGACCCCGTTCTGCTGGTAGTAACCCATCTGGGGCAGCGGCATCGGGTGCTGCAGGATCGACTGCATCGACAGGTAAGTGAAGGTTGTGAGCACCTGGGTGGCGCTACCATCCTGGCGATGGGTCGCCGTGGGGTTAGCCAGGATGTCGCCCTCGCGCACTACTATCCCAACCATCAGGATCAGGGCCGCGTAGGCCAGCCAGCGGCGCTGCACCCTGCCGGTGAGCTGCCCGCATAGACGGTGAAAGGTGTAGGCCGAGAGCAGCACCAGGAACGGTATGCCAAAGGAGGCGTGGCGAAAGAAATCGGCGAAGTGGAAGGTGTTGGGGATGTACGGATTGGCGAAGAAGATGATGACGGTGTTGCCGATGCCGGGTATTGCCATCGCCAGCAACCTGCGGTCCTTTGGCGTAAAGGCGATCAGCAGCGTGCCTGCAACTACCGAAAGAACGAACAGGGCCAATATCGCCAGTGCCCACCCGCCATCTAGACCAAGCCCACGATAGTACATGCCGATGTATCCATTGCCGTTCAGGATATCGTAGTTTTCCTTGGGATAGTCCAGTCGCAGGGTGTTGTTGTAATTCTGAGGCCACAGGAAGCCGAAGTTCGCGTGCCAGATGGCTATCATGGGGACTACAAGAAGGCCGATGCACAGTGCATAGAGCGCGTACTGCTTGATCCTAGGACGGTATGCCAGGAGCCCGAGGGACATGCAGCCAGCGTACAGAATGCCCTCGGGGCGCACGAGGCTGAGTACCCCGCCTGCTATGCCCGCGATTACCCAGCGGCGAGTGACTCCTGGTGCCTCCTGTGCGCGCAGATAGAAGTAGCCCGCCAGACACAGGCTCGTCATCAGCACGGGGTCCGGATCGGGCAGGTTCAGGACCCAGAAGCGAAGGAATGGAAACAGGGACGCCATCACCCCAAAGACGAGGGCGACAACCCGCGATCCGGTGGCCTGTCTGATCAACAGAAAGATCGATAGCGGGAAGAGGGCGTTGAAGAGGACCGACGGCAGGTGGGCGGCCGCCGAGTTGTGGCCAAAGAAGGTGAAAGCCAACCGGATCATCAACGGGAAGAGCGGGAGGTCGTATACGTAGATCGGGCTACCGGCATTCACCGGGCCTTCCTCGGTGAGAGTAACCGGATAGGGGATGCCAGTCCCAACGGCGTCGCCCAATGCCCAGAAACGGAGGAAGGCGTTGGCGATTGGCACCAGGTAGACCGTGGCCTGCAACAAGCCTATCAGCAGGAGAGCCGCCGGGATGGCGACATCGGCACAGCGATGGAATAGAGCGGACCTGGCTGCCGCTGTGGTCCGGCAGGACGACACTGCCAGCATCTTGAGAAAGAACACCAGCAACAGCACGATGCCCATGCCGAGTGTGGGAAAGGGCTGAATGGTGGAGAGCCAACTGTAGACCCAGCCACCCAGGTCGGGCCTGAACTGCAGCAGGTAGTTCTCAATTGCGTAGCATGCGATGAAGGGAATTGAGGTGATCCACAGAAGCCATCGCGCACCGATTCCGCTCTTTCGAGCCACCAGAATCGAAGTGGTGCTCCAGAGGGAAAGGCAGAGGTAGACGAGGAGCAATACCGCGGCACCTAAGAGCCAGAAGATCCGGCTTGGGGCCACGGAGATGGGCCCTAAGGCGATTTTTGCGATGAGAAATGCCGCGAAGACTGCTTCCAGCATCGCTATGGCGATCCAGCCACGGCTCCTGCCGTTCGAGGTTGTGGCAAGACTCCGCACAGCCAGGTGCATCTTCCCCCCAATCCACACCGCCGGGTTCTCCGACGAGGTAGCAGTCCCGTTCGTCAACCCCGCGGGATGTGCCCAGTCTGGGCTGTAGCTGCAAGTCCGCACCGGCAGTTCTGCCTGGCCCTTCGATCAGCCTGTTGCGGATTGTGACAGGGCTTCGAGGAGGGGCGCCGGGTGCTCTAACCCCTTGAGGTAGCCGGCAAGTGGTCGGAGACTTGAACGTTACAGCGAAGCCGGCGCGACCCGGCCGCGCGCTATTCTAGCACAACCCCCGCCCCTTGGCCGTTGACCGCCCTGCGACCCCGCTGCTACTATCGAACGATCCTGCCCGTGCAATTGTGCCAATCGGGTTGCCATCGTCCGGCCCGCATTCTTAGCCAGGGGTCTGTGATGCTTTCTTTCTCTCGCCGCGCTTCACTGTTCTGGCTCCTGGCGGCTCTCTTCCTCGCCATCGGGCTCAGTCTAGCGCCGGCAACGATGATGGGCGGGAGGCTGCTGCTTGTTGGGCACGCGGCCCGCGCGATCCTCGGTCTCGCCGTGCCCAGTCTGTGGATTGGCTGGGCCGTAGGCTGGCTCCTCTTGCCTTCGCGCTGGAAGAGCTACGAGTTGCTGCTGATGCCTTTGGTGGGCATCGTCGTCCTGGTTCCTGCCTCTTACTTCCTGAACTACCTGGTCGACATGCGGATGGCCACCGTGATCTTGATGCTGGCCGCTGCTCCACCGGCGCTGCTACGGCTTCGGCGGCGTCCCTCGACCCACATCTCGCCGCCGGAGACCGTTATCCCCATTGTGGCCGCTCTCGGATTGCTGCTGTTGGCAATCGTTCCCCACCTGGTGCAGGGATCCCTCGCAATGCTGTCTCGGAACTTCGATGAGGAGACCTACTACTACCTCGCCCGCTACCTGCAGTCGTTTCCCGCAGGAGCGGCTATGCTTGGGCCTGCATCTCCTGTCTTGGCCCAGGGTACCGACTATTTTCGGGCTGAAGGTTGGGGATACCAGTACCTGCTGGCTCTTGCAAGTGGGGCGAGTGGAGTCAATACCTTGGAGGCATATCTCCCGACCTCATACTTGCTGCTGGCATTCGGTGTCCCTGCCTGGTATCTGTTCTTCAGAGAGGTGCTGCTCCTCCCTCGCCGCTGGAGTGCCGTCGGCGTGGTGTTGTATTCCGCACATGGACTCTCTCTCTGGTTTGCGTCTTACGGTTATGCGCGGCAAACGGCGTGGATCGCGCTCACTCCGATGGTGGTGGCTTCAATCTTCATGGTCCTCAAGATCGGTGGCCTTAAGCCGACCCTGTTGGCAGGTCTCTCTATCGCCTCTCTGGTTGCCATGGAGAGTCGGGTAGGGATTACCGAGATGGTGATGATCGCAACTGGTCTGGCTGTCTATTGGCTGCTGATCGAAAGGAGGCCTGGGTTCATTCTTCGGCTAGGAGGAGTGGCCTTCGTTGCCGCGACGGCTGCCGCACCAGCCCTCTGGTATTTCGCGAGGTTCTACCTGGTGTCGGGCGGTGGAGTGTCCATCCTGAAGGCCGGATCGGAGCTGATGGCCAATTGGGGTCCTCAGATGCAAGGCTTCCCTCCCATCCAGGTTGCCCTGGGGTTGGAGCCGGAGGCGATCGTGAAGATCGCGGAGCCGATACCCTTTTTAAGTTGGCTGGACCCTCTCAACCTGGCTATGAGCGCCTCTAGCGGCTACTTTGCCTATCCACTGCTGTTCCTGGCGGCTCTGGGCGCCTACTTCATCGGTAGGAAGAACCCGTTAGCCGTCGCCCTCACGGCCGGCTTCTTCGTGTGGATGGGTGTGACTCGGGTTGTCCTTCAGTTTCCTTACGGTTACTTCAAACTATTTGGGGTTGTCGGCCCCCTTCTGCTTGGTTTCGCCATTGTTGGAGCTTTTCACCTGCGGGACCTGCCCGCTGCTCGCCGCGTCTTCACGTCGCCCTCCTGGATGCGTGGCCGCTGGCTGGCGCTGGGTTGCCTCCTGCTGGCCATCTTCTTCGTCCGCAATACCGCTTACTCGTTCCTCTTCAGCGCCAGGGGGTGGGGGCTCTCGATTCCACCAGCTCTTGTGGAGAGGATCTCCTCTCTTGAAGACACCGAGCCGGGTGCTCGGGTGTACGTGACGAGTAATGCCAGATACCCGGTACCCGAAGACCGCTACCTGATCCGCAAGGACCACCACGAGGCCATGCAGAGCAAGGAAGAGGCTTCAATGGCTTGGTCCACTCGGATCCATTCCATGGCTTGGACGAGTCTCGTCGGCCGGGAGATCTACGGCGTTTTCAAGACGTTCTACTGGCAGTGGTCACGCGTCCTTCCGGACGATGGGTACGATTACTACCTCCTATACAGCGATGAGGATCCCCGCTGCCGAGGACTGGACCGATCGGATATCATCACGGAGGGGGACGGCATCGCTCTCTATCGTGCCCCGACGAATGCGAGGACGAGTGCGGAGCAGATCCTGGCCGGCCGTGGAACCCTGCGTCTTGATGGGGGCAACCCTCTAGTGGTTTCGGCAAGCGTGGATGGGTTTTGTTTTGGGGAGAGCCCAGTCGGGGCGTCTGCCTCTGGCCAAGGGAGGGTTCGACTGGGCCTGCTGGCCTTGAAGGAGATGACCGTAGACGTGCGGGCGGGCAGTCTCAATCGAAGGCTGGCCCTGGACCCGGGGCTATCGTGGTACACCACTCCCACCCTATCCCTACCCGCCACAATACGGGTGGATGCCGCCGAGGGTGAGCTGCTACGGGTTGTAGCTCTGCGGAGCCTTTCACCGGGCGCGGAGGAGATGGATAGATCCGGGGACTCAATCGTTTCCAGCGAGATTGTGGCCGACGGTGGTGGGGTGAATGTTGACCTATGGCTCTCCAACCCGATGAAGGATGGAAAAGGGGCGACGGCCAACCTGTCGGTCTCTGGAGATGCGAATACGGAGTCGCGGCTGTCTATGGACGAGGCCCGCGGGGGCGAGCGCTGGCTTCTCAGTTTTCCTGCCGGCGGCGGCCCGGTGCAACTGGGCGAGAGCGCGGAAGTGGCCAAAGGCGTTCGGCTTCCGTGGATTGAGAGTGGTGGCCCGCTGTCCCTTGTCTTTAGGCTGGGGCGCGAGATCCCGAGGGAGGTACTGCTGGGCTCGTTGGCTCGGCTTGCCGACGGCAAGATCCAACTCGATCGGTACGTGGACCCGGTTCAACAGCCACTTTGGGGTTCTGACGACAGACCCAAGGAGAAGCAGCCCCCTGATCTTTCCGCCCTGGAAGGCGCACTCGTACGCGCCGAGGGTGGCCTGACCTATCTCGTTCAGGGCGGCCGGCGCCACTGGATCGCAGATGCTGCCGATGCAGGAGTCTATGGCTCACCCCTGCTCATTAGCCCCGAGCAGCTCTGGCTCATTCCCCCTGGACTCCCGTTGGCCGTCCGCTAGCAAGGCGTCCTCTACACGAACTTGATGCGCCTTGCCGCGAAAACCACCATTCTGAGCAAGAGTAGGCCGTGCTTCCACCGCTGGATGTTAGTGGTGCCGTACTTTCGCTCTCGATAGCGGATTGGCATGTCCACTATTTTTAGATTTAGTTTGGCTGCCCCGAACAGCAGGTCGAAGTCGCCGAAGGGATCGAAGTCCCCAAAATAGGAGCGGTTTGCCGCGATCCGCTCGTAGTCCGTCTTCCACAGCACCTTGGTGCCGCACAGGGTGTCCTTCACAGATTGCCCGAGCAGCCAGGAGAAGGCGAGGCTGAAGAACTTGTTCCCCAACAGGTTCATGAATTGCATCGCCTGCTTCTCCATTGGATAGACCAGCCGCACACCGTTGGCAAACTCCCCCTTGCCGGACCGCAGCACCTCGTAGAAGCGGGGCAGATCCTCCGGCGGAACCGTCATGTCCGCGTCCAGGATCATCAGGATTCCGCCCTTTGCCTCGGCGTAGCCCAGCCTTACCGCGTCCCCTTTGCCTTTGCCAGTCTGGCGCATCGCCCTGCAATCCAGCTCCGGGTGCTTGGCGATTTCCTGCTCGATAGCCTCGAAAGTGTTGTCGGAGGAGTGCCCTTCCACGAAGATCAGCTCGGTGCCCTTCCCCATCTGGGGGGTGCGGGCCAGGATGCTGGGGATGTTGCCGGCCTCGTTGCGGGCGGGAACGATCACGGAGACCGTCGGTTCCTGTCCCTTCGGCACAGGTTGAGCCATGGGGCGGGCAATGATGAAGTTGGTGAGCCCCAGCACCCTGAATGGCCACAGCCGGACCAGGTAGCGATTGGCCAGGGCTCCGAGAAGTGGCAGCGGCAGCGGCCACATGACCTCCGCTCGCTGCTGGATCACCTCGAAGTTGGCCAGCCTGAGCAGGTTGGCCATGTCGTCCACGGTCAGCCAGTTCTGGTATAGGGCCGGCCGGCCCAGCCCCAGCCTTTCTGCCAGTGCCAGCGGCAGCTCCCACAGCCGGCTGTAGGAGTTGAGTAGGATCCTGGTCCTGGGCGTCGCCAGCTTTGCCACCTGCTCCAGGACGGTCTGGACATCCCAGAGGTCGTTGACCAGGTCCGAGAGGATGATGACGTCGAAGCTTTCATCCAGCAGGCTGAGGTCGTGGGCGTCGGCCTGCACGAAGCGAAGGTCCGGGTGACGCTGCCTTGCACGTTCGATCATCTCGACCGAGAAGTCGACGCCGATCCCCACGGACGGCGCCAGCGCGGCCAGCAGGTCGCCTCGAGCACAGCCAATTTCCAGCACCCTCTGCCCGGGGGTCACCAGGAAGTGGTAGACCTCGGCGAGCCTTCGGTGGTACCGGCCGCCCCAACCGCTCCAACCGTCAAGTTGTCGGGCAACGCCATCCCAGTGGCCGATCCGCGCTTTCTGATAGCCGAAGAATGCGATGTTGGGGTTGGAGCCGAGGGACATTAGGGCACCCTGTTCTGGAGGCGCTGCTCGCGGTACCAGGCAATGGTCCGGCGAAGCCCGGTGCGGAAGTCCACCTGGGAATGGAAGCCAAACCCCTCCCCGGCCCTGCTGGTGTCCAGCTTGCGGCGCGGCTGGCCGTTCGGCTTGGATGTGTCCCAGACGACCTTGCCCGTGAAGCCGGTCTCCTCCACGATGATCTGTGCCAGGTCGCGGATGGAGATCTCGAAGGCGGATCCCAGGTTGACCGGGTCACTCCGGTCGTATCGCTCGGCCGCCAGGACGACGCCCTCGGCGGCGTCTTCGACGTACAGGAACTCCCGGGTGGGGCTTCCGTCGCCCCAGACGACGACTTCGGAATCGCCAGACTCAATGGCGTCCACACACTTTTTGATCAGCGCGGGGATCACGTGGGAAGAGCGGGGGTCTGAGTTGTCGCCGGGGCCATAGAGGTTGACGGGCAGCAGGAATATGGAGTTGTAGCCGTACTGTTGGCGGTACGCCTCCGATTGGACCAGCAGCATCTTCTTGGCCAACCCGTACGGTGCGTTGGTCTCCTCGGGGTAGCCGTTCCAGAGGTCCGACTCGTGAAAGGGCGTTGGGGTGAACTTCGGGTAGGCGCACACGGTTCCCACGGCCACGAACTTCTTCACGCCGGCCTTGTATGCCTCGTGAAGCAGCTGCACCCCCATCATGAGGTTGTCGTAGAAGAACTCCGCCGGCCGTTCGCGGTTGGCTCCTATGCCGCCGACCACAGCAGCAAGGTGGATGATCACGTTCACCGGTTCTTGACCGGTCCCCAACTTCGACGGCCGCGAAGAGCCGGCCAGGAGGCGGCGTATGGCGTCGAGGTCACGCAGGTCGTACTCATGGCTTCGGGGCACGATAACCTCGGCCGCACCCCGATCCACGAGCTTGCGGGTGACGACGGAGCCTAGGAAACCTGCTCCCCCGGTGACGATCACCCGCTTATCCTTCCAGAGTGTCTCGCTGTCCGTCCACGGATTGCTCATCGATTGTCCGTCCCCAGCTTCGTTGTCTGCGCCCGGTCGAGGCCGAGTCGTGCGAGGAAGAGCCGAAGGTCGACTCAGGGTAAGATAGCGGCCCTGGTTGTCGTTGTCCAGTCTGCGTCACACAACGGCAAGGGTGCAGGTGAGACCTAGGGAAGCTCGATCAGCTGTCCGACTTTAGACTGCCGGCCGATCTGACGTCTAGAAGCCGTCTCCACCGCTCCTCAAGTCTCCCGCCTATCTCTCTCCAGTCGTAGCGGCTCTCCACCAGTGCCCGGGCTCTGACACGAAGCCTCTCCCGCAACTCTATGTCGCGCAGCAGCCGTACGGTACAGTCGGCGAAGTCGCGCTCGCTGTCTGCTATCAGGAGGTGCTCGCCATCTACGGCCTCGATACCCTCTACTCCTACCGTGGTGGTGACCACCGGAATCCCAGCGGCCATCGCCTCCAGTATCTTGAGCCTAGTCCCGGAGCCCGCCAGAATGGGTGCCACGAAGACAGAGCAGTCTGCCATGTATGGTCTGGTATCGTCCACCAGCCCGGTGGCGATCGCCTGTGGTTCCGCCGCCACCTCCGGCAGGAGGTGGAAGGGGCCGGGGCCGACGATGAACAGCCGGACGTCAGCTAATGCGGCCTTCACCCTGGGGAATATCTCCTTCAGGAAGAAGCGGAGGCCATCCACGTTGGGGGAATGGTCGTAGTTCCCGATGAAGAGGATGTCGTTTCCGGTGGCCCTGGTTGGCGGCAAGCTGTAGTAGTCCGTGTCCACACCGTTGGGGCTGCTCACGATGGCAGGATGGGATCGCAGCCGAGACTGGAGGAAATGTGCATCCACGGCACTCATCGTGACAACGCAGTCGAAGCGCCGGCACGCTTGGAGCTCGTAGTGGCGCAGCTTGAGGTACTCGATCAGACGGGAGGCCGATGGCCGCCCCCTCGATAGGAACTGCCGGCGATAGGCGTGGTAGAAGATGACATGCTCGCTCAAGATCTGCACTGGGGCCGGACCGGGGATGAGGTACTGGCCAAGCTCGGTCTTGTCCAGCTGGATAACGTCGTACTCAGCCGTCTCTACCATCTCCAGGAGGGCCTCTCTCATCTCTGGGCAGTCGAACTGCTCGACGTGGACCGTCCGATCCAGCGGACCTGGCCTGTAGGATGGCCGCCTCGCGACGATACGAACCCTGTCACAGTACTGCCCCAGGGCCTTCACTGAGTCGGCCACCTGGTCCGGCGAGAGGCTGGGCTCCGCGAAGGAGAGCACGTCCACCCGGTTGCGCGTTGCCAGAACCTTCAGTATGTTCCACATCCGGACGGCGGACCCGTGAGTAGGTGGATATGGCAGCTGAGGGCACATCAGCAGGATGCGCAGGGGGGAGGTCTCCACCGAGCGTGCTGACGCAGGTTTCTTGTCTCCCGGTTCCGATGGAGCGGACGCTACCACGGCCTTCGTCGGCGCTTCGCCGCACCGGCGCAGGTATCGGCTGTGTGAGGATATGCGGAAAACCTCTTCCTCAGATAGTAGTTGCAGGCTTGCCCCAGGTCGAGGCAGCCGGAGAAGCCCTGGGAGTTCTGACAGGGCAAATCGCAGTGGCCGCAGGTTCAGTTGCCTCTGGCGTGAGTCGGCGATGAGCCTTGCCGCAAGCCCGACCTGGAACTTCCAGAGAGCGCCGGGCGTCGTGAAGTTCTTCCAGGCGAAGAGCAGGAGGTTCGTGCTATCCGAATCGGTGGGACGGTGCTGAGGGCAGAGCTTGGACAACGCCGTCGCGTGAATGACGCTGTCCGGCGCCTGGATAACCCGCCACCCTCTCTTCCAGGCCCGGAAGCAGAGGTCGGCATACGCAAGGTCGGAGTCCCCGAACTGGGGATCGAAACCGCCTAATTCCAGAAGGCCATCTCGGCGCAGAGCACACCCCTGGAGTTGAGCCCACAGTACGGGATGGGGTCCCGGACTCTCATGGGATGTGGGGGCGCGCCAGAATCGCAGTTCACCATTATGCAGGTCACCGCGAAATCCCGCGGTGCGGTCTGGAGAGTCCCCCTGGGCAGGTTCCTCGCAGATTGGCACCGTCGCAAAGGTGCGTTCGTCTTCCAGCCCTGCCAGCAGGGGCAGGAGGAAGCCGCCGTCCACGGTAGCAGTGTCGCAGAGGGGGATCACGGTTTCCCCAATTGCGGCTTGAATGCCGAGCTGCCACTTCTCCACAAGCCCGGCGACCCGGCCGGGAAGAAACCTCACTGTGGGTAGTTCGGCCCGGATCTCCGCACTATCGCTGTCCGCGCCTACCACGATCACTTCGAGGCTAGTACCGTTGGTCCGGATGGCCTCAGCTACCGAATGGAGGCATCGCCGCAACGCCTCGCCGCCGCTTTCCACGGCGACGACGATGGATGCCGTTCCTGTGAAGCGAGGGGAGGATTGGGGCTTGACCTTTTGTGGGGCCAGTCGGTCAGCGATCAGCCTGGCCGACAGCAGGAGCGCCGTCACAACGGCCAGGCCGAGTAGCGCGGCGAGCAGCAGCAGCAGATCTCGGACTCTTGTGAAGGTTGGCACGGCGGGATGCCCCTGTGGTCTGTGATAGTGCAAGCATGATACCAGAGCGAGGGCCCAGAGAGACATGCTGACCCTGGCGTGCTGTCTGTGTGATATCATGCCGCGGGCGTGCTCTCCCCTACGCCCCAGGATGGTGCACTACCGCCAGAAGCCTGATTTCCAGGCTCGGTGAGTAGCCGTTTTCCCACGCGGTCTGTCACGATCAGGCGAGCGGAGGCGAATCAGGAGTGGTGAGGCGCATATACATCGACCATTGGTGGAGACATGGGGATCTTTTCTGAAAACTGTAGGCGCCAGAATCACGGGAAGCTTGCCGCCATCGTGCCGCGGCCTGACTGGCCTGCTCTCTCCTGGCTGGTATTGATGTCCGCGTCGGGCGCTCTCGCGGCCACTGTGGTGCTGTTTGACCGTACTACGCTTTCCGGGGTCTCCAGAGTGTGGGCCGGTTCCCTGGTATTCATGTCTATTGCATCCTTTGTCTGGTGGACAAACCCGGGAATGGCGAATGGCCGAGTCCATTTCGCGAGCTACCAGCTGGCTTCTCTGGTCCCGTCTACATTGCCTCTGGTCGTTGCTGGCTTCGCGCTGGTGGGGGCGGACTATCTGTCGGATGAGGTGCACCTTCAGCTGTATTCCAGCTTCTACTACCCGCATCTCCTGTCTGACAGGTCGTGGCCGGTTTCTGGGCTGGCCGTGATTGCTTTATTCGGTTGCGTTGGATGGACGGTGCGATCTGCCCTGCTGAGGGTGGAAGAAGACCGCGGTCTCACATCCGCGTTGGGCGTTGCTATGAGCCGGCTGCCGGCCCTCTTTCCATGGGGAGCCCTGCTGCTTGGTCTGCTGTTGGGCACCGCGGCTATGGCAATGATCAACGTCAACTACTGGAGGTACTGGGCGACGGCCGACGGGTGGGCCTCTCTCGGCCATTACCCATTCACCCTGACGGACAGTAATCACGTTCTGGATGGTGGAGTGGCTCCTTACTTCATCTCGTTTCCGTTGCTGCCCGCGCTGCTGTCCCTCCTCTTCCCACTGGTAGGCCACAATACCCTGGCCTGCTATCTCCCGCTGATCCTCGGGAATGTACTGCTGCCCATCGCGGTTTTCCTGGCGGCCAGGGAGGCTACCAGGAATGCAACTCTTTCTTTCCTGGTCTCGAGCCTGTTGGTCACATTTCCGCTCCTTCGACGCTATACCCTGGACATGCCTGAGGCCGACGTGCTCCTCATGTCAACCGTGTGCCTGGCGGCTTACTTCAGACTCAGGGCCGACCGCCCGGCGGCAAGCGCGAGAGCGCAGGCTATCTCAGGCCTGGCCGCTGGATTGGCCTCCCTGGCTCGGGCAGAGGGCGTTCTCTACATGGTTGCAATGAACCTTGCCGCGGGTGTGAAGCGATGGAGGTCTGGCAGCTATTGGCTGTCACTTCTTCCCTGGATTCTGATCGTTGCTGCCTTCTCGGCGGTTGCACTGCGCGAGTTCGGAATGATCTGGCCGGGCAATCACTCCGGGACGCTGAGCCTATCGAACTTCGGCAGTACCCTCGCGGTCGTCCAGGAAAGCCGGCTCTTCAGTGCCTACTCGTCCACGTTGGGTCTATCAGAAGGTATGCTGGCGGCCATTCTGTGCCTGTTGCTGGCATTGATCGCCTATGCCTTCTACCGAATGTGGCTGGAGGATTTCGCGCTGAGCTATATGCCCGCGGTTGCTCTGGCGAACGTTCTTATGGTGTTCTTCGTCGGGCCGGTGCCCGCGGAGGCCAGCAAGTTTCACGATTTCTTCCGCCACATATCGTACGGCCTTCCTTTGCTGGCTATTACCATTGCCTATGGGCTCAATGACCTGTCTAATCGTCTCGTAGGGCGGCTTGGAACCTGTCTCAAGGGTCTTGCCACTGTGGGGCTATCGTTGCTGGTTGTTGTACAGTTGTCGATGCTGCAGGCGCCGGTCACGCCGGGCGAGAATACCGACAGGCCGATAATGACCTCGGATGTGCACGTGACCGCGGCTGAATTGGTGATCGATCGTTACGAACTACCTGTGATGAGGTTCCAATGGTCCGGGTCGCGGTACTTGCCGAATGAGGACGCCTACATGGCTGATTTCCCCGACGCGCTCAATCGTCGATACGCGGCCTCGGACGTGAGGCTG
>Ga0209638_1001903_pt1 | contig 13019 bp, 10 predicted proteins | sample BarGraNGADG00211_FD_184490 | JGI IMG/M metagenome (GOLD analysis project Ga0209638, IMG submission 184490) | Arctic peat soil microbial communities from Barrow, Alaska - Barrow Graham LP Ref core NGADG0002-211 (SPAdes) (version 2) | ecosystem: Environmental > Terrestrial > Soil > Wetlands > Peat... | reverse complement strand
GAGCGCAAGCCGCTCCCCGAGAAGTGGTCGCGCTACGGCGGTCGCGCGCTGACCGACGCGATCGTGTACGACATGGTGCCGCCGATGGCGAACGCACTGGGCGCCGAGAACGTGCTCGTCTTCTCGCCGGGCCTGTTCGGCGGCACGACCGCCCCGAACGGCGGTCGCCTTTCCGTGGGCGCCAAGAGCCCGCTCACAAGCGGCATCAAGGAGTCGAACTCCGGCGGCCAGGCCGCCCACGCCCTCGCCAAGATCGGCCTGTCGGCCGTCGTCGTGACCGGTAAGCCCGCCGATCCGCTCGCACGCTTCATGCTCACGATAGAGGCCGACGGCAGTACGAAGCTGTCCCGGGTCGACGAGTGGACCGGCATGGGCAACTACGAGGTGGCCGACGCCATCAAGGCGATCAGGCCCGCGGACGACCACTTCGCGACGATCACGAACGGTCCGGCCGGCGAGGCCGGGCTCAAGGCTGCCGGCATCGCCGTCTCCGACATGAAGGGCCTCCCCAACCGGTTCGCGGGGCGCGGCGGCCTCGGCGCCGTCATGGGCTCCAAGGGCCTGAAGGCGATCGTCGTCTCCGACAAGGGGCTCAAGGGTGTAGAGCACGCCGACAAGGAAGCGTTCAACTCCGCGATGAAGCGGTTCTCGACCGCGCTCACCACTCACCCTGTCTCCGGCGTAGGCCTGCCCACGTACGGCACCAACGTCCTGATGAACATCCTCAACGAGGCCGGCGGCCTTCCCACGCGCAACTTCTCCTCGGGGCAATTCGAGGACGTGGAGGGCGTGTCCGGTGAGAAGCAGCGCGAGGTCACCCTCGAGCGTGGCGGCAACGTCAAGCACGGCTGCCACACCGGCTGCGTCATCCAGTGCTCCCGCTACTGGGTCGACAAGGACGGCGCCTACGTCACGAAGGGTCCGGAGTACGAGACCGCCTGGGCTTTCGGGACCGACTGCGGCATCTCGGACATGGACACGGTGGCCGCTCTCGACCGGCTCTGCGGCGACTACGGCCTCGACACGATCGAGATGGGCGGCACGATGGCCGTCTACATGGACTCCGGCGCCATCGCCTTCGGTGACGGGCCGGCAGCCATTAAGGCACTCCGGTCCATCTTCAACGGCGGCCAGCCGGGCATGATCCTCGGCCACGGCGCCGAGGCGACCGGCCTCGCGTTCGGGGTGGAGCACATCCCGATCGTGAAGCACCAGTCGATGCCGGCCTACGATCCGCGCGCCGTCCAGGGTATCGGCGTCACCTACGCCACCACTCCGATGGGCGCCGACCACACCGCCGGATACACGATCACGGCCAACATCCTGGGCGTCGGCGGCACCGTCGACCCGCTCAAGACCACCGGCCAGGCCGAGCTGTCGAAGAACCTCCAGATAGCGACCGCGATGCTCGATGCGATGGGCCTGTGCATCTTCGTAGCGTTCCCGGTTCTCGACATCCCGGACGCGTTCGTGGCGATCTTCGACATGGCCACCGCGCACACCGGGCAGAAGTGGGACACCGACGAGCTCATGAAGCTCGGCCGCGAGACGCTCACATTCGAGCGGCTCTTCAACGAGGGCGCCGGCTTCACCGCGGCCGACGACCGGCTGCCGGTCTGGATGAAGACGGTACCGCTGCCTCCGCACAACACCGTGTTCGAGGTCTCCGACGCGGATCTCGATTCCGTCTTCGACTTCGTCGACGACACCGCCAAGGAGATGGGCCTGAGGTAGGGGCCCTGTTCTACGTTCGTCGCGGAAGGGGCGTCGCCGGGACCGGCGGCGCCCCTTCCGCATCCGCGCTGAAGCGGCACGCTTCTCGCATCACGCGGGTAGAATCGATGGCGGCACTCCCGTGATCGGAGAAGGCCCATGGACGTCGACGTGGCGCTGTTCGCATACCTGTCCGACTACCAGCCCGATGGGCTCGGCGGCCGGAGCGCGCGCGCCTTCCACCTGTCGCAGGGCACCACGGTCGCCGGCGTGATCGCGGACCTGAAGCTGCCGGACCAGCCGCGCATCGTCTTCGTGAACAACCGCCACGCCGATGAGGACGCCATGCTGCACGAGGGCGACCGCCTCGCGATCTTCCCGCCCGTGGCCGGCGGCTGAGACATGGCCGGCCCGGTGCAGACGGACGCCGAGATGCGGGCCACGCTCGCTGCTTCGTCGGTCGCGGTCATCGGATGCGGAGGGCTGGGCAGCAACGTCGCCGCGATGCTGCTCCGCAGCGGCGTACGCACGCTGACCCTCATCGACTTCGACCACGTCGAGGAGTCCAACCTCAACCGCCAGCTGTACTTCCGCGACCAGCTCGGCCGGCCGAAGGTCGAGGCGCTTGCGGAGACCCTTCTCCGGATCGACCCGGAAGCGCGCCTGACACTGGTGCGGGAACGCGTGACCGAAGCGAACCTGGTCGACCTCGTATGCGAGGTCGACCTCATCGTTGAGGCGGTGGACGGCGCCGACACGAAGGCGATGGTCGTCAACGCGTGCATGCGCGAGTTGCCGACGACGCCGCTGGTGACCGCGTCGGGACTGGCGGGCCTGGAGTCCGCGAACTCGATCGTGACCGAGCGCCCGTGCGAGGACCTCTACCTCGTCGGAGATCTCACCAGCGACGTGCGCGCGGGTCTGCCGCTCTTCGCGTCGCGCGTCATGGTCGCCGCGGCGCACCAGGCTCACGCCGCTATCCGTCGACTCCTGGGGTACGTGGAGCCGTAGGGACGCGGCCGCCGCGCCGGCGGCGCTGGCAGGCACGCGCGAGATCCCCCGGGATCTTCCCCTTGACCCTGACGTTACGTTAGGGTTTACGCTGCATGCCGGAGGTGATCGGACATGGGTCTCACGGTCGGTGAAGTCGCACAGCTCGCGTCGATCAGCGTCCGGACGCTGCACCACTACGACGAGCTCGGACTGCTCACGCCTTCGGTGCGCACCGAGGCGGGCTACAGGCTGTACAGCGACGCCGACCTCGCGTGTCTCCAGCAGGTCCTGTTCTTCAAGGAGCTGGGGTTCGGTCTGGGTGACATCGCACGGATCATGCACGACCCGCAGTTCGACCGTCTCGAAGCGCTGCGTATGCAGCGAAGGATGCTCATGGACAAGTCGTCGCAACTGGCGCTGATGGCGGAAGCCGTCGATGCCGCGATCGACGCCGAGGAAGGAGGTGTCCGCATGGACGCAAAGGACATGTTCGACGCTTTCGGGGACTTCGACCCGAAGGAGTACGAGAAGGAAGCCGAAGAGCGCTGGGGCAACACCGACGCCTACAAGGAGTCCGCACGGCGCACGAAGCGCTACACCAAGGAAGACTGGATAGAGGTCCGCAAGGAGACCGAGGCGGTCAACGCCGGCCTCGCGAAGCTCATGGACGAGGGCGTCCCTGCGGACGACCCGCGCGCGATGGACCAGGCCGAGCAGCACCGGCTCAACATCGACAGGCGGTTCTATCCCGTGTCCTACGAGATGCACGTTGGCCTGGCCGAGATGTACATCGCCGACCCGCGGTTCGCCGCGAACTACGAGAAGGTACACGCCGGGCTCGCGCACTACATGCACGACGCGATCCTCGCGAACGCGGCGAGGATGAAGTAGGGCCTCAGCGGCGCCGAACGAACACCCGGTGGGCGGGAGGACTCGCTCACCGGGTGTTCGTCGTTCAGCGGGTCGAGATCTCCGCTCTAGTACTCGCCCTTGATCACGAAGAACGAGCCCCGGATCGTTCCGGCGAGCTTGGACTTCTGTCTGGCGAACTTGAACTTGCTTTCGAGCTCCTTGGGCACTTCCATCCCTTCCGAGAGCTTGAAGCCGACAGCTCGCTTCTTGGGATCATCGATCGAGTACATGACGTTGATCCCAAGGCCGTCCTCGTAGAACACGTAGGCGAAACGGATGCCTTCCACTTGGAAGCGTGATGTCTCCACAGGCTTGGCGGCGAACTCGATGCCGCGCTCCTCTTTGAGGATCCGGCTCACGTAGCCCAGCGTGTCCCGGCTGTCGCTGGCGGGCACGACCGTGAACGCATAGCCGTACTTGTTCATGAAGTACCGAGCCTCGTTGGCGCGCAAACCGGCAAGCGCATGCGCCACGGGCGAAGACTCCAGGCCTTCTGTGGACACGTTCTCGAAATCGACCACCTTGGACAACCTTGTCCCTCCTTCGGTCTCAGGAGTTGATGCGTCTTCAGGGTCCACTTGCCCATTCGGGGATGTCGGGTCATGGGCGCGGCACGCGCCCGACGTTCGATCCGGGTGGCTCGCACTCACCGCGTTTCCACACCTATCCCCATCATGGGCGCCACCTGTCATGCCGATGAAGTTGATGTGATCGACGCGCACCCCGAGCCACCGACCCGGCACGACGCGCAAGGCAACGAGGAGGGCCAAATGGGCCTCCAGCAGAGAAGTGCAGACTTCGTACTGACCGTTCTCGACAACTCACTCGACGGCGTGTTCGCGCACACCCTCGAAGGTCACCTGGTCTACTTCAACGAGCCCGCCGCCGCTCAACTCGGATACACGCACGACGAGTTCTCCCACCTCGGGCCATACGGCTGGATCGATCACGACGACGTCGGCCTCGTCGCGTCCCGGCTCGACCTCCTCGCCGAGCGCGGCTCCCTGCTGTTCAACTCCCGGGGAGCGCCGAAGGACGGCTCGGTCATGTACACCGAGGTCCACGCACGCATGGTGCACACCGGCGACGAGGACCTGATCATCTCGGTCGTCCGCGACGTCACCGAGCGGGTGCACACCCAGGAACGCATCCGGCACCTCGCGTTCCACGACCGCCTGACCGGGCTGGCCAACCGCATGAAGCTCGAGGACGAGCTCAGAGCCGCCCTGGCCGCGGCGGACAGGCACGACGACCTGGTCGGCGTCATCTTCCTCGATCTGGACGACTTCAAGCCGATCAACGATGAGCTGGGGCACGCGGTGGGAGACTTCGTGCTCAAAGAGGTCGCCGACCGGATGCGCTGTTGCGTGCGCGAGATCGACACCGTCGCGCGCCTCGGAGGCGACGAGTTCCTGGCGCTGGTGACCCGCGTGGCCGCCCGCGAGGACCTGGCGGTCGTAGCGCGCAAGCTGGAGGAAGCGATCGAGCAGCCGATAGCCCTCGAGGGGCATCCGCCGGTGCGCGTGACCGCGAGCGCCGGCCTTGCCATCTACGACCACGGTGAGGCCGCGGAAGACCTCATGAACCGCGCCGACCACGCCATGTACCGCGCGAAGCAGGCGGGCGTATCCGGCTGGGAAGCGTTCCTCGAGGGATCCTAGCGGCTAGCCGAGCGCGGCCATCAGCACGGCGGCGAGAGCCAGCACGACCCCTGCGCGCTGCGTCCAATGCAGCCGCTCCTTCAGCACGTACCGCGCGAGAAGGATCGTCGCCACCGGGTACAGCGAACTCAGCACCGCGGCCACCGCCAGCGGCCCGACCCTGATCGCGGCGAGCATGGTGACGTTCGCGGCCGCGTCGAGCAGGCCGGCTCCGAGAGCGGGGACCAGCGCCGGGCGGGCGAGCCTGAACCGGCCCCGCCCCTTCACGAGGACGATCGCGCCGAGCACCACTGCCGATACCGCTCGCGCGGACACGAGGGGCACGAGTCCGCTCCCCTTGCCCGTCAGCGAGAACAGGATGAACGAGAAGCTGAACGCCACGCCGGACAGTAGCGAGAGTCCGATAGCGATCGGCGGCATCCCGGCGCGGTCCTCCGGATGGCCGGCCGAGCTCACGATCACGATCGAGACGAGCGCCAGTCCCAACCCCGCGAGCGCGAGCGGGCGAAGGGCGGTGCCGGACGCGAGGTCGTAGAACGCCGGCAGCGAGCCGGACAGGGCAGCGGTGATCGGGGCCACGACACTCATCCTGCCCCGTGCCAGGGCTCCGTACAGCGCCGTGATGCCGATGCCGCTCGTGATGCCCACGGCCCCTCCGAGCAGGACGTCACGCAGGCTCACCACCGTGGCCGGGAACGCGATCGCCGCCAGACCGAGCGCGGCCAGACCGAGGATGTGCGCGGTGGCGGTCACCGCGACCTCCGAGTCACGGCGCGCGGCCACCCCTCCGAAGAAGTCGGAGAAGCCGAAGAACAGCGCCGTGCATGCGGAGAACACGATCGTCATCGTCATGGCCGCGATGGTACATGGTACGGCGCGCGGACGGCCGGGGCCCGCTTCGGGTAGCATCGAGACGAAGTCGAGCCGACGATACGGACCGCCGGATGCCGGAAGCACGCTGCATAGTCACGTTCGAGCCCTCGGGCGACCGCACGGAGGTCGCTGCGGGGGTCACGGTGCGCGCGGCTGCGGCGCTCGCAGGGGTCTCGCTTCCGGCACCCTGCGGCGGGATCGGGGCCTGCGGCGGCTGCGCCGTGCAGGCGGCCGGCGGCCTGGAGCCGCCCGGCGCCGACGAGCGCGTCCTTCTCTCGTCCGAAGCGCTGACCCGCGGGGTGCGCATCGCGTGCCGCGCCCGCGTCAGCGGCGATGTCACCATCCACCCGCTGCGGGCGGTGCCGCCGGCCGAGTTGCGCATCGTCGAGACCGGCGATCTCGGAGAGGTCTCGGTGGAACCGCCGGAGCGGCGCGCGCTGTTCGGTCCCGAACCCCTCGTGGGCGCCGTCGTGGACCTGGGGACGACGACCATCGTGGTCGCGCTGGTGGACCTGCGCACCGGCGAGACGCTCGCGTCCGCGTCCGCGCTCAACCCGCAGCACCCGTTCGGGCACGATGTCCTCTCGCGGATATCCCACGTGGCGACGAGCGGGGTCGATGCCCTTCGAGCGCCGGTCGTCGGCACGATCGAGGACCTGACTCTCGGGCTGCTGCAGGATGCGGGCCATGGCGTCGACCACCTGCGAGAGATCGCGATCGCGGGCAACACGACGATGCTGCACATCCTGCTCGGCTTCGACCCGGCGCCGCTCGGGACCGCGCCGTATGCCCCGGTCCTGATCGATGCCGTGGACCGGCCGGCCGCCGAGATCGGCTTCTCCAGGCTCAACGGCGCCGGCGCCTACGTGCTGCCCGGCATCTCCGCGTTCCTCGGGGCCGACATCACGGCGGGACTGCTCACCACGCGGCTGGCCGAGCGCGAATCGCCCACACTGTTCATCGACCTCGGCACCAACGGCGAGATCGTCCTGCGCGCCCATGGCCGGCTCGTCGGCGCATCCACGGCTGCGGGCCCCGCGCTCGAAGGCGCGAACATCGAATACGGGATGCTCGCCGAGAGCGGCGCGATCGAGAGGGTGACGCTCGTCGACTCATCCCTCGTGCTCGGGACGATCGGTGACTGGGAGCCCGTCGGCTTGTGCGGAAGCGGGCTCATCGACCTGATCGGCATCCTGCTGAAGACCGGAGTCGTGGACCGCACCGGACTCATGCATGCGGACGTCCCCCACCCGCTCGCTGCGCGCGTATCCACCCGTGACGGTGTGCGCGTGTTCGAACTCGCACCCGGCGTGTACCTCACGCAGCGGGACATCAGGCAGGTCCAACTGGCCTCGGCCGCCGTCGCCACGGGGATCGGGCTGCTGCTCGAATCCGCGGGGATCGAGTCCGACGACGTCGCCGAGGTGATCGTCGCTGGCGGGTTCGGCTTCCACGTGCGCGCGGACGCGCTGGCGCGCATGGGGATGGTGCCGCGGACATGGCACGACCGCGTGACCTACGCCGGCAACTCGTCGATCGCCGGAGCCACGCGGGCGCTGCTCGACCGCGGCCAGCGCCGGCTCGCGGACGCCATCGCCCGTCACGTCGAGACGATCGACCTCGCGGCGCACCCGGAGTTCCAGGAGCGGTTCATCCGCGCGCTCGAGTTCCCGGCGTCCTAGCGCGGCCAGCGAGGGTGCCTGCCTCGCGGCGCCCTCTCACGCTCCCCGAAAATGCCGCTCCGGGCCTAGCCGGCCCCGCCCCCGCCGCCGCCTCCGCCACCGCCTCCGCCACCGGAGAATCCGCCTCCGCCACCGGAGCTCGACATCTGGCTCGTCGCCACCTGCGACGCGGATGCGAAACCGGATTGAACGGCGTTGATCGGAGAGCCAGTCCCGCTGGAGTAGGCCCACCAGTAGGTCGTCTGGAAGGCGGGGTCGGTGACGACCTGCGGCGCCACCATCTGGAGCTGCTTGATCACCTCATCGGCGATCCCGAAGACGACGGCGAGGACCAGGAAGCGGTTCCACAACACGACGCTGAGCGGCGGCGCCTCGTTCAGGCGCGAGAAGTCCTTGAGGTAGTCACGGACGCCGCGGTAGCGGACGTAGAGGTCGTTGCCCTTCTGAGAACGGCGGCGCATGAACACCGCGAACCCGGCTGTCACGATGGCGATCGGGACCGTGTACAGCAGAGGCCATCCGCTCTCGATGAACGCGGATCCCATGATGCCGGCGAGCGCCACCGACCCGGCGATGAGCCCGGCGACGATCTGGAACGTCTTCGAATCGGACTCGATGAGGTTCAGGCGCGTCACCTCGAAGCCGGCCGCCTTCTTCCAGTCCGCGATGGCGGAGGTGTACGACTTCGGGTTGGACTTCGCGTACTCGTGCAGCGCCACGAGGTCGACGCTCGAGCCGCCCCCGGCCTGGTTGAAGATGATGTCCATGAGCTGCGCATCGAGCGGGTGCGGCGGCTGCGCCCCCGGCACGCGCGCAAGCACGTAGCTGTCCTTCTCAGCGCCGAAGAACCCGGTGAGGCCCGGGGACTTCACGCTGACCGGGCTCATCGTGATGACCTTCTTGTCGGCCAGCTGCATGAGCGTGGCTGCGATGTCGCCGTCCTGGGCATCGCCCATGTGCCACAGCGCGCCGACGACCGCCGGGTGGAGCTCCGGCATCGGGTCCTCGCGCAGGTAGCCGCCCGGGAAGTCCGAGCGGTACTCGCGCCCGTGGCGCACGAAGGCCCACCAGACGAACGCGAGCCCGGCGAAGGAGAACACGGCGAGCGCGATGATGACCGACCAGTAGGTCAGCTGGGCGCTGCGGCGTTCCGCGTTCGCCTGGTCGACCCAGACCTGCTCCTCCGCGATGACCGCGTCCTTGCGCACCTGTGTGCTCATGGGGAGCGCGCTCAGCACGGACGCCGGGCACAGCACCCGCGCCTCGACGAACGTCTCCGACGGCAGGTCGGACACGGTCAGCGTCACGGTGCCACCGCCACCGATCGCGACGTTTCCCGTCAGCGGGCCGTGGGCCCACGCGAGGACGTCCGAACTGCTCAGGGCCACCGGCGGCACGATGTCGACCCGGACCTGGCGCGTCGGCACGCCCCACCCGTCACCGACGAACTGCCAGTAGAGCTCGCCGCAGTCCGCCCAACGCTTGACCACCCCGGCCGCCGTGTAGGTGAGGTGGGCTTGATACAGGGTGTCCGCCGCCGAGATGGACGCGTGGACGGTCACCGAGTCCCCGCCGTCGGTGACCGAGTAGGTGCCGGGCGAATCCGCATAGCCGTCGACCAAGGTCAGAGGCGTCTCGCGGGTCGGGTCGGTGGGGTCCACGACGGCCAGGGCTGTGACGTCGATCCCCTCTGAGCCCTTCTTCTCGAGGACCCACTCCACCCAGGAGTACGACCCGGAGAAGTCGAAGGTGCGGTATTCCTCCACGTGGAGGTCGCCTGCCGGGTTGAAGGACGCGGTGATGCGCAGGTCCGCGATCTCGTAGCTCTTCGCGAGCGCCGCGGAAGGCGCCAGCAACATCGCCGCGACCAGCGCACAAGCGACCAGTGCCGCGAGTCCGAGCCGATGCGACCGAGCTCCTCGTTCCATGTGGCGCCCCTCGTGCAGTCCCCTCCGAGACGACACGAGGTTAGCACCGCAGCGCCCCCGCGCGCGCGGGTGGGCGCGGGGGCGGGGGCGTGCGGACGGGCTGCGTGCTTAGTTGCGGCCGGCCTTCTTGCGCTCGTTGGCCGTCAGGAGGCGCTTGCGCAGCCGGATCGACTTCGGCGTGATCTCCACGAGCTCGTCGTCCTCGATATACTCGAGCGCCTCTTCCAGCGTGAAGGTGATCGGCGGTGCGAGCTGTACCTGCTTGTCGGCCGAGGCGGCGCGCATATTCGTGAGCTGCTTCGCCTTCGCGACGTTGACCACCAGGTCGCTGTCCTTGGCGTGCTCTCCGACGATCATGCCCTCGTAGCACATGACGCCGGGACCGACGAACAGCTTGCCGCGCGTCTGGAGCGCGTCGAGGCCGTAGGCCACCGACTTCTCGGTCGCCATGGCGATCATCGAGCCGTTGATACGGCCACCAACCTCGCCCTGGTACGGGCCGTAGGCGTTGAAGTGGTGGAACAGCGTGGCCTCGCCGCGAGTGGCGTTCAGGACGCGCGTGCGCAGGCCCATGACGCCTCGAGACGCGATGTTGAACTCGAGGTGGACGCGCTCGTCGCGCTGGACCATGTCGAGCATGATGCCGCCGCGCGACCCGAAGATCTCGATGACCTTGCCGGCGTACTCGCTCGGCACGTCCACGACGGCGAGCTCGATCGGCTCGAGCGTCTTGCCGCCTTCCTTCTTCAGGATGACCTTCGGGCGGCCGACCTGGAACTCGTAGCCCTCGCGGCGCATCGTCTCCATGAGAACGGAGAGGTGCAGGACGCCGCGGCCGGCGACCTCCATGCCGGACTTGTCCTCGGTCTCTGAGATGTTCATCGAGATATTGGACTCGGCCTCGCGCAGCAGCCGGTCCTTGATCTGGCGGCCGCCGACGATCGTGCCCTCCTTGCCCACGAGCGGGCTGGTGGACGGCTCGAAGACGACCGACATCGTCGGTTCCTCGACATGTATCGGCGCGAGCCGGACCGGGTCGATGCGGCAGGTGAACATGTCCCCGATGTCGCAGTCGTCCACGCCCACGACCGCGCAGATGTCGCCCGCGTGAGCGGATTCGGCCGCCTGGCGCCCCATGCCCTCGAACGTGAAGAGCTGCTTGACCTGCGCCTGGTAGCGGGAGCCGTCGTTCTTCACGACAAGGATCTTCTCGCCGTCATGGATCGTGCCGGAGAACACGCGGCCGATGCCGATACGGCCGACGAAGCTCGAGTAGTCGATCGTGCAGACCTGCATCGCGACAGGACCCTCGGCGTCGACGTCCGGCGCCGGGACCTTGTTCACGATCGTGTCGAGCAGCGGGACCATGTCCATGTTGCCGTCGTCGAACTCGTAGCGGGCGTAGCCGTCCACGGCGCTCGTGTAGACGATCGGGAAGTCGAGCTGATTGTCGTCGGCCCCGAGCTCGACCATGAGGTCGAAGACCTGGTCGATGACCTCGTGGGGGCGCGAGCCGTCACGGTCGATCTTGTTGACGATCAGCACCGGCTTCAGCCCGTGCTCGAGCGCCTTCTTGAGCACGAAACGGGTCTGAGGCATCGGGCCTTCGAACGCGTCGACGATGAGCAGCGCGCCGTCGGCCATCTTGAGGACGCGCTCGACCTCGCCACCGAAGTCGGCGTGGCCTGGGGTGTCGATGACGTTGATCTTCGTGTCGCGATAGCGGATCGAGATGTTCTTGGCGAGGATCGTGATCCCGCGCTCGCGCTCCTGATCGTTGGAGTCGAGGATGCGCTCGCCCATGTTCTGGTTCTCGCGGAACACGTGGGTCGTCTGGAGCAGCCGGTCCACGAGCGTGGTCTTCCCGTGGTCGACGTGGGCGATGATCGCGATGTTGCGGATGTCGTTGGCGCGCATGGGGTGGCATCTCCGGGAGTCATGGTGTGTGAAGTCGAGCGCGGCGCTCGGGCCGCATATGCCCTTCGGGCACGGCCGCATACCTTATCACGATTCGTGCATCGACGCCGGGCGCGCGGCTGGAAGGCGGCCCTTAGACGCGCGAGGTGCGCCCCCTTGCGGGAGCGCACCTCGCTTCGCTTCGAACCGGTCCGGGCGGTCAGTCCCGCTCGATCTGCCGGTTCATGCTGGTGGGAGTTCCGGCCAGACGGACCTGGAAATGGTACGTCCCGCGGACGTTCATCGTATGGGTGTAGGACCAGGTGGCCCCGCCGTTGCCGTTGAGCGCCTTGGCGGTGACCATCGCGACCGGATCCAGCGGTGTGAGCCCGGCTTCTGCACGTACAGGTAGGCGTGCTCACCGACCTGACTGGGCGTGATCGTGCCTGTCAAGCGCATGACGCGGTGACCGTGGCTCCTAGCCGACTTCATCGAGTCGATGGTGCAGGTCCGGCTCGTGGGGACGGGGGCGGCGGTCACGTCGAACGAGGCGGCGTTCGCGGCTTCGGCGTTGCCGGCCACGTCGACGGACCAGAACGACAGGGTGTGGCTGCCCACGAGGGATGTGCTGACCGTGAGGCCCTCGGCCTGAGCCGCACCATCGAGGATGTAGTACGTGTGTGCGACCCCCGAGCCACCCGCGTTGTCTACCGCGGTCAGCGTGATCGCGGCCGAGCTCACGTATGTCGCCATCGCGTTCGACGTGGTCGTCGGCGCGGTGGTGTCCGTGACCACAGGGGCGACGGGGCTGACGGTGGTCGATCCGATGCCGTCACTGTTGGTCGGGCCCTGTATCGCGTAGATCGTGTACGTCTTGCCGAACGGGACGGTGACCTGTCCGCTCGTTCCGATGATGCTCGAGCCGACCTTCGTCGTACCGTCGAAGACCGCGATCGCGGTGGCTGATGGACCGCTGAGATTGTAGGTCGCCGCCGTTCCCGAGGTCGACGCCAGCGTGGCGGTGACCGCGACGTTCGGGCTGCTATGGCAGCTGGTGCAGCGGGTCGTCTTCGTCGGGGTGGCCGAAGCCGTCGACGCGGTGGCCGCGATCAGGCCAGCGGTCGCCAGCACGAGCACGGCAGCAAGCAGTCTCTTCTTCAAGTGCGACACCTCCAGCGATCTCGTGCGCCCGACCGGTCCTTGGTGCCGGCCTGTGCGCGCGGATGTCTCCCGGAGGAGAGCAGCGAACATGCCACGCATGCCAACGTGAGAGGACCCTCACTCCCGCCTCATGGGCGAGCGCCAGGGCGGCTGCTGGCGTGCAGGAGAAGGGCGACTGGACGCGCGACGAGCGGACTAGC
>Ga0209638_1001902_pt1 | contig 13022 bp, 9 predicted proteins | sample BarGraNGADG00211_FD_184490 | JGI IMG/M metagenome (GOLD analysis project Ga0209638, IMG submission 184490) | Arctic peat soil microbial communities from Barrow, Alaska - Barrow Graham LP Ref core NGADG0002-211 (SPAdes) (version 2) | ecosystem: Environmental > Terrestrial > Soil > Wetlands > Peat... | reverse complement strand
TGCTTCCTTGGATCGATACACTTCGATTAAAACGAAACGAGCAGGGTCATCCGCTTGTTGCACAACATCAAAACGAACGACGCCGGACTCAAGTTTAGAACTTTTCTCAGCATTTTCTTTCGTAGCAATTGTGAATGTCTCGATTTGATCGGAAAAGACATGAACGTAGACTAGAACAACAAACATGTTAACTCCTGCACAAATATTTCATAAAAATGCGCGTAGCCATTATATAACCATTTTATACTACTTATTAAAACTTTATTTTTAATATTTACCTATGCAAATTATGCGCGGCTATAAAGGACAACCCGTTTTTTGTTAATTCCCATGCAGATTTGTCGCAAGCGTCCACTTTATCCATGAAATTAATTTGCATGTTATCCCAGTCCCCCGAATCAATAACTTCCTGTTTATCACGAAAGTAATCAAGGATATCTGAGGGGTGAGCGCGGCTTTGTTCAACAATGACATCGCCACCTTCGTGCTTGGCAGAAATATTGGGTACATGCCCAGCTATTTCGATTAATTCTGATCGCCGGTCATAAGGTTGGATAACGATGCTCTTCCAAGTCTCAACGATATGATGCTCAAACCGGACTACATCTTCAAAACCTAGCGCTTTTCGGAACTGTGCTGTCAGTTCCATTGTTTGATTATTGATTGAATTTGACCAGTTAAAGCCGATAAGAGGGGATGTGCCGTCATCACGACTAAAAAGCTTGGCGGCCAACATGATCCAAAGAGCATGGTACGGATTGTCCGACCCGAAAAAGACTGAAATCTTGAACTGAATATCAATGCCCAGGCGATAAAGCAAGAATCCAAGAAGAATGGTTCCTGCATTGAAATTGAGGACGTGCTGGACACCATAATTGGTGTAGTAATACAAAAACTCATCCAACCACATCAATGCGTGACCATTCGGCTGTCCAATTCCACCGAAATATCCCGTTATGGTTGCAGGTCCGCCCAAATGAGGGTTGGATCCATCTGTTCCCTTCGTGTCGAGGGTTTCCACGAAAGACGATCCAATGATATCCAAGGCAGCAACAATTGCAGGCAGGTCGCCATCTTGTTCAGATTCTTTCATCTTTCTAACTGCTATAAATCGCCCAGGAATGAGACTTCTATCCTTAATTGCGCGTTCGCACATGGGACGAATCCATGGAAAGTATTGTAAAGCCGATACTTCGAGAGTGACGGCAGATTCATCTGCAAATTTCATCCCTTTTGCTTTATCTCCAAGTACCCGTGTCCGATATTCCACTACCGAAGTGAAAGCACAGCTATCGCGTTGTTCCATTAGCCACTTTAAATCATTTACATAACCTGGAGCACGTTCCGCTACTATTTGTATCAGATGGTCAAGTTTCCGAGATTCCCGGTGTTTTCGGTTGATCTCGTCTGGAGTGCCGTATTTCGCGACGACCGCAAAAAAATCCTTCATTACAGTTTCATTTGGGTCTAAAAGGACTGAATTGATGGCTTCCAAGCGGTCACTTGGGATAGCGAGCAGATTGCGCATCTCTTTGTCCATGGTTCTCCTTATCAATAATTAGAGAGGCCTCTGGTTTACAAAATTAATCCAGCATCTTCTTTAATTCTTCGAATTCCTCATCCGGCATTCCAAACCAATTCTCCGGTTGGGGGAACTGCTTGCCTATTACTTCGTCGTGATAATTCTTCAACCCATTCAAGATAACCTCGCCTGCATTACCAAAGACCTTGGCCATCTTGGGTTTAAACTTTGGATAGAGACCAAACATATCGTGATAAATAAGCAATTGACCATGAGCATCAGGCCCGGAGCCAAGAGACATGATAATACAACCTTCGGCTCGTTCTGTTATTAGTTTGCATAAGCGGTCAGGGACCATTTCGAGAAGGATGGAAAAAGCTCCGGCTTGCTCAAGTGCTTTTGCATCGTCGAGGATCTTTTTCGCCAAAAGAGCGGACTTACCCTGTACACGAAAGCCACCCAGAGCACTGACAGATTGCGGAGTCAGCCCAAGATGACCGATTGCGGGGATACCTGCATCCACGATCCCCCTTATCCGATCCGCCATGGAAGCACCGCCTTCGAGTTTAATTGCATCGCAGCCACACTCAGCCATAAATCGTCCTGCGTTGCGGATAGCCGTTTCAACTGATGGCTGGTATGTCATATATGGCATATCACCAACCACAAATGCCGTTGGAGCGCCGCGGCGAACGGCTTGGGCGTGTCGAACCATATCTTCCATGGTAACGGGCAAGGTGCTGTCATAGCCAAGCATAGTCATTCCCAAGCTATCTCCCACCAGGATCATCTCGATTCCAGCCTGCTCTTGTAAATAGGCGGTAGGGTAATCGTAGCAGGTGAGCCAGGTTATGGGTTGCCCATCGGCAACTTTTTTAAAGAGGTAGGGCAGTGTGATTTTCTTTCGGGGGGTCGTGGGTGTCTCAATCATGGTTTACTCCTTTTAATAATTGTAGAGGAAAGTATTGGTAGTATAGATTAAAACGGTTTGCGAAGCAAGTTAAATGCAATGGTTTTCATTCGAGTGACATATTATTAATTATGCGGTCCCATCAAGCATAGTTCCATTCATAAAAGATTAAAAGGTGATCCGCATAAGAATGAATAAATTACGGTTATAATGGTTGCATAGCTCAACTATTCGTCCTTGCAACTATAATGAGGCCCAAATGGTAAAACCGACTTACAATCCCATCTTAATCGATAAATTTTGGGAGAGCATCCCGCCTGCCTGGCGACAGACCCGCAACCAAATACGTAGTATTGCGGTAGAAAAATTCCATATGACAGAGGAGCAATTCCAAGTTCTTCGGCGAATCCGGAGGGGGAGTGCCTCGGTGAGCGCATTGGCAGAAGCCAGCGGGACAAGCCGCTCGGCAATCAGCAAGACAGTGGATGCGATGGTCCGCAAGGGGTTGGTCTTCCGCAGTCAGGATCCGAACGATCGGAGGAATATCCCTTTGACGCTAACGGATGAGGGTCAACGTGTGCTGGACGCCATATTTGTCCAGGCCGAGGCTTGGCTTTCCGCTCGTTTCGAATGCCTTGGCAAGGAAGAAATCAAAATCCTGCTTCAGGGCATGGATACTCTTCAAAAAGTATTTTCGAATTAATAAGTATGCAACATTATCCATGAAGCATCTTTTTAAACTTCGTCGCTTTTACCAACCATATCTTTTGCAACTCATATTCAACATGCTCATCTTGTTGAGTATGACCGGACTCTCTTTTGTTGTACCACAAATAATTCAGGGCGTAATTGACAAAGGATTAAAAGCCGGAGCCACCGCATTTCTGGTCCGGTCGGCTCTGCTTCTAGTTGGAATTGGTGCAGGCACTGCTGTACTCAATCTGGGGCAGCGCTATCTGACCGAATGGATCGGGGCGCACATCGGGTATGACCTGCGGAACGCAATGTATGACCACATACAATATCTGCCCTTTACTTACCACGATCATAGTACCACCGGTCAGTTGATTAACCGCTGCATAGAGGATGTACGCGCGGTTCAAACCTTTGCTGGGGATAGCCTAGTGCAAATCGTCCAATTGTGTGTGCTTTCAGTGGGGGTCGTAGCTGTCCTGCTTACCCGAAACCCAATGATGGCTCTGATAGCCCTGCTGCCGCTGGTTCCCATGGTGATGATGACCACCGACTTCGGTAAGCGGATTACACGACTATTTTACGACGTGGACAACACGCTCGGCGATCTCTCGGCTCAATTACAGGAAAACGTTTCTGGAGCTCAAGTCGTGCGCGCTTTTGCCCGGGAACCGCATGAAATTGAACGATTTGATCAGATCAATCGTTCGTATTTCAATGCGCGCATCAAAGTACTGGGTGAATGGTCAAAGGTAATGCCAACTACCACCCTACTCATCACAATGGGCACTATTTTGATCCTGATGGTTGGAGGGCCCCTGGTGCTGCAAGGAAAGATGACTGTCGGAGAACTCGTAGCTTTCAACGCATACTTACTGATGTTATCTGCACCTGTGCAACAGCTAGCCTGGCTGGTCAATGCCATTGGAGAATCGGAGGCTGGGGGACAACGGGTGTTGGAAATATTGGAGCATATTCCGGAGATCCAATCACCTATCGGGGCAATACCCCGCAAGACTCTGAAAGGCTGTGTGGAATTCCGAGGTGTTTCTCTTCGGTACCAGGATCAAAAAACTGACGCTCTATCGGACATCAATCTTACTGTCGAACCCAACCAGCTCATCGCACTAATTGGGCAGACAGGGTCCGGAAAAACTTCACTGGTTAATCTCATCCCACGTTTTTATGATGTTACCGAAGGCACAGTGCTTGTTGATGGCATGGATGTACGGGATACTGAACTTGTTTCCCTCCGAAAGCAAATTGGGATCGTACTCCAAACTTCTTTGCTATTTTCCGACACTATTCGTGAAAATATCCGATATGGCCATTCTGAGGCAACTGACAAGGAGATATACTCGGCAGCTAAAGCTGCTCAAGCTCACGATTTCATAATAAAGTTTTCCGAGGGATACGAGACGCTCGTAGGAGAGCGCGGTGTGACACTATCTGGAGGTCAGCGCCAGCGGATTGCCATTGCACGAGCCTTGCTAATGAATCCCCGTATCCTTATCCTTGATGATTCGACCTCTTCAGTGGATACACAAACGGAACAGCTTATCCAAGAGGCGCTCGACCGCCTGATGGCTGGTCGGACGACGTTTGTTATTGCCCACCGGCTGGCCACCGTTAGACGTGCAGATTTGATCCTAGTCATGGCTGATGGGCGAATAATCCAGCGAGGGAAGCACATTGAATTGCTCGATCAAGGTGGTCTTTATAAAGAAATTTACGATTTACAGTTAAATCAGCAAAACAGGTACCTGGACGAAAAGGAACTAGAGGAAAATATATTGTCTCCCCAAAGTGAATTGGATGCCCTAAAGGGGCGCCGGTCCTCGGACCGAACATTATCGTAATTTGGATAAAAGATGGCTACAAATACAATAACTCCACCCCCCTATGTTACACAGTCTGAAGAACTGTATGATAAGAATGTCGATCCCCAGACCGCCAAACGGCTGATTACATTTACCCAACCTTATTCGTTGCGGTTAATCATATCTACCGCATTGATGCTTATCGCTTCTGCGGCCTCTGTGGCTGGTCCTTACTTCGTTAAAATCGCCATCGACAGCGGTATTAATGCAGGGAATACTGTCATTCTGAGCAGTACGATTCTTGCCTACCTGGGAGTGTCGGTAATTCAATGGATTGGCACTTACTATCGGGTAAACATCATGGCATGGGTCGGGCAGTCCATCATCTACGACCTGCGCAAGAAGTTATTTGCCCACCTGCAGGACTTATCGCTGGGGTTTTACAGCCGGTATTCCGTGGGGCGCGTCATTACCCGTGCCATTAACGATGTGGAGACACTGCGAGATTTTCTTACCTGGGCAGTGCTGGCGATCGCCAGGGATATTTTTACCCTTGCCCTCATAATATTTGTGATGGTGGATATGGATTCCCGGCTAGCCCTGCTTACCTTCAGCGTTCTGCCCATCATGGTAATCATTACCGTTCTTTTTAGACGTGCCTCGCGCTCTGCTTATCGAAAAGTGCGCGCAGCCATCTCCTGGGTGAATTCCGTCCTGGCAGAAAATGTCAATGGGGTTCGCGAGGTACAGGCTTTTTCGCGCCAGAAACAAAACTACGAACATTTCAAAGACTATGTCAACCGCTATCACTTAGAACGTGCAATTGACACTGCCCGTATCTCATCTGTATTTAGCCCCAGTGTGGATTTGCTTGGGGCAATTGCCACGGGTCTGGTTGTTTGGCTGGGAGGTACAGCTGTTCTTGGGCAGACCATCACTGCGGGGGTTCTCGTCGCCTTTATCCTTTACATCGATCGATTTTTCGAGCCAATTCGCGACTTAAGCCGCCGTTACGATGCGCTTCAATCCACGATGATAGGCTGGGAACGCATCATGGGGCTTTTAGATACACCTGTGGAGGTCCAAGACGCTCCTCACGCTGTTGAACTTTCCCTTATCGAGGGCAGGGTAACATTCGAGAACGTCTCATTCCACTATTTAGATGACCCAGCACCAATTCTTACCAATATAGATTTGGATATCAAGCCAGGGGAGACTGTGGCCCTGGTAGGCGAAACCGGAGCGGGGAAGACAACCATGGTCAAACTTCTATCCCGGTTTCATGATCCGTCCGAAGGCCGAATTCTTGTCGATGGGCATGACCTGCGAATGGTGACTCAATCTTCTTTGCGGCGGCAGATGGGTGTTGTATTGCAAGATCCGTTCCTGTTCAACGGAACCGTGGCAGAGAATATTCGCTTCGGAAGGCTGGAAGCTACGGACCTTGAAGTCGAAGATGCAGCACAAGCGGTTGGCGCAAACGATTTCATCGTCAATTTAAGGAACGGGTATAAGACTTCCGTTGAGGAGGGGGGGGTAATGCTTTCAGTAGGTCAGCGACAACTGCTTTCATTTGCGCGCGCCTTGTTAGCTGACCCGCGAATTTTGATCCTGGATGAAGCTACTTCTTCAGTGGATACTCAGACCGAACAGATCATCCAAAAAGCACTAAAAAGGCTGCTGAAAAGGCGCACATCCTTTGTAATTGCACACCGTCTGTCAACAATTACAAATGCTGATCGAATCGTGGTCATACACGATGGGAAAATCGTTGAGCAGGGCACACACTTTGAACTATTAGCGAAACGCGGGATGTATTTCGGCCTTTACCGGACGGGCTTTCAGGAATAAATAAAAAAATAGAACGGCCAAATCGGCCGCTCTATTTTTTTAGGAGTTCCTGATTCATAATGCGCCGTGTTTTCTGGATTATTAATAATATATTTATGGTCCCGATGTTCAGACTGGGACTTGACCCATTTATTGGGAACGTCGTAACAGGATATATTATGGTTTTGAAAACGGTCGGCAGAAAAACGGGAAAGACTCGTTTTACGCCAGTCAATTATGCTATTCAAGTTGGAATAATTGATTCACAAAGCAATTTATTCAGAACGAGAAAGCCATGCGAGAGCTCCATCGCCGGCCGCGCGACCTGTTGAGAAGCAGGCGGTGAGTAAATAACCACCGGTTGGAGCTTCCCAATCAAGCATTTCACCCGAACAAAAAACACCTGGCAACGATCGAATCATTAAATGTGAATCAAGTTCCTGGAACAGGACCCCACCTGCGCTGCTAATAGCTTCTTCAATCGGTCGGGGAGCGATTAGAGGAATTGTCAAATTCTTAATGGCAGCAGCCAGTTTATCAGGAATATTAAAATCAGGTTTTGGAACAAATTCCCTCAACAATCCAGCCTTTACGCCTTTTATTCCAACGGTTTTTTCAATGTGACCAGTTATGGTTCTTGAACCACGAGGAAGTGACAATCTTTCAATAAGATGCTGAAGAGTCCAACCAGGGGCGAGGTCAAGCTGGATACTGGCAGTGCCACGCTCTTCAATTTCATCCCGTAATTGAGCAGAGATGGCATAGATCAAACTTCCTTCCACCCCAGAGGCTGTTACAATAAATTCACCCTGCTTAATGTATGACACTCCCTTCGAATCTGTGAATTTTATTACGACAGATTTCAACGGGAACCCTTCGAAGCGGGAGCGAAAAGGTTCACTCCATGCAACATCAAAACCACAATTAGATGGTTTTAGTTTTGCAACTCCAATACCACGTTCGATAAGCAAGGGGACCCAATCGCCGGTAGAGCCAAGGTGTGCCCAACTTCCCCCACCCAGTGCCAGAACAACCACCTTTGGAATAATTTGTAATTCACCATCGGGTCCATCGAAACGCAGGGCTCCATTTTTGCTCCACCCAAACCATTTATGACGCATATGGAAAACGACCCCGGATTCACGCAGACGCGCCAGCCATGCACGTAATATTGGGGCCGTTTTCATTCCAACTGGAAATACTCGTCCGGAAGTACCCACGAATGTGTCTATGCCAAGCTCATGCACCCAGGCAAGTAATTCATCTGGTCCGAATTTTCTGAGGAAGGTTTCCAGCATTAGCCTACAGGTGCCATAATGGGAGAGAAACTGTTCACGCGATTCCGCATGTGTCAAGTTTAACCCCCCTTTACCAGCTACTAGAAATTTGCGACCCACAGAGGGCATACTGTCGTAGATATCAACATGAGCTCCGCCCTGTACCAATACTTCAGCAGCCATGAGACCAGCGGGACCACCACCGATGATCACAGCTGAGCATAAATTGAGGGAATCTAGCGGCATCATTAAATTCAATTATCCTACCACGAGATTTGTTTTACCATATAACCCGATTTTATGAGGAACGAGGGAAATTCCCTGAGGAATTAAGGTCTGGCTTCCAGTTTCAAGCGGAAAATAATTACCCTCAGGCCTTTTACATATATGTTTCCAATAATCCTCCCACCTCTTCCATATTGAAGACCGGCCCATCCACGCAAACGAGCTTCTCTCCCATATTGCATCGTCCGCATTTGCCCAGCCCGCAGTGCATGCGTGCCTCAAGCGTGACGTAGTTGTTCCTGGGTGTAAAACCCAATTTCTCCTGAAGCAGCTTTGTTACAAAATGAATCATAATGGGCGGACCGCATGTGATTGTGACTGAATTCTCTGGTGAAGGAGCCACCTTTTCAAGCAACTGTGTGATCAGGCCGACATTTTGTTTCCAGTTATCATCAGGGTTGTCCACTGTCAAGTGGAGGGATGTGTTTGGAGCGGCGCGCCACTCATCATATTCATCCGTAAAGACCAGCAAGGATGGGTGACGAGCTGCCCAAAGGATGGTCAAGGATCCAAAATCAGGGCGGTTGTCGAGTACAAATTGAATGACCGGACGCAACGGCGCGCCCCCAATACCTCCTCCCAGGACGATCAAATTATTTCCTTTAAATTTTTTCATCGGAAACCAGTTACCCAACGGACCGCGGACACCGACGACATCTCCCTGACCCAGTTCATGTAACCCAGTGGTCACAGATCCAACACGGGCGACTGCGAAATCGACCATCGGACCTCGCCCGCAGGTATTGGCAATACCGAAAGGCGCCTCACCAAAACCGAAAGCGGAAATGAACGCGAACTGGCCTGGTTGATATGTCCGGAAGGCTTCACTTCCACCGTTCAACATTTCGAGGCGGAGTAGTTTGATATCAGCCGCCAGATCGCGCACTTCCACAAGTTTTCCGAGATATGGAAGCATGGGATTTTGATTCATGCCGGCTTCTCCAAATCGACCAGCACTTCGGTAATGTCCACTCCTGCAGGGCAGACATCAATGCAGCGACCGCAGCCGGTGCAAGCTGATGCATTGCCTATCCCGTATTGTTCGGGGTAATAGAAAAACTTGCAATAGAAGCGATTGCGCAGACGTTCCCCTTTTTCGGGGCGAGGTTTATGCCCCCCCGCGACGCGACGGTAATTTTCCCCGGCACATGCGTCCCAGCAGCGGATTCGCTCAAATTCACCCGGTGCCATCAATTCATCCCGGACAGCGAAACAACGACAAGTGGGGCAAACAAAGGCGCAAGCGCGACATGAGAGGCAGCGCTCGGATATTTTCATCCAGTAATCGTCATTGAAATGCTCGGGCCATTTACCTTTTTCCGGAATAGGGAATTGGATTTCGAAATTTGCTGATGGGAGGTCAGTAGTTGTTTCTTTCCACTCACCGCCCGGGATTAAAAACCGCCCCTTCTCTGTCATTGCCTCGGCCAGGTAGCCGCCCTCATTCTCAAAAAGCATGATATCCATATCACGGACATCATCGGGTGCGCCACCAACAGAGGTGCAAAAGCAAGTACTGCCAGGAGATTTGCACGCCAACCCGATAAGAGTGGTGTTCTCCCGGCGACGCGCATAAAACATGTCGATCGGATTGGTATCCAGAAAGAGGACGTCCAGTAATTTGGCACCATGAGCATCGCAAGGGCGAACACCAAAAACAACGGTCTCCCAATCCGGAAAAGATTCTTTCAAAGCAATATCCTGTCCTGATTTTTGGATGGAAAACATCCGCTCGGTCGCAGGAAAGAATATTTCCTTGACAGATAATACCGGGCGCCCGGAGGGTGCAGACCTAAGGGGCTTATCGCTCCATGCAATTTCAGCGCTCTTTTCCACCGGACGGTATAACGTTAATCCAGCCACCTCCCGAGGGGCAATTAGTGTCCGAGCATTGGCAATTTGGTCGAGCCAGGATTCCAATTCGGTCTGAGAGATGAGCCAATGTTTATTATCAGTAACGGATTTGCTCATCTCAGTTTTCCTTGTATTCACCCGATAAAACAGTCACAATAGGGGAGGGAGCAACGGTAAGTCCGGCGCGGTGGTCGAAGGCTGCTTCAATTTCCTCAGCCAGTTTTTGATTGAGCAGTCCAATAGGAATATTCATCGGGCAAGCGCGTTCACACTCGTTACACCCAATGCAACGACCCGCCAGATGGTATGCCCTTCCCAGGTGAAAGGTACGCTTTTCGTTCAGTCTAATTCCCAGGCCGATAAACGTCGATTCATCCCGTTCATACAGGCATTCCGGGCATTTGCACATCGGACAAGCCTGCCGGCAAGCATAGCAACGGATACAGCGGTCGAATTGGGCCAGCCAAAACTCCATCCGTTCAGCCGGTGGCGCGTCCTGAAGTTCTGTGATTTCTTCCCGTGCATACGACGACAGACGTGGAATGAAGGAAGATGTCACTCCGCTTATCAAGGTATCGCAAACAATTGGGACGGCTTCCTGGCAGGTGATGCAGCGGGTTTGCAGATTTCCATCCGGGCTTCTGATCCCCTCGCAGGCAACTCCCAAGGCATAAACCTGGTCACGTCGATATTGATTCTCAGCCACCATCACATTTATTGCTTTACTATCACAGGGTTTTACCACCACTGCAACCGGTTTGGAAATTTCTTTTCCTTTTGAGGGACGAAGTTTATATGGAAGGTAGGTCGTCAGATTGTTGGTGCAGTCCTGGTTCCAGACCAACCGATCTGCCTCCTCAGGGGCGTAGATGAAGACCGGCCTTGTCCGTCCACGGCGGCTCAATTCATAACCAATTACACAACTGACCTGCTCACTTGATAGAAGTTCCCTAGCTTTCTCCCGAATCGCGGCCGATTTGGTGGTGAAGTCTGTTTCAGGGTAGGGAATCAGTTCACTGATGGCTGACAACTCCAGATCAGGCATGTGATTCCCGTCCGGGTTTACCCGCCAGTGGACCGGACCCAGGGCGCGCACGGAATCGGTAAATTCTCCCGCTATCCGCGAGAAGCGTTCCCCTTCAGAAGCTGACACCCAGTCCAAACGAAGGCGCTCCTGCTCAAGACCGACAAATGTCAACAAACTTTTAAGGATAGGTAATCTTTTTGCAGCACGATGATTGCCAGTATCATAATGGCATTCCCCAATATGACAACCGAGCACAAGCACCCCATCTGCACCCTGATCAAACGCGCGCATCACCAATTCAGGAGAGACGCGCCCCGAGCAGGGGACCCGAACCGCTCGAATATTGGCTGGGGATTTGATCCGGGCGATACCGGCGGTATCGGCGCCCGTATAACTGCACCATGAGCATAAGAAAGCAATTATCCTTGGTTCGTACATCTTTTCTCCATACCGCCAGGTAGTTTTAGAAATAAGAGAAATGCATATCTTCCAAGCTCGAGCCAGACATTAAACCGGAAAAGACTCGACCGCCAGCATACCAATAATCTCTGCAACCAACTCGCGATCATCGAAGTGAATCAGGGTTACGGCTTTATTTGGGCATACTGCCGCGCACGTACCACAGCCTTTGCAAAGGTAACCATTGACCTTTGCCACGCCCTTCTCCAAGGTAATGGCTTTGTATGGACAGGCAGCCACACATTGACCACAACCAGCACAACGAGCGTTAATCACCTCTGCTATGGACGGGTCAAGGGCAATGACGCCCTGGTCCATAAGCGATAGGGCAGCTGCGGCAGCGGCACCTGCCTGGGCAACGCTGTCAGGGATATCCTTGGGAGACTGGCAGGTGCCAGCGAGATAAATTCCTTCACTGGTTGTTTCAACCGGTGCTAATTTTGGGTGGCGCTCCATAAAGAACCCGTCCCGGCTGCGGCTGATGCCAAACTGGGATGCAACTTGTGCCGTATCAGCCTGCGGTTCAAATCCAGTTGCCAAAATTACCATATCTACTTCGACGAAATCAGGTTGACCAAAAAAGGCTTCATCCCAGGACACATGTAATCGGCTGTTGGTTTTCTCGATGCTTTTAACTTTACCGTGATAGAAATGCACACCCATCTTTGCAGTGCGGTTATAAAATTCTTCATAACCTTTACCAAAAGAACGAATATCGCGATAAATCTCATGTACTTCTGCTCCAGCATATTCATGCACCAATTGTGAGAGCTTGAGTGAGTACATACAACAAGCACGTGAGCAGTATTCGTTTGTTCTGGCGTCTCGAGAACCGACACAATGCACCACAGCGACACTTTTTGGCGGTTGACCATCGCTCATAACCACTTTGCCAGTGGTCGGTCCGCTGGCGTTAACCAGGCGTTCGAACTCAAGTGCTGTCAAGATATTGGGTAGTTTCCCGTAATTCAGTTCAGGTAAACGTGTTGGATCAAAGTCCCTAAAACCGGTAGCTAAAACGATCGTTCCGACGGTGAATTCCTCGTGCTGCTCCTGCATGTTATGATCGATCGCACCCCGGTCACAGGCGGCGACACATTCTAGGCATTCCGCGCAGGTTCCACAGCGGACACAGCGCTCAGCCTCCAGCAGGACTTCCTCCTCGGTCAGAGTCAAGTCGACTTCATTGAAATTGTGATAGCGTTCTTCCAATGGAATGGTGCTGATGCGGACACGAGGCGCTGACGAGGCTTCGCCTCGTGCCAGCCGAGCCCGTACTTCGGTCTCGCTGATCTCCACTTTTGGAGGAAGAACAGGCTCGCGCAGACCCTGGTCACCGCGCAGG
>Ga0209638_1001901_pt1 | contig 13026 bp, 10 predicted proteins | sample BarGraNGADG00211_FD_184490 | JGI IMG/M metagenome (GOLD analysis project Ga0209638, IMG submission 184490) | Arctic peat soil microbial communities from Barrow, Alaska - Barrow Graham LP Ref core NGADG0002-211 (SPAdes) (version 2) | ecosystem: Environmental > Terrestrial > Soil > Wetlands > Peat... | reverse complement strand
CCTGGCATCCGACCTGCTCGCCTGGATGGGGATGCTCGCCCTCACCAGCCACGACGCCCGCCGCTGGGAACCCAAACGGCTCCGACTGCGCCTGTTCACCATCCCCGCCAGCATCGCCCGCACCGCCCGTCGGACGCTCCTGCACCTATCCGAGCGGGCACCCTGGGCCCACGTCGCCATCGACGCGATCACCCGACTCGACCACCTCACAGCCTCACCCGGCTGACCCCCGGCCACCGACTACCCCGCCCAGCCAACCCACCCGGACTTGTGGAACCCCGCACCCTGTGACGACAACGGGTGATCTGTCACACCCCTACGACAGAATCAGTCCCACACGGTGATCCCCAAGCCGTCACAACAACTTCAGGCCGCCCGATGAAAGATCGAGGCCAACGCTTGCGCTTTCGCGGTCTACACCTGTAATTTTCTTGCTAGCTCACCCGCCCACCGCCGTGTAGGGGGCCGATTGCCCAATGGAGGGAGATCTCTTGACTACCACCTCTGAAGCACTGGGTGCTGCTCCGCCGGGCCATATTGCGAGCCCCAATCGACGGCGTAAAGGACGGAGCGATCTTCGGACGGCCCTGTTGTTCATCGCGCCGTCGGCGCTCGGGTTCCTGGTCTTCTACCTGTATCCGGCGATCCGCGGCTTCTACTTCAGCCTGACCAGCTACAACCTGCTCGGGACCCCGACCTGGGTCGGTTTCGACAACTTCGTCAAGATTCCCCACGACCCGATGTTCTGGAACGCCCTCCAGGTGACGGTGGAGTACGTGGTATTGAACATCGGCTTCCAGACGGTTATCGCGGTTGGGCTCGCCGTGCTCATGCAGCGGCTCACCCAGTCGACGTTGCTGCGCGGGGCGCTCCTGTTGCCCTGGCTGGTCTCGAACGTGATCGCGGCGTTGGTGTGGTTCTGGCTGCTGGACTACCAGATCGGGATCGTCAACCAGTTTCTTAGGTGGCTCGGCGTTCATCCGATCGCCTTCTTTGCCGACAACCTGTGGGCCATTCCGACGATCGCCGCAGTCAACGTGTGGCGGTACATGGGCTACACGGCGCTGCTCGTTTTTGCGGGTATCCAGACCATTCCCAAGCAGCTGTACGAGGCCGCGGCGATCGACGGAAGCACTGAGTGGAAGTCGTTCTGGCGGATCACCCTGCCGCTGCTGCGTCCGGTGCTGGCGATGGTCCTAGTGCTCACCGTTACTGGGTCATTCCAGGTTTTCGACACAGTCGCCGTAACGACGCGGGGCGGCCCGGTCAACGTCACCAGAGTCTACCAATATTACATCTATCAGAAGGCCTTCACTGAAGGGCAGTTCGGTTACGCGAGCGCCTTGGCTGTCGTCCTGTTCCTCATCCTGGCCGCCCTGGCGGCGCTGCAAATGCGCCTCCTGCGTGCTGGCGAATCTGACCTCGCATAGGAGAGTGACCCGTGTCAACGCTCATACTGCCGCCAGCAACTGTCCCCACAAGGCGTCATCGGCGAGCCACCCCCGGCAGAGTCTTTGCCTGGGTCGCGTTGATCGTGGCCGTCCTCGTGAGCCTCTTCCCGTTCCTCTGGGTTCTCCGCACGGCCTTCTCGACGTCTCGTTCCCTGGCGTCGGCACCATCGTCCCTGCTCCCCGTCGACTTCACTTTGGGCGCCTTCGAACGGGTCCTAGGGCTGTCCACCCACGCGCAGGCCGTTGCCCAGGGCGGTTCGGGCGCCTCGATGAACTTCTGGCTCTACCTGCGCAACTCAGTAATCTACGCCGGCTCGGTGACGATCGGCCAGGTGTTCTTCTGCGCCATGGCGGCCTACGCCTTCGCCCGCCTGCGCTGGCCTGGACGAAACCTCGTCTTCGGCATCTTCCTGGGAGCGCTGCTCGTGCCTCCCATCTTCACTCAACTGCCAAACTTCATCCTGGTGAAGGACCTCGGTCTGATCAACACCTTCGGGGGAATGATCCTGCCAGGCTTCTTTATGACCCCCTTCGCCGTATTCTTCCTGCGGCAGTTCTTCCTCGGGCTCAACCATGAGGTCGAAGAATCAGCGTCCCTCGACGGCGCCGGCCCGTGGCGCACGTTCTTCCAGATCGTCCTGCCGATGAGCACTGCCCCGGTCACTACCCTGGCCATTCTGACCTTCATCACCACTTGGAACGACTACCTGTGGCCCCTATTGGTGGGGAACACCGAAGGTACCAAAGTGCTCACCGTCGCTCTCGGCATATTCCAATCCCAGACACCGGGCGGATCCCCCGACTGGGCCGGGCTCATGGCTGCCGCGCTTGTGGCGGCCGCACCGGTGCTCGTGCTGTTCTTCGCCTTCGCCCGACGGATCCTCGACTCGATCGGCTACACGGGGACGAAGTGATCATCTGTCCACATCACGCCCGCCGTCCCCGAACCAACCCGACAGCATCTGTACATCACGCCCAGCTCATTAATATGGAAGGACTATCATGATCCAATTCACTCGCCGCGCGGCTCTCTCCGCCGTGGCCCTCGGCGGCCTTGCTGCCTGCGGCAACGGCTCGGGCACGTCTAGTGTCGTCCAGACCGCCATTGACACTAGTAAGGCTTCAGGGGAGATTAGCTATTGGCTCTGGGACAACAACCAGCAACCTGCATACCAGCAGTGCGCCGACGACTTCCACGCCGCCAACCCCAATATCACTGTGAAGATCACCCAGTACGCTTGGGCTGACTACTGGAACAACATCACGAACGCTTTCGTCTCGGGCACGGCGCCTGACGTATTTACTGACCACCTGGCGAAGTACCCGGACTTCATCAAGCAGAACCAGCTGCAGCCGCTCGACGCGACGCTCGCCAAGGATGGCGTGAAGACCGACATCTACCAGAAGGGCCTAGCTGACCTGTGGGTTGGCCCGGACGGCGCGCGCTACGGGCTACCGAAGGACTTCGACACCACCGCACTGTTCTACAACAAGCAACTGATCCAGGCCGCCGGGGTCTCGGCGGCCCAACTGCAAGACCTGACTTGGAACCCAAGCGACGGCGGCAGTTACGAGAAGATGATCGCCCACGTCACGGTTGACGTCAACGGCAAGCGCGGCGACGAGCCCGGCTTCGATAAGACGCGGGTCAAGGTCTATGGGCTCGGCCTCGATGGTGCGCCCGACAACTATGGCCAGACGACCTGGAGCATGTACACCGGCACGACCGGCTGGACCTTCACCGACAAGAACCCCTGGGGCACCCACTACAACTACGACAAGCCCGAGTTCCAGAACACTATCGCCTGGATGCGCTCCCTCATCGAGAAGGGCTACATGCCCAGCGTGCAGTCCGTCACCGGCGCGAACTCTGGTGACATCTTCGGTGCCGGCAAGTACGCGATGATCACCAACGGCTCGTGGATGATCGGCCAGATGTTCGGCTATAAGGGTGTTGAGGTCGGTCTGGCTCCCACCCCGATCGGCCCCAACGGTAAGCGGTCGAGCATGTACAACGGCCTCGCTGACGCCGTGTGGGTGGGCTCCAAAAACAAGCCCGCCGCGATCAAGTGGGTGGAGTACCTCGGCTCGGCGGCCGCCCAAGACGTCGTCGGCAAGCGAGGCGTCGTGTTCCCCGCTATTCCCAGCGCCACCCAGAATGCCCAGGCGGCCTTCAAGGCCAAGAGCGTCGACGTGAATTCGTTCCTCATTCAGGTGCAGGACGGCACGACGTTCCTGTTTCCGATCACCGACCACGCGGCCACGATCGGCGCGAGCATGTCGGCTGCGATCCAAGCGGTCCTCACTGGTCAGGCCCAGCCAAGCTCACTCACGGCCGCCAACCAGCAGGTCAACGCACTGTTCGGCTGACCGGGGCGCGAAGCGCACCAGCCGGGCCGGGGCACGAGGTGCCCGGTCCGGCTCGGCCGGCAACTTCCGCCAAGACGAGGGACGATGTCATCAAGTGGCACAGCAACACCGATAATGCCCACGTATGGGCGTCTAGCGGGGCTTCAACTCGGGTGGTTGAGGTGCAACTGATTCGTTCAAGTGGGTGGGCACCCCAGGCCAAACTGATCCGATTGGCCTGATTCATAGTTTTCACGTGTAGATATGCGGTAGTGTTCCCCTATCGGATCCCTCCACGCAGCTCCTATCTTGCATTCTCATGGGAAGCGCTGCTGCCATACCTTCATCGATTCCTAGCCGAAAGGCACGCACAATGGTTTCCATCGGCATCGTTGGCGCCGGACAATTTTCCGGCCAGTTCGCGAGGCTGTTCGCCGTACACCCCGATATCGATCGTGTCGTTGTTACCGACCTGCTCCCCGAGCGCGCCGCTGAACTCGTCGAGCGCGAGCACCTCGCCGGGTCCGTGGACTCCTTTGATGCGCTGCTGGCATCCGACGTGGACGCCATCGCGATCTTCACGCAGCGGTGGACGCACGGGCCGCTCGCTATTCGCGCCCTCCGCGCCGGGAAGCACGTCTACTCAGCAGTGCCGATGGCCTACACGGAGGACGAGATCAAGGGGATCGTCGATGCTGTCCTTGAGACGGGCCTGACGTACATGATGGGCGAGACGAGCTACTACAACCCCGCTGCGGTCTTCGCCCGGAAGAAGTTCGCGGAGGGAGCGTTCGGTCGAGTCTTCTACGCCGAGGGCGACTACGTGCACGATATGGACCTCGGGTTCTACGCCGCGTACCAATACAGCGGCGGTGAGGACTGGAAGAAGACCGCGAGCTACCCGCCGATGCACTATCCCACCCACTCGATCGGCGGCGTCCTCGGCGGGGTTCCCGGACATGCCGTGAGTGTCAGCTGCATTGGCATTCGGGACGAACTCGACGACGGTGTCTTTGACCGCGAGGTGAGCCAGTTCGGCAACGACTTCTCGAACGCGAGCGCACTCTTCGAACTCGCGGACGGTGGCGTCATGCGCATCAACGAAATGCGCAGGGCCGGGTATCCCTCACAGATCCGGGAGTCACGCTTCCGCTGGTTCGGCACCCAAGCCAGCTTCGAGCAGCTCGCGACGGTGAGCCTGTGGCAAGACAAGCACACCGTCACTGACGTGACCGAGGAACTGACGACGATGCCGTCGATGCCCCTGGACGACCCTTCGCTGGTGGACGTCGCGCCGGAACTCCGCGAGCATTTCGTCTCGGGCTACGCCCCCGTGCATGAGATCGACCGGTTGCCGGAGGTCTATCACAGGATGCCCTCCGGACACGAGGGCAGCCACCACTTCCTCGTGGACGACTTCGTTCGCGCGGTCGTGGATGGGACGCTTCCGCCCGTGAACGCCTGGGTCGCTGCCCGCTACACACTGCCGGGAATCATCGCGCACCAGTCTGCCCTCAGGGGGGGTGAGCGCTTGAGCATTCCTGACCTCGGGGACGCGCCCGTGGCTGTCGGCGCACCGTTCGGGCTGTCTAGCATCAGGAGCACCGTTGGCTGAAATTCCCACTCATGGCGACGTCGAGCCCCGTATACCCCCCAGACGGGGGCGTCCGGTGACCCGGGCGGATGTCGCCCGCTATGCAAGTGTCTCAACAGCAGTCGTCAGCTACGTGGTGAACGGCGGCCCGAGACCGGTCGCCGCAGCCACGAGAGAACGCGTCCTCGGCGCTGTCCGTCTCCTGGGGTACCGGCCGAATGCCTCCGCGCGAGCACTCCGGACGGGGGCCACCAAACTCATCGGTGTCGTCCTGCCCGAGATCGCGAACCCGCTGTTCGCCGAGCTGGCGCTCTCGATCGAGCAGTATGCGGGTGAATTGGGGTTTGCGGTCCTTGTCACGAACAGCGCTTCGGACCCGACGGTCGAGCGCCGCAACATCAGGAACCTTGCCGCACGGCAGGTGGACGGCATGATCCTTGTCACCGTGATGGGGCCTTCCGACCTCGTTGGGCTCCCGATCGCCGACATCCCGACGGTGCTTCTCAATACCTTCGAGGAGACCCCCGGATTCGCGAGCATCGGCATCGACGCGTTCGATGGCGCTTCCCGGGGCGTTCGGCACCTCATCGAACACGGGCACCCATCGGTCGCGCTCGTTATCGGTCGCCACAGCGGCAATGACGTCGAGCTCCGTGAACGCGGCTGGCTCGCAGCGACACGCGACGCTGGTCTGCCCGACGGACCCATCGCCCGCGAGGAGTTCAGCCGCGCTGGCGGCCATCGGGCAGGCCATCGGCTCTTTGGCGGGCTGAACCCACCGACCGCCGTCTTCTGTAGCTCGGATTGGCAAGCTATTGGCGTATTCCGAGCACTGTACGAACTCGGTCTCCGCGTGCCGGAGGACGTGGCCGTTGTGTCGTTCGATGGAACCGAGGCTTCTGAGTACACGAACCCGCAGCTCACCGTCGTCCGCCAGCCGGTGGCAGCCATGGCGGCCGACGCGATCTCGCGGGTCGTTGAGATGGGCAAGCCTAACGACCGGCCTCACAGACCCGACGTTGGCGGCGCGTTCAAGGTGGCACCCTCGCCTGGGGCCCAAGCAGACGCGACGACCCTGACCACGTCCACACACCGCATCGCGCACACCGCCGATCTCATCATTCGTCGGTCCTGCGGGTGCCATCCAGAATTGGCGTCGCGCTCCCTGCAGGCTTGAGTCGCCGGTGAACGACCCTAGAAGCCTTGAATCGCAGCCGGTTTGGTGCCCGGTTCCTTTCGGTTCGGGCAAGGAAAATGGGGACATGCCCAAGGGGGATTGGGAGGAGAAAGCAGCGGGCGGCGCGTGCTGGATCACCAGTCATGATGCCCAAACCTGACCATTGCGCTTGTCAGATGGGCGCCAGTCGCCCGGCCATCAGTGTCTCCATAGGCCTGAGTGATCCGGCGCCATCACCGGAAGATGTCGGATCACCCTAACCATGTGCAGACCGTGCACGGATTCAGCTATTTGGGTTCGGTCGTGTCATCGCATCGCACTCACCGGAGAGGATTCATCCAAAATGTCGCAACTCGTCGTGGCAACCGACCTCATCGAGGTCCACCTCAGGACTGACCCAGAGGCTCCAGTTGTGTTGAGTTGGGTTGGTGTGCCCGGCACCAAACCTGAGCACCCGGAACGGGCCCACCAGCCTCTGGTCGAGGCGATGACGCCGCTGCTCGGGAACGTGAACCATTCGAACAGTACGAGGTGGAGCGGCACCGCCCTCGGGAACGTGTTGCGCTACACGAGCCACGAGCTCCGCAGCACACCAACCGGTCGAACCGTCGAAGTGGTCCAGACGGACCCGCGTAGCGGCCTGGTTGCGACCACGACCCTCGCGCTCGCTAGCGGCAGTGCAACGGTTCACGCTTTGACGACCGTCAGCCTGCCTGAGGAAGCTGAACCATTGCCCCTGTGGGGGATTACCACGTTGGCCCTGGGTGGATGGCTCAGCGAGGACGCCAACAACCTGGACGTGTGGTCCGCCGACTCAACATGGGGGGCGGAGAACCGTTGGTCGAGCCAGTCGCTGCGCGACCCGGGCCTCGTCCAAACGGATGCCACAGCTCACGGAGAAACCTGCCGGGGAGCCGTTGCCAAGACCAGCTACAGCACCTGGTCGTCGGGGGAGAGCCTGCCACTGGGCGTGGCGGTCAACCGTGCCAGCGGCGAAGCCCTCGCCTGGCAGATCGAACACAACGGCGCTTGGCGTTGGGAACTCGGCGAGCGCCCCGGGTGGTACCTGGACAGCACCGTCCGCGTGGCCGAATCAGATGCCGCCGGCCCACCAAACGTGGACCACAGTGCCGACGGGGCATACCTGGCGCTACTCGGCCCGACAGACCTCCACCATCAGTGGAACATCACGCTGAGCCCGGGCCAGAGTTTCACAACAGTGCCGGCAACCATCGCTGTTGGCAGCGACCTGGACACGGCCCTCGGGGAACTGACGAAGTACCGGCGAGCCGCCAGACGAAGCCACCCGCAAGATGCGACCCTGCCCGTCATCTTCAACGACTACATGAACACGCTGGAGGGAGATCCGACGGAAGCGAAGCTGCTTCCTCTCATCGATGCAGCAGCAGAAGTGGGAGCCGAATACTTCTGCATCGACGCCGGTTGGTATGACGACACGGACGGGTGGTGGGCCAGCGTCGGGGACTGGAACCCCTCCACCGCGCGTTTCCCCCACGGCTTCAGCGCTGTACTCGGCCACATCCGTGACCGGGGGCTCATCCCCGGACTCTGGATGGAGCCCGAGGTCGTCGGTGTCACAAGCCAAGCGGCCCAGACACTGCCCGACGACGCTTTCCTCACGCGCAACGGCGTCCGAATCCACGAACGGTTGAGGTTCTTCCTGGACCTTCGCAACCCCGCAGCACGCGCCCACCTTGACTCGGCTGTCGATCGACTCGTCAACCACCTAGGAGTGGGCTACTTCAAGTTCGATTACAACGTGACCCCGGGTCCGGGAACAGACGCGAACGCACCCTCGCTCGGGCACGGACTTCTCGAACACAACCGCGCGTTGCTCACCTGGGTCGACGGTCTCCTCGACCGACACCCGAGCCTCATCATCGAGAACTGCGGGTCCGGCGCGATGCGCTCCGACTTCGCCATGCTCGGCCACTACCAGCTGCAATCCACTTCAGACCAGCAAGATCCACTCCTGTACCCGGCCATCGCCGTGGCCTCCCTTGCGCACATCTTGCCCGAACAGGCTGGCAACTGGTCATACCCTCAGGCCACCATGACCGACGAGATGATCGCATTCAACATGATCACGGGCATGGCTGGCAGGGTCTACCAATCCGGCCTCCTCGACCGCATGAACTCGCAGCAGAAGGCTCTAGTCGCCGACGGTATCCGACTCCACAAGCAGACACGAACAACCATCGCGAACAGCGTCCCACGCTTCCCAAACGGACTCCCCACCTGGGCTGACCCCTGGGTCACCGTCGCCTTCCATCACAGCGACAAAACATTCGTACTGGCATGGCGCCAAGCATGGGCCCCAAATGCCGTCGATATCCCACTCCCATGGGTGTCTGAATCCGCCACCGTTGAACAGATTTATCCGGACCCGCGCCTCTTCGCCTCTTGGCACGAGGAATTGCGGAACGGGGTCCTACACGTCGCGACGGACGACCCTCAGCCTGCTGCCCGCATGTGGCAGATCCATCCCCGCTAGACCTGGGTGACCACGTCCGCAACGTGCTCCCGTGTCGCGTTGTCGGCGGATCCACCGGTCGAGAAGGACTACGTCAGCGTTGTGTTGGTGTTCGAACCACTGGAAGCCGTGTTGCCGCTGCACTCGGTGAGTGGGAGCGCCGCCGCCGCCACCGTGGCAATCGCCGCAAAGGCGAGTCTCGTGCAGTTCATGGTCTCTCCTCATCGAGGTGCAGTCCCTCTGACCGAGGCTAGTCCGTCGGGCCGGATGCTGCGCATACCAGGACCATCCATCTGATGAATCGCATCCTTTCTAGTCCTGCGAGACATATCAAGGCGAACGCCGTGTCCAATAGCGGCCATTTCGCTTGAAATGATCCGATGTATCGTGTGGGTTTCCCAGAGGTTGAGACCGGGGGCCGAGGCTCCGAGGTGGAGTGCTGCCTCGTCGCGGTCCGTGGTGACTACGATCCTGGCCGGCATTCCGGCGGCACGGTGGACCACGTACGGCGAGGTCGTCATGTCCGGATCGGGAGTTCCAAACGCGTGGCGGGTGCTTCAAGCCGGAGGAACGGTCGCCAGCCAGTTTCGGTGGGACGACCCGGGGCGGCACGACGATCCCAGGGAGCTGCTGCGCCGGGAAGGAGTGTGCTTCGAGGACAAGGGCAGGGCATCGGAGGACCAGTTCATCGACGCGGCCGGACTTGCTCTGTTCGCCGGCCTGGACGTGGACTCGGAGTCCGTGCGCAGGCGTTCGGGGGGTCGCCGACGCCAGACGACCGAAGATCCCTAATCCCTCGGTGCTCACCAGCGAGACTTCGGGGAACTGGTGCGCGAACCCGGGGAGGAGCGCGCGCAAACGCTCAGATTCACGCGGAATCCTCGGGCGCAGCACTGGTACGACATCAGCATCGGCGTGGGCGGCGTCGAGGTGGAGCTCAGGGTCATCTCCCAGTCCAAGGTCGTGGCCGGCGAGCTCTACATTGGCGATGACAAGCAACTCTTCGGGCGGCTCTACGAACACCGTCGGGCGATCGAGACAGAACCGGGCTTCCCTCTGGACTGGCGCCCGATGCCGAACCGGAAGGCCAGCAGGATCTTGCGGGAGCGCGAAGGCGACTTCACCGACCCAGCTCAAGCCGCGCATTTGGCGGACTGGCTGGTCCAGACCGGCGACGCCTTCGCGGACATCTTCCTTAAGTACCTTCCGCTCTAGACCTGGGGATCGACGCTCGGACACCGTTGACCACGGCCCAGATTCGGGCCACCAGCGGGTGGCGTCGCCGCAAGGAACTCCCTGCCGAGACCACGTCCCGCGATGAGGAGGTCTGCCTCGCTCACCGGATCCTAGACCTGGACAACCAGCTCGCCGGCAACGCTGGCCCGTTGCTAGACCGGGCCAGCGCCCAAGCTCCCCGAGCTGGTCGACCAGGCCGGCATCGGCCCCGTCACCGCCGCAGTCCGCATCCACACGCCGACCTTGTGGTCCGCGAATCCTGCGGCTGAGGTGATGCCGCGCCAGGCCCCCGGTCAGTCGACCGCGTCCACGGTGTAGATCAGCGCGTGATCTGGATTCACCGGCGCGTCGGCCACGCCGCTGTTGATGAGCACCGAGCCCGGTAGAACGACGCCTTGCTCCGGAGATGTCTGGACGAGCCCTGAGGGCTTCCGGGAGGTCAGTTCCTCCATCTCGCCGGAGAAGTCCCGCTCGAGCCCCCACCACAAAGGAGGTCGAAGCCCGGATGGGACCGCGCCCACCATGGCCGGGGCGACGCGGTAGCGGAGCGTGGGGTCGAGTCCGGGGAAGCGCAGCCGCCCGCGAAGGGCGACGACGGATTGCTCCACCGTGGCCACCGAGAAGATGGCGTGTCGCTTGTCCGGAGCGACGACGCCGAAGGCATTGAGCGACTGGTCGGGGAAATCGACGCGGACGAGATCGCCTGCCAGCAGCAGGTCCCGGTGGCTCTTGTAGAAGGAGATCCAACTGGCCAGTTCCGCCAGTTCGGCGGGGGTCGCCTTCCGCAGGTCCCACTCGACCCCGAGGTGGCCGAAGATCGCTGTGGCCGCCCGGAAGTTCAGCTCGTGGCTCCGTCCCGTCGTGTGCGACACGCCCGAGGCGATGTGGGCGCCCATGTACTCCGGTGGGATCAGTTGCTGGGTCCACCGCATCATCTGCTGGCGGTCGTGTGGGTCGATGCAGTCCGACACCCACACGCGGTCGGTGCGCTCCAGGATTCCCAGATCGACCCGCGACCCACCCGAGGAGCAGGACTCGATCTCCAGGCCGGGGTGAGCCGCTCGAATCTCGTCCATCAGCCGGTAGACCGCCTCGGTTTGGGCGTGGACGCCGGCGCGGCCGCCCGGCTGGGTGCCGGCGTCGATGAGGTCGCGGTTGTGGTCCCACTTGATGTAGTCGATGCCGTACTCGTCAAGGATGGCCAAGATCGCCGCCCGGATGTGTTCGAAGCATGCCGGTATCCCCAGGTTGAGCACCTGCTGGTGCCGCGACGGTACCGGCGTGCGTCCTCCTGTGGCCATTACCCAGTCGGGATGTGCCCTGGCGAGGTCGGAATCGAGGTTCACCATCTCAGGCTCGAACCACAAGCCGAACTGCATGCCCAAGGCCTTGACCCTGCTGATCAGCGGGTGCAGTCCCTGAGGCCACACGTCGGACGAGACAGTCCAGTCCCCGAGGCCGGAGAAGTCGTCCCGGCGGGAACCGAACCATCCGTCGTCGAGCACGTAGCGCTCGACCCCGGCCGCAGCGGCCTTCTCGGCAAGGTCGAGAAGCGGCTGCAACTCGTGGTCGAAATAGACTGCCTCCCACACATTGATAGTGACCGGCCGCGTGGTCGACACGGGGGTCGCCCGGTCGCGCAAATGACGATGGAAGCGTCGAGCCACCTCGTCGAGACCCAGTCCATGGGATCCATACAGCCAGGGGCTGGTGTAACTCGCCCCGGGGTGCAGATCAATCTCACCCGGCAGCAACAGTTCACCGCCACCGAGGACGCGCTCGCCCGTCGACAGGTGCTCGGCGTAGTGAGTGTGGTTTCCGCTCCACCCCACGTGCACTCCCCAGACTTCACCCACACCGAACCCGAACCCGGGTGTGCCTGCGTGCAGCACTGTGGCGGCGTCCGCGCCGGTACGCCCTCTGCGGCCCTCCCGCAGGTGCGTGCCCACCACGAAGTCGAGGCGCTGCGGAACGCGCTCGCGTCCCCAGCGGCCGGTGAGATCTAGCAGTTCGCTCGCGACGGGGGGTACGGGGTACGCGAGCACGAGATCGTCGACCTGGTAATCGGCAGCGCCAATGTTGGTGAGCTGTGCCCGTGAACGCAGCAGTCCATTCCTCGTGAGCTCGATGGTGAGTGCCAGCTCAAGTCCTGACTCCTCGTCCACCGCAGTGACAACAATGGTGCCTCCGCTCAGGGTGATGAATGTCGGCGTCGCGGCGTTGGCGGCCACCTCTGCGCCGTCAATCCAGAGGGCCGTGGTGGTGAACAGCGGGGACCAGTCCTCGCCGTCCCGCGAGCCGCTCAGGCCAGGACGTCCCAGCCACCCGGTGTGATGCGCCGGCAGAAGAGACAGGCGCACGGGTTCGTCGACGAGGTTGGCGACGACCGGCTGCACGCCGGTGCGCACCATGGCGAGCGCGTCGGAGGCCGTCAGGTCACCAAGATCGGCTCCCCAGTGGACGATGGCGGGCAGGTGCCCGTCGAGGATGTCGAGGACGACGCCAACCGACGCGGCTCTAAGCGCGACGACTGCGTGGATTGGGTGGGCCATGTGTTGGTCCTTCCGGGCTGGTGGAGAGCTTCTGGGCTGATGTTCAGGACTGGCCCAAAATCTACACCAGTAGACACCATCCTTGTAGCTAACGGCCGAGCCAACAAAATTCCTAGACGACCCGCCCAATACCTGTTTGCGTGCACTCACGTATGCTTTGCCGGGTCGCCCTG
>Ga0209638_1001900_pt1 | contig 13031 bp, 16 predicted proteins | sample BarGraNGADG00211_FD_184490 | JGI IMG/M metagenome (GOLD analysis project Ga0209638, IMG submission 184490) | Arctic peat soil microbial communities from Barrow, Alaska - Barrow Graham LP Ref core NGADG0002-211 (SPAdes) (version 2) | ecosystem: Environmental > Terrestrial > Soil > Wetlands > Peat... | reverse complement strand
CCCTGCCGGTACCACGCCATGACCGGCTCGCGCGCGTCGGCATAGGCGAGGCTTCGGTTGAGGAAGGCCTTGAGCGTGCTGAGCGCAATAATCCTCACACATCACAGTAACATGGTCCCATGTTGGGACCAAGCTATTTACCGGTTCATGCGGTTGAGCGCCGTGGCATCAGAGAGAAAAAGGTAACGTTGTGAGTCGCCCGAGGCCCGCCAACAGTTCCGTTTCATACCGATTGCCATTCTGTGTTTTGGAGCCGGTCCTTTTAGCCGCATTGCTGCGGTCGGCTGACACCTGTTTTTTCCTAAGCCATGACGTGGTTTGCGCATCAATTGGCTTCGTTCGGTAATTTGCCCGCGTCCTGCTGCGGGGCCGCCTGGGGTGGATCGGTAGGCGCTTGCTGTCGAGCAGCTTGAGCCGCGGTCGGATTTTTCTTCAGTAAGCTTTCCTCCCATAGCTCCTTGGCGATCTCCAATGGTTTGATTTGTAGATTGTTCCACCAGCTCACTTCATTGCCGGCTTGATGCAGTTGCCGATGATGACCGCGGCAGAGCGGTACGGTGAAGCCACCACAAGGAAAACAGCGGAAGTGAACAGAGAAATTCGCCGCTGGATTGTTGAGAACAAAACATGTACTTTTTGTGCCAGTGCGCGTGGACATTAGTCAAGATTTGGCATATGTTGAAGCATATGCCAGGGGTCTGTGATGAGCTCAGAACGACATGTAAAACTGTTCAAGAACGGCCGAAGCCAGGCAGTGCGGATTCCTCGCGAATTTGAGCTACCGGGCGAAGACGCCATCATGCGCAAGGACGGCGAGCGACTGACCATCGAGCCAACCCCGCCCAAATCCTTGTTGGCTGTATTGGCAACGCTGTCGCCGCTTGAGGATGATTTTCCGCCGATCTCGGAGCTGCCGCTCGATCCGGTCAGGTTCTGATGCGCTATCTGCTCGATACCAATATGGTCAGCGATCTTGTCCGTCACCCGCAGGGCCAAGTGACGCAAGCCATCCGCGCGGTTGGCGAGCGCCAAGTGTGCACCAGCATCATCGTGGCGGCTGAATTGCGTTATGGGGCGACCAAACGAGGCTCGCCGCGGCTGACGGCGCAACTGGATGCGATCCTGGCTGCACTTGAGATTCTGCCGTTCGAGGCGCCGGCGGATGCGGTCTATGGGCGCCTGCGCGCCGGCCTTGAGCGGGATGGTCGGCCGATCGGCGGCAATGACTTGCTGATTGCGGCGCAAGCGACCGCGCTCGGCTACACAGTCGTCACCGATAATGAGCGGGAGTTTACCCGCATCGAAGGGCTTGTTTGCGAGAATTGGCTGCGGTCGCTTTGATGCAAGGCGATGAAAGCGTAGTATGGTTGCGGCTACCACCCATGCTTCAGTGCGTTATTATTCGCACGTGGAGCGCCCGAACCGCATGAACGCCGACAATCCCATGAAGACAACGGCTAAGCCGACGAAGCACGATTGGAGCCGGTTCGATGCGATGAGTGAAGCGCAACGTACCGCCGCAGCCATGCGCGACCGCGATGCGGTTCCACTTACGTCCGTCGACTTCAAGCGCATGAAACGCACGCCGCAGGTCAAGTTGATCCGCCGCGCGCTCAGCCTCACGCAGGAGGAATTCGCCAGACGCTTTCACATCCCCCTCGGTACGCTCCGCGATTGGGAGCAAAGTGCTGCAGTTCCCGATTAGTCCGCCCGCGCCTATCTCACCGTGATTGCCCGCGATCCCGAGGCCGTGCGCAAGGCGCTTACGCACCAAGGCTCGCAGTTGCCAGCGTTCCACAATGGCTTGCCGGGTATGGAGCATCCGGCAATGATTTTTGCCCGGGACGGCCGTCGATTTGCAGGACTTATGCGGACCAGCTTCATCGGCGGCGACGCTGGCGCAACCGCCGGCTCTAAACTACATTTGATCTGGACCGCTCACGAGGGCTGTTCAAAAGCTAGCAAACAAGGGGAGCTTGGCATGGAAGCCCTGATCAATTTTTTTACGCTCCGGCCCACTTTTACGGTCTTCGGACTGAAGGTCGTTTGGTACATTTATCTGCTGAACGCAGTCATTCAAACTTACGTTTCTATCTCTGGCATCTCCCAGGTATTGGCGCAGAGAGGGATACACTTGGAAGTGTGGTCGCCAAACTTTATTCCGCTGATCCTCGGATTGGTCGCACAACTCGCTATTGTCCGGCTGCTTATAGAAGTAGCCGCCATTATCATTTCCACCTCGCATACCGCGAAAGACGGCCGATAACCGAGGCCGCCTTTGAGGACACCATTTTGGTGTGTCCCTTGTCACGGGTAGGGACATGGGTTTCCGGCCATTTGCGTCAGCAGTAAGTGTTCCGCGCACCGCGATCGAATTTGAACGTGTTCACCGGCCATAAAATGCAAAGACTGTTTCAGGTTGCCGCCTGGCTGCTCGCCTTAGCCATTGTCGTCCTGTCGCTTGGTCCTTCGTCTACCCGGCTGGTAACCGGCGCCGGACATAATCTCGAGCATCTTTTGATCTTTTTGGCGACCGGCATGGCATTTGGTTTTGGCTATCCCCGCCGATTCTGGCTTCTGCCCATCGCGCTGCTGGCATTCGCGGCTACGATCGAGATTGCGCAAATTTGGGCCCCCGGCCGCCATGCGCGGCTGAGCGATTTTCTGACTGATGGAACGGCGTCATGTCTTGGGGTTGGATTATCGTACTTGGTCGTAAAATTAGGAGCGGCAAAGATCCGAGGGTGAGCGGCATAAACGAATTTTTTCTAACCTGAAGCGCTCATGGCCACTCTTAGCCGACCTTGGCATGATTGGGATAGTTTGCCTGACGCAGAAAGTGGAAGGGCTTTACCGCTAGCCCAAGATGCTTGGGCTCTGCCGAAGCACCACTTGGACCATCCTCAAAGGCAGGCATAAGGGTTCCGGCCTCTCAGCAACAACCATCAATCGCGTATTGGCAGCACCCCAGTTGCCTCCGCTCGTCCGAGTAAAGATCCTTGAATACGTCGAGGAAAAAGCCGCCGGGCGGTACGGCCATGGCACAACACAGCGACGCAAGTTTATCGCTCAGCTCTCAATCAACCTGATCGAGCAAGCCCATCGCAAATCTAACCAATCGCATCCGACTCTTCACCACCAACTTTAGATGAAAGATGGTTGCGATGGCGACCGCGTTCTAGACGCGCTAATTTGATTTTAGTGCGCGACGGAATTGATCAATGAGCCAAGCTAGCCAGCCATTGGGTGTGTAACATGCTGATTGAGCAGGTAACGCATGCCGACTATCACAATCTGCTGGCGAGACATCAAAATCGTAGCCCTTGGCGGCCATGCACGCGATGATGTACTGACTTCTAGGGTTGCCCACATCGACGTCTTGGTAGACTTGGTAAAATCGATCCGCTTCTAATCGGCAAGCCGCCACATCTTTGGCTCGGTCCGGCAAACAGCCTCCCAAGGTAATTGCCACTAACAATACGACTGTACGTTTCATTTGGCCCGATGCTTCACGGGTGCGCCCTCTCATTGCGTCGCCGTGGGCGACTGAGCGCCTATCTAGTCGATGCAGCGGCATCGTACCTTGGGGTTGGACTACCATATCTGATTGTGAAATTAAGAGTGGCTGTCCAATTAACCAATTTATAAGTGTCCTCGAATAAGGATCTACAATTCAGGTAGTCGTGTAGCCCAAGCGCGCCGATGGTGTCGTCGGATACCATCTAGAATCTAGACGACCTCACATTTTCGAGAGCCTGACGCATGCCGAAATCATGGTGGGGCAAGATTCTGATGTGGGGCTACACGGCCGGGTATTTTATCTATCTGGTCCCGGCTGCGATCAGTGCATGGCCGCAGATGCCTTTCACAACCTGGTTGAACTACCTGCTCTGGCAATCCACCTACGCATGCATATGGCCAATCTTGTTATTGTTTGGCTTGCATTGGTAACGCTGAAGCCACAACAAATAGAATAGAACTTCAGTCAGTCAGCTTGGCGTCGATCCATAATTTGCGTCAAGCAGAAATAACGGACGCCTCTCTCCTAAAAAGCAAATTTTATTATGTTTACGAACCCGTATCCTAAGAGAGCCACCCAAGCAACATTGACCCCTAATGCAAAAATAATTGCTGCCCATGGCCAAATTCGGTGAAAGAGCGTGCCGAGCGTAGCGGTTGGTGCAATTGCCGTTTGAGTTTGCATTTGCTCAATCCGATGCATGCGGTTGTTATAGCCGCTATTCTGGCTCAGCGGCTAAGCGCGATTTTCGCAAATCGCGCGTCCGGTTGAAACCGAGGGATTTCTTCGAGCGTGGCTTTCTCGCTCTGCTTAAGCGACAGTCGAACGAGAAATTTGTGTCGGTGCGTTTTGCCGTGGCCAAACCGTCCGGCAGCCTTTTCCTCGACGTATTCAAGGATCTTGGCGCGGGCAAATGGAGGCAGCCGCGGTGCCTTCAACATATGATTGATGGTTGTTGCTGAGAGACCAGAAGCTTTATGGTTTCCTTTGAGAATGGTCCAGGCCGTGCTTCGGCACAGCCCAAGCGCCTCGGCTTGCTTGTCGAGGGTGAGAATCCCGGCCATGGCGAGGGCATATCCTAGTTCTCTGAGCTTGGCTGATTGCAGCGCCTTCATTTGCGCCTCGGTTCTTGGGCGATGCGGTTGATACGAACACGGCTGCCGGCCCTGCCTGCAATCGGCCCTATGTCGTTTGTAACTATCGATTGTCACGGGTTGCCCCAACTCAAACGCGATGAGCGACACCTGCCCTGACAATGGCGATAATTCTCCGACTTCTCTGCACTTGCGCGACTGTCGCGCTTTCATTTCTGTCGCGCAGGACTATCGATCGTCACGGGCTGCCAACGATCTCGATTATCTACAGCGGCCCATGAGAAGGCGCATCCACAATCCAATTTTATCGTGACTATTTATGATGAATTTGATGCAACAGCTGCGTTAAATGCGTGCAACCGCGTGCCTGCGGTTCCAAAAACGAAAACCATACTTGTTCAGGATTTGCACTCTGCCGGGTGGAGCTCTTCACACGTCGCGCCAATACTACATCAGGCAATACTGCCGCTGTTCCACTCTGCTCCGGACCGTGTTGGCAAATTGGGAAAGTGATGGGTTGGATCTAATCCTGGGTCAAGCAGTGAAATTCGTTGTGCATAAGCGCGTCTTGCCGGCAGCCGTTTGCTATCCGCCATGGCCGGCTCGTTGCTCAATGGTGTTACGCGATCTTCGAGATTCGCGCGTCTGGCTGAAGCAGGACGATTTCTTCGAGACGGCCCCGCTCGATCAGCTTGGCTGAGAGCCGATTAACAAATTTGCGTCGTACGGAACTGCTGTGGCTGTAGCAGCCAGCAGCTTTTTCCTCGACATATTCAAGAACCTTGACTCGGACAAGCGGGGGCAGCTGCCGTGACGCCAATATGCGATTGATGACCGCCGCTGAAAGGCCAGAACCTTTATGGTTGCCTTTCAGAATGGTCCAAGTGGTGCTTCGAGATAGTCCAAGCACTTCGGCTTGCTGGTCGAGCACGACAAGTCCGGCATCAACAAGAGCTTGCTTAAGCTCTATGATCTTCGCCGACTGTCGCGCCTTCTTTGCCGCCATCGTTTGCTGATGGTGCGGCTGCGCTGGATGCGCCGTCCGACCTTGCATAGCAGTAGTCTTAACTAATTTAGGACTATCGACCGTCATGGACGCTTACCAAACATAATCAATGATCTACATTAGGTCCCTACAAGGCTCGTGCATTATCGTGCTTCATCATAAGTTTTCATGATGAATAGCGTTCGACAACCTTGCGATAATTAACCGTGCACTGCATTTGTACGGCGCTTCGTAAACGCGCGACACCGTCAGATGGTTCCTTTTTACCACCGCTTCAATTACCTTTGCGTCGCGATGGGTTAAGACTGCGAAGTAGCGGTTTGAAATAGAAACATAATCTTGTTTAATAGCGCTCGAATCGTGAGGTGAATAAATCGTGCAACGAACATTGCCGCAAAAATTTTGGTCTCCAATTATTTCCAGCCACGACTGGCCCACCTCAGAACGAGTTTAGCCACCTCGCCTCAAGCAACCAACAGATCCAGATCGTAGGCGCGAAAAAAAGACCAAACGGCATCCGATTGGTTGCCGAAATCGGTCGGCCAGATGTGAACTGCCGCAACAGGTAAGCCGACAACGCCGCGAATGCCGCCAGTTCGATCGCAATCGGAATTATTAACCAGTCAAGCCAAGCGCCAGCGACAGCTGCAAGCTTGACGTCTCCTAACCCGAGCCCCTGCCGCCCGCGAAATTGTGCATAGACATAGCGAAGGGCGAGGAATATGAGCGCCAGCGCGACGCCCCGCATGGCCGCCATCGCGACGGCCGGCATCATCATATCTGGCTCTTGCGCCGCTGCATGCATGATCGCAAGGCCGAACCCGATAGCGTTCAGCCAGTTCGGAATAATGAAGCTGCGCCAGTCGATAATCGCGATCGCCAGCATCACCAGCGCGAGGCCCGCCGCCAAAAATCCGATCGTGCCGGGCGCGCTGACCATGCTGACATAGACCGCGCCGACCGCAATGAGCCCAAGCAGCAATTTTGTGCAAACCGCTGGGGTCGCAAGGCTACGGACACTCCTCCAGAACGAAAGGACCCGCACCCATTTGTCTATTGGAGAGACCATCACTGCCTTTATGATGCGCGTCATGGCCTCGGCGACATGCCGCTCGGAGCGGGCAGCCCTCCGTGGCGGCTTCTAATAATTTTGTCGCGTAACTCAGATGCGATGCGATAGGCGTCGACACCATTGCGAATAATCTGCGGTCGGATAAAGATGATTAGCTCGGTGCGTTGAACGGTTCCGTTATTTTGCGAAAACAGTTCACCAAGGCCGGGGATCGTATCGAGGCCAGGAATGCCGTTACGACTGCGATCTCGTGTTTCACTAATCAGTCCCGCCAAAAGTACGGTCTGACCGCTGGCGACCGCAATCGCGCTTGCCACCTTGCGCTGCGACACGGTCGGCGTCAGCGTATTGGCGTTTATGTTATTGACGACTGAGCTGATTTCCTGCTCAATGTTCAACAGCACATTGCCATTGGCGTTGATCCGCGGCGCTACCTTGAGAATGATGCCAGTATTGCGATAATCGATATTACTCACGACAGGCGCCCCCGGCGCTATCACCGACTGCGCAGACTGCGTGGTAACCGGAATCGAATCGCCGACTTGTAGGGTCGCTACTCCATTGTCGACGACGACCAAAGAGGGATTCGATAGAATTTTCACGTCGGTGACTGCGTGCAAGGCGTTGATGATGACCTGGGGCTGCGCCTCCGTGCCCACCAGGAAATTGAACCCAGGAAGAACCCGGCTAAGAACTGCGTTGGCTGCAGTGTTGACGATTGAACCAGTATTGGCCGGGGCGCCAACGTTGGTGCTGTTCAGGAAAAACTGGACGCCGTACTGGAGGTTATCATTGAGTGTGACCTCGGCAATCGTGGCATCAATCGCCACCTGAAGCTGCGGCCGATCGATCTGTTGCAGTGCGCGCGTAATGACGCCGTAGTTTTCTTGGTTGGCGTAGATCAGTAACGAGTTGTTGACGTGATCCGCGGAGATTCGGACATTTGGAAGAATCGGCGCGGCCGCGTTTGCCGCTGAGGACCCGCTGCTGCCGTTCGCCCAGGCCGCTGGCCCGGCAACCTGCTGGCCGCCGAAGCGCGCATTGAAGCTGGTCGGCGCAGCCGTTGATGATTGTTGTGATCCGGCAGTCTGCGAGGGACTAGCGCCCTGTTGGGAGCCGCTGAAGGTTGACTTAGTGCTGCTCGAGGCAACCATGCCGCCGCCAGGACTCAATTGGTTTGTCGAAGAGTCCAATCCATTGGTGGTCGAGCCAACGAACATATCATTAAGCAGCGCGGCAACTTGGCGTGCATCACCGTAGCGCATGCGGTACACCTTGACATCCGTGCCCGCACCGCCTGACTTATCCAATCGCGTGATCCACGTTTCCACCCTTTTGAGCAATTCCTGCTTGCGAGTTACGACGAGAATGGCGTTTTGTCGGCTGATCGGCTCCAACTTAACGAGGTCTTGACTGAGACCACCCTGGCCCGAATCAATAATTCGATTGAGCTCCGCGATGATCGGTTCGGGTGTGCTGTTGCTTACTGGATAGATGCCAACTGATTGACCGAGCATCCAATCGGCATCGAAACTGAGCACAGTCTGAATGGCGGCGCGGCGGTCGGCACTGTTTCCCTGGATGATAATCAGGTTGCGCGATGGCTCCGTACGAACCATGCCCGGCTTGGCTGCGTAATTATCAAGTAGCTTGATCAATGTCTGCGCGGACACAAATTGTAGCGGGATCACGCTAATTCCGTATCCTGCCGAAGGATCGCGCGTCCAATCAGCGCTGCCGCCAGCAACCGCCTCTGCCGACGGAATGAGGCGATATCCTTGTGCGTCATGCACAAGCGCAACATTGCTCATACGCAACGCGCTCTCCAGCACAAAAAGCAGGTCCTTTCTCGGAACCGCCCGCCCTGACGAAAGACTTACCGTCCCCTGCACGCGCGGGTCGATCGTGTAGCCGATACCCAAGATGTCACCAAGAATGGCTTTCGCCACTGTTGCGACCGGCGTGTTCTCAAAATTGATTTCATAACCCTTATTGCTGCCTGCGGCCTGTGCGCCGTCGGGGAGCGAACCGGTTGGGGTGGGATCGGGCTCAGCGCTGCGCGGACCGACGGAAGGATGGGCGCCTGCGGTTGCGGGGTTGCCATCGCCATTATAGGTCGCAGCGAGCGGTTCTGATTTGGAGTCCGTCTTTGCGCCCGATTGTACGCGTTGCCGGGGAGGCGGCGTCAAATCGATCTCGCGAATTTGATCATTGAAATCGGATTTCGATGACGGCGTCCCGCCCTGACCGTTGGAGGTCATGCAGCCGGCAAGAAGCACCGCAATCAAGGCGAGCATCGTCAATGCTGACCCGTTGGGTGCCGACCCTAAGGTTGGCTGCCGCCGCTGCATATGGACGCCCGATCCCCAAAATTGGACGCTCTAGACTTGGTTAACGCCGCGTCACTCTGCGCCAAGGTTTGCCCGGTGATGGTTAACAACTCACTAATCCGCCCGTTTTGGGGGGTTAGAGGGACCAGAAGGGCCGCGGTTCTTAGAAAACACACCTGGCCTCGCGCCAGGCAAGGTGATTCTCGCGCAGAACGCGAATTCTTCCCACAGCCACAATCGCACTGCGGAACGCATTTCATTAACGCCACTGAATTATCTCTTTAAGGCCTTAAAGGGAGTTTTTTTGGTGCCTCTCGGCAACGTAAAATTGGTCCAGATCAGTCAGAGCGCGCCGGCTAGGACGATCGTTCCGGCTGGGCAATCGCTCGAATTTATGGGGTATTTGGCGAGAAAGCACTCGATCACTGGAGACCTGCTCTCCAAGTTCGCTTCGGCAGGCCGGCCTGGAAAAGAAAGGAAACTGCGCGATCTTTGGGAACTCACCGACCTCCCCGCTAACGATTTTGCCGACGAAGTCGCTCACTTTTACAAGTTGCCGCGGCTGGACTTACCCCAACTGCTTGCCGCCTCATCGCTGGCCAAACCATTTTCTCACCGCTTCCTTCGCGAGATGACGGTCTTTCCGTGCCGACTCAAGGAAGGTGGCGGCAGCACTTTGATCGTCGCCGATCCCAGCGACGCCGCCACCATTCGTGCCGCGGAACTCACGCTTGGTGGGCCGGTCGAGCTTGCAGTTGCCTCGTTTGAGGACATCGCCACGGCCCTGTCGGAGCGGCTTGGTGAGGACGAACTCGCCGTGCCCGAAGACGGCGATGCCGCTCCAGCGCAGCGCAACGATGACATCGAGAGCCTTCGTGATCTTGCCAGCGGCGCACCCGTCGTGCGCGCGGTAAATGATCTTCTCGAGAAGGCCGTCGAGTTGCGGGCAACCGACATTCATGTCGAGCCGTTTCGCACTGGGGTGGTCCTGCGAATGCGCGTCGACGGATTATTGCAGGTGGTGCCGACGCCGACCGATGTGCTGCCGCAAGCACTGATCTCGCGCATCAAGATTCTTTCTGGACTGAATATTGCCGAGCGTCGGCTCCCGCAAGATGGTGCCGCGCATCTGCGTATAGCGCGATCGGATATTGATATTCGCGTAGCAACCATGCCTACGCGCTACGGCGAGTCTGCAGTCATCAGATTGCTGCCAAAAGATCGCGGCGTGCTCGAAATCGCAAAGATCGGTTTATCCAGTCTTGACCAAAACAAGCTGCGTCAGCTGCTCGAACTTCCGCATGGCATCATCGCGGTCACTGGTCCTACGGGAAGCGGAAAAACTACGACGCTCGCAACAATGCTGACCGCGCTCAATGATACGACCCGAAAAATTCTTACCATTGAGGATCCGATCGAATATGAAATTCGTGGGATCAACCAATCCCAGGTGAAACCGGAGATTGGACTCACCTTCGCGGCAGCCATGCGTGCCTTCGTTCGACAAGACCCCGACGTAATAATGGTCGGCGAGGTGCGCGATCCCGAGACGGCCCACATCGCCATCCATGCCGCACTCACCGGCCATCTGGTCCTCACCACATTGCACACCGAGACCGCCGCTACCGCCGTGCCGCGTCTGCTCGATCTTGGGGTCGAAGACTTCTTGCTCCAGTCGACGCTGCGCGCAGTGATTGCACAGCGGTTGGTTCGCGTTCTCTGCGAACGCTGTAAGGTTGAACGGCAACTCTCCACGGAGTCGATCGCAGCTGATCCTCGCTACCCCATGCTTGGACTTTACGTGGGTGATTGCGTGCACGAACCCGGCGGATGCGAGCGTTGCGGCGGCACCGGCTACCGTGGCCGCACGGGTATCTTTGAGGTCCTAGAGGTTACCGACGAGGTGCGCAGGCTGACACAGGCTAGATCCGATTCCGCAACGATCAGGCGTGCCGCGATGGACGCGGGGATGACGACCATGTTCGAGGATGGAGCAGCCAAGTGCCGTACCGGAGTAACCTCTGCCGCCGAGGTGTTCCGGGTCACCACCATGAGATGAGGCCATGCCTAACTTCCGTTATCGAGCCCTAACCGAAAGCGGCGAAGTCGTGAGCGGATTGATCTCCGCGCCGAACGCGGCGGAGGTGGCCCGCCGCATCGATTATCTTCGTTTGGTTCCCATTGATAGCATCGTCGATGAAGGCTCAGCGCGAGCTTCCCGCTTTAACTTCAAATTTGAACCGCGCGCACGTTCGGAAGATATCACAATCTTCACGCTCGATCTTGCCCTGTTGCTGAAGGCCGGTGCACGGCTCGATCGCGCACTCGAGCTGCTCGCAAGCGACGTCGATATTGGCCGCATGCGCTCGACCGTCGGCGCCATTCGCTCGTGTGTTCTTTCCGGCGAGAGCTTCGCCGACGCTCTTGCCCACCACCCTGCCCTGTTTCCGCCGATATATGTCGCTCTGGTGCGGGTCGGCGAGACGTCGGGAACGCTTGAAACGATTCTCCAGGTGCTCGCCAGCGACCGCAGCCGCGCTGAGGCATTGCGGCGAAAGCTCGCCGATGCACTGCGCTACCCGGCCTTCCTACTATTCGCTGCAACCTGTGTGTTAGTTTTTTTTATGATGTTTGTGCTGCCGCAGTTCAGCGCGGTTCTGCGTGATCTTGGCGCCAAGATTGATCCGATAGCCGGGGTCTTTCTTGGACTTTCAGAGTTTATGACTGCACATACGGAATTGATTAGTTCGGCAGCGGTGATCGTGCTGGTGGGCGGGCTTCTGTTGGCGCGCCAACCTAAGTTTCGGGCGGCAATTATTTTCCGGCTGGCACGCCTGCCGGTGGTTCGCACCATCTTGGCACTGCACCAGACCGCCTTGTTCTGCCGCAACCTCGGGGTTCTGCTCGCAGCTGCAGTGCCGCTCACAACGACGCTGCGCATTCTCGCCAATACGATGGCGGCGATGGGCGATGCCGCGGTTTGGACTCGGGTCGTGGAACGAGTTCGGCAGGGCAGCAAGCTATCGGAGGCACTTGAAGAATCCGGAACGTTACCCGCAATGGCGGTGCGGATGTTACGCCTCGGTGAGGAAACCGGTCAGCTGCCGGTGCTCGCCGGACGCGTGGCTGAGTTTTATGAGACAAAACTGCAACGGAGTCTTGATCGCGCCGTCGGGCTCGTCGGCCCGCTGGCGATCATTACGATCAGCACGATCGTCGGCGGCCTTATCGTATCCGTAATGACTGCGCTGCTATCTGTTAGCCAGTCGGTCGGATGAGACAAGGAAAGTCTTGATCATGGTTAACACAACGTTACTTTGGAACCGAAACCGACCCATCCAGCGATGTGCCGAACGAGGATTTACATTGGTCGAAATGCTCGTGGTCATTTCGATCATCGCGCTCATCATGGCTTTGGTCGGCCCGCGCGTTCTCAACTTTCTCGGCGAATCTAAAGTCAAGGCTGCGAAAATCCAAATTGAAAGCCTGGAGAGCGCCCTCGATCTCTATGCGCTCGATACCGGACGATACCCATCGAGTTCGGATGGCCTCAACGCCCTGATGCAGCGCCCGGGGGGCGAGACGAGTTGGAGCGGACCTTATTTGAAGGGCAACGTGGTGCCCAACGATCCTTGGGGAAAGCCGTACATCTACCGCTCGCCTGGGCAGCATGGAGTCTATGACATCATGTCCTATGGCGCGGACGGACAGGAAGGGGGCACTGGTGCGGCGGCCGATATCACCAGTTGGACGCGATGACGTCCAGCACGGAGAGGATGGGTTTACTCTCCTCGAGGTCGTATGCGTCATCGCCATTCTGGCGATCCTTGCCGCATTCGTCATGCCTGTCTTGCCGCGCGGCACTTCCAGGGCCCGGCTTGAGTCTTATGCAGTGGCGACTGCGGCATTGCTTAAAGCCGATCACCAAGCGGCGTTGCGCCGCCAGACCCAAATCGCAACTGACGTCAACGCGATGTCGCGAATGGTTCGTTCCGGCGCAACCGGTCGC
>Ga0209638_1001898_pt1 | contig 13039 bp, 16 predicted proteins | sample BarGraNGADG00211_FD_184490 | JGI IMG/M metagenome (GOLD analysis project Ga0209638, IMG submission 184490) | Arctic peat soil microbial communities from Barrow, Alaska - Barrow Graham LP Ref core NGADG0002-211 (SPAdes) (version 2) | ecosystem: Environmental > Terrestrial > Soil > Wetlands > Peat... | reverse complement strand
ACACCGTGCCCGCTCCGCCTGCGCCGCCTGCCCCGCTCGCGCCACCGGTCGCGTCCACTCCCGCAGGCTGGCTTGCCGACCCGATGTGCCGCCACGAGCTCCGCTATTGGGATGGCCGGGCGTGGACCGGCCACGTTTCGGATTCAGGCGTGACCAGCGTCGACCCGGTCTGACAGGGGCCGTCCGGTAGTCCTCGCGGCTCGACGGCGCCTCGTTTCGTGACGTCCGCGGCGGTCCAGCTCGACCGTGCTGTCACCAGTGATGAGAGGAGGGGCGATGCGAACGATCGTCTTCTCCGACGTGCACGGCGAGCCCGACATCATCGACGCGGTCCTTGCGCACTGCAGCTTCGACGCGGGCGTCGACAGGCTCGTGTTCGCCGGCGACGCCATCGAGGTCGGCCGGGATTCGTCGCGCTGCCTCGACCTGCTCGCGGAGCTCGGGGCCGAGTGTCTCGTCGGCAACCACGAGTACGGCGTCTTCACCGGGCGGCCTGTCGAGGATGAACCGCTCGACCCCGAGCTCGTCCAGCGCGTGACCGATTCGATCGAGTCCGGGCGCTGGCGCCTCGCCGCGGCGGCGGACGGCGTTCTCATCACCCACGCCGGCGTCGGCAAGCGGTTCGCCGTGGATGCCGAGTCCGGCGACACTGGGGGAGGCGCCGACCTGATCGCCCGTGTACTCAACCATGAGTTCGAGGTCGCTGTGGCGAGCCGCTCCCGGAAGGCCGGCAGCATCGTCGGTTCCTCAGGCCCGCTGTGGTGGCGGCCCGGCTCCAACGGAGACCCGATCCCCGGGGTCACTCAGATCGCCGGCCATACTCCCGCCGAGATCCTCGCCGAGGCCGATGCCGCGGCCCACTGGGCGGCGAGAGGTGTCTTCCTCATCGATCCCTACGTACGCGGGTGGCGCACGCGGGACTTTCCGCCGCCCGTGCCGATCCGGTACGCGGTCATCGAGGACGGCGCGGTGCGGGTGGTGGAGGGGGCGTAGGGGCATCGGCCCTTCCCTGAGAGGCTCGACCCATAGGAGGGAACACTCCTTATTGGGAGCGAACCCGATTCGTGCCCTGCGCTCTCTGACTTGGAGGTCACCGTGCCTGGCACCGAGATTCCTGCAGATATCCTCGACGCGATCGGGCTGCTCTGCCCCGAACCGCTCTTCCAGGCCCGGACGGCGATCGACGTGCTCGAGCCGGGAGAGGTGCTCGAGGTGCTCGCCGACGACCCCGCGGCCGAGGAGGACCTGACCCGTTTCGCGAAGCGCGCGGGACACGTGATGGTCGCGGTGAAAGACGAGGGTGACTACAAGCGTTTCCTGATCCGCCGCGGCGCATAGTCGCGCAGGCGCGTTGAGCGTCGCTCGGAACGATCCCAGTACCGCGCGGGTCGAACGCCCGCGTCCGATGTGAGGAGAGGCAATGAAAGACGACAAGATGATCCTGTACGTGCAGACGAGCGACGCTCCTGAGCGTCAGTACTCGCCGCTCGTGCTCGCGCGTTCGGCCAAGGCGATGGGCCAGACCCCGGTGCTCTATTACCTCGGGATGGGGCTCACGATGCTGAAGCCCGGCGCGCTCGAGGCGGTCCAGCTGGGCAGCTTCCCGGCGGCGAGCACGATCATGGACGCCGCTCTGGCAGAAGGCATCCCGGTGTACGCGTGCGAGGCCAGCAAGCAGATGCTCGGCTGGGACACCGTTCCGCTCATCGATGGCGCCAAGGTCGTCGGTGCGGCCACGCTCAACGATCTCGCGCTCGATGCCAGCGCGACGATCTGCTTCTGATGGCCAGGCAGTCACCCGGCAGGGGCGGGGTCTACATCGACTACCAGTCCGCGAAACCGGTCGACTCTCGCGTCGTCGAGGCGATGGCGCCCTATTTCACGGAGCGCTTCGGCAACCCGGCCTCGCTCCACGGGGTCGGTGACGATGCGACCGCGACGCTGGACACCGCGCGCGCGAAGGTCGCGGCGTCGGTCGGCGCGCTGCCTGAGGAGATCGTCTTCACGTCCGGCGCCACCGAGTCGAGCAACGTCGCGCTTCTCGGCTACGCGAACCGCAATCGGCGCGCGGGCGACCACATCCTGATCTCGGAGGTCGACCACATCTCCATCCACAACATCGGCAAGATGCTCGAGAAGGCGGGGTTCCGGGTCGGCAAGGTGCCCCCGGACCAGTTCGGCCGCATCGACCCGGAGAAGCTGCGCAAGCGGATCACTCCCGAGACGATCCTCGTCTCGGTCGGCTGGGCGAGCAACGAGATCGGCACCGTGCAGCCCATGGCCGAGATAGCCGAAGTCGTCGCCGGTACCGGGGCGACCCTCCACTCCGACGCGGTCGCCATCCAGGGCCAGCTCCCGATCGACGTGAGCGGGACAGGGGTCGGGATGCTGACCCTTTCCAGCAATGACATCTACGGCCCGCAGGGCGTCGGCGTCCTCTACATCCGCAAGGGCGTCAAGGTCGCGCCGGTCGCTTTCGGCGGCGGCCAGGAGGAGGGACTGAGGTCGGGCACCGAGAACCTCGCCGGCATCGTCGGCATGGCCGCGGCCGCCGAGATCATGGCGCGCGAGCTGCCGGCCGACGCGGTGCGAATGGCGGCGTTGCGCGATCGGCTCGTCCGTGAAGTGCTCGCCACGATTCCCGATGCGCACCTCAACGGTCACCCGACCGAGCGGCTGCCCGGCAACGCGCACTTCCGGTTCGAGGGCGTGGAGGGCGAGTCTCTCCTGCTGCTCATGCGCGAGGAGGGGATCTCGGTCGCGACCGGCTCGGCGTGTTCGAGCAAGACCCTCGAGCCGTCGCACACGCTGATCTCGTGCGGCTTGCTCCACGAAGAGGCGCACGGCTCGCTCGAGTTCACCTTCGGTCGCTGGAGCAAGGACAGCGACGTCGACCGCGTGCTCGCGGTCCTGCCGGGGATCGTCGACAAGCTGCGGCGCATGTCGCCGCTCTACCGCAAGCGATAGGAGACCGCCGTGAAGTCGACCAGTTACTCCGAGAAGACGCTCGACCACTTCCGCAACCCGCGCAACGTTGGGACGCTCGAGGGCGACGATGTGGCGGTCGGGCGGGTGGGCAACCCCGTGTGCGGCGACATCATGGAGATGTACCTGCGGATCAAGGACGACCGGATCGTCGATATCAAGTTCCAGACGTTCGGGTGCGGTTCCGCGGTCGCGACATCGAGCATGACGACCGAGCTCGTCTTGGGCATGACGCTGGATGAGGCACTCGAGGTCACGCGGAAGGACGTCGCCGAGGCGCTCGACGGCCTGCCACCGATCAAGATGCACTGCTCGAACCTGGCTGCGGACGCGTTGCACGACGCGATCAAGAACTGGCGCGCCGGTATCCACCTCAAGCCGATCGCGGCGGAGGAAGCACAGGTTCCGCTCGGCACGTGTGAGACGCCGGGTCTGAACGAGGTCGAGCACGCCGACGAGTACGTCGGGATCGGTGTCTACAAGCAGGTCAACGATATCGCCGAGCTCGAGGGCAAACGCGTCCTGGTGCTCGACAAAGGCCCGGCCACCGCGAGACTCGCGCTCGAGCTGACCAAGGTCACGCCGCGGGTCATCTTCCTCACAGAACTCGACACGCTCGGGCTCCCCGAGGATCTCGTCGGCGAGGTCAAGCGCTCCGACGTCAAGGTCCTCTACAAGTCGCGGCTCGTGTCCGTGGGCGGCGAAGGGGAGGTCGAGCGGGTGCGCGTCCATGACCTGGACGAGGAGAACGAATACGATCTGTTCGTGGATGCGGTCGTGCTGCTCGAGGTGTAGGACGGCGCGGCTCTTGGTGCCGGCCTAGAGGGCCAGAGGTCAGGACCGGCCCGGACACGGTCGTGAACATCTCGCAGCCGCTGCACAAGGACGAAGTACGCCGGGTCGTGTCGGCCGGCTAGTCCGTCTGGACTCAGAGACCCCATGTTCCGCTCCCGTGCCGACGGCTGTCGGCGCGGGCGTCCGTCTACGAGAACTCGCTGAACTCCGGGTCCCGCGTGAGGCTGCCGAAGTACTCGCCTTCGGAGAAGAAGCCGCCGCCGCACTCGGGGTCGATGGTCCTCGCCTTGCGCATGGCCGCCAGGGCCTTGGCGCGATGCTCCGGATCGCCCGTCTCGTCGAACAGCAGGGCCCAGCGCCGGCCGAGCTCGAAGAGCTCGGATCCGGGGTAGTCGTCTCCGTAGCCGCGCACCCGTTCCGACTGCTCCGCCACCGACGTGCCCCTAGCAACGGCGCGCGCCTGTCGCTCGGCGTCCGAGGTGCTCGCGTCCAGGAACTGGCGCACGTCGGCAGGACGGGACTGACTCGGTCCGCGTACCTGCGTAGGCTCATACGTCACGGGCAATGGAGCGGTGAGAGTCTGCACCTGAGCGACCGCTCCCGCGCGCGTGTTGTACTCGATCTGGACCACGGCGAGCATCATCTGTGCGGCCGCCCTCATGCCGAGGGCGAGCAGGTAGCCGGCGCCCACGGTTCCCCCCTCGGTAGATGGCATGCCCCGTGTGCCACTCTCCGGCATCGCCTTCCCGCAGACGTGCGTTCGCGGCGTTGTGACACTCCCTCGTTCGGGCGGCGTCGCTAAGGGAACACACTCCCTGTATGGGCACCGTGGGATTCGGGGTGCGCGTGTGGGCGGTGATACGCGGCCACTGGCGGCTACGCCCGGCACGAGGGAGGGGACATGGGAGTCGCCGTCACGGTCCGGTACGGGAGCCGCGGGATAGCGGGCGTGCCCAAAGAGCAGGTCTTTCCGTGGGATGAGGACTGCGGCGGGACGGTCCGGTTCGACGAGGACGCCATCCGGCTGAGCGGGAAGCGCAGGATGTCCGCCGTCGGCGATGTGTTGACGATGGGTCTCGCGCAGCCGCTGCTCAAGCGCGCCTTCACGCACGATCTCACGGTCGAGATCCCCATTCCGCAGGTGGAACACCTGACCTTCGCCCGAGGCCGTACTGCGCTCGGTGTCGACTTCGTCCGGTTCAGGCTCTTCCAACGGCTCCCGGACGGGAACTTGTCCGTGCACGTGTTCGTCGTAGGCCTCACCAAGACGAAGAACGCTCCCACTCTTGACCAGTTGGTCGCGGGGATGCAGGCCGTCGTGCCCGCTGCCGTCGTGGCTCCGGAGGGCGCGCAGGCCGTGCCGCCGCAGTCGGTCCCCGCGCCGCCGCAACCCGCACAGGCTCCCACGCCTCCAGGGTGGTATCCGGACCCCACCGGCCGGCATCAGTTCCGGTACTGGGGCGGCGCGGCGTGGACGGACTCCGTTGCCGATGACGGCACTCAGTCGACCGATCCGATGGCGACCTCGCCGGAGTAGGAGACAGGCACCAGCCGATGGCAAGCAAGAAGACGTTCTGGTCCGAGCTGAGGGCCTACGCGGATGCGCGGGGTTCGGCGTTCCTGGCCGCTGTGGTCATCATCGGAGGCCAGGCGTGGCTGGCGAACGCTCTCGCGGTCCAGCCGGTCTGGCTCTTCCCGACCGTGACGACTGTTCTGCTGATCGCGTCCGCCGTCATCTACCGGTCCGAGCGTGAGGAACCGAGCACCCAGATGCGGTGGGTCGCGCGCGGACTGGTGGGGGTGCTCATTCTCGCCAACGCGCTCAGCCTCCTTGGGCTCGTGCGGGGCGTCTTCCTTCAGCCCACGCTCGACCCGGTCGGGCTGCTCCTCGCCGGCGTCGTACTGTGGGCGGTCAACATCGCTGTGTTCGCCCTCGCCTACTGGGAGGTCGACGGTGGCGGGCCGGAGGACCGCGCCAGGGGCGCCCGGAGACTCCCCGACCTGGTGTTCCCTCAGCAGCAGGCTGACCAGGAGGGGCTCGCCCCAGAGGGTTGGACGCCGGGTTTCTTGGACTACGTGTACGTGTCGGTGACGGCTGCGACCGCGTTCTCACCGACAGACGCCATGCCGTATTCGAAGACGGCCAAGGTCCTGATGGGGTTGGAGAGCACGATGTCCATCGCCATCTTCGCCATGGTGGTGGCCCGGGCCGTCAACATCGCCAAGGGCTAGGGTCTGGCGACGCCAAGCTCGATCGTCTGCCAGCGTTGCTCGAGGCCAAGAGCGTCTAGCTCCAGGGCCGTCGGAGTGCTACGAAGGATGGGAATGTGCAGCGCAAGGGAGGGGTGGGCATGACCACGACGCATCGCGTCCCCAGGCGCCTTCTCGCGGTGCTGCTCTTGCTGTACCTCGCTCTGCTCGCTCCTGCGTCCGCATTCGGCGCGAATATCGCGCCGAATGCGGTGAAGGTGCCGTCCGGCATCCTGATGACGATGGACGGCACGGTGCTGTGGTCGCGCCAGCCGAACGTCCGCACGCAGACGGCCAGCACGATGAAGATGCTCAACGCGCTCGTGCTGCGCTCTCAGAATGTGAGCCTGGACACGACCGTCACCGTCCCCAAGCAGGCGGCCGCCATCAACGACGGCGATGTCGATCTGGTGACAGGCCAGAAGGTCACGATCCGGCAGCTGCTGAACATGATGCTCATCGCAGCGGCCAACGATGCCGCCTCGGCGATAGGTGTCCGTGTGGCCGGCAGCGAGAGGGCCTACGTCGCGCTCATGAACAAGAAGGCGGCCTCGCTCGGCCTCTTCAACACGCTCGCGACCGACACCAACGGGCTCAGGAAGAAGGAACGCTCGACCGCCTCCGACCTGACGGTGCTCGCCCGGCGCGTCATGGCCGATCCGGAGCTGGCGGCGATCGCAGACACGGACGTGCCCGCGCCGACGCGGCCGTGATCGTCGTCGCCTGAGAAACGGGGGCTGGATGTTCACGGTGACGGTCAAGCCCGGCAGAGTCACGGTGCCGCCGCTGTGCGTTGCCTGCGGCGCGCCCGCGCAGCAACCGACGAACGCGGCCGGGAGCCAGGCGGTGCGCCTCGATGCGAGCGGATCCACGCGCTATGGCAACAAGGTGTTCACCGAGAAGGTGTCGTTTCTGCTGTGCCAGGAGTGCGCGGACGCGAGGACGCGCTCCGCCAAGGGTGAACGCTACGCCGGTGACTGGCTGCCGATGTGGTTGGGCGTGGTGGGGATGGCGTTCCTGGTCGCGTTCTTCGTCCGTGTCGTCCTCTACGAACGCGGGGACGAATGGTCGGGGCTGACCTTCATGTTCTTCGCCGTGTTCTTCGCCGGGGTCGTGTCGGCCGTCTTGCTTGACTGGCTGTTGCGCCGGCGGGGCAGGCGGAACAGTCCACCGAACGAAGAAGAACGTCGCCGTCTCGAGGATGACAGCCGCCGCCTGGGACTCATAGGGCAGGCGGTGCGCATCAGCCCGCAGGTGGGTCCGGGCGGCGCAGGAGGCGAGGTCGTCGGCGTGGACCTCACCCTCAGGGACGAGACGTTCGCGCGGGCGTTCGCCACTGCGAACCCCCGATCCGTGAGTGAGGCACTCTGGAGCACCGACGCGTGAGAGGGTGAGCAGTGATGGGTCTGTTCGACAAGCGGTACGACCATAGGACGGAGGAGCCCGTGTTCCTGAACGCGCTCGTTCAGAAGTACGGGAAAGGGAACGAGTTCAGGGCGGGTGACTCTTTCAAGCTCATATCTGACGACTTCATCAGTTGGTACGCCGAGACCGCCCGGGCGAACAACGTGTACTCGATCAACTGGCGCGAAAGTGCCGCTCTCGAGCTTCTCGAAGACCTCCTCGCGAAAGGCGCGCTGAGGAACAAGCGCGTGGAGACGAGGAACGAGTACGGCGACGAAGACTGGTACTACACGGTGGCATAGCACGCGGCCTTGCGGGCCTGCAGCGACGCCTTCCAAAGGGGGAGACACGCATGATGGTCGCGAACGTCGTGATCGATCGGCCCCGCGAAGTCGTCTGGGCCTTCTTCACCGAACCTGCGAACTGGGAGAGGTGGTGGGGCGGCGCGGTGAAGGCGGCGCAATGGCGCGAGGGTGGCGACGTGGAGTGGGCACTTGGAGGCTCGTCACCCATCACGGCCTTCACTCCGTGTGAGTCCGTTCGCCTCGAAGGTGCCTGGATGGATACGACCTTCGTCTTCGAGTCAGAAGGCACGGGACGCACGGCAGTCAGGATCGACGAGGGCCCGCCCAAAGGGGGTGCGTCGTTCAAGGACGGGGGAGCCGCTCACCTCGAGCAGTTGAAGTCCGCTCTGGCGAAGCTCAAGGACCTGGTCGAGAGTGAGACGTCCGCAACCAGCGAAGACAACACCTTGGCGAGTCCGGGGACCGCGCCGTGCCCGTACTGCGGCGGTGACTTGAAGCTGGGTCCCATGGCGTTGGCGATGGTCTCGACCATCGGGGACAGGGGCCAGGCCTCCGTGCAGTGCGGCTCGTGTGGCGCGTCCGTCACGTTCGGCAAGCCACTGCCACTCGACGCCGGCGTGGCTGCCTCGCCTGCAAAGAGTGCACAGCCTGCAGAGAGTGCACAAAGTGGTTCAGATAGCGTGAAGGCCGCTTGGTACGAAGATCCAACGAAGCGCCACCAGTACCGGTACTGGGACGGCGCATGTTGGACCGATCACGTCGCCGACGGCGGGAATGCTTCGGTCGATCGACTAGAGGGCTAGCCCACTCCGGGGTAGGGCACCGGCGGACACGCTTCTCTCGCGTATACCGGTACTGGGATACAGACAGGCCGGGAGGGTACTCACCTCCCGGCCTGTCGCCGTGAACGCGCTGACCCGGTCGCCCGCTAGCTGTGCGTCTTGTACCAGACGGAAGCGCTGACGCCGGCGGTCCCGTGGCAGGTACTCGCCATGCAACCCGTCCTGGGGCACGCGAGCGTGGCCGACGAAGGCGTCGCAGGCGTGGGCGCGGCCTGGGCCGCCGGTGCCTGAGCGGCTGGCGCGTTGGCGGTCGCTGACCGCCTCGCGGCGCCGCGGCGCGGAGTGCCCGTGGTCGCGTTGGCGGTCGCGGGCGCCGCCGTTCCGGCCGCAGATACTGCAGTTGCGACGGCGCTCTGCTGGCTCAGCGACCGGGACAGCGCGGGACCGGCCAGAGCGACGGACGCGAAGATGAGCGACCCGAGCGCCAACGTCACCGTGGCGACTCCCAGCGCGCCGGCCTTCCGGCGCGCTGCCGCCTTCTCGGCTGCGAGTCGGGCGGCGCGCCGGGTCTGAGCCGGGCTCGGACCGCCGGCGACCACGGCAGCAGCGATCCCCGCCGAAGCCGCCCCGCGCCTGGGCGTGCGCGCGAGCCCGCGCGCGGACGCGCCGGACTCGGGGACCAGCCTCTTGGCCGTGGCGACGATCCACTTCCGGTGTAGGAGCGCGTGAACAGCGAACAGGGCGATGATCGCGTCGGCAGACCACGAGTGCAGCGCGGCCCACGCCACCGGTTGCGCCACGTCCGCGCCGAGCCACGCGGGGATCCGCGAGACCATCACTCCGCTGAGCATGACCGCGACCGACGCCACGAGCAGCGCGGCGTCCACCACGAAGTTCGCGCGGGACGCGTGGAACAGGCGCTGGACGAAGGTCCGGGCGATGCGGACGCACCACTCCCAGTTCACGACCAGGTGGACCGCCAAGGGGACGATGATGGCGATGCTGACCCACTCGTGAAGCGATATTCCGGTCCAGCCGGGCTGATATGCGGCGATCAGGCCGCAGGCGATGATGAGGTCGAGAAGGAATCGGGTTCGAGCGCGCATGGGGGCTCCCTTCTGCGGAGCACATGTGTTGGGACGAATGGGCAATGGGACTGTGCCAGACGCGAATGCGAAGCCAACGGCCGGACGCTCACGCAATCCCCACACTCTCGACAGAACGGCACCCGCGACGGCGAGGCGACCGCCGTCCGGACAGGCTCTCAACGATGCTCGGCCCGTGGGACCTCGGCATGGTCTACCTTTGGCTCACAAGCCTATCGGGCCATAGAACGAAAGAAGCGCGATGACATTCTCGGTAGAAGCCGTCCGGACCGCGTTTCCGGCGCTGCGCGAAGGCGCCGCTCACTTCGACGCACCCGGTGGTTCACTGGTCCCGGAGGTCGTCGCCGCAGCGGTGAGCGACACGCTGTCCTCCGCAATCTGTCAGCGCGGGTCGAACACGATGGCGGAACGCCGCACCGACGCCATCGTCCTCTCCGCCCGGCAAGCGGTGGCGGACCTGCTCGGGGCGGATCCAGGAGGCGTCGTCTTCGGCCGCAGCTTCACCCAGCTCACCTTCGACTTCTCGCGCACCATCGCGAAGTCGTGGCGGGCGGGCGACGAGATCGTCGTCTCGCGGCTCGACCACGACTCCAACATCCGCCCGTGGCTGATCGCCGCCGACCGCGCCGGCGTCACCGTGCGCTGGATCGAGTTCGACCCGGCCACCTCCGAGATCACCGTCGAGGACGTCGAGGCCCAGCTCACCGAGCGCACCCGGTTGGTCGCCATCACCGCCGCCTCGAATCTCATCGGTACGCGCCCGCCGATCCGCCAGATAGCTGCAGCCGTCCACGACCGCGGCGCGCTCCTGTACGTGGACGGGGTCCACAACACGCCGCACGCGTTCGTCGACGTCGCGGCCATGGGAGCGGACTTCTACGGTTGCTCGCCGTACAAGTTCTGCGGGCCGCACTGCGGCGTGCTGGTCGCATCCCCGGCGCTGCTCGAGACGCTGGCTCCCGACAAGCTTCTCCCGTCGGTGAACACCGTGCCCGAGCGGTTCGAGCTCGGCACCCCGGCGTTCGAGCTGTACGCGGGTACCACCGCGGCCGTGGACTTCCTGGCGGGCGTCGGCGTCCCCGGGTCGCCAACCGCATCGCGGCGCGACAGACTGCGCGGCTCGTTCGCCGCCATGGCGGAACATGAGGACGCGCTGCGCGTCCGAATCGAGGAGGAACTCGCGCAGCACCCGCGCGTGACCGTGCACTCGCGTGCCCGCGTACGCACGCCCACGCTGCTCTTCACCGTCGACGGATTGGAGCCGCGCGAGGTCGCGGCCCGCCTCGGTGCGCTCGACATCAACGTCCCTGCAGGCAACTTCTATGCGTTGGAAGCTTCGCGACACCTCGGGCTCGGCGACGCCGGTGGTGTCCGGATCGGGCTCGCACCGTACAGCAGCGGCGTCGACGTCGAGCGCCTTCTCGAAGCCCTCCGCGACATCGTCTGATCCGCGCCGCGCGCGCCGCGTCGCGCAGGAAGGAGCACTTCATGTCGTATCTTCAGGCACCGCTCACCCCGGGCAGACTGCCTCTCAAGAACCGCCTTGTCATGCCGCCGATGGCGACGTCGAAGGCCGAGCCGGACGGTCGCGTCAGCCAGGCGCTGCTCGACTACTACGACGAGAAGTCCCGCGGCGGAGCCATCGGCCTGGTCATCATCGAGCACAACTTCATCTCGCGGCAGGGGCAGAACCGGGTCGGGCAACCGTCCGTGGCTGACGACTCCATGGTCGAGGGCCTGGCCCGGCTCGCGGGCGTCATCCATGCCAACGGCTCGAAGACGGCGCTGCAGATCAACCACGTGGGCGGGGCACCGGGAGAGGCCATCCCCGGGGTCGAGAGGGTGGCCCCGTCCGACCGGCAGGATCGGACGGACCCTGCCATCCAAGTGGCCCGCGAGATGACGCTCGCCGAGATAGCGGCGATCCCCGGCCTGTTCGCTGCGGCGGCCCGCCGGGCGAAGGCCGCCGGTTTCGACGGCGTCGAGATCCACTCGGCGCACGGCTACCTGCTCAACCAGTTCTTCTCGCCCCTCACCAACCGCAGGACCGACGACTACGGCGGCGACGTGCACGGCCGCATCAAACTGCACCTCGAGGTGATCGCGGCGGTGCGCGCGGCGGTGGGCGAGGAGTACCCGGTCCTGCTGCGCCTGGGCGCGGCGGACTACCTGGAGGGCGGCAGCCGGGTCGAGGACAGCGTGATCGCGGCCCTGGCGTTCGAGAAGGCCGGAGTGGACATGATCGACATCACCGGCGGCCTGTCCGGATACGTCCGGCCGGGGCACTCCGAGCCCGGATACTTCGCCGAGCTCTCCGAGCCGATCAGGAACGCCGTGACGGTGCCGGTGATCCTGACCGGTGGCGTGACCGAGCCGGAGCAGGCCGAAGAGCTGCTCGCCGCCGGCGTGGCCGATCTGATCGGCGTGGGACGTGCGATCCTGAAGGACTCCGGCTGGGCGATGCGGGCGATGCGGGAGGCGTAGGCGCTACCCCAGCTTCTGCACGCCGATGCCGATGAGCCCCGGCCCCGTGTGAACGACGAGCGCCGGGGTGATCTGGCCCTCGATCGCGTAGCCGTAGGCGGGCATCCGCGCCTTGAGCGCGGTGAGCAGGTCGTCGGCCTCATCCTTCGCGGCGCCGTGCATCACGGTGACGTTGTACTTCGTCGCGTCCCCCGCGGACTCGAGCGTCTTCTCGAGCGCGAGGCTCAGCGACTTCTGGCGTCCTCTGGCCTTCGCCACGGTGTAGTAGATGCCGGCCTCGTTGCAGGAGATGACCGGCTTCAGGTTCAGGACCGTTCCCAGCATGCCCGCCACGAGCCCGATGCGGCCGCCCTTCATGAGGTACTCGAGCGTCGAGACGCAGAAGAACAGCTTCGTGTTGCGCGCGGCGGTCTCGACCTGTCGGCAGACCTCATCGAAAGGGAGCCCCTGCTCGATCAGCTCGCCGGCGCGGATGGCGGAGAAGCCGCTCCCGATGCCGATGTTCTTCGTGTCCACGTAGAAGGCCTCGAGGCCCTCGGGGTTCGGCCCGAAGCTCCTGACCAGCTCGTAGGTACCGGAGAGTCCGCTCGAGATGATGACGGCGATGACCTTGTCGTACCCATCGGCCTTGATCTGCTTGAACACGTCGCCGACCGTCGAAGGGCTCGGAAGCGACGTGGAGGGGATCTCCGTGGCGAAACGCGCGAAGACCTCCTCAGGCTGGATATCCACCCCGTCGTGGTACTGATGGTCCTTGTAGATGATCATCAGCGGCACCACGTACATGTGGTACTTCTCGCGGTACGCCTTCGGGACGTCCGAGCAGGAGTCCGTCAGGATCGCGATCTTCTCGTCAGTCATGTCGTCCCTCAGCTCGTCGTCCGGTCCTTGTAGACGCTAATGGGTCGGGCGGCTCGCGTCAAAGTGC
>Ga0209638_1001897_pt1 | contig 13040 bp, 9 predicted proteins | sample BarGraNGADG00211_FD_184490 | JGI IMG/M metagenome (GOLD analysis project Ga0209638, IMG submission 184490) | Arctic peat soil microbial communities from Barrow, Alaska - Barrow Graham LP Ref core NGADG0002-211 (SPAdes) (version 2) | ecosystem: Environmental > Terrestrial > Soil > Wetlands > Peat... | reverse complement strand
CGAAGCCCCCACGGCATCGCGATCGAACCGTTCGAGTGGACGCGATGCCGCACGTCAAAGCCCGCACGCCCATACTCCGGGGAAAGGTCGTATTGGTTCGCCGGAAAGGTGCCGGCTCCGTCACTATTGCTATTGGCCCGGCCCCGGGCGTAAAAGCCCGAGAGGGTGAGTTTCGGGCTCACGCGCGCATGCAGGTTGGTGACGATCTGGTTCTGCCGGTAAAGCGCGCTGGTCTCGTACAGATAGATACTGTCGACCCCGCCATAGGGATGCAGTCCGCTTCCGGGAAGGGCTGCGTTGATGTTGCGCGAGCGCAGCACGCGGACGCCGCGGGAATGGATGTAGTTGGTCGATAGCGTGATGTTCTTCGGCAGTTGACGTTCGAAGCCGATGGCCGCCTGAATCGGCATGGGGGCGCGCCATTGCGCATCCACCTGGCGGATGGCCTGGGGCTGTGCGTTCCCGGCCAGAGTCTGTGTCGAGGGAACGGCCGGATAGAAATCCGGGAACGGCAGCAGGAACTGCTGCTGACGAACCCCATCGAGGCGCAGTGCGTCCAGCGTCAGGCTTTCGCCCAAGCGGTCGTAGAACATGCCAAATCCGCCACGGATCGCGTTCTTCGCTGCCTTGCCCTTGACGCTTCCCAATCCCCAGGCGAATCCGATGCGCGGCCCGAAATCCGAGCGGTCTCCGCTGTGCGTCTGGGCTTCGTACCGCAATCCGCCGCTCAGCGTGAAGTTGGGCCGCAGTTTCCAGTCATCCTGCAGGAAGAAGCCGAAATCGGCCTGCCGGATAGGCACCACCGGATCGCCGCCGGAAATGGAGAACTGGCTGGCGCCGCCGCCCGACGCGCGGATCTGCCGGGGCGTCAGCCCCTGCTCGAAGCCAAGCACGGTCAGCCGGTAGCTGTCGAGCGAAGTGAAGGTGAAGGTGCCGGCGTAGTTCTGCGTCGCCCGGTCGTGGAGCGAGATGGCACGGAGCAAACCGCCCCACCGGATATTGTGTTTGCCGCTGACCAGCCTGGTGAAGTTTTGCAGCTCGAAGCGATCCTGATTGGTGTAGGAGAGCAACTGGGGGGAGCCCCCGCTGACTGGTACGGCGGCAATCTGAAAACTGCATGAAAGGGGCGTCGCTCGCTTCTGCCCCTACTTCTCGCGCGACAGGACGATGCAGTCCATGGGTTCCAGGACCATCAGGGGTCCGGAACCCACGCCAATCTCGTGCTATTCTATATGGGAGTAAGTATTGTTGTATGCCTAAAACGCCGAAGAAAACAAAGGTCTTTAATCGTCATCAACCACACAAGTGCCCCACCGGCATCAAAGGCTTTGACGAAATTACAGAAGGCGGGCTTCCGAAAAATAGAACCACTCTAATTTCTGGAAGTGCCGGCTCTGGAAAAACCCTTTTGGGGATTGATTTTTTAATCAATGGCGCGATCAACTACAACGAGCCAGGCATCTTCATGTCATTTGAAGAGACAGAAGATGAACTTTATGAAGACGTGGATTCTCTCAACCTGGATTTACAAGGGCTTGTTTCACAAAAACAGATTCTGATTGAATATGTTCTTTTGGACCGCAGAGACATTCAAGAGAAAGGCGACTTTAATCTTGAAGGCCTGTTCATTCGTTTAGACCATGCTATTGATTCCATTGGCGCCAAACGTGTTGTTTTGGATTCTATTGAATCTCTCTTTGCCGGCCTCACGGATGCTGGCATTCTTCGCTTAGAGATAAAAAGACTTTTCCGATGGCTTAAGGAAAAACAAGTTACCGCAATCATTACCGGAGAGCCGGGACAAGGTTCTTATACTCGTCATGGCCTGGAGGAGTACATTTCCGATTGCGTAATTCTCCTGGATAACAGAGTTAGGGAACAAATTGCCACCCGTAGGATTCGTGTAATGAAATATCGTGGTTCAAAGCATGGAACAAACGAATATCCCTTCGTAATCGATAACGATGGACTTTCGGTAATTCCTATCACTTCCGCGGGACTCGATCAACCAGGCACAAACAAGAGAGTTTCGACAGGAATTCCATCGTTAGATAAGATGTTCAAGGGTTCAGGTTATACTAGAGGCAGCACGGTACTCGCTTCAGGTACCGCGGGCACTGGAAAGACAAGCCTCGCGGCTGCATTCGCAATAGAATGCTGTAAACGTGGAGAACGGTGCCTTTTCTTGTCTTATGAAGAATCTTCAGGGCAACTCATTCAAAACATGAGTTCTATAGGTTTTCATTTTGAACCATTGATAAAAACAGGGCTCTTAAAGATTGTGTCTACTAGACCTTCCTTTTTTGGTTTAGAGATGCATTTACTCGATTTATACAAGATCATTGCGGATTTCAAACCAAAATCTGTTGTCATCGATCCCCTGACAAGTCTCATTGGACAGGGGAACCCACTTGAAATTCAATCCATGCTCACTCGCATGATTGATGTTCTAAAATCCAAGGGCATAACCGGATTTTTTACAAGTCTTGTTTCTTCAACCGCACAAAACGACACTAGCGGCGAAATCGGCGTCTCGTCTTTGATTGACACTTGGATAGTAGTTAGAGAATTAGAAGAAGATGAGGGGAAAAGACGCATTCGTGGACTTTACATTGTTAAGTCTCGTGGCATGGGCCACTCCAGTGACGTCCACAAATTGATTTTGAGCGATAACGGAATAGACTTAGTACCAATGGATGCCGATGCTACCGCAGGCCCTCCAGTCAGAAAGAGAAGGTTGGTAAAAGGATTACGGAGAGAAGAACAATGAGTCAAAACAAGGTAAAAGTGCCAGGTGGAAAGCTGAAGATCTGAGGTGGGTCATGGGAACATTACATCCTAACTTCATTGTCGGCATTGGCGGCTCGGCTGGGGGGCTTAAGGCATATAAGGCGCTCCTGGACGCCCTGCCGTCCAATACAGGTATGGCCTTTGTCATTGTTGCTCATATTACGCCGACCGCCAATAGTCAGTTGGCTCAAATTCTGTCGCATCACACGAAAATGACAGTAATGGTGGCTTCCGCGGCGATGCCGATCCGGAGGAATCACGTCTACGTGATTCCTCCGGACGCGGATCTTCTAATTGAGAGCTATACCTTCAAAGTCGTCTCCCCGCGCACTAGGAGGAACGAGCAGATTAATGTGTTTTTGACTTCTTTAGCAGAGGCTATGGGGGCGCGTGCGATCGGCATTATCCTCTCTGGGTACGATGGCGACGGTAGTGAGGGATGCAAGCACATCAAGGCAAAGGGAGGAACAACCTTTGCTCAGGACATGTCCGCCGAAGTAGACGACATGCCTCTGAGTGCTCAGGCTTCAGGCTGTGTCGATTTCGTTCTGCCACCCGACAAAATTTCAGATGAACTACAAAGATTGGTAAGCACGTCCATAAATACAGGGGCGTGATCCTGTACTTGGATAGCGTAGCGGGCTGAGGGTTCCGGATCTGTCGGCGCCGCGAAGGGGATCGACAGCCGGATCAAGGCGTGATCTAAGGTCGGGGTGGCGAGTTCTCGTAAGCGCGAGCTTCCGCGCTGTCCGATTGATCGGTAACCTGAACGCGAAGCGTGCCTGCACTGGTTTGCGTGCGGAACGGAAGCGGGCACAGCAGGAGCAACACACCGGGCAGCAGACGGGCACGTACGGAACAGCTTCCGATTGGCAATTCGTTTTCCATCGACTTCATGGTAAGGCAGGAATCTGAAAACTGGCTGAAAGGGCTGCCTCTTGCTGTTCCCTAACCCAACCCGTGCAGAGTTCATCGCTTGTTCATCTACCATCCGGCATAATCTGTAGCGGGTAGCGTGTGTTCCATTTGGCGAGACCCAACTTGAGGAGGCATCACATGCGACAAGTTTCCCTGATATTTGCAGCCGGGATCGCGATGGTAGCGTTCATCGGCTTGGCCCAGCAGGCTCCAACCGCCGGTCCTTATAAGGTATTGAAAACGGCCAAGGTCGGCGGCGACGGCGGCTTTGACTATGTCTATGCGGACGACGCCGGGCGCCGGTTATACGTCCCGCGCTCCGGTCCTACTCCGCGAATCAATGTCTTTAATCTCGATACGCTGGAGCCGGTTGGCGAAATCCCCAAGGCCAGCGCCCGTGGAGCGGCGGTTGACCCCAAATCGAATCACGGCTTCGCCAGCAGCAAGCCGGTTGTGATGTGGGATACCAAGACCCTGGCGACGATCAAGACCATCGATGTGCAAGGCAACCCGGATGGCATTCTCTTCGACCCATTCAACCAGCGGGTCTGGGTTTTCAGTCACAGCCAGCCCAATGCGACGGTGATCGACGCGAAGGACGGATCGGTGGTGGGCACGCTCGATCTGGGCGGCGCTCCGGAGCAGGCCGTCAGCGACGGGAAAGGTCACCTGTACGTCGATCTGGAAGACAAGGACAAGATTGCCGCCGTGGACGCCAAGACACTCAAGGTAACCGCGGTGTATGATCTTGCCGGCAAGGGTGGCGGGCCCGGTGGGTTGGCATTCGATGTAAAGAATCACGTACTCTTCGCCACCTGCCACAACCCCGCCACGATGGTGGTGCTCAATTCCGACGACGGAAAAATCCTCGCGACCCTGCCGATCGGCAGCGGCACCGATGGCGCCACATTCAACCCCAAGACCATGGAAGCATTCAGCTCCAACGGCGATGGCACGCTGAGTGTCATCAAGGAAAACAGCCCTACCAGCTTCGTGGTGGAACAGGACCTGAAGACCATGCCTCGTGCCAAAACACTGACGTTGGACAGCAAGACGGACCACATCCTGCTGATCGCCGCCGAGTACGGTCCGCCGCCGGCCCCGCCCGCGGATGCACCCAAGGATGCGCCGAAGCAGGGTGGTGGCCGTGGCGGCCGCGCACCGATGCTGCCGGATTCGTTTTCCATTCTCGTGGTTGGGAAGTAAACCGAGGGTAACCAACGGGCCGATGGGGCAGTCCGCCGCATTTGGCGGGCTGCCCCACGTTTTGGTAGCCTCCTGATATTGGTGCCGAATTGAAGTTTCTCTATTCTCTGGTCATCGCTTTCCTGTTTTCGCAGGTTCTTATCGCTCAGACCGCGACGCTTCGCGGGCAAGTCACCGACGAGAGCGGCGCGGTGATTCCGCGCGCGAAGGTAACGCTCAACGGTCAATCGGGCGCGGTGAAGCGCGCGGTGACGGACAACAACGGGTCCTACACATTCGCCGGCGTGACGCCCGGCGACTACACGGTGCAGGCGTCTGCGCCCGAACTGTCGCAGGCCCAACCCGCCAAGGTGACGCTGCTCTCGGGCTCGCAGTCGCTGAACCTGATGTTGACGGTGGCGTCGATTTTGGAGAAGGTGACGGTGCAGGAGACTTCCGGGCCGGCGCTGACCACCGATTCCTCCGGCAGCGCCGGCGCGGTGGTGCTGCGCGGCGCCGACCTGGAGGCGCTTTCGGACGACCCGGACGATTTGGCAGCCGACCTGGCGGCGCTGGCGGGGCCCTCGGCCGGTCCCAACGGCGGATCGATCTTCGTGGACGGCTTCAGCGGCGGCCAGCTTCCGCCGAAGGAATCGATCCGCGAGATTCGCATCAACCAGAACCCGTTTTCGCCGGAGTACGACAAGCTGGGCTACGGCAAGATCGAAATCTTCACCAAGCCGGGCTCCGACAAGTATCGCGGGTCGGCGCAATGGAATTTCGCCGACGACTTTTGGAACACGCGCAACCCATACTCGCCCACCAAAGCGCCCTTCCTGCTGAATGAATTCGAAGGCAGCGCCGGCGGGCCGCTGACCAAAAAATCGTCCTTCACGCTGGATGCACAGCGCAACATGGTGGATAACGGCTCGATCACCAACGCCGTCACAATCGATGCGCAGACGCTGGCGACAAAGCCGTTCGCGGGCATCGTCACCACGCCCGGCCGGTTCACCAACATCAGCCCGCGGGTGGACTACCAACTCGGCCAGAACCATACGCTGATGTTCCGGTACGGAATTACGCACTCGGACGTGCGCGACAACGGGATCGGCGGCTTCGACCTGATCTCGCGCGGGTACCACTCGCAGTTCACCAACCAGACGGTGCAGGCGGCGGACACGGCGTTGATCGGCTCGGCGGTCAACGAGACGCGCTTCCAGTATTACCGCAGCGCGACGCAGGCGCTCGCCAACAGCCTGAGTCCCGCGACGCTGGTGCTGCAATCGTTCAACGGCGGCGGAACGGCGTTGGGGCGCACGTTCGACACGCAGAACAGCTACGAGCTGCAGAACTACAGCTCGATGTTGAAAGGCCGGCACTCCTGGCGATTCGGCGTGCGGCTCCGCGGCCAGACGGATGACAGCGTCTCGCCGCAGAACTTCAACGGGACTTTCACCTTCGGCGGCGGCGCACTGGCGCCGGTGCTCGATGCGCGGAATCAACCCGTCCTTGGTGCGAACGGCCAATCGCAGATGGCGCCCGTCACGTCGATCGAGCGCTACCGGCGGACGCTGCTCTTCCAGCAGCTCGGCGATACGCCGACGCAGATCCGCGCGCTGGGCGGAGGCGCCACGCAGTTCACCATGAACGCCGGCAGAGCGGAGCTTGCGGTGCGCCAACTGGACGTGGGTGTCTTCGTGGGCGACGAGTGGCGCGTGCGGCCGAATCTGACGCTCAACCTGGGCCTGCGCTACGAGACGCAAACCAACATCCACGACTGGCGCGATTTTGCGCCCCGCCTGGCGTTTGCCTGGGCGCCGGGCGGCAGCGGGCAGAAGCGCGCGAAAACCGTGCTGCGCGCCGGCTTCGGCATCTTCTACGACCGCCTCGGACTCGGCAATACGCTGGCCGCGCAGCGCTTCAACGGGCTGGTGCAGCAGCAGTTCGTGGTCCCGAACCCCGACTTCTTCCCCAACGTGCCCTCACCCGCCATGTTGCCGGGCTTCCAATCCATGCAGGTGACGCAGGCGATCAGCGCGGCGTTACGGGCGCCGTACATCCTGCAATCGGCGGTCACCATCGAGCGGCAATTGCCCGCCAACACCACCATGGCATTGACCTATACGAACTCGCACGGGCTGCACCTCTTCCGCTCGCAAGACATCAACGCGCCGCTGCCCGGCACGTACAATCCGGCAGTGGCGAACAGCGGGCTGTTTCCGCTGGGGCATCCCGGGCCGGTGGAGTTGATGGAGTCCTCCGGCATTTACAACCAGAACCAGGTGATCGCCAACGTCAACGCGAAGCTGAACGCCGGGCTTTCGCTCTTCGGCTTCTACGTGTACAACCACGCGAGGAGCAACACGGACGGGATGGGCACCTTTCCGGCCAATCCCTACAACTTCGCGGGCGAGTATGCTCCGGCGTCCACGGACGTGCACCACCGCTTCACCGTCGGCGGCTCGATCAGTTTGAAGTGGGCGGTGCGCATCAGCCCATTCGTGGTGGCGCAAACCGGCGCGCCGTTCGACATCACGGCCGGCAGCGACCTGTACGGCACCACGCTGTTCAATGGACGGCCGGGGATCGCGACCGATCCCGCCAAGCCGGGCTTGATCCAGACGGCGTACGGGCTGCTGGATCCGAACCCCACACCGGGCGAGCGGACGCTCGGGCGCAACTACGGACGCGGCCCGGGACAGTTCAATGTGAATCTGCGGATCGCCAAGACGATCGGCTTCGGCAAGGAGCGCGGCGGTTCCAGCGCTCAAACTCCCGGCGCCCCCACGGGGCAAGGCGCCGCGCTGGCGGCGGTCGGCGGCCGCGGCTTGGGCGGGCTGATCGGCAGCCCTTCGACCTCGCACCGCTTCAACCTGAGCATCGGGCTGTCGGTGCGCAACCTGCTCAATCACACCAACCCGGGACCGATTGTCGGCAACATCACCTCGCCGTATTTCGGCTTTGCGAACCAGATTGCAGGCGGACAGAACGGCGAAGGATTCTACGAAACGGCCAACAATCGCCGGCTGGAATCGCAGATCAAGTTCACGTTTTAGTGTCTTCCCTGTAAATTCCTTCGTGTTAAGTGCCCCGAATAGCCCTGAGTGGCGACGCGGTCAGACGAGGGCTACCACATCCTTGGAGCGCTCGGACTTCAGGTAGGCGTTGGGATCGTGATAGAGAGCACCCTCGGGAAGCCACTCCATCAGCGGTCCGAGATCCTGGCGCACTATATTTTTGTAGAACTGGGGAAGCACGCTGCTCTCCTGCTCGAAATAGGGCGGGAATTGCGGGTCGGTGTCCAGGCGATCGCGAATCTCCCGGTGGTACCTGGCCCTTCCGAAGCCCTCCGTCGAAACCGCGCGCACCACGTTCAGCCAACGCGCGGTCACCCCTTGCGTCGCCAGGAAGCGGCGGAAGATCGTGCGCGTCGAGAAGGAATACCGGGTCAGGTCGATGATGTGGTCGTAGAGCGTCTGCCAGGAATAGTTTGCCGGCTTGACGTTCATGGCGCCGTTATTGTTGAGGAAGTGGAATGGGAAGGGCAGCACGCGGTTGGATCGCTGGTAATCCAGGTTGAGCGGCGCGGCCCGGCCGAATGCGGAGAGCAGCGAATAGGCCGGAAAGGCCCCCGGGGTCATGTCCAGGAATCGCTTGGTGAGTTCAAAAGGATCGGGCCCTTCGTCGGTATCGAGTCCCAGCACGAAGTTGGTTTGGATGTAGGGTATGTACCGCAGGATCAGATTGACGTGTTCGGACACCTGGCGAACTTTGGCCATCCCGAGCAGCGCGCCGGTCTTCGATTTTTCCCCCAGGGCGAACCAGGATTCAATGCCGGGCAGGACGCCTTTGAACGAATTGCGTTTGAGCCGTTTGAGGTGCGGTTCGGAAAGCAGGGACAGACTGCTTTCGGCGACGAAGTCGATGCTGCCGGGAGGAACGGCGTCCTCGATCATGTCCAGGTACTGGTCGAAGCGAACTCCAAAATTGGGATCGTGCCAGGCTACCAGGGGCCGTTTGAACCTGGTCAGCAGGAACCGTAGATCCTCGCGGAGTACCTCGAAGTCCATGGGTTGGTAGGGCACCGTGGCATCGATACAAAACGCGCAAGTGTACGGGCATCCCATGCTGCCGAGCATGGGAACCATCTTGAGGAGGGGCGCTTTCCTGAGCGTAGAGTCGATAAACTGCCAACGCTCGCGTACCCCGGGGAGGGTTCTGGGCTGCTGGGCGGCCGCGAGGTGGACGCCCGCGGGCCGGTGTTGCGAGCAGTCCCGCAAGACGTCACGGAGCGTACCCTTATCCGTGAAGCCCAGCACATAGTCGAAGTAACGCGCGGCGTCTTCCGGGTAACAGCGGGCGTGCGGTCCCCCGATGACGGTGATCGCCCCTCTGCCACGGAAGAGATTACTCAGGGCGTACGCCGTGTGCGCGGCCTCGGTGAACGCGCCGATGAAGACCACGTCGACGTTGTCAGGCAACTCCGTCAGCAGATCTTCAAAGCCGGTGTAACAAACGAAGGTAACCTCATGTCCCTCCTCTTGGCACCAGACCCCAATGACCTGGGGCATGATACTGGCGAGGCTGGCGTTCATTATGCGTGCGTATAAAGCCCGGGTAGGACCCTTGGAAACGATGTCGATAATCCCGATCCGCAGCCTTTTCATGAACCCTCCATGGTAGCGTGCAATCCTTCCGCCTGGCGCCTTACGATACGTGACCCAGTCCTGGCGCATACCTACCGCTGTGGCGTCGCCGGGCTAAACCCACCTTGCCGTTGACTACCATGGCCTGCCAGTCGGGTTTGCTGAGTTGGCCCCAGTATACACCTCGAAACAGCCGGCGTCTCGGCGCCGATTTCATTTTGTCGAGCCTCGTTAAAAATGTCCCCATGCTTACCTCGTTAAGAATGTCCCCTTTCTGTGTATTCCTTTGGACGGTGCTGGCGAAAGCTGGGGCTGGTTCGCCGCATGCTATCGTGAAAGATAGTGTCTTCGCCACTCAATTTCCATCTGGCACAATATGATGGGCCGCTCGACCTGCTGCTGGATTTGATCCGTAAGCAGCAAATCGACATTAAGGACATCCCCATCGCCACCATCACGTCTCAATACCTTGAATACATGGAAAAAGCGCGCGAAATGGACATCGATCTGGGCGCCGAATTCGTCTACATGGCGGCCACCCTGATCCACATCAAGTCCAAAATGCTGCTGCCGCGCGACCCGGCGCTGGCGGAGGAAGGCGACACCTCGGACGATCCCCGCCAGGAGTTGGTGGACCGATTGCTAGAGCACGAGCGCTTCAAGAACGCCGCCGAGATGCTACAGCAAAAGCGCATGATCGAGGAAAACGTCTGGAGCAACCCGCAGATCAAGTCTTTCGTGTCGGAAGACGACGATCCGGGCCTGGCGATCACTCTCTTCGACCTGGTGAAGGCGTTCGGCGAGATGCTGGATCGGGTCAAGAACCGCCCGGTGTACGAAGTGGAATCGGCCGATGTCACGGTGGCGGACATGATGCGCTACCTGCGCGACCAGTTCCTGCAAGTGGGCCCGGACCAGCCGGTTTTCATCATGCGTGTGTTCGAATTGCAGCGCACGCGGCGCGCCATGATCGCCCTGTTTCTGGCCGTGCTGGAAATGGTGCGCATGCAAGCCGTGGTCGTGACCCAAAAGGATTTATTCGGCGAAATCGCCCTCCAGCGGCATGGCAGCTTCGACCAGGTATTCGCCAGCGAGCAGCCCATGGCCGCGATCGACAAAGACTACATCTGATACCAAGCATGGAAGAACTGGAAACATCCCCGCGGGGCGTAAGCCCGGAACCTGAACCGGCGCCGCCGGTAGATGCCACTAGCGCCGATACTTCGGAGGCGGAGACGCCGGTAGCGGAAGAACCCGCGCCCGAAACGCGCGAGGCGGAGGCGACAGGCCAGGAGGCCTGTCCCACGGAGCCCACCCTCTCGGTGGATGAGCTGATGGCCACGAGCGAGGTCCCGTTCGACGACACGCCCGCCCCTGTCTCCCAGGAAGACTCGCAAATTAGAGCCATTCTCGAAGCTATCGTCTATGTGGCCGAGGAACCGCTCACCCTGGCGCAGATCGCCGCGTCCCTGCAACAGCCCCCGGAGCGCATACAGGACCTGCTCGACCAGTTGATCGCGGAATTCGACCAGCCAGGCCACGGCGTCTCCATCCGCGAAGTGGCCGGCGGCTACAAGATGGCCACCAAGCCGGAACATCACGAGGCGGTGCGCAATTTCGTCAAGAGCCTCAAGGCGCCGTTGAAGCTCTCGCTTCCGGCGCTGGAAACCCTGGCCGTGATCGCGTACAAGCAGCCCGCCACGGGCCCTGAGATCATGGAGATCCGCGGCGTGCAGGGCGGCGGCGTGCTCAAGACACTGCTGGACCGCAAACTGATCGCCGTCGCCGGGCGCAAAAACGTCATCGGCAAGCCGATGCTGTACAAGACGACCAAGGAGTTCCTGATCCAGTTCGGCCTGAAGGACCTGAGCGAGTTGCCCTCGCTCAAGGAATTCGAAGAGATCCGCCGCATGGCCTTCTCGGACAGCGAAGCGCCGGCGGAAACAGTCGAAGCCGCAGCCGCGGAATCCCAAGCCGAACCCCCGGCAGCCGAACCCACCTTCGAAGCGCCCGCCGTGGAGGCGGTCCCAGAAACGCCCGAAGCCACGCCCGAATCCGCGCCAGTCGCACCGTCCGCGGAACCCGCGCCCAACGAGGAGAACTAGTGCCCGAAGAACGTCTACAGAAGATCCTCTCCCAAGCCGGGGTCGCCTCGCGGCGTCAGGCCGAGAAGATCATGCTGGAGGGCAGAGTCACGGTGAACGGCACGGTCGTCACCGAGCTCGGCAGCAAAGCGAATCTGGAAACCGACCATATCAAAGTGGACGGCAAACTGATCCGCGCCCCCAAGAATCAGATTTACATCATCCTGAACAAGCCGAACAACACCATGACCACGGTGAGCGATCCCGAAGGCCGCGCCACGGTCATGGATCTGCTCCGCGGAGTCAAGGAGCGGGTGTACCCCGTGGGGCGCCTGGACTACCACAGCGAAGGCCTGCTGCTGTTGACCAACGACGGAGACATGGCCAACGCCATCATGTCCGCCCACTCCCACCTGCCCAAGACTTACGTGGTGAAAGTTACCGGTCTATTGACCGGCGACCAGGAACAGCAGTTTCGCGACGGCATTCCCCTGATGGGGCGCCGCACCCTGCCCGCGGGGCTGCGGCTGGTCCGCAACGCCGCCAACCCCTGGTATGAGATCAAGCTGACCGAAGGGCGCAACAACCAGATCCGCCTGATGTTCAAGCATCTGGGCAAGCTGGTGGAGAAACTCAAGCGCGTGCGTATCGGCCCGCTCGAATTGGGGTCGCTGAAACCCGGAGCATTCCGCTATCTGACCGAAGACGAGGTGGAAAAGCTGAAGCGCGCCATCCAGCGCTCCAGCGACTCCAAAGCCGTATGAACCAGATTCCGGAGATCCTCCGCAACGCCCGCACCATCGCCGTGGTCGGCCTGTCGGGAAAGCGCTTCCGCCCCAGTTATGGCGTGGCCGAGTACATGCAGCGCTCTGGCTACCGCATCATTCCAGTGAATCCGCTGGAGAAGCAGGTGCTGGGTGAAACCAGTTACCCGGATTTGGATGCCGTCCCCGAAGCCATCGATATCGTGGATATTTTCCGCCGCTCGGAATTCGTGCCGGAGATCGTGGAAGCGGCGATTCGCAAGGGCGCGAAGGTGATCTGGATGCAGGAAGGCGTAGTCCACGAAGACGCCGCGCGGCGCGCCACGGAAGCGGGCCTCACGGTGGTGATGGACCGCTGCATTTTGAAGGATCACCGCAGGCTGGGAGCGGGGTAATTCGCACACCGCCGGCTGGTTGACAGACGACAAAAGGCGATCGTCTGTCCCACCTTACTGCACCGTCAGACTCGCCGTCTTACTCACGCCGCCGGCAGTCGCCGTGAACGTGACGACGCCCGGAAAGCGACTCGTCGTAATCGTGAACACCGCCGAAGTCTGCCCTTGCGGAATGATCGCGAAGTTCGGCGACACCGCCGCCGTGAGCAACGAACTGCTCTCGAAGTCCACACGGACCCCGCCCATCCCTGCCGG
>Ga0209638_1001896_pt1 | contig 13041 bp, 13 predicted proteins | sample BarGraNGADG00211_FD_184490 | JGI IMG/M metagenome (GOLD analysis project Ga0209638, IMG submission 184490) | Arctic peat soil microbial communities from Barrow, Alaska - Barrow Graham LP Ref core NGADG0002-211 (SPAdes) (version 2) | ecosystem: Environmental > Terrestrial > Soil > Wetlands > Peat... | reverse complement strand
CCTCTTACCTGTGAGTATATTACCCCTTGCGTTCCACCACGCGGCTGGGGCATGTTAAAACAGTGTTCCCGATTGAACTTTTGCGCGGCCTTCTTGGGCTGATCGGCCTGGGCAGCGCCTTCATGGCCGGCCGCACGATGGCGGCGGTGCGCAAGGGCCTGCTCAAGGCCGGGCGCCACTATGCCTGGATGGTCCGCGCCGTGGTCTGCCTGGCCGCCCTGGCTTTCCGTCACGCCCCCGACGCGCTGATGATTGGCGGTTGGGCGCTCTCGGCGGCGGCTTTCGCCGGAGGATGGTGGCAGGCGTCGCATCCCAAGCCGCCCGAAGACCTCTCGCGGAAGATTGTTCCGCGGGATGAATAACCCGCCGGTTGCTACCAGCCGATTGCTACAATTTGGTCTTACATGTCTCTCATCGTGGTTGGATCGGTAGCCTATGACAGCGTCGAAACGCCTCATGGAAAAGTAGACCGCATGCTCGGCGGAGCGTGCACGTACATCTCCCTTGCCGCCGCGTATTACACGGAGGTCAAAATCGTCGGCGTCGTGGGCGAAGATTTCGCCCAGGAAGACATCGATTTTCTGGCGTCGCGCAAGATCGATCTCGCGGGCCTCGATCGCGTCGCCGGCAAGACGTTTTTCTGGGCCGGCAAGTACTCGCCCGATATGAACGATCGCGAAACCCTACGGACCGATCTCAACGTTTTCGCGGATTTCAATCCCAAGCTGCCGGAGAGCTACCGCGCCGAGCCGTATCTTTTCCTGGGCAACATCCAGCCCGATTTGCAGCGCAGCGTGCGCCGGCAGATGAGCCACGTCCAGCTCACCGGCGGCGACACCATGAATTACTGGATCAACGATTTCCGCCCGGCTCTGCTGGAAACGCTCAAGCAGTGGGACTTCCTGCTGATCAACGACAGCGAAGCCCGCCTGCTTTCGGGCCAACACAACCTGCGCCGCGCCGCCACCAAAATTATGGACATGGGTCCGCACACGCTGGTAATCAAGCGCGGCGAGTACGGCGCCATTTTGTTCCGCCGCGGCGAGCACTTCATGGTCCCGGGCTATCTGCTGGAAGACGTCTTCGACCCGACGGGCGCGGGCGATTGCTTCGCCGGCGGCTTCATCGGCTATCTGGCCGGCCGGGGCGTCGCGCCCTCTGGCGGCGATCTCGACTTTGCCGAACTGCGCCGCGCCGTGATCCACGGCTCCGTGATGGGCAGCTTCTGCTGCGAAAAGTTCGGGGTGGACCGTTTCCGCACCCTGACCCGTGAAGAGATCGAGGCCCGCTATCAAGAGTTCAAAAACCACACCTCGTTTTAGCGCCCTCATTGTGTTCGCGGCGCTGGTCCTGCTCAGCGGCGCCGCCATCACCGTGTTTTATTCCAACGGCTGGCTGCTCTACTACGGCGATGCCGAAGCGCACCTCAACATCGCGCGCCGCATGGTGGATTCGCGCACCCCGGGGTACGATCAGGTGGGCACCGTGTGGCTGCCGCTGCCGCACTGGCTGATGCTCCCCTTCGTGCGCGTGGACGCGCTGTGGTTGAACGGCATGGCCGGCGCCATCCCTGCGGGCGTAGCCTTCCTGCTGGCCGGCACGTTGCTCTATGCGGCGGCGTATCGCATCTTCGAGTGCGCCTCCGCCGCCTTCGCGGCCGCCGCGCTCTTCGCGCTCAACCCGAACGTGCTCTACCTGCAATCCATCCCCATGACGGAAAGCATCTTCTCCGCCTGCCTGATGGCGCTGCTGTACTTTACGGTGCGCTTCCGCGATACGCAAGGATGGGGCGCGGTGGCCGGCGCGGGGATGGCGGCTTGCGCGGCCACGCTGACGCGCTACGAGGGCTGGTTCCTGCTGCCCTTCGCCGCCATCTATTTTGCGATTGCCGCGCGGCGCAACCGGGTGGGCGTCGCCATGCTGTTCACTTTTCTCGCGGCGCTCGGGCCGCTCTTCTGGCTGGGCCACAACTGGTGGCTCACCATGGACCCGCTGGCCTTCTATCGCGGCCCCTACTCGGCGCGCGCCATCCAAGGCAACGCGTCTTACCCGGGTAAGAACGATTGGCGCGAGGCCTTCCTCTATTACCGCACCGCCGTGCAACTCTGCGCGGGCCCGTGCCTGCCGCTGGTTGCGCTAGCCGGCGCGGTGGCCGCGATGTTCCGCCGCAAGTTCTGGCCGCTCGTGCTGCTCGCCCTGCCGGGCGTCTTTTACGTCTGGAGCGTGCACTCCTCGGGCACGCCGATCTTCATTCCGGTGCTGCCGCCGTTTTCCCATTACAACAGCCGCTACGGACTGGCCGTACTGCCGCTGTTGGCGCTGGCCGGCGCCGGGCTGGTCAGCGTGGCGCCGCGGCCGTTGCGCGGGGCGCTAGCGCTACTGGCCATTCTGGCCGCCGTGGTTCCGTGGATGGCGCATCCCTCACCTGGGAACTGGGTCACCTGGGAAGAATCGCGTGTCAATTCGGTGGCGCGCCGCGAATGGACCCGCCAGACCGCCGATTACCTGGGCCCGCGCTACGTCCGCGGTTCCGGCATCCTCACCGGATTCGGCGATCTCACCGGTGTGTATCGTACCCTGGCCATCCCGCTAAGGGAAACGTTCACCCCCGATAACGGGCTGCCTTTTGATGCCGCCGTGAGCCGTCCCGAGCTTTTTCTGCACGAGCCGTGGGTAGTTACCATGGGGGGCGCCGCGGCGCAAACCGCCGTCAATCGCGCGGCGCGGCTCGGGATTGTATATTCTTTGGAAAAGAGCATCATGGTGAAAGACGCGCCGGTGATCGAGATTTATCGGCGCACCGGCGGGGGTCCATTCAACGCAGAGACGCAGAGAACGCAGAGATAAGCGCAGAGAAGAAGCGCAGAAGGAGAACACATGGTACCGCATGAATTCGTTACCACCGCATTAGAACTGCCTGGTTACCGGGTGAAGCGCAACATCGGCGTCGTCCGGGGAATCGTAGTGCGCTCGCGCTCCATCGTGGGCACGATCGGCGCCGGCCTGCAGACCATCGTGGGCGGCAACATTTCGCTGTTCAGCAAACTCTGCGAGCAGACGCGCAACGACGCCTTCGATCTGATGCTGCAGCACGCCGAGGCGCTGGGCGCCAACGCCGTCATCGGTGCGCGCTACGATGCCACGGAGATCATGAACGGCGTCACCGAAGTGCTGTCCTACGGGACCGCCGTGGAAGTCGAGCGCATCGCGAAATGAAGATCCCTTTCACCAAGGCGCACGGCGCCAAGAACGATTTTCTCTTCACGTGGCGGCAGGACGCGCCCGACCCGGCGTCGAGCGATCACGCCGCGCTGGCGCGGGCCATCTGCGACCGCCACAGCGGGATCGGCGCCGATGGGTGGATGCTGGTGGATCCGCCGTGTGACGCCGATGCCGAAGGCACGATTCAGCTCTACAACTCCGACGGCAGCAGCGCCGAGATGTCGGGCAATGGCACGCGCTGCGCCGCCGCGTTTCTGATTCGCCACGGCCACGCGGCGGGCGTGGTGCGCGTGCGCACCGGCGCCGGTGTGAAGACCTTGCGCCTGCTGAAACGGCGCGCGCTGGAGTTCGAATTCGAAATGAACATGGGCCGGCCGGAACTCACCGCGGCGAGTTTCCCACTGGAACTCCCCTGGGGTCCGCGCGACGTCACCCTGCTCTGGGTGGGCAATCCGCAGTGCGCGGTGCCGGTGGAGCACTTCGATTTCGACTGGCGCGCGCTGGGCGCCGAAATCGAACGCCATCCGCACTTCCCCAACCGCACCAACGTGTCGTTCGTGAAGGTGGTGGACGAGCACACCATCGATGTGCGCTTCTGGGAGCGCGGGGCAGGGGAGACGATGAGCAGCGGTACGGGGTCGACGGGGGCGGCCGCGATGGCCGTGGCGCGCGGCTGGGTGAGCTCGCCGGTGCGCGTGCTGACGCCGGCCGGCCCGATCGATCTGCGCTTCGACGGCGACATCTACCTTACCGGTCCGGCGGAGATCGTCGCGGAGGGCGAGTTCTTTTTGGAGTAGGGCAGTTGGGGTAGCGCTAACATCTTCATCGACGTTGGCAGGCGGACCCAGAGGGTACCCCGCCTGCCCCACAAGATTGCCAGTCTTGTCACTGTGCTTTGCCGTGCCAGACGCTGCCGCCGAAGGTGGTGATGTATATCTGGCCGCGATCTTGCGGGTCCACCGTCACGCGGTGGCCCCATTTGAAATCGAAGCCCGGGATGCGCTTCCAGGTGAGGCCGCGATCGGCGCTGCGCCACGCAGAGGATTCAAAGCCCGTGGCGTAGAGAGCGCGCGCGTCCTTCGCGCTCGATGGTGATGTCGTAGATGTGCTGGTCCCGATCGAGCACGCGGCGCCAACTTGTGCCGCGATCGGTGGAGAGGTAGATGCCGCCATCGGCCGCGCCTTCGGGCGTGCCGCGGCCCCACGCGGCGCCACACCTTTGGGACGCGGCAGATCGTTTGAACGCGAGAATGTATTTTATCGTGTTTAGAAAGACCATCCGAGAATGGAGTTGACACATACGGCAATTTGCCGTATATTAGAAAGCGCAATGAAACAGGAAACCCCACCCACCGCCCGGTTGGAGGCGCGCCTGCCGCACGAGGTAATGACGCGTCTGAAGCGCGCCGCCGAAATCCGGGGGCGCACGTTGACGGATTTCGTTGTGGCCGCCGCGGATGAAGCCGCTTGCCGTGCGATCGAGGAAACGGAGATTATTCGCCTCTCGATCGAGGGCCAGCGTCAGATCGCCGAGGCTATTCTCAATCCGCCGGCGGCGACGCCCGCTCTCAAAAAAGCCGCTAAACGATATCGCGAATTATTCGGCGTGCAATGATTCCTGTGCCCTTTCGCTTCGAAGCCCTCGGCGAGACCCACGACCGCGCCACGTTCTGTTGCGGCGACGACGCGCTGAACCGGTATTTTCAGACCCAGGTGACTCAGGACATCCGCCGCCGCATCACGAATTGTTTTGTCGTCGTCGAGGTCGCCACCGGCCATGTCGCCGCTTATTACACCCTGTCGGCGGCCAGCATCCCGCTCGTGGACCTTCCACCCGATGAAATCAAGCGCCTGCCCCGTTATCCCACCTTGCCGGCGGTTCGCATTGGGCGGCTTGCCGTCGGCCAGCGCTTTCAAAGGCGCGGTCTAGGCGAGTTGATGCTGATGAACGCCGTTCATCGGACCATGCAGGATGCGGCAGCCGCGTTCGCCCTGCTGGTTGACGCCAAGAACGATCTGGTGGCCGGATTCTATCGGCGCTACGGCTTCCGCCCCATCGCGGGCAAACCAAGGACGTTGTTTCTGCCCCTCGCGACGGCCCAAAAGACTCTTCTTTAGCGCGGAACGGAGCCGGGCCCGGACTGGTACGCCTTGCCGTGCCAGACGCTGCCGCCGAAGGTGGTGATGTAGATCTGGCCGCGATCTTGCGGGTCCACCGTCACGCGGTGGGCCCATTTGAAATCGAAGCCCGGGATGCGCTTCCAGGTCAGGCCGCGATCGGCGCTCCGCCACGCAGAGGATTCGAAACCGGTGGCGTACAGCACGCGCGCGTCCTTCGCGCTCGTGGTGATGTCGTAGATGTGCTGGTCCTGTTCGAGCACGCGGCGCCAGCTCGTGCCGCGATCGGTGGAGAGGTAGATGCCGCCATCGACCGCGCCTTCGGGCGTGCTGCGGCCCCACGCGGCCAGGTACAGCCGCGCCGGGTTTTGCGGGTCGATGGCGAGACCATTGGGCCCGTTCAACCCAGCCGGGAGCGGCACGCGCGACCAATGCTCCGCGCCATCGGTGGAGCGGTAGAGCGCGCCATCGCCCGCATTGCCGGACGTGCCGTCGTCGCTGCGCCGCGCCACAATCAGGTAGAGCGCGCCCTTGGAATCGCGCACCGTGCGCCAGGCGAAGGGCTGGTCGCCCGCGATCCCGGCATTCTTGAGCGACCAGTGCTCGCCGCCGTCCGTCGATTTGAAGACGCCGCGGCCGAAGCCGGTGACGTAGAGCGCGCCCGCGGGATCGCGCAGGATGTGGGTGGCGGCGGTCTGCGGCATGCCGTTATTCAGCACGCGCCACGAGCGTCCGCCATCATCGCTGCGCACCACCCCGCCGGTGTAGGAATCGGGCGAGGCTCGGCGCCACATCTTGGGACGCGGCAGATCGTGGGTGCCGCTCATCACGGCCCACATGCGGCCGCGAACCTCGGGATCGAACTCCATCCAGTAGGTGGTGTTCTCCCATTGGTGTGGCACGCCGGCGCGCGTGGCGCTGTACCAGCTTGCGCCCGCCGTATCGCTGGCCCACAGGCCGATGTCGGTGTAATCGATGAACATGTGGCGCGCGTCGAAGGGGTCGAAGTGGACGCCGTAGCAGGTGGTGACGTCGATCCCGTTGGTGGTCCAGTTGCCATCGGGCGTGCGATTGGAGTAGGCCTCGTTCCAGGTCTTGCCGCCATCGGTGGTGCGCATGACGCGGCCGGAATCGGTGGCGTAGACGATGCCGGCGTCGCCGGGCGCCACGCCGAGTGAGATCGGGTTGCCCGCCCATCCAGCGCCGAAACGTTCGGTCAGCCAGGCGTCGTGGACGCTATCGTAGACCGGTTCCCAGTGGCGGCCGGAATCGGTGGTTTTGGCCACGCCCCAGGTGGCGCGTATGGGCGCGCGCCGTCCGCTGTAGGAGACGTAGGCGATCTCGGGATGGTCCGCGCTGGCGGCGATGGCGGTGGCCTGTCCCTGAAATCCGGGCAGGGCAGAGTCGCGCCACGTCACGCTGCCATCGGTGGAAACATAGATTTTGCCGGCGACGGTGGCATAGAACACCGGCGGTGCGCCGGCGATCTCGGTGGCGGGACCCGGTAGTTGCGTAGTGAGCCAGCGCCCCTCGCGGCGGATGTAAAGCGCGTCCGGCCCGGCGACGTAGAGCGTCCGGTCACCTTTGAGCGAACGCGCATCGATCCAGATCTGGCGCGCCCGGCCGGGGAGATCGGCGGCTTTCCGCCAGGCGTCGCCCGCGTCGATGGAAGTCCAGAGCGCGGAACCACCTGTAGAACCCAGGGCGAGGTAGAGCGAGTGCGAGTCGGCGGGGTCGACGCCCAAGGCGGTGACATCTCCGCTGGGCTGGCCGGTGGTGTGGAGTTGGCCCGAGGCGTGGTCGTCGCCCATGGTGATCTTCTGGACCTCGCGCGGGAAGAAGCGCGCCCAGGTCTGGCCGGCATCGCCGCTGCGAAAGACGCCGAGGGCTTTGGCGTAGATCACGCGCGCGTTCGTGGGGTCGAACACGAAGAACTGCACGGGCTCGCCGAGGTTGAAGATGCGCCAGGTGGCGCCGCCATCGTGCGTCAGGTAGGCGCCGGTCATATCGCAAGCGACCAGCGCGGTGCGGCTATCGTGCGGGCTGATGGTGGCGTGGAAGATGGAGCCACCGCCGCCGGGTCCGATGATGCGCCACCCCTCCGCGCGCGGGGATGGTGCGGCGCAGGCAAGGAAAGCGGCGATCCCGAGCGACAGGCGTCTCATCAACCGCGGTGGCCGCTTACTTGGCGGCGACGATTTCCAGCAGCTCGATTTCGAAGAGCAGCGTGGCGCCGCCCGGAATCTTGGGGGGGCTTCCCTGGTCGCCGTAGGCCAGGTCCGAGGGGCAGGCCAACATCGATTTGCCGCCAACCTTCATGCGCTGCACGCCTTCGGTCCAGCATTTGATGACGCCGTTGAGCGGGAACTGAGTGGGCTCGTTGCGTTTGTAGGAACTGTCGAACTCGGTGCCGTCGATCAGCGTGCCGCGGTAGTGGACTTTGACCGTGTCGGTGGCTTTGGGCGATTCGCCGGCGCCGGCTTTGAGTTCGCGATAGACCAATCCGGACTCGGTTTTGACGGCCCCGGGTTCGGCGACGGCCTTGGCCATGTAGACGGCGGACGCCGCCTTCTCCCTTTCCCTCCCGGCCGCCGCGCGTTTGGTCATCAGGGGATCGATCTTCGGTCCCCACTCGCGCAAATCACCGGCGGGTTTGCCGGCCACGGCGTCGTCGATGGCGCGTTTCACAATCTCGACTTCGGCAGGAGTGAGGTTAAACATGCTAAGAGGCCGCGCGATTTGCAGGCCGATGGCGTAGACCGCCTGCTCGTCGTCGGTGGTGAGGGGGGCCGGCTCCGCGGGTGCCGCCGGCTTGGGCGCGGCTGCCGCACCGCGTCCGGCCGCTCCCTTTGGTGCCGTGGCTGGGGCCGGTTTAGCTTGTGTGGTCGCTGCCGCGGGTGCCGCCTTCTTGGCAGGTGTCGCCGGGGTCGTGGCGGGGGGAGTCTGTGCCAGGGCAAGCGCCGGCAAAAGAGTCAATAATACGCGCATCTGACTAAGTATACCTTGGGATGGGTGAGCTGCCTGGAGGTGGGACAGGCCATCGCTTTCCGCCACAGTCATCCGCAGAGAGCTATCGAAGGTTCGCATCACGCCGCCGCCAACGCTTCCGCCAGCGTCCATTACTGGTTCGTGCGCTTTCCAGCGCGTCCAGACGCCGGCTGGAAAGCCGGCGGCAGCCAAGATTGGCTGGCCCACTGGGGCTGGGAATTATGACAGCAGCAGCTCCAAATCTTCGCGTTTCAGATCGCGGATGAGACTGTTGTCTTCGCCCAGAATCGCGTCGGCCAGTTCGCGCTTCGTCTTCTGTAACTCCAGCACCTTCTCCTCCACCGTGTCGCGCAATCAGCCGGTAGGCGAACACCGGGCGCGTCTGCCCGATGCGGTGCGCGCGGTCCACCGCCTGCGCCTCCACCGCCGGGTTCCCGTAGCGCACGCCCGCGTCGTCCAACCGCGACCGAGAAGCGCTCCTATATGTCTTCAAAGCTGTTTGACTGCCAGACCGGGAATCATCTGGAAATGGCGGACATTCGCCGTCGCCACCGCGTAATCGAACTCCAGCGCGGTGACCCCGATCACCAGGTCCTGGAACGGAATCACCACGCCCCTTCGCTTGGATTCACCATCGATCCTGGCTGCACGCCGGGCGATGCTGAACGTCAGAGGATACGTGGGAATAGCCGCAAACAGATCGTCGAAGAACTTCTGCCGGTTCGCGGCTTGCGCCGCGTCCTTGGCGCGCCAGATGCCATGTTCCAGTTCGATCACACTCACCGTCGACAACGCAAGCGCCTCCGGTCCCAAGCTGGCTCGAATCTCCGCCAACAGGTCGGCCACGGACTGTGCCTTTCGCTCTCCTGCGATGACCGCGCTGGAGTCGAGGATTATTCCCATACCGACGTGTCGAGTGGCCGCCGGCTGGCGATGACCTCTTCCAGATCCTTGGCGTACTCCTCATCCAGCCTCGCTCCCGAGCCGTGCGCCTTCGCCAGCGCGATGCATTCGTCAATGGGACGGCCCGGCCCTTTCACCGGACTGATCACGGCTACCGGCCGGTGATCCTGCTCCACCACAACCTCAGCCCCGTGTTTGAGTTTCTCCAGCACGGCGGCGAAGTTGTTCCCCACCTCGGCATCGGTCATGCGAACCTGTTCCATATCTTCGATCATATACTTTCTCGTCTTCCTCCGCTTCGTCTTTCACCGGACGGCCATCGGCGCTGGGCGGACCGGGCGGCGTCCTGGTATGCATCGGGAAGCGAGCCGCCTCGGGCGCATCATTACGACAGCAGCAGTTCCAGGTCCTCGCGCTTCAGGTCGCGGATGAGACTGTTGTCTTCGCCCAGGATGGCGTCGGCCAACTCGCGCTTGGTCTTCTGTAGCTCGAGCACCTTTTCCTCCACCGTGTCGCGCGCAATCAGCCGGTAGGCGAACACCGGGCGCGTCTGCCCGATGCGGTGGGCGCGGTCCACGGCCTGGGCTTCCACCGCCGGGTTCCACCAGGGATCGAGCAGGAATACGTACTCGGCCGCCGTCAGGTTCAGGCCCAAACCGCCGGCCTTGAGGCTGATCAGGAACAGGCCGCACCCCGGATCGTTCTGAAAGGCGTCCACATGCGCCTCCCGATTGCGCGTGGCGCCGTCCAGGTATTCGTAGCGGACGCCCGCGTCGTCCAGGCGGGAGCGCACGATGGCCAGCAGGCTGGTGAACTGCGAGAACACCAACGCCTTGTGCCCCTCCTGCCGCAACTCATCCAACTGATCGAGCAGCACGTCCAGTTTGGCGCTGGGCTCCGCGGAGCGCTTCACGTCGAGCAGTCCGGGATGGCAGGCCGCCTGGCGCAGCCGCAAGAGGGCTTCCAGCACGTGCATCTTCGATTTGCCGATGCCCTGCGATTGCACGCGTGCCAGCAGCGTCTCCCGGAAGTGTCTGCGCAACTCGTCGTACTGCTTCCGCTGCGGGCCTTCCAGTTCGCAGTAGATGGTCTGTTCGGTCTTCTCCGGCAATTCGCGCGCCACCTGCTGTTTGGTGCGCCGCAGAATGAACGGGCGCAGGGCTTGGGCGAGGATGCGCCGGGCATCCTCGCTGGGATTGCGCGCCAGGCCGCCCGCCATGTTGAGCACCTTGGCCTCGCCCAGCATGCCCGGGTTGAGGAACTCGAACAGGCTCCACAACTCGCCTAGATGGTTCTCTACCGGGGTGCCGCTGAGGGCCAGGCGATGCGCGCCGCGCAGCAACCGCACGGCTTTGGCCGAAGCCGTGGCGGAGTTCTTGACGGCCTGCGCTTCATCGAGCACGACGTAATCGAACTCCATCTCGGCCAGTTGCGCCGCATCGCGCAGCAGGGTGCCGTAGGTGGTCAGTATCAGATCGTGCTGTGCAATCAGCGCGGTGTCGCGCGCCAGGCCGGTGTGCTCCAGCACGCGCAATTGCGGCGTGAAGCGCTGCGCCTCGGCGCGCCAGTTGAACATCAGCGATTTCGGCGCCACCACCAGCGAGGGCCCGCGCCCCTCGGTGCGCCGCGATTCCAGGGTGGCGAGCACCTGCGCCGTCTTACCGACGCCCATATCGTCCGCCAGGCAGCCGCCGAAACCGAACTCGCGCAGGAACTCCATCCAGCCCAGGCCTTCGCACTGGTAATCGCGCAGTTGTCCGACGAAGCCGGCGGGTTGCGCCGCCGTCTTGACGCCGGTGAAGGTGCGCATGCGTTGGCGGACGCGCTGGAACAGCTCATCGACGCGCACCTCCGGCTGGGCGGCGAGCAGCGCATCCAACAGGCTGGCCTGGTTGCGCCGGAAGCGCAGGTGGTCCTCTTGCTTGGAGCCCAGGCCGGCCAGCGGCGCAAAGCGCGCCAGCCACTCCTCGGGCAACAGGCCGTAGGTGCCATCGCCCAGGCGGACCATGGTGTCGCCGCGCCGCACGGCAGCCAGCAACTGAGGGAGACTCGCCGTCTGGCCGTCGTAGTCCACCTCACCGTGGAGTTCGAACCAGTCGATGCCGCTGCGCACGTCCACGCGGGTGGTGCCCGGGCGGCGGAAAGCCTTGCCTTCGGCCTCCACGTGCCAGCCGGCGTGGATCAATTCGCGCACCACCTTGGGCATGGATTTGAGCCCCAGGCGCCACGCGGTGGCCGCGTCGGTGGCCGGGCGCAGGCCGAGTTCCTTGAGCTGGTCGCGCGCGGCGTTCTCGCATTCGGCGTCGCGGACCAGGTAGACGCGCTCCTCGGGGAGCCAGAGGCCGCGGCCGGCCGAGCTGGCTTCCGTCCAGCCGCGCCCGTAGTCCAGCAGGAGAAGCGCCTGAAAGTACACCTCGCCCCAGGTTTCCTTGTGCTGCGTGACGCGCAGCCCGAGGCGCGGCTGCACGCGGCGTTCCTCGAACTTCAGCGCCTCGTCGACGTCCAGCGGAGGCACCACGTTCAGGTCCAGCAGCTTGGACATGACGCTATCGCGTTCCCGGTCCGGAAACGGGATCTGCTTCAGGGCGATCAGCCGCGCGATCCAGGGAAACGCGCCGCCATCGTCCAGCCGCGCGATCTTGCCCAGCGCCACCAGGAATCCGCCTTCCACGATCAGCGACGGCTCGGTCAACAACATGCGCTCCTCGCCGCGGCGCAGCGAGCCGGTGATTTTCCATTGGTCGCGGTCGTCTTGCCGCACGTCCAGCCACAGTTTCCAGGGCTCGCCCTCGTCCCAGGCAAGCGGCTGCAAGTCCGTGGAGGACATCTTGCGGGTAAACAGCCGGCCGGTAGCGGCCACCAGGGGAATCAGGCGCAGCGCCAGGGTGTGTGGGACCGCCTTGCGTGCCGCCACCCCGCTGGCGGCGGCATAGGTGTAGAGGTAGTATTCCTGCCCGCCCAGGATGGAGGCAATGGCTTCGGCGTCCACCGGGTCCGGCAGCGAGCCCACGTGCGCAGGCGCGATGCGGAACTCTTTGTTGACGGTCCAGTCCCCGTTCTTTTTCCGCGACCGCGAAAGCAGTTCGAGCACAATCGCGCCGGCGAGTTTCGACGCGTTGGGGTCCACAACGTAAAGGATTTCGAGCTCTCGCGGCCAGGCCGGCGCCTTCAGCTTCTTCGCGTCCAGGCTCTGCCGGATATCGGTCAGGTACTCCTGCCAGGGTGGAGTTTGCGGCGGCGGGGGCTGCGGGAGCTGCGGGGGGTCTACCTGCCAGCGGGCCAGTTCGACTGCTTCATCCGGGTCCGCGTCGCGACAGAGCCGCAGGGCGCCGCCCCGGGTGGCTTCCCCCAATACGCCGCGCCGGTCGGCTTCGAGGATGGCCGCCCAAAGATGCTTGCAGCGGCCGAAATCGCCGAAATAAGCGCACGCGCAATACACCAGCAGGCGGCCGTCTTGGTGAATCAGGCGGACCGGGTAGCGGCTGGTGCCTTGCACGTCGCCGAACAGGTGGGCCTGGTTGGCCTCGGTAATCCGCACGGCGCGGGCGTGATAGAGGTTTATGCCCTGGAACTGGAGGCGTCTTTCAAATTGAAATGCTAATTTGGTGGCGAGAGGCATCGGAGGGGCAATTATTTATTGTAGCTGCTGGCCGGCGTGGGGTCCAAGGGCAGGTCGTCGCGAAGTAAAGGACAATGGGAAGATGAAACCAAAGTCGGCCTCCAAGAATGAGGGCAAGCTCTCCCGGGCTGAAATTGCCACCGCATTGGGCAAACTCAAGGGATGGACCGTGGCGAAGGGGAAGCTCCATC
>Ga0209638_1001895_pt1 | contig 13042 bp, 8 predicted proteins | sample BarGraNGADG00211_FD_184490 | JGI IMG/M metagenome (GOLD analysis project Ga0209638, IMG submission 184490) | Arctic peat soil microbial communities from Barrow, Alaska - Barrow Graham LP Ref core NGADG0002-211 (SPAdes) (version 2) | ecosystem: Environmental > Terrestrial > Soil > Wetlands > Peat... | reverse complement strand
CTTATAATCTTCTGAGAAGAACCATATTTCAAAAGAACATTTGCTGTTCTTGCCGGTCCGGTACTGTTAGCCTGAGCCGTAAAAGTCACATCAGCATTGCCCTGGCCGCTGATTATACTTGATGTAAGCCAGGCAGCAGAAGTTGGAATCTCCAATTGCCACTTTGTATTGGATGTAATACTTACAATTTTGGAACTTGTCTCCTTTTCAAATACCAAGTTCTCATTATCAATACTCAGTTGCGAGAAGCTTTGGTTAATGACTGCCGTTCTTTTTAATTCTTGACATACAACTTGCAGTAATGCGGTTCTTACTTCGGTAGAATAGTTATTTGCAGCCGTAATTGTGATTACCCCATTGCCACTGCCACTCATGGGACTTATTGTACACCAGGTATCTGATATCGTTGCTGTCCAATTGCTGTTTGATGTTACCGTAATCTCTACGCTCCCGTCAACGTTTGCAATATCTGCCTGACTTGTGGAGAGAGTTAAAGTAGGTACGACATCTTTACCACAAGCAAAAATGGAAAGTGTTATGATTAATGTTGTGAGAATTTTTATATAAAACTTCATAAATACAAATTTAAATACGAATTTAAATACAAATTTAGAAATAAATTTATCAATGAAAAAAAATGAATAGATATGAGCCTGTTAAAACTTAATATTATTTGTTTTTTAATAATATTTCGTACATTCGCATAGAAATAATTTTAATATTAACCTAAATTTTTTATTTATTAATCAAAACTTATCTAAATGAAAAAAATCAGACTGATGATGATTGCGGGCTTGTTATTTGTGTGCCAAAGTGTGCTCTTTGCACAAAGTGTGCGGATAACAGGTTCTGTCACTGAACAAGGAACAGGGACTCCTCTTCCTTTTGTTGGGATTCTGGTAAAAGGCACTACTATAGGAACCTCAACTTTGAATAATGGTACATACGCCATTACTGCTCCAGTAAACGGAACTCTTGTTTTTAGCATTATCGGCTATAAAACAATGGAGATTCCAATTTCAGGAAAAACAACCATAAATATCAGTATGGAACAAAATGCCCTTGCATTGGAAGATGTTCTGGTTGTTGCTTATGGTACTGCTAAAAAAGGATCTTTTACCGGTTCAGCTGCTGTTGTGGATCGCGACAAACTCCTGGTAAGATCAGTTGCTTCAGTTACAAAAGCATTGGATGGGGTAGCAACAGGTGTTCAGAGTACATTGGGCAGTGGTCAACCGGGTTCCGGAGCAGCCATTGTTATTCGTGGTTTCGGCTCTATCAATGCTTCTACATCACCTCTGTATGTTGTTGACGGGGTTCCTTATGATGGTAACATCAATTCTATCAACCCAAACGATATCGAAAGTATTACAATTTTGAAAGATGCATCAGCCGGTGCTTTGTTCGGGTCCAGAGGTGCCAATGGTGTAATTATGATTACAACCCGCGCTGGAAAAGACACTGAAGGTAAAATTACTGTTAACTTCAAGAGTGTAATGGGTGTTGCTTCAAGAGCAATACCACGTTACAACATCCTTAACCAGTCTGAATATCTGGAAACTGCTTTTCAGTCATATAAGAATGATGAGATCTATAGCAAAGGTGTTCCTGCAGCTCAGGCAGCTTTAAATGCTATTAATAGGATGAAAGGCACTACTGACGGCATCCTTGGTGTAAACGAACAGTATAACCCATACGACATGCCTCTTAGCCAACTTATTGATCCACTGACGGGCAAAGTAAATTCTGCTGCAAAACTAAAATGGAACGATAACTGGTTGGACGAAGCTACAGCCAAAAACCCTATACGTCAGGAATATCAATTGGATATTTCAGGAGGTAACAAGGTAACAAAAGCTATGGCTTCCATCAACTATTTAAAAGAAGACGGACTTTTGAAAACAACTTCTTTTGATAGGTTTACCGGCAGATTGTCTGTTGACCATCAGGCAAAAGATTGGTTTAGAATGTCTATGTCGGCAAATATGGCTAGGAATTCGACAAATTCAATGGATGCTACGGGGTCTTCTACTTCCAATGTCTGGTACTCAGCTGAACAAATGGCTCCTATTTATCCAATTTGGGTAAGAGATACAGATGGGAAATTGGTACTTGATGCAACCGGAAAAGCACAATTTGACTATGGTATCAACCGTGCATCGGGTGCCCAACAGAATTTCAACTCTATAGCCACTTTGTATGACGACAAATATTATGGTATTTCAGATAACGTATCGGGACGTTCGATGATCGAATTTAACACACGTGATGAGAAATACGGAGCTTTCCGCGGTTTTTCATTTGCAATGAATCTGGGTTTTGATTACGTATCTTCCGATGGTACAACATATTACAACCCATACTTCGGAAATGCGGGCGGCACAGTAAAAGGACGATTGGGCAAAACAAGTAACAAAACTTTCTCTTTCACTTTCAACCAGATTCTGAACTGGAAACGTTCATTTAATGAAGTTCATAATTTTGATATTATGGTGGGACACGAGTTTTATCATTATAAATTCAATAATCTTTACGCAGAAAAAACCGGATTCCCTTTTGGGGGACTTTATGAATTAGCATCGGGCTCAACTATTTCTGATGCAACTTCTTACGAAGACAATGACGTTCTTGAATCTTTTTTCAGTAGAGTAAATTACGATTATGCCGGTAAATATTATTTCTCAGGCAGTTTCCGTACAGACGGTTCGTCTCATTTTAAGGATATATTTCGCTGGGGCGATTTCTGGTCGGTTGGTGCATCCTGGAGAATTTCAGAAGAAAACTTCATTAAACCACTCACATGGGTCAACAGTTTGTCATTCAAAGCCAGTTATGGTACTCAGGGTAACAATGCTATAGGTCTGTATGCATGGCAGTCATTCTATGATCTCACATACAATAACGCTGGTTTAAACGGTGCAGTTGTAACTTCATTGGAAAACCAAAAGGTTTCCTGGGAAAAAAATGCAAACTTTAATGTAGGGCTTGATGGTAAAATATTTGACAGACTGACATTTGGTATTGAATGGTATTCAAGAAAAACAACAGACATGCTGTTATACCGTCCTATGGCAACATCCCTTGGTTTTGACGGCTTCTACGATAACGTAGGTGACATGGTTAACTCAGGTGTTGAGTTTTCTCTTGCTTATGATATTCTTAAAACCAAAGATTTAAGATGGAACGTTACTTTTATGGGATCAACCGTAAAAAATAAAGTACTTAAACTTACAGCTGAACAAAATGAGATAGTAGGCGGTACAACCATTATAAAAGTGGGAGAAACCCTTAATTCATTCTATTTAGCCAGAAGTGCAGGTGTAGATCCTGCCAATGGAAATCAGTTATATTGGATATTTGATAAAGATGCCGACGGAAATCCCGGGGAACCGTATATTTCAGCTGATAAGACCAAAGCTGCTGCCAGCAGGGTAATTCTCGGCAGTCGTATTCCGGATTTATATGGATCCATTGGAACCAGCTTAAGTTATAAAGCATTTGATTTTTCATTTTTGACCACTTATTCCATTGGTGGCAAAATGTTTGATAATGTTGGATATAGCTACACAAATCCACTTTATATCGGTAATAACTTTACAAGAGATGTTTTGAGAGCTTGGCAAGAACCCGGTGATATCACAGATGTTCCAAGAATGCAGAAAGATCAGGTCTTTACAAATACGGACCGTGCTTTGATAGATGCATCCTATTTTTCAATAAAGAATATATCTCTCGGTTATTCTTTCAACAATCTTAAAAAACTGGGGCTGGAATCAATCAGAATATTCGTACAAGGTGACAACTTTTACCTGTTCACTCACAGACAAGGCCTGAACCCACAATTTAATTTTACCGGGAATACAGATTATACCTATACTCCTAATAAAACAATTTCTGTAGGTTTAAATATTAAATTTTAATTAGAACGGATATGAAAAGAATCTTATATATAATATTAGTAACGACATTTATACTGAATGTCAGCTCTTGTCAAAAGAGTATGTTGGAAACTGCTCCAACTCAAAAAGTAACCGGTCCTACTATCTTCAACGATATTAACAGCGCACAGGTTGCCATGGACGGTGTTTACAGATTGTTGTTCGTTTCCGGTTGGACAACTGGTAATACTCACCAAAATTTTGGAATCTTGTCTACCAATATATTTACCTCAGTAATGGGTGAAGACTTTCTTCAAGACGCTATGGGTAGCGGGTGGTTCTATTTTGACTACAGATACGATGTTCGCAGCCGTTATACAGCAACTACCTGGAGATCATATGCTACTTGGAACTTCTATTATACATTGATTAACAATGTAAATTACATCATTCCTCAAAAAGAGACTATTGCAGGCGACCCTGTTGCTGTTGATAACCTTATAGCTCAGGCGCTTACTATGAGAGCTTATGCTTATTTTGAACTTATTCAGGTTTTCCAGCAAACCTATAAAGGACATGAAACTTCTCCAGGAGTTCCACTTTATACAGAACCTACAACAGCTCAGTCTGTTGGAAAGGGAAGAGGAACAGTTGAAGAAGTATATACACAAATCAATGCAGACCTTACAGAAGCTATCACCCTTTTTGCAGCAAGCAAGGACATTCAGACACACAAGTCTCACATCGATTACTATATTGCAAACGCAATTAAGGCAAAAGTAGCTTTGGTTCAAAACAAATGGACAGAAGCAGCAACACTTGCAGGTGAAGCTCTTAAAAAACCGGGACTTGCTATGATTTCTGTCGATGCAGATCTATATTCCGGATTCAACAATCGCAACATGACATCTGTAATGTGGGGTTCCGAAGTTATTGCAGACCAATCTACTGTATATGCATCGTTTTTCTCTCACATGGATGCTGCCGCTACAGGAATGTATGCTTCAACATCAAGGAAATGTATTTACAACTGGTTATATGACCAAATCCCTTCAACTGATAAAAGGAAAGCATGGTGGAATGGAAAAACTACCGGAACATCGGGAGCTACTGTAAGCTACAATCAGAAAAAATACAGGTTCTCCAATGCAGCAACATATTTAGGAGACTATATATATATGCGCGCAGAAGACATGGTTCTTATTAAGGCAGAAGCTTTGTGTCATTCAGGTTCATATCCAGAAGCAAAGACCACTATTGAATCTTTAATGAAACTAAGAAATCCAACAGGATACGCAGCCCAATTGTCAGGTGTAAGTTTGTCAAATACAATTTCATTTGCCTCTTTCGGGACTGTTACAACATTGATGGATGTAATATTATTACAGCGAAGAATTGAGTTATGGGGAGAATCTGAAAGAATTTTTGATATTTTAAGATTAAAAACCGGATTTGACCGTAAAGCTCCTAATACCAATCACTCTGTAGTGTTGACATTCAACACATTAGATCCTGCTAACAAGGAATTCATTCTAACAATACCTCAAAAAGAATTTGACGGTAATCCAAGTCTCAGTATCGCAACAGATCAAAATCCATTATAGTAATAGGATTATTTAAAATGTATAAATATGAAAAAAAATTATAGAAATTTTCTTATCGCAATACTTGCCGTTCTGGTTTTAGGCTCTTGTGAAAAAGATCCGAAAGGTACTCTTTATACCGGTGGGTCTGGATTAGTGAGTTTTATCTCTCCAACCTATTATCCTGCATTGACGGATACTGACGGAAAAATTATAAATGTTCCAATTGGCAGGACAGATAAAGGAGGCCAATTAAGTGTAAAGGTTAATCTTACTTCAAGTTTGCCAAAATACACAACAGTTTTTACTGTTCCCGTTGATGCTTCATTTGCAGCAGGAGAAGCTGCAACAAATGTTAAGGTATCATATTCAGATTTATCTCTGATCGATCCTTCCAGCCTTGCAATTTCTTTAGTATCTGGCACCGATATAGCTGTCAGTCTGGCGTTTCCTTTTACATTAACTTTTAATGATCTAACATTGGTATCTCCTTCACAAGCAACCACTATCATTGTGAACGCATCAAAATTGCTTAATTTTGCAGCTTACGGAACATGTACTATTAATTCTAACAATGGTTGGTGGGGCGAGACATATACACGCTTAGTTTTAAAAGCTGTTGGTGCAAACGTTTATAAGATTACAAATCCTTTCTATAACCGCGATATAGCATTTATGGTCAAATCTGACGGAGTAACTGTTGTTTGCCCTAATCAGGTTATAGATGTACATCCTTCATACGGGAATGTTACAATGGGAACTGTTACAGGAACCATTTCCGGGAAGGTGGTAACACTAAATGTTGGTGCCTATACTGTTGCAGCCGGAAGTTTTGGCGGTGGTCAGGAAATTATCACTCTGCCGTAGGTATTCAATATAAAATGAAAGCTGCCCGGAATTCTCCGGGCAGCTTTTTCTTTGATATGTGTACGCGCAAATTGTGTATCTGTATACCCCTAGCAAAGTCCTTGCTCTAATGTAGCTTGGGCAACCTTCATGAACCCGGCAATATTAGCTCCGTTTACATAGTTAATGTAGCCGTCTTTTTGAGTTCCGTATTTAACACAAGCTTGGTGTATGCTCAGCATGATCTGTTTCAGTTTGGCATCTACCTCTTCTGCAGTCCAACTGATATGCATTGCGTTCTGAGTCATTTCCAGACCGGAAACTGCTACGCCACCTGCATTAACAGCTTTACCGGGAGCATAAAGAATCTTAGCCTTTACAAATTCTGCAATAGCTTCAGGAGTACAGCCCATGTTAGAAATTTCGCCAACGCATTTTACTCCGTTTGCAATAAGTTGTTTTGCATCTTCGCCGTTAAGTTCATTTTGGAATGCACAAGGAAGAGCAATATCAACCTTAACTATCCAGGATTTCTTTCCCGCGATGAATTTAGACTTAGGAAACTTAGTAGCATAAGGAGCTACAACATCGTTATTAGTTGCACGAAGATCCAACATGTATGCGATCTTCTCTTCGTTCATACCCTCTTCGTCAATAATAACTCCATCAGGACCCGATAGAGCAATTACTTTGGCTCCAAGTTGAGTTGCTTTCATAGCTGCGCCCCATGCAACATTACCAAAACCAGATACAGAAACTGTCTTACCTTTAATATCGATACCTCTGGTCTTTAACATATGAGTAACAAAATAAATGCCTCCAAAGCCTGTTGCTTCCGGACGAATCAATGAGCCACCCCATGTAGAACCTTTTCCTGTTAAAACGCCTGTATTTTCACGAGCAAGTTTTTTGTACCAACCATACATAAAACCAATTTCTTTTCCGCCAACGCCTATGTCACCGGCAGGAACATCGGTATCAGGACCTAAGTTACGCCATAACTCAGTAATAAATGCCTGGCAGAAACGCATAATTTCAGAATCAGATTTTCCTTTTGGGTTGAAATCGGAACCACCTTTAGATCCACCCATAGGAAGGGTTGTTAAAGCATTCTTGAAAGTTTGTTCGAAACCTAAGAATTTAAGAATTGAGGGTGTTACAGATGGGTGAAAACGAAAACCACCTTTGTAAGGGCCTATAGCGTTGTTGAACTGAACACGGTAACCAAGGTTTGTTTGTACCTCGCCCTTGTCGTCTTGCCATGTAACACGGAAAGTGAAAATACGATCCGGCTCGACTAATCTTTCTACAATTTTTGCCTTCTCAAACTCAGGATGTTGGTTGTAAACCTCTTCAACTGATTCTAAAACTTCATGAACTGCTTGTAAGTACTCTTTTTCATGACCATACTTTTTCTCTAGGGTGGCCATAATCTCTGCTACTTTCATAATAGATTTAATTTTAATTTATTAAGTTATTTGGAATTTCTGTGAATTCTCTATTTTACCTCCCATGTTGCTCCGCTATGTAAGAGCTCATCCATGTTATGGATCTTGGCATGTTCTCTTACATCAATCACCTGGTCGCGGACATTGTCGTCGTAGGTTTTATCCTTAACAGCTCTTATAACTCCAAGAGCTATAGGAAACTCAGGATATTTCATATCAATAAGCACTGAGTGCAGACCCGGATTTTCCTCCTCAGCATCATGTACCAGAAGGTCTTTCTCTGTTATACCGTTCTCACCTATTTTGACAACTTTAATTTTCATTCCATCGAGGATCAACCCCTTGTCGCGTTCCTTACCGAATATCATTGGTTCACCATGCTTGAGCACGATTGTTCTATCTGCACGGTTCTCTTTATCTGTAACAACTGCATGAGTTTTATCATTGAAAATGATGCAGTTAACAAGAATTTCCGTTACAGCTGTACCATCGTGTTTGGCAGAAGCAACCATAATATCCTGTGTAAGTTTCAATTCTACATCTATGCTTCTGGCAAAAAAGGTTCCCCTCGCTCCTAATATTAAGGCTCCGGGATTAAATGGGTGTTCAACAGTACCATATGGCGATGTCTTGGTAATCATTCCCAACTTAGAGGTTGGCGAATACTGACCCTTTGTAAGACCATAGATCTGGTTGTTGAAGAGAATGATATTTATATCGATATTTCTACGAATAGCATGAATAAAGTGGTTACCTCCAATTGCAAGGGCATCGCCATCACCTGTTATTTGCCACACGGTAAGGGTAGGATTTGCCACCTTTACCCCTGTTGCAATTACAGATGCCCGACCATGAATTCCATGGAATCCATAGGTATTCATATAGTAAGGAAAGCGCGATGAACAGCCGATTCCGGAAACAAAGACAAATCTCTCTTTGGTATAGTTAAGAGCTTCGCAAATATCCGGCATAGCTCTCTGGACCGATGCCAGTATGGCGTGGTCTCCGCAACCCGGGCACCATTTAACCTCTTGATTACTTTTAAAATCCTGCGGTGTATATTTCATCTCTTTAAATTTTTCTTGTTAAACAAATTATAGAATTGCATTAACTGCGTCAACAATCTCTTTTATAATAAATGGTTGACCTTGTACTTTGTTGTACTGATAGTATTTAAATTGTTGATGCTTAGCTTTAAGGTAGTCTGCGAACTGACCGCTATTGAGCTCACACACAATTATCTTGTTAAAATTTTTGAATACTTCTGCTGTGTTCTTTGGCAATGGAAATATGTAGTCGAAATGTGCGAGACTAACCTTTTTACCTTCCGATTGAAGCTCTTTGACTGCCGTATAAAGGTGCCCGAATGTTCCACCCCAACCAACAACAAGAACCTCTCCTTTCTCTTCTCCAATTACAGATTGTTCAGGAATAAAGTTTGCCAATCTCGCTACCTTCTCTGCTCTTTCTGCAACCATTCTTTCGTGAACAAGCGGATCGCAAGAGACACTTCCATTGTTATTTTTCTCAAGTCCCCCAACTCTATGCTCCAAACCTACGGTGCCCGGCAGAGCCCACCTTCTGGCTAAGCGAACATCGTCCCTCTTGTAAGGCCAAAATGGAGTCTCCTGAGATTCTGTAATAATCGGAGGATTAATATCCGGATAGTCTTTCATGCTTGGAATTTTCCATGGCTCAGAACCATTTCCCAAAAAACCTTCTGTCAACAGAATTACCGGCATCATGTGTTCCATCGCATATTTACCTGCATAAAACGCTGCATCAAAGCAGTGAGAAGGAGAATGGGCTGCAATAACAGCTATAGGGCATTCGCCATTTCTTCCATATAGTGCTTGATTAAGGTCTGTTTGCTCAGTTTTGGTAGGGATACCTGTAGAAGGGCCGCCTCTTTGTACATTCACAACAACCAAAGGAAGTTCGGTGATCATCGCAAGACCCAGTGCCTCCGATTTAAGAGAGAACCCTGGACCGGATGTAGTCGTTACCGCAAAATTTCCTGCATATGCTGCACCGATTGCTGTACAGATACCGGCAATTTCGTCTTCACACTGAAGAGTTTTTGCATTAAGATCTTTACGAAGCGCAAGTTCTTCAAGAATACTGGTTGCCGGGGTAATAGGATACGAGCCGCAGAAAAGTGGCCTGCCAGACTTCTCGGAAGCTGCTAAAAGACCCCATGCGGTTGCTTGGTTTCCGTTTATGTTCCTATAGATGCCCTTAGCTTGTTTTGCCGGCTGAATTGTATATGTATTTGCAATAGCGTGAATGTTACCTGCGTAGTTATAACCATCCTGCAAAACCTTTTTGTTTGGAGCAATAAGATTTGCTTTTTTTCTGAATTTATTTTCCAGATATTTGAAAGTAGACTCCATTGGACGGTTGAACATATAGTAGCATATTCCCAAAGTAAACATGTTTTTTGAACGCAAAATTGCCTTTGGATCAAGACCGCTATCCTTAAGGCTCTCTTTGGTCATGGATGAAATAGGTGCAAAAATTATATTTCTATCTTGTATGTTAAGCTCGGTTATAGGATCCATTGTTTTGAATCCGGCTTTAATTATCCCTTTTTCGTCAAAAGTGTCCGAATCCAAAATTATGCTTGCTGTCGGTTTTGTCCATTGTGCATTGGCTTTAAGAGCTGCAGGATTCATTGCTACCAGAACATCGCAAAAGTCACCGGGAGTACAAATTTCCCCACTACCGATGTTAACCTGGAATCCCGAAACACCAGACACTGTGCCCTGTGGAGCACGTATCTCAGCAGGAAAATCTGGGAATGTGGAGATGTCGTTACCGTATATCGCTGAAGCATCGGCAAATAGAGTACCGGTAAGCTGCATTCCATCACCTGAGTCTCCGGTAAATCTAACTACAACTTCTTTAGTATCAATAACTTTGTGTTGCATATAAAATAATTTAACAAATTTATCTACAAATGTAGCTATAATTCTTAATCAAAGAATCTTTTACTAGATATGTTAAGCAAATTACTCTTGAATACTTATAGATTTATAATATTTATGTACTTTTACCTAATGGACTCCTTGACATTAAATTTGTATATTTGTAAAATATTCTAAATCTATGTCTATTATTAGAAAATTAAACGGAATCGAACCTAAAATAGGAGAGCGTTGTTTTATCGCAGAGAATGCAGCCATAATTGGAGATGTGGTCATAGGAGACGACTGTAGTATTTGGTACAGCTCTGTTTTGAGAGGCGATGTGAATCCTATTATTGTGGGTGACAGAGTAAATATTCAGGATGGTGCAGTATTACATACCCTTCACAAAAAATCTGTGGTTGAAATCGGTAACGATGTCTCTGTCGGGCACAATGCAATAATACACGGAGCAAAGGTAGGAAATAATGTATTGGTTGGGATGGGGGCCATTTTAATGGATAACGCTGTTATTCCAGACAATACAATCATAGCAGCAGGTGCAGTGGTTTTAAGCAATGCCGTGTTGGAACCCGGTGTTTATGCAGGTATCCCGGCCAAAAAAATTAAAGACGCATCTCCTGAGATTGGGAAATCCGCTCATAAAAATGCTCAAGGCTATCTTCTATACAAAAGTTGGTATCTCGACAATGATGAAATACATGACAAATAATATCGAACCACATTCAACAACTCAAAACTAAATGAAAATGAAAAAATTACTTATTCTTGCTGCTGTTCTTGGCATTTTTGCTTGTACAGCTCCAAAACATGATGGTTACACCATTGAAGGAACCATTACCGGCGACAGTGTTTCTACCGGCAAGGTTTATTTATCAAACTTCTCAAGGACCGAGCCAATTCAAGACACAGTCGATCTAGTTAATGGAAAATTCGTTTTTGAGGGTAAAGTTGTTACTCCGGAAAATTATGCAATATCGTTTGATGGCATCAAAGGTAGAATCACTTTGTTTTTGGATAATTCAAAAATAAAAATTGAGGCTGCTGCCGAAGAACTTGATAAAGCAGTTATTACCGGTGGGGTAACAAACGATTTAGTAGGAGCCCTACGAAAACAGAAAGAGGCAGTTAATACAAAATTCGGCCTGGACTCTTTAATGAAAGAGTACTCAAGGAAAGAAACAACTGAGGCGAGAAAGAAAGAGATCAATGCTATTTACGACAGTTCTCAAATCGAATCAAAAAAACTCGACTCTGTTTTCCTGGCAACAAATCCAAACTCATCTTACTCTTTGGTTCAATATAGTCAAAATATTGAAGATTACCCTTTAGCAGAGATGGAAGGCAAGCTTGTCGCATTTAAAGCTCGTGCTGAATTTACTGGTAACAGATTTATTAAAGAAATTGAAGAGGCTATCGCTACTCTTAAGGGATTGGAACCTGGTATGAAAGCACCAGAGTTCACTTTGAATGATCCAAAAGGTAATCCGGTTTCACTATCCAGCGTATATTCACAAAACAAGCTTACAATGATCGATTTTTGGGCAGGATGGTGTGGCCCTTGTCGCCGTTTTAATCCAACTTTGGTAGGTATCTACAAACAATTCAACAAAGCCGGTTTTGGCATTATTGGCGTCTCTTTGGATAAAGACGCAGAACTTTGGAACAAAGCTATTGCAGATGACAAGCTTACATGGACACAAGTTTCCGATTTAAAATACTGGGACTGCGCCCCTGCAAAATTATTTCATATAAGATACATTCCACAAAATGTCTTTATAGATCAAAAAGGCAATATCGTCAAACGCAAAGTTAGTGAGGAGGAGATGGCTGCTTTCATTAAAGAATTCCTGAGCGTTAAATAATCCACACGGGTAACCACACGGGGACGCATATTATGTGATTTTTTTACCAGACAGGGTGCTGGAGTTTTCGAAACGTGTTCCGTATTTACCCACTTTACGCTCGCTGGTCTAAAAAACAGATGCGGAAATTGATAGTTTACTGATAACCAGTAGCTGCCAATTTCCGCTAACTGTTTTTTCATACGACAAACTCGCTTAGTGGGGGCCCAAATCCTCCTAACAAGTCTCTCAAAACCCCGCACCCTTACTTCATATTAGCACACAATATGCGGATAACAAAAGAGGTACGAACTGCCGTTGTTTTAAAATTATTTAACACGCCGATTTTTGCGTAACAACCTCTTTTACTGTCACTTGATAATCATAAGTCGAATGTACATTCGACTTATGATTATCAATGTCTTAACAGACAAGAAGATGGCCGGTTTTTTATTTTTGACTAAAGTTTCCCACATGGTTAAGTATAACACTATCTGTAAGTTCGAAGGGTTATTC
>Ga0209638_1001893_pt1 | contig 13057 bp, 11 predicted proteins | sample BarGraNGADG00211_FD_184490 | JGI IMG/M metagenome (GOLD analysis project Ga0209638, IMG submission 184490) | Arctic peat soil microbial communities from Barrow, Alaska - Barrow Graham LP Ref core NGADG0002-211 (SPAdes) (version 2) | ecosystem: Environmental > Terrestrial > Soil > Wetlands > Peat... | reverse complement strand
GCGCGCCTACGTCGAACGCCGCCGGGCCGAAGGCCGCACTACCAAAGAGATCCGCCGGATCCTCAAGCGCTACCTCGCACGCCAGCTCTACCGCGCTCTGAACGCCTTCGATTCGCCACCCTTGACGACTTGACACGACATAGAAGGGTCGAATGGGTCGGCGACGTGAAGTTGAGCGTGCGTGAAGTCGCGCGCCTCCGTGGCTTGTCCGAAGATATCAGCGATCCTCAATGAGGAGGGCCACCGCACCCCCACGGCAAATGCGTGGAGCCGTCCAAACGTTGGTGCCGTGTACCCGACGTCGCGATACTGGCGAACGTCCCCGCACTCGCCAGATGACCCACGATGCCCGCTGATGCGCCGGGGAGCTAACGGTCGATCGATCGATTCGACCTCAACGGATACTCAACGCGCTGCCCTGCGCCCTAGTCAGTGCCCAGCCGCATGGCTCATCCCCTGGATGATGAGGGCTGCCGCGATCAGCGACCTCTCTGCTTCCTCGAAGAATCCGATCGGATATTGGCTCGTGTGCTCGGTGAATGGCATCGCGATGAAAAGCAGTCCTGAAGGCGATGTCGACCGATTCCGGACAATTATACCTGACAGCGGGACAAGCCCGCGATCGCGTTCTCGTGATGAGCGAACTCGGCCATCGCCGAGCCGTGGGGGCTTCGGCGACAAGCACAGACCTGGCTGCGGCCCTGAACATCAGTCAGGCACGGGTCGACCGCGCGTTAGCGTTTCGACCCAACACTCCGCTTCCCGACCCGCTCCAGGGCGGCGTTGATGTCGCCGATGGGGGACCTCGTGCGAGCGACGCTGCAGCGGTTCCCATAGACCGGTTCGTGGGAATGCTGCCGGTGAAAGAGCGCCACCTCGTGCAAATGATGTACGGGTTCTCCGGGGCCCCGCGCACCAGCTAACAGATTGCCGAGGCGATGTGTTGCTCCACGCGCACCGTGGATCGACTCCGACACGAGGCCCACCAGCACCTACGGGAACTCCTCGACCACTTCGGTGATGCCAGGGGACCGGTGCAATCTCGAGCGAAGGTGGACGTCTCCGACTCGTCGTGCGGGCCAGCCACACCGTCTCGCAGGGGCCGCGCCGGCCCCCGTCGTCCATCGCCGGCGGTTCTTCCCGCCGATTCGGCAACCCGGTCACGACCGATCTAGCGACGGCACCTGGTCACGTCCAGGCAATGAGCCGCGGACTTCCACCCATCGTGGAGTTGGGAAGCGTTCGACTTGACAGTTTCCGAGAAGGCGCGGTCAGTCGCTCGACCCGGCTGTCGGCTGATACCCGTCCAGGAGGTGGTCTAGGCGTGCCCTTTGCCGTCCAGCTGCTCGACGATGTAGCCGAGCATCGGCCCGACGACGCCGATGGCATCGCGGACACCGCCACGGGACCCGGGTGCACACAGGACGAACACGCGCGGCCCCGATTCCGGGCTGATGACGCCGGCGATCTCACGTGAGACCAGAGCCGGAGCTGCATGCTCCAGGCCCCGACGGCGGATCTCTTCCGCGATCCCCGGGATCTCGAACGCCAGGTGGCGGGCGACGACGTCACTCGTCCGGTCCCGGGGACCGATCCCGGTGCCGCCGCAGGTCATCACGATCCTCGCCCCCGAAGCGATGGCAGCCTGGAGAGCGCCCTCCAGCTGCGCTTCGTCATCGCTGACCACCTGACGAACGACATCAAGTCCCAGCTCGGTGAGGAGCTCCTTGGCGACTGGGCCGCCACGATCGCTGTCGCTCCCGGACGCGACCTCGTCGGAGACCGTGATCACGGTCGCTCGGAGACGACCGTTCACGAAGCGTCTCCCTGCGGCGACGTCCTCGCGTGCAGCACCACGGGAACGCTGCTGTAACCGCCGAGCGGCGGAAGTTCACGGACCGGCGTCGACAGGGTGGACAGCTCGACGCGGCCACGCTGAAGCAGGGCCCGAGTGAAGAGGCGGAGCTCGAGGGTGGCGAGCGGCCGCCCCGGACATGCGTGTGGCCCCGTGCCGTAGACAAGGTTGTTCGGCGCATTCTTCTCGGGTGAAAAGGCGTCAGGTTCCCCGAACACCTCAGGATCGCGATTGGCCGCCGTCCAGTGGAGGACCACCTGCTGGTCGGCGCGAACCGGGCAGCCTCCGACGGTGGCCTCCCGTGTCGTCACGCGACGATTGCTGACGAAGGGGTCGTCGATGCGCAGGATCTCATCGATGGCGGCGTCCAGCTCCCGGTCGGTGGCAGTCCGGAAGTCGTCCTGATGCTCGGGGTGGCTCGCGAGCCAGTACGCGATGACACCGACGCACAACGCCAGCGAGCCCAGGTCGCCACCGGTCCAGTTGCGGAGGATCGACACGAGCCAGTCGTCGCTCAGCGTGGCCGCGGAGAGGTCGCTGAGCCGCACGAGCTCGGTGGTCACGTCGTCGGGCGGCTCGGGCCCTCGCCGCCCGCCAACGAGCTGGGTGATGATCGCGTCGAAGCTATCGGCCACCTCGCGCATCCGCATCCGGTCGCCCAGGCGAGCCGCCTCGTGGTTCTCATCCATCCAGGCGAGCAGCACAGGCTCCAGCGCGGCCGGCCAGCCGAGCCATCGCGACTGAGCCTGAACCGCGAACCGGGCCCCAAGCTCACCGACTGCGTCCACCTCGACCCCGTACGGCACCGTGGACATGACCTCGGCGGCCACGGCCTCGATCACCGGCTCGAGAGCCGCCATCCGGTCGGGGCTGAAAAAGGGATCCAGCAGGTTTCTGGCCGCCCGATGGGAGTACCCGTCGAGTCCGTTGGGAACCTGCAGGTAGCGCGAGACGCTGCTCGAGTACGTGTCGGGGTCGTTCGCAGCCGCCACGACGTCCACATGCCGACTGATCACTGGCCTACCCTGCTCGTCTAGCGGCGGATCCGGGTGTCGCATCGCGTCGGTCGTCACCGAGATGTAGCGGTGGTCGGGGGCAGTCATGACTTCTTTGGTGCTCCAGGGCGCGCGTACCGGACCCAGGTGATGACGACGCACATGAGCGCCCACGCGACACCGATGCCGTAGAACACCTGGGCCGGCATCAGGGTGAGGCCGACGCCGAACAGGAACGGGCCGAACGCCGCGATGGCGCTCGTCCACCCGATGACGCCTCCTGCCTGACGGCGCTCGAAGATCATCGGCATCTGCTTGAAGGTCGCGGCGTTGCCAATGCCTGCGAAGAGGAAGATCGCCAGCATGCCCCACAGGAAGTGGGTGAACCCACCCTGCAGAGCCGCAGCGCTGCTCGTGTCCGGGACCAGGGCGGGGATGGTCCACGCGACTGACCCCGCGAGGCCGATACCGGAGATGAGCGTCCACAGCGCGCCTCCCATCCGGTCGGTCAGCGGCGAGAACAGCACTCGGGCGCCGGCTCCGACCAGTGGGCCGAGGAACACGTAGGCCACAGGATCGGGAAGTGCGTAGCCAGCCACAAGGACCTTCGCCGCGGCACCGGTGCCCGACACGATCGCTGCGTTGCCCGCCCCGTAGAGGTTGGCCATCAGCAGGCCGAACTGGGCCGACAGGCCGGAGAAAGTACCGAACGTCATGATGTAGAGCAGGGTCATCCACCACGTGTCCTGGTTACGGAAGATGTCGAACTGCTGGCGGATGTTCGCCGTGACCGGTACGGACTTCAGCATCATCCAGGCGAGGATCGCTCCGACGATGATGAAGGGGATGTAGAAGAAGGCGGCGTTCTGGTACCAGACGGTGATGTCGGGCTTGCCGGTGACCTTGAGACGCTGGGAGACGCCAAGGAATCCGATCATTCCGAACCCGACCAGCCACGGCGTCAGCAGCTGGACGAGGGAGACGCCGAAGTTGCCGATGCCTGCCTGGAGGCCCAGTGCAGTTCCCTGCAGCTTGCGCGGGAAGAAGTACGACGTTGACGGCATGAACCCCGAGAACGCCCCGCCGCCGATGCCTGCCAGGAAGGCGAGGGTCAAGAGCTCCCAGTACGGGGCGGTCGGGCTCTGGACGCGTACGCCCCATCCCAGCACGGGGAAGATCAGAAGCAGCGTGGTGAGCGCCACCATCTTCCGGGTCCCCAGGATGGGCGGCAGCACCATCCAGACGATGCGCATGAGGCCTCCGGAGAGGCCGGGGATCGCGGTGAGCCAGTACAGCTGGTCCTTGGTCCAGGAGTAGCCCAGGGCGTTGAGCTTCGGCACCAGCGCGCTCGGCAGGAACCAGGCGACGAAGCACATGGTCAGCGTGAACGTGGTGATGCCCAAGGTCTTCCAGGCCAGGGACTTGTCCCAGGTGGCCTCGTTCTCGGGGTCCCAGTCGGTGAGCCATTCCGAGGAACGGGTCGTGGGGCTAGTGGTCATGCGCGTGCTCCGGTTGTCGATGTGAGGGCGGATTAATGTCTCTCTGCGAGAGTCATCGAGTCTTGCGGTCTCGATCCAGGGTCCCGACGGGATCCCAACCGCGGACGCGTCCGCGGGATGCCGTCGGGGTGATGACGTCCCGGCTGCGGTACACGATGTACGGCCGGAACAGGTAGTGCACCGGCACCGTGAAGGCGTGGACCAGTCGGCTGAACGGGACCAGCGCGAAGAGCCCGAGTCCTACGAGGATGTGCACCTTGAACTGCCACGTGGCGGCCGTCATGGCTGCTACGTCGGGCTGGAGGATGATCAGCGACCTGAACCAGATCGACACCGTCTCGCGGTAGTTGTGCTCGGCCCCGCTTGGCGTGTGGCTGCCCGTCAGGGTGGCGATCATGCCGAAGACGATGGCCGCCACCAGCAGGACGTACATGAGCTTGTCGTTTTTGGTCGTCGCGAGGAATACGGGTCCTGTCGTACGACGCCGGTAGATCAGAAGGGCGATCCCGACCAGGGTCGCGACGCCGGCGATCGTTCCGGCGGTCAGCGCCACGAGGTGGTAGGTCTCCTGGCTGACGACGAGGTCGGTCCAGGCCTTCGGGATCAGGAGCCCCATGAGGTGGCCGCCGAGCACCACGAGGATGCCGAAGTGGAACATGGGGGAGCCAATACGGAGCAGCCGCGACTCGTACAGCTGCGAGGATCGCGTGGTCCAGCCGAACTGGTCGTAGCGGTACCGCCAGATCGTCCCGCCGACGAGCACGAGGGCGACGACGTAGGGGAGTGCGCCCCACAGAAGTATGTCGACGGGGTTCACGTCATCCTCTCGCTGATTCGCTGAGACCCACGAACTCGATGGGCTGGACGTCGCCGAACCGCGCCTGTACCTCGGCCCGGGTCTGAGCCGGTTCGCCGGGCAGGCAGTCGCACACGGCCGCGAGCACCCCGGCGTGGGGGAGGGAGTCGGCGATGAGCCCCAGTCGGATGAGCTCCAGGCTGGCGCGGAACCTCTGGAGCAGAGGAAGGCCCGCGTCGGGTGACGCCGCGGCGAACTCGAGCATCAGCGGGAGATAGTCCGGCAGCTCGCCACCCATGTCGACGCCGAGCCCGGACTCCCGGTACACGCGCTGCACGTCGACGAGTGCCGCCCCGCGCCGGCGGGTGTCACCGTCCGTCCAATAGCTGAGGTGGAGGGAGTGCTTGCGCGACAGGTCGAACTCCTGGACGTGAAAGGCCTGCAGCCGCGCGAGCCGAGTGGTCGGATCGCCGTCGCGGCCGGGGAGGTCGCCCCCGAGGTGGGAGAGCAGCGTGGCGAACTGCGCCTCCACCGACGTGCCGGCGAGAGCGGTACGGATCGTCTCCAGGTTGTCGAGCAGATGCTCGTCCGGGTAGGCGAGGACCAAGGAGGCGGCGTGGAGGATGATCGGCGTCGGGGCCGCTTCGTGGGCTCGGGAGTCGTCCCGGTCGCGGCGAGGGAGCAACCTCATGACCGGGTCTCCTCGTTGCCGTCCCAGTTCAGCATTCCGGCACGATGGTGGAGGCCCTCAGTCGAGGCCGCGGTCTCCGCCTGCTGCCTCTGCTTGAGGGCTGTGTACGTCTCGATAGCCACGGGCACCGGCCGCCCGGACGCCTCCCCGAATGGGCCGGACTCGTACATCCCAGGACCGCCTTCGAAGTTGAGCGAGCACCCGATCTCCTCCAGGTTGTGCGCCTGCTCGCGATGGGCCGCCGGGATGACGTACCGGTCGGCGTACTTGGCGATGGCCAGCAGCCTGTACATCTGCTCGAGCGCTTCCGGCGTCATGCCGACGGCCGCGGCCAGCTCGGGATCTCGGCCTGTGCCCATCGTGACGCCACGCATATACGAGCGCATCGCTGCCAGCTTTTGGAGCACGCCGGTCACCACGTCTGTGTCACCCGCCGTGAACAGCTCAGCGAGGTAGCTCACCGGGATCCGCAGCGTGTCGATCGCGCCGAAAAGGTTCCCGGCGGCCTCTCCGTCGTGCCCCTGCTTGGTGAGGAGGTCGACCACGGGCGACAGCGGCGGGATGTACCAGACCATCGGCATCGTGCGGTACTCCGGGTGGAGCGGCAGCGCGACGCGGAAGTGCTTGGTGAGCGCGTAGATGGGGGACTTCTGTGCCGCCTCGATCCAGTCGTCCGGCATGCCGCCCTCGTGGGCGAGCGCGATGACCTCAGGGTCGTACGGGTCCAGCATGAGGTCGAGCTGCGCCTCGTACAGGTCCTTCTCGTCGGCGCACGCAGCCTCGGTCACGGCGTCCGGGTCGTACAGGATGATGCCGAGGTAGCGCAGCCGACCGACGCAGGTCTCGGAGCAGACGGTGGGCAGGCCCACCTCGATGCGCGGGTAGCAGAACGTGCACTTCTCGGCCTTGCCGGAGCGGTGGTTGAAGTAGATCTTCTTGTACGGGCAGCCGGTGATGCACTGCCGCCAGCCGCGGCACCGGTCCTGGTCGACGAGGACGATCCCGTCCTCGGCTCGCTTGTAGATCGCGCCCGACGGACAGGACGCCATGCAGGACGGGTTGAGGCAGTGCTCGCAGATCCGGGGCAGGAAGAACATGAAGCTCTTCTCGTACTCGAACCGGATCTGCTCGTTGGCCTCGTCGCGGAGCTTGGCCACGATCGGGTCGAGGTCGGCGGTCGCCTGGATCCCGCCGAGCGAGTCGTCCCAGTTGGCGGACCAGGTGATCTTCGTGTCCTCGCCGGTGATCAGCGACTTGGGACGGGCCACGGGGAAGTCGTCGCCGAGGGGCGCCGAGACGAGGTTCTGGTAGTCGTAGGTCCACGGCTCGTAGTAGTCGCCCAGCTCGGGTTGTACGGGGGAGGCGAAGATGCTCAGCAGCTTCTGGAAGGGGCCACCGGACCGGAGCTTGAGCCCTCCGGACTTCGTACGCACCCAGCCGCCACGCCACCGGTCCTGGTCCTCGTACCGTCGGGGGTAGCCCTGCCCGGGACGGGTCTCGACGTTGTTGAACCACACGTACTCGGTGCCGGCCCGGTTCGTCCAGGCCTGCTTGCACGTGACCGAGCACGTGTGGCACCCGATGCACTTGTCGAGGTTCATCACCATGCCGACCTGGGCCATGACGCGCTTCAGCTTCCGTGCGGCCATCAGTAGGTCACCTCCTGGGAGCGGCGACGAATTGTGGTCACGATGTCGCGCTGGACACCGGTTGGGCCGAGGTAGTTGAACGCGTACGACTGGTGGGCGTAGGCGCCGATGAGATGCGTCGGCTTCATGAGGATCCTGGTCACCGAGTTGTGGATGCCGCCGCGCTTCCCGGTGGCCTCAGACTTCGGCACGTCGATGGTCCGTTCCTGGGCGTGCTGCACGTAGCAGATGCCGTCCGGCAGCTTGTGCGTCACGACCGCGCGAGCGACGAAGACGCCGTTGGCACTGGTGAGCTCTATCCAGTCGTTGTCGGCGACGCCGATGCTCGCCGCGTCTCCGACGCTCAGCCAGGCCTGTGGGCCACCACGCCCGAGGCTCAGCATGAACAGGTTGTCCTGGTACTCGGAGTGGATCGACCACTTGTTGTGCACCGTGAGGTAGCGCAGCGTGATCGCCTTCTCGCCTGTCGGCCCCAGCTCGGGCTCGCCGAAGGCGTGCGTCATGTCGAGGGGCGGGCGGAAGATCGGCAGCTGTTCCCCGGCATCGATCATCCAGTCGTGGTCGAGGAAGAAGTGCATCCTGCCGGACAAGGTGTGCCAGGGCTTCAGTCGCTCCGTGTTGATGGTGAACGCCGCGTACCGCCTGCCGCCGGTCTCCGAACCCGACCATTCCGGCGACGTGATCACGGGCTGGGGAGAGGCCTGGGTATCGGCGAACGTGATGTGCCGTTCCTCCTGGCCCTCCGACAGGTCCACCAGCTTCTGGCCGGTCTTCCTCTCGAGGTCGCGGAAGCCCTGGGTGGCGACGGCCCCGTTCGTCGTACCGGAGCACGTGAGGATCGCCTCGGCGAACCGTGCGTCCGTGTCGATCGCCGGTCGACCAGCTCCGGCTCCGCTGCTCATCACGCCGTGCAGCTTGCCGAGCCGTTCGACGGGGCCGGTCATGTCGTACGTGATGTTCTTGACCGTGAACCCGAGCCGGTCGGCCAACGGACCCACGGAGGCGAGCTTGTCGGCGATCGTCGTGTAGTCACGCTCGACGACCGTGAGCGCCGGCAGGTTCTTGCCCGGCACGGCGTCGAGGTCGGTGCCTCTCCAATCGGGCACGTGACCGCCGGGCTGGCTGATCTGGCCGGGAGTGTCGTGCTGCATCGGCACGGCGACCAGGTCGCTGCGTGTTCCGAGGTGGTCCTTGGCCAGGTGCCCGATCGCTCTTGCTAACAGGGTGAACACGTCGAAGTCGCTCTTCGCCTCCCACGGGGGATCGATGGCCGGAGTGAACGCGTGGACGAACGGGTGCATGTCTGTGCTGGACAGGTCGTACTTCTCGTACCAGGTCGCGGCGGGGAAGACGATGTCGCTCAGCAAGGTCGTTGACGTCATCCGGAAGTCCGCGCTGATGAGGAGATCGAGCTTTCCTTCCGGTGCCTCGTCACGGAACCGGACGACCTTCGGTTTCGCGTCGGCTGCGTGGTTGTTGGGCATGAGGTTCGAACCGGTGCCGAGCAGGTGCTTGAGGAAGTACTCGCTGCCCTTCGCGGAGGAGCCGAACAGGTTGGAGCGCCACACGATCATCGTGCGCGGCCAGTTGGCGGGCGCGTCGATGTCCTCCAACGCCGTGGTCAGCGCGCCCGACTTGAGCTGTCCGGCGACCCACTCGCCGACAGACGACGCCTCGCCGCGCTCGACCGCGGCCTTCGCCTCGTCGGCGAGGTCGAGAGGGTTGCGATCGAACTGCGGGTAGAACGGCATCCATCCCAGGCGATGGGAGAGAGCCATGGCGTCCGCGGTGTGGAGCCCGTCCAGCGAGCCGGTGGAGAGGGGGGACTTCACCCGGTCGGCCGAGAAGCCGTCCGTACGCCACTGGTCGGTGTGCATGTACCAGTACCCGGTGCCGATCATCGTGCGTGGGGGCCGCGACCAGTCGAGGGCGTTGGCGAGGTTGAACCAGCCGGCCATCGGCCGAACTTTCTCCTGGCCCACATAGTGTGCCCAGCCACCACCGTTGCGGCCGATGCAGCCGGTGAGCATGAGCAGCGCCATGATCGCGCGGTACGTGACGTCCGCGTGGAACCAGTGACAGATGCCCGCACCGAGGATGATCATCGACCGGCCCTGCGACTCCTCGGAGTTCTTCGCGAACTCGCGAGCGATCCGCAGGCAGGCCTCCGCCGGAACGCTGGTGATCTCGGCCTGCCAGGCCGGTGTGTACGGGGTGGTGACGTCGTCGTACCCGGAGGCCCACTGGCCGGGAAGCCCGTCGCGGCCGACGCCGTACTGGGCCAGCATGAGGTCGAGAACGGTGGTCACCAGGTGGTCACCGACCTGTACGGCGGGAACTCCGCGGCGGATGATCGACCCTTCACCGCGTGGGTCCTCGAAGCACGGCAGCGCGATCTCGACCGGTCGCGACCCGTCCACCTCGGCGAGGCTGAGAGCCGGTACGAGCTCACCGAGGTCGAGGTTCCACTTGCCCTGGCCGTCCTCGTTGTAGCGGTGGCCCATCGTGCCGTTCGGTACGGCCGGGGCGCCGGCGGCGGTGTCCCAGAGGACTGTCTTGAACGCCGCGTCGGCAACATCGGCCTGGCTTGGCAGGTCAGCGGCTGTGAGGAACTTGGACGCGGTGAGGCCATGGCCATCCGGGTGCTCGACGAGGGTCACGAGCATCGTCAGGTCGGTGTACTTCGTCACGTAGTCGGCGAAGAAGTCCACCTGCCGGTCGACGAAGTTCTCCTTGAGGATGACGTGGCCCATCGCCATGGCGAGCGCGCCGTCGGTGCCCGCCTGTGCCGGCAGCCACTCGTCGGCGAACTTGACGTTGTCGGCGTAGTCGGGGGAGACGGCGACGACCTTCGTGCCCCGGTAGCGGACCTCGGCCATCCAGTGCGCATCCGGGGTCCGGGTCACCGGAACGTTCGATCCCCACATCATGAGATACGTCGAGTCCCACCAGTCGCCGGACTCGGGGACGTCGGTCTGGTCGCCGAAGACCTGCGGGCTGGCCACGGGCAGGTCGGCGTACCAGTCGTAGAACGAGGTCATCGCGCCACCGATGAGGTGGTTGAACCGCGTGCCGATCGCGTGGGAGACCATCGACATGGCTGGGATGGGGGAGAACGAGACGCACCGGTCGGGTCCGTACGTCTTGATCGTGTTCACGTAACTGGCGGCCGCGATCTCGATCGCCTCGTTCCAGCTGATCCTCACCAAGCCGCCCTTGCCACGGGCCTTCTGGTACCTGCTGCGCGTCTCAGGATTGCCCGAGACCTCGGCGAACGCAGCGACCGGGTCACCGAGCCGGGCCTTCGCCTCGCGGTAGGCCTCGACAAGCACCCCACGGCCGTACGGATAGCGGACGCGCGTGGGGGAGTAGGTGTACCAGGAGAACGCAGCGCCTCGGGGGCAACCCCGCGGCTCGTACTCCGGTCGATCCGGCCCGGTCGTCGGGTAGTCGGTCTGCTGGGACTCCCACGTGATGATGCCGTCCTTGACGTACACCTTCCACGAGCAGGAACCGGTGCAGTTCACGCCGTGGGTGGAGCGCACCACCTTGTCGTGGCTCCATCGGTCCCGGTAGAAGACGTCACCCTGACGACCGCCCTCGAGGAAGATCGCCCGGCCGTCATCGGTCTGATCCCGCCGGGTGACGTACTTTCCGAGAGCCAACAGGGCCCTGGCCGCAGGGTCGTCCAGACGCGGGTGCCGGGTGGTCATGGCACATGCTAACGCGAGTCCCGGCTTAAAAATCAAATCATCGTGAAAACGACTTAACCCCCGGCGAAGGGAGGCAGAACGTCGACACGTGCGTGTGCGGAGATCGGGGTCTGAGGGTCCTTGACGGGAGCGCCGTCCACCAGCAGGGAGCAGGAGCGAAGCACCCCAGCAAGTCGGTCGTGGCGAGCGCTCAGCATCGACACGAGGTCCGCGGCGGTGGTGTCGTCCGTGTCGAGCCACTCCCGGTCCGTACCGGCGGCATCGGCCGCTCCGGCGTAGTAGGCGATCTCCATGGTCAGCCTCCGATCGAGCTCATGGTGCGGGCGGGTTGGTGGAAGCCCTTGTGTCCGATGCCGTGACCGGCCGGTTTGGCCGTGTGCGCCTGCGACCACAGCTCCGCGAGCTCCGCGTCGTCCGCCCCGGAGCGCAACGGCGTCCGCAGGTCGGTCTCGGTGTGGCTGAACAGGCAGGTACGGATCTGGCCGTCGGCTGTGAGGCGGGTCCGGTCGCAGGCGGCACAGAATGGCGCCGTCACAGAGGCGATCACGCCGATCCTCCCGGCGGGGTGGTCGGGCCCGGAAGCGACCAACCAGTCCTCCGACGGGGCCGAGCCACGGCCCGGGGCCGGTGTGAGCTCGAACCGCTCGGCGAGCCTGGCCAGGATCTCTCGGGCGGGGAGCAACGAGGCTCGGTCCCACGCGTGGGCCGGGCCGAGCGGCATGTGCTCGATGAACCGGAGCTGATACCCCCTCGCCAGGCAGAACTCGGCCAGCGGCACGATGTCTGAGTCGTTGGCGTCACGCATGGCGACGGTGTTGACCTTGATCGGGGCCAGGCCCGACGCATCGGCTGCCTCCAGCCCCTTCAGCACGTCCGGGAGCCGGTCCCGCCGAGCCAGTGCTGCGTATCGCTCCCGGTCGAGGGAGTCGAGCGAGACGTTGACGCGGTCCAGTCCAGCAGACGCCAGTGCGACGATCTGCTTGTCGAGCCCGATGCCGTTGGTCGTGAGGGAGAGCTCTGGGGGACGGTCCTCGTCGGTACGGAGCCGAGCGGCCGCCGCCACGATGCCGACGAGGCCTCGACGGAGCAACGGCTCACCGCCGGTGAAGCGCACCTTCCGGACCCCGAGCCGGGTCACGGCGATGCCGACGAGCCGTACGACCTCGTCGTCGGTCAGAACATCTGGACCCGGCAGCCAGGAGAGCCCATCAGCTGGCATGCAGTAGCTGCACCGCAGGTTGCAGCGGTCGGTCAGGGAGACGCGCAGATCCCGAGCAACGCGGCCGTGTGCGTCGCGCAGTAGCGTCTGCGCTTGGATTGCGGTCGACAACTCAACTCCCTGATGGAGAACCTTTGGGCCAAGGTATCCGGGTTAGTTACGATTCTCTAGTGGAAAAGATACGGTTCGGCAGTAGGGAGAGCGAGTTCTGAGATGGAGGACGAGATGAGGGGTGCCCATGCTTCGCGCCTAGGCCCCACGCGCGCCGAAGTCCTCGAGCATGTCCAGGGGATTGCCACCGCGGCGCCTCTGGACGCCATCGCCGGGGCGGTCGGCATCCACCAGAATACGGCTCGCTTCCACCTCGATGCACTCACCGCGGCGGGGCTGGTGGAGCGCCAGATCGAGCATCGGGAAGTGCCCGGGAGGCCCAAAGTCCTTTTCCGTGCTGCGCGCATCTCAAGCGACGCTTCCTACGAGAACCTCGCGCAAGTAATGGTGAGGCACTTCGCCGGCGGACTGAAGGACCGCTCGGAGCGCGCCGTGGACGCCGGTGTGGCCTGGGGTGAGCAGGTCAGGGCCGAGCTTGTCGAGTCGGATCCGACCAAGAAGCCGCTCGACCGGCTCGTCGATGGCATGG
>Ga0209638_1001892_pt1 | contig 13057 bp, 11 predicted proteins | sample BarGraNGADG00211_FD_184490 | JGI IMG/M metagenome (GOLD analysis project Ga0209638, IMG submission 184490) | Arctic peat soil microbial communities from Barrow, Alaska - Barrow Graham LP Ref core NGADG0002-211 (SPAdes) (version 2) | ecosystem: Environmental > Terrestrial > Soil > Wetlands > Peat... | reverse complement strand
CGAGCTGCTCCTCCAGGTCGCGCGTCTCGAGCGCCAGGGCATCACATTCGCCGTGGCCGTGATCGCCGACGGCCAGCCGACTTCCGGCTACGGTGTGGCCACCATGAGTGGCGTGGGCGAGCGTCTGCTGCGCTAGCGGACTGCTGAAATAGTCGCCGAAGCAGGCTGCCCCTCTTGAAGGCGCAGGCGGCGCTCGTCGCGACACTCGCGCGGCATGCCAGGTCAACACCTATTTGGGGCCTCAAGTGCCCAGGGATAGTGGCACGGTAAACTCGTACGCGGCCTCGACAACCTGTTCAGCGGGAAGGGCCCGCTGGCGTGCGCCCGCCATCGTCACCTGAACGGCGTCGTAAAGTCCCCGTACTTGGTGCGCGTGTACACGGCGAAGAAGTCGCGGTCGTCAGGCGTCAGGTACCGCGTGAGGCCCGGATTCTGCGGGTTGGGCAGGAACTTGACCGGCGACTGTGCCCCCGGCCGGCGGTAGTAGTTGAACGTCGGCCAGTAGACGTTGATGTCGAACTCCAGGGCGCGAACGGCTCCGGCCCGGATAAGCGCGGCGGCCAGCGACATGACCGTCTGCGCGGGGGCGGCGACGTAGATGAGGTTGCCACGGCCGTCGACGCCGACGCCGCTGCGCCACACCCGGACGCCGTTGCCGAGCGTCCAGCCCCATTGGGCGCCGTTGTTGTTCAGGCCGGGGTTCGGCGTGCCGTTGTCGACGATCATCGGCAGGTTCTGGCGCGCGTAGACCACGTTGGCCGCCGGGGCGCCCCCAGGCCACTTGACGATGTCGAGGCGCCCATCGTTGTACCCGACCAGCGTCCCGGCCCCGGCCTTCAAAGGCGTGTAGACGTGGCCATTGACGGAGAAGCCGCCGTGCCCGTCCTTGTACTTGAACGCGCTGTTGAAGACGGCCAGAAGCCGACTGCGCTGGCCGTCCGGGACCATCATCGGACCTCTCGGCGAGCCCTGCGGCGGTTCCGTGCGGCCGGGGTACAGCGCGAGCTGGGTGAGCGAGTGGTCGATCCAGGCGGCGTACGTGACGATCCGCGGGTAGTCGCGCTCGTTGCGAAAGACGGTCACCAGGACGGGATGCCCGCCGTGCACCGCGCGGCCTACTGGCTTCCAGACCCCTTCGTTGGCCAGCGCCGGAGTGATGGCGGGCTTGACGTCGGCTGGCGTGTACGGTGGCTTCGCGCTGGCGCTGGCTCGCGGCCGCGGCGAAGCGGGATCGCCGGCGATGCCGGGCAGGGCCGTGAGCCCTGGGCCGCCCTTCTTGGGCGCCGTCAACGAGTAGTACGTGCGCTCGGCGAAGTTCACGAGCCAGGCGCCGTGGTTGTCCCGAACCCACTCGACGGAGCGGATCTTCCACGGGACACTCGACGGCCGGCTCATGTACACGGCGTAGGAGATCGCCGGCGGCACGCACAGCACCACGAGGAGCACCGCGACCAGGAGCGTGATGCGCCGGCGACGGAGATGCCGCCGGCGCGCCGCGTTGCTCGTCGGCAGGGTCGGCTCAGTACTCATCGAACAGCCGCCCCCACTTGCTCTCGCGCCGCACGCGCGCCTGAATGGCACGTCCCTTGAGCGGCCACCACACGCGGTCGTGGTAGGTCGACGACCCGAGGATGAAGGCGTGCACCAGCGGCGTGCGGAACAGCAGGTACTGAAGCTGCTGCGCCCGCGAGCTGCCGAACCACACGCCGCGTCCGAAACGCGAGGGCAGGTTGGCCCCGACGCTGAATCCGAAATCCACGTGCGAGACGTCCTCGCCGACGACCTCGATCTGGCGCGGGTCGCCGATACCTAACCCGCGCTCGTGCGCCAGGCGGATGTACTTGATGGCCATCGGGTCGAAGCCCATCATCTTGGCGGCGACCGCGTCGATGGCCACCTGATCGGAGCCGGCGAGCATGTAATCCTTCTCCACCGGCTCCATCGTCCGCGGCCCGGGGCCGTTGCCGCACAGTGTCCCGTCCATCACCGCGAAGATCCCGCTGTGGATCTCCTGCTGGATCGCGAGCAGGTCGACGAGCGTCTCATGGATCCAGCTATGCGTGTAGTGCCGGCGCGTGCCGAGCAGGCCACCGAAGGCGTTCTTCATGGCGCCCGTCGTCGTCGTGTAGATGTGGCACTTCACGGTGGGCAGATGCACGACGTTCTTGCCGATGAACACGTCAGGGATGCGGATGCCCTCGGGGAAGATGTGGTCGAGGACGAGCATCCTGGCCTTCGGGCGGTACGGCACCCAGCGCACGTTCCCGGGCATGAAGTTGTAGAGCTCCGGGATGGCGTAGCGGTCGTAGATCGGGGCGAGCTTGTTGAGGCGCTCGCCCTTGATCGGGTCGGTGACGACCGTGTCGTTGTGGACAGCGAGCAGATTCTCGAGACCGCTCGCCTGCAGCGCCTTGATGGTCCCCTCGAGCTGCCAGGGCGTCGTGTTGGCGGAGAGGAACGGCAGGTGCCACGAGATGTTGTCTTTGAGGATCGTGGCGGCGGCGGGGTCGAGGGCGTCGACCATCCCCGCCGCCTCACACAGCCTCGCGATGTCGTCGAGCACGGCGGCCGGCGTCGTCTTGATGACGGCGACGCGGCCGCGGCCGACCGTCGCGGCCCGGCGCGAGCTTGAGGGTCGAAAGTCGTCAGCCATGACGTTCCTTCCGGTCACGTGAGATAGAGGACGATGACGACCACAAGGGTCCAAAGGCCCAGGTCGATGGCGAGCGGCACATCGCTGAGGAGGATCTCCTCAGGGCTGCCGCCCAGATGGCGCGCGTGCATCAGATAGAGATACCGCAGAAGCCCGTAACCCACAAACGGGATGGTCAGCATGAGATACGGGCGGTCGGTCGCCGACTGGCTCAGGAACGTGTAGATCGCATACACGACGAAGGTCGACGACGTGACGATGGCGATGGCCTGGTCCAGGAGAGCCGGTGTGTACTTGCGTAGCACCGGCCGGTGTTCCAGCGCATGGGTGTCCGCCAGGAGCTCGTGGCGGCGCTTGACGAAGGCGAGGAAGAGCGCCAGCAGCGCCGCGCACGAAAGGAGCCACGGCGAGACGACGACGTGGATCGCCTCCGCCCCCGCCGTGACTCTGAGGACGAAGCCGGCGGAAATCGCCATCACGTCGAGGATCACCTCGTTCTTGAGGAAGAACGTGTAGGCCGCCTGCAACGCGACGTAGCCGAGTGTGACGAGTGCGAACCATGGACTCAACAGAAGGCCGCCGCCGAGGCTGACTGCGAGCAGCACTCCGGCCGCGACGGCGGCCACACGGGGGTCCAGCTCGCCGGCCGCCAGTGGGCGGCGCCGGCGGACCTCGTGGAGCCGGTCGCGCCGCAGATCGTGCAAGTCGTTCAAGATGTAGACGGCGCCGCACACGAGGCAGAACAGCGCCACGGCGGCGGCCGCGCGGAGTACGTCGACCAGCCGACTGAGCTCGAGCGAGAACAGCAGCGGCGCGAGCAGGATGAGGTTCTTGGTCCACTGTCGCGGGCGCATCTCCAGCAGAACGGCACGCAATGAGCTGCTCAGAGACGACGCGCTGGACGTTGGGTCAGCGCTCACTGGGGCTGCCCTCCGGTTGGGGCGCGGCCCAGCCATGCACGACCTGGCGTCTGCGGACCGTCCGTCGGTGCAGCAGGTACACGACAACGCCCAGCCCGGCGGCGAACCAGAGCGTGCAGAGGCGCACGATCAGCACGGCCGCGACCGCCGTCTCCCGGGGCACGCCGAACAGCACGAGCAGCGCCGTCATGCCGAGCTCGGTCACGCCGAGGCCGCCGGGCAGGAGCGACAGCGCACCGGCGAGCGTCGAGAGCGCGTAGACAAAGGTCGCGGCATACAGCGTCAATGTCCAGGAGCCCAGCCCGCCGAGCACGAGATAAAGCGCGGCGCACTCGGCGAACCAGGCGAGCACGCCCAGCGCCGTGCCGAAGACGAGCGCCCGGCCGCGAAGCAGCAGGGCGAAGACGCCGGCGGCCTCGCGGACGGCCTCCGCCGGCGTAGCGCTCTGCCCCGCGAACCGCCGCGCGAAGAGCCGGGTGGCCCCCTCGGCGATCCACGGCGAGAAAGCGAGCACCGCGACGAGTGCCGCCACAGCAGCGATCGCGAGCAGAGACGCGCCGCGGGCCGCGGAGTAGCGCAGCGTGCCTGCTGCCACGAGGATGCAGACGGCGACAAGATCGTTGACGCGGTCGGCGACGACCACCGGCACCGACACGCTCATCTTGACGCCGGCCTCATCGCGGAGCAGCACGCACTTGAGCAGCTCTCCGACCCGGGCCGGCGTGATCGACATCGCGAAGCCGCTGAGGAAGACGGCCGCACTCTCGCGCCACGGCACGCGAGCGCCGCAGCGCCGCAGGTAGTAGTGCCAGCGGCCGAAGCGCAGCCCGTAGTTGGCGAGCACGAGGGCCAGGACGGGGGCCAAGTAGGCGAGCCGGAACCCGCGCAGCGCCCCGCCGAGCTCGCCGACGCGCCCATAGAGGAGCAGCACGAGATACGCCGCCGCCGCGAGGACGAGCGGCAGCACGAGCTTGCTGATGATCGAACCCTTACGGGACAACCGGTTCACCTGCCATCCTGCTCCGCGGCCACACCCGACACGCGAGGACAGTGTACAGCGGGCCAGGGAGCGCTCTCGGGCGTCAACGCTCGGCGGCTGCGGTACGCCGGCGGCGCACGACCAGCCAGATGATGGCTGCCACGACCGCCAGGGCGACCACGTAGTCGAGGTAGTGGAGCTGCTTCTGGATCTTCTCCCAGTTGTCGGACACCTTCATCCCCAGGTACGTGAGCATGACGACCCACGGGAGGCAGCCGAGCACCGTGTACAGCGTGAACCGCCAGAAGGCCATGCGGGCCACGCCCGCGGGCAGCGAGATGAAGGTCCGCACGATCGGCAGCATGCGGCTGAAGAAGACGGTGACGGCGCCGTAGCGTTCGAACCAGCGATGCGCCAGGTCGACCTTGTGACGGTTGAGCAGGATGTAGCGACCCCAGCGGTCGATGAACGGCCGGCCGCCGTAGTAGCCGGCGGCGTAGGCGGCCCACGAGCCGACGACATTACCGGCGACGCCGGCCGCGACGGCGGCCGCGAACGCCATGTGGCCTTGGCTCACCGAAAAACCGGCGAACAGCATGATCGCCTCGCTGGGGACCGGGATGCAGGCGCTCTCGAGCGTCATCAGCCCGAACACGCCGGGGATGCCGAACGTCGCGATCACGTGCGTGCAGAACGCCACCAGCGAGTTGACGATGGAACTCACGCCATCACCAAGTCCACTTGATGCATCCAGCGACCTCCGACGTTGATCGACCTCGCCGCGACCGCTGCGGCGCCACTGGCCGTGAACCATCTCATGCCCCGCCTGAACGGGACCTGAACGCGATGTCCCCACAGCTCGTCATCGCGCCGGCGCACGCGTTCAGGAGCGTGTCAGGTCCTCAGGCCAGACTCCCTTCGAGAACCACGCGACAGCGACGATCTCGCTGCCCTGAGCCGGAGGAGAAGAATGAACGCACGCAGGACCATCGTGATCGTGGGAGCGGCCGCAGCGCTGGCGGCGGCCTTGGCCGCCGTCGGCTGCGGCTCTGCTTCGTCGACTTCACCCACCGCGAGCGCTACGCCGGCCGCGACGACTTCGTCGGCGGCCACGCCCGGCGCGGCCGCGTCGTCGCCGGCGGGGACGACGCAAGCGCCAGGCGCCCTGACCGGCGAGGCGGCCTCGGTCGCGGCCGGCGACATCCCCGACAACCAGGTCTTCCTCACCCTGCACGACAAGGCTGGTGGCTTCTCCATGAAGTACCCGGAGGGCTGGGCCCAGCAAAGCAAGGCCGGCACTTTGACCATCCAGGACAAGAACAACGTCGTGCGCGTCGCCGTGAGCAACGCCGCGATGCCGACGACGGCGGCGGTGGACCAGCAGATGAAGGACCTCCAGGCGAAGACGCCCTCGCTGAAGGCCGGCGCGGCGACTGCGATGACGATCTCGGGGGCCCCGGCCATCAAGGTGACGTACACAACGGTCAGCGCCCCGAACTCGGTGACCGGCAAGACCACCATCCTCATGGTCGACCGCTACTACCTGTCGCACAACGGTCGTCTGGCCGTCGTCGACATGGGCACTCCGCAGGGCGTCGACAACGTCGACGCGTACCGCCTCATGATCGAGAGCTTCACATGGGCCCCATGACCACACTCGAGAGCCTGTACGTCGAGCCTGAGGCGCCGGCGGGGCCGGAGGCCTGGCCGGCGCTGCGCTTCAGCGACGTCTTCAAGATCTTCCGCTCGGGCGGCGCCGGCGAGGCGTCCGTCGAGACCGTCGCGCTGCGTGGCCTCGAGCTCGAAGTCGCGCGCGGCGAACTGGTCGCCGTGCTGGGCCCGTCGGGCTGCGGCAAGAGTACCTTCCTCAACCTGGCCGCCGGGCTCGACGAACCGTCGGCCGGAGACGTGAGCGCGTTCGGCGCTTCCCTGACCCGCCTCGACGAGGCGGAGCTCGCGGCCTACCGCGCTCGCAAGACGGCCGTGATCTTCCAGAGCGACAACCTCTGGCCCGGCCTCACGGCGCAGGAGAACGTGGAGACGATGCTTCGGCTGGCGGCCGTCAAGGACGCCGGCACGGCGGCCACGGAAGCCCTGGCGGCGTTCGGCCTTGCCGACCGCCGCCGGCACCGCGTGGCCGCCCTCTCCGGCGGCGAACAGCAGCGCGTCGCGATGGCCGGCGCCGCCGCGCGCAGTGCCGACCTCGTGCTCGCCGACGAACCCACCGGCGAGCTCGACGCCGCCAACGAAGCGCTCGTGCTCGAAACGCTTGGCGAGCTGCGCGCTTCGTACGGCGCCACCGTCGTCGTGGTCAGCCATTCCCCCCGCGTGGCCGACTTCGTCGACCGCGTCATCGAGCTCCGCGACGGAAGGGTGGTGGCGTGATGCCTCCCCGCAGCGCTTCAGATCCGACGGCGACCGCGCCGCTCCGCGCGCGGCCGCACGCGACCCCCAGGGTCGCGGCGCCGGCACTGTCCGTGTGCCGCAACGTCAGCGTCGTGCTGGGCCACGGCGAGACCCTCGTGACGGCGCTTGCCGGCGTCGAGCTCACCGTCCACGCCGGCGAACGCCTCGTGCTGTGGGGCCGTTCCGGCTCGGGCAAGTCGACGTTGCTGCATGTCATGGGCGGGCTCCTGGCCCCGACATCCGGTAGCGTCGACTGGGAAGGGCGGCCGCTGCAGGCGCTGGGCAGCACCCGCAACGGCCGCCTCCGCGCGCCCGGCATCGCCAACGTGTTCCAGAGCGCGAACTTGCTCCCCTACTTCACGACGTTTGAGAACGTTTCGTTCGCCGACCTCGCGGCGCAAGGCAGTACCGCGGAAGCCGGCGGCGAAGCCGTCGTCCAAGCGCCGCTCACTCCGCTCGACCTGCTCCGTCTGGTGGGCCTCGACGACAAGGCCGAGGCTCTGCCGTCAGAGCTATCCGGCGGCGAGGCGCAACGCGTCGCCATCGCCCGCTCCCTGGCGCAACGTCCGCGCATGCTCCTCTGCGACGAACCCACCGGTCACCTCGACTCCGACACCGGCGCCCGCGTGCTCGCCCTTATCGAGGCGCTGCAGCGCGAGCTGGGCTTTGCCCTGGTGATCGCCACCCACGACCCCGATGTGGCCGCGCGCTTCCCGCGCGAAGTCGAGCTCCTCGACGGCCGCGTGATCCGCGACGAGGTGCAGTCATGAACGCCTATCTCAGGCTGGCCACCGCCGGCCTACTCCGCTCCCCCGGCCGCACACTGGTGCGCGTGCTCGTGCTGGCCGCGGCCGTCGCCCTCCTCGCCGCGATGCTCCTGTTTGTCGGTGACTCGCTCAGCACCATGACCGCCGCGGCTACGCGCACCGTCCCGCTCGACTGGCAGGGCCCGGTCGCATCGCAGGCTCAAGCCACGAAAGTCGCACAGGGCGTCGCGGCGCAGGCCGGCGTCCAGCAGGCCTCGGCGGTCGCCACGGCGCCGTTCGCCGGCATGGAGCACAAGGCCAGCACCGGCTCCATCACGACCTCCTCCGGCGCCATCCTCGCGGTGCCGCCCGATTACCTGACGCATCTCCAGACCTTCCGCTACCTTCATGGCAGCCTGCAGGCCGGCGGCATCGTGCTCGACCAGCAGCTCGCCGCCACACTGCAGGCCCAGATCGGCGACACCGTCCTGCTGACCCCCACCAAGGGCGCCACTCCACAGCCCTTCAAAGTCACGGGCGTGGCTCTGGTCGGCTCTGCCGATGTGCTCTTCCAGCCGCTGAACCCGCTCTTGGGGCCCGCCCCGGCACAGCCGCCGGCCAACATCGTCGTCATGCCGATCGACACCTTCGCCAGCACCCTGGCCACGAAGCTGCCGACGATCTCCGCGGGCAACGCCGCCGCGGCCGCCGTGCCCGGCACCCTGCCCGGGACGCAATGGCAGGTGCAGGTGCAGGTCGACCCGAACAACCTCGGCTCCAGCCCCTCCGCGGCGCTCAAGACCGCCGACCAGATCCGCAACCGCGTCGAGCGCTCGCTGCCCGGCCAGGTGCGGTTCGTCGACAACCTGTCGGACGCACTGAACGGGGCCGCGGGTGACGCCCTGTACGCGCAGACGCTCTACATCATGCTGGCCGTGCCAGGCGCCCTCATCGCCCTCGGCCTCGCCTACCTCGCCGCGCTCGGCACGGTGGAAGCCGACCGCCGCGACCTCGCCCTGCTGCGGGCCCGCGGCGCGACGCGCCGCGGGCTCCTCGCCCTGGCCGCCAGCGAGAGCCTGGTCATCGGCATCGTCGCCGGCGCTCTCGGCGTGGCCGCAGGCGCCGCCGCCGTCGCCCTCGTCGTCCCCGGCGGCATCCACCTCACGCCGCTGCGCGGCCTCTGGATCGTGCTGGCGTGCGTCCTGCTCGGCTTCGGCGGCGCGGCCGTGGCGCGCATCGGCGCCAGCATCGCCGTGTTCCGCGGCAGCGCGAGCGACGCCCGCCGCGTCACCCGTCGCCATGGGGCTCCGCTCTGGCAGCGGCTGTACCTCGACGTGCTCGCCCTCGTCGCCAGCGGCCTGATCTACTGGCTCACGGCGCGCACCGGGTTCTCGGCCGTCGTCAACCCCGACTCCAACCCGACGCTCTCGCTCTCGGTGTACATGTTCTTCGGGCCGGCCTTGCTGTGGATCGGCGCCACCCTGCTGCTCGTGCGTCTGCGGGGCGGCATCATCACGTGGCTGGCGCGGCGCGCGACGCCGGGTCGCGCCACCACCATGCGCGGCTTCCTGCTCGCCAGTGCGGGCCGCCGGGGCGCCGCCATCAACCGCGGCCTCGTCGTCGTCGGCCTGCTCCTGGCCTTCGGCGTCAACCTCGGTATCTTCACGGCCACCTACAACCAGCAGGCGCTGGTCGACGCGCAGCTCACACTGGGCGCCGACGTGGTCGCCACCGCTCCCCCCGGCGTGACTGCGTTCCACGGCCTCGCCGGCAAGATCGCCAAGGTCGCCGGCGTGACAGCGACGAGCGCCGTCGCCCACTCCTACGCCTACGTGGGCCCGGACCTGCAAGACACCTACGGGATCGACGCTTCCACGTTCACGGGCGCCACCACCCTGCGCGATTCCTACTTCGTCGGCGGCACGGCCCGGCAGATCACAGACCGCCTGAAGACCACGCCCGACGGCGTCCTGGTCTCCAAGGAGACGATCACCGACTACCAGCTCAAGGTGGGCGACCTGCTGCGCCTGCGTGTGCTCGACCACGCGACCGGCCGGTTCGTGGTCGCGCCGTTCCACGTCGTCGGCGTGGTCGTCGAGTTCCCCTCGGCGCCCAAGGACTCGTTCATGGTGACCAACCTGCCGTACCTGCTTTCGGTCACGCACGACCCGGGGCCGAACACCGTCTTCGCGGCGGCCAGCGGCGACCCGAAGGCGGTCGCCGCCCGGGTCGCACAGGCTACGGCCGCCGACGGCACCTCCGTCAAGGACATCACCTCGCAGGTGGCGGCCACGGTGAGCTCCATCACCACCGTCGACCTCACCGGCATCAGCCGCATCGAGGAAGTCTTCGTCGTCATCCTCGCCGCGGCTGCCATGGCGCTGTTCGTCACCCTGGCACTCGGCGAGCGCCGCCGCGAACTCGCGACGATGGCGGCGCTCTCCGCGTCGCTGCGCGACATCAGCGCCTTCATCTGGAGCGAGGCGGCGCTGATCCTCGGCGTCGGCATCGTGCTCGCGGCAGGCCTCGGCTGGCTGCTGTCGGTACTGCTCGTGGCGATGCTCCAGCACGTGTTCGACCCGCCACCGGACGCGCTCGCCGTGCCCTGGCTCTTCCTCGGCGGGCTGGCTGCAGCGGCGGTGCTTGGCGCCGTGATCGCCATCGCGATAGCGGTGCGGGGCTTGAGGCGCCTGCCTCTCGGCTCCATACTGCGGGAGCAATGAGCCAGACGAGCATCCTGATCCTCGAAGACGACATCGAGATGCGGTCCCTCCTCGCGCGCGGGTTGCGCGAGGAGGGCTACCGCGTGGACGGCGTTGGGAGCGGCGGGCAGTTTCTGGACTGGGTCCAGCGCACCGTTCCCGACGCCTTCATCGTCGACATCGGCCTGCCCGATGCCGACGGGCGTGACGTGGTGCAGGCGCTGCGCGCTCAGGGCATCGGCGCGCCGGTGCTCTTCCTCACGGCGCGCAGCGCGCTTCCCGACCGGCTCTCGGGCTTCAGCTCAGGCGGCGACGACTACCTCACCAAGCCGTTCGACTTCGCCGAGCTTGTGGCGCGAATCCAGGCCCTCCTGCGGCGCGCCGGTCACGAGGAGGCCGTGACGGTAGGCGAGCTGCGCCTGGACCCGACGGTCCACGCGGCAGAGTGCGGGGGTGGATCGGCCGAGCTCACGCCCACCGAGTTCCGCCTGCTCGCTCGGCTGGCGGCGGCGCCGGGAGACGCCGTCCGCCGCCACACTCTCGTTCAGGCCGCATGGCCGCACGGCGCCATCGTCAACGACAACACGCTTGACGTCTACATCGCCCGCCTGCGCCGCAAGCTGGCTTCACTCCCCTGCGCGCCCGCGATCCACACGGTGCACGGCGTCGGGTACTCCCTGCGATGAAGCATCCGCGGGGCGTCCGCACCCGCCTCCTCGTGGTCGTCGTCGTGGCCGTGATCGTCGCCCTGACGCTTTCACTCGCCGGCTTCGGCCTGCTGCTGCGACACAGCCTGTCGACGGATGCCACCGAACTCGCTAAGTCGCGGGCGGCCGCCGGCGTCTCGTCGCTAACCGTCGTCAACGGCCGGGTCGAGGCGCCGGAGGCGCCAGACGAGGGTGGGCTGGCAAGCCCCGTCTGGGTGTACGCTGGCGGCCGCGCCATCGAACGACCGCGTGTGAGCCTGGGCCTGCAGGCGGCTGCCAGGCAGGCCGCAAGTACCCCCGGCCAGACACTCGACGTCCCCAGCCAGAACGCGCGCCTGTACGCTACGGCAATCGTCTCCGCCGGCCACCGCCTGGGGACGGTCGTAGCCAGCGTGTCGCTCACGCCCTACCAGCGCACGGAGCGGCTCGCCCTCGAAGCGTCGATCGTGCTTGCCGTCGTGCTGCTGGTCGTCGTCGTCGTGGTGGCGCGCTGGACGCTGGGCGCCGCGCTGCACCCGGTGGCCCGTATGACCTCCGACGCTGAGTCGTGGAGCGAGCACGACCTCGACAGGCGCTTCGCCGCCGGCGAGCCGTACGACGAGCTAAGCCAGCTCGCGGCGACGCTTGACCGCCTGCTCGACCGGCTGTCCGCCAGCCTGCGGCGCGAGCAGCGCTTCTCCGCCGAGATGTCGCACGAGCTGCGCACGCCCCTCGCGAAGTTGCGCGCCGAGGCCGAGCTGGCCCTGCGGCGCGAACGACAGCCCGAGGAGTATCGGCAGGCTCTGACGACCATCGTGACCAACACACAGCAGATGACGGGCGCCATCGAGACGCTGGTGGCCGCCGCTCAGCAAGAGAGCGGTCTGGCGCGCGGGCGCTGTGACGCGGGCGACGTTCTCGACGAGGTCGCGGACACCTGCTCTGCGCTTGCCGAGCGCCGCGGGCTGCAGATCGAGGCGGAGACTCCCTCGCCACCACTTGCTCTCGGCGTCGAGGCCGAGATCGCCGTGCGCGTGCTGCAGCCGCTGGTTGAGAACGCCTGTGCGTTCGCCCGCCGACGCGTACACATTCACGTCGAGCGGGGCGCCGGCGCTGTGCTGATAGCGGTCGACGACGACGGCGCCGGCGTGTCGGCGGACGAGATCGAGACCATCTTCGCGCCCGGTGTGCGCGGCAGTGCGGCCGAGGCCGGAGCCCCTGCGGGCGCCGGCCTCGGCCTCGCCCTCGCGCGCCGTCTCGCGCGCGCCGCCGGCGGCGACGTCTCTGTGCGCCCGGGCGACGGCGGCCACTTCGTGGCGCGCCTGCCCGCGGGCTGAGCGGGCGGCTTTCGAAGGCGGCCGCGCGACCGGGCGGGCGGGCGAAGCCGGCCGCGCCGCTCGCGCTGCGTCAGCCGGCGGGCTTGACCGCGCGCACGAAACCGCTGATGAGGCGCACGCCGTCTATCAGCTCCGGCGCTCCACACATCGAGTTGCCCGCGGACCCGTCGTAGACGTTGGTCACCTCGACGCTGGGGTCGTCGAACCCCGCCCGGCGCAGCCGCGCCAGGAAGTCCTGCTCCTCGAGGGCCCCGGCGACGCAGCCCGACCACGCCTCGACGTCGGCCAGCAGGCTCCGCGGGACGCGGGTCATGTCGCCCTGGAAGAGGACGTCGCTGACCGCGAACCTGCCGCCGGGCTTGAGCACGCGGAAGGCCTCGGCAAGCGCGCGGTCCTTGTCGGTGGAGAGGTTGATCACGCAGTTGCTGATGATCACATCGACCGACGCGTCGGGAAGCGGTACGTGCTCGATCTCGCCCTTGAGAAACTCGACGTTGGTGACGCCTGCCTTGCGCTGGTTGGCGCGCGCCAGGGCGAGCATCTCGTCGGTCATGTCGAGGCCGTAGGCCTTGCCTGTAGGACCGACGCGACGAGCCGACAAGAGGACGTCGATGCCGCCGCCGCTGCC
>Ga0209638_1001891_pt1 | contig 13063 bp, 11 predicted proteins | sample BarGraNGADG00211_FD_184490 | JGI IMG/M metagenome (GOLD analysis project Ga0209638, IMG submission 184490) | Arctic peat soil microbial communities from Barrow, Alaska - Barrow Graham LP Ref core NGADG0002-211 (SPAdes) (version 2) | ecosystem: Environmental > Terrestrial > Soil > Wetlands > Peat... | reverse complement strand
ACGGGGCCGTAGGAGCCGCCTTGTGGGTAGTACATCCGCGAGATTCGGTTGTTGGTGACGTGGATGTTGGTGGCGGTTGCCTCCTTGCCGGTGTTGGCTCCGGCGTAGATGGTGTAGCCACCGCCGGCCAGGAGGTTGTTGTCGATGGTGCGGTTTGCCTGCGGTCCAAAGTCCTGGAACAAGCTGATGGCATCGGTCTGGGAGTAACTGTTGAAGACCGTGTTGTGGTGCAGGGTCAATTGGGGAGTGTTGCCGCCGTTGGCGGTCGTGCCGTTCACGTGATCGCCACCAGTCATGCCGAGGTCGTGGATGTAGTTGTCCTCGACTAGACCAGACTGGACCTGGATACCGGTAGAGGTGCGGGAGATGTCGTTGGCCAGCACTCGCGTACCCGTGGCGTCGCCGTAGATGTCCTTGATTCCCACCACCAGCCGGTTCGCCGCCGCGTCCGGTGCGGTGATCTCGCAATTCTCGATGGTCACCCCTGAGGTGTGGCGCAGCGAGATGCCAAAGCCTTCCCCGCCCTGGACCATACGCACGTTGCGGACAGTCACATTGTTGGCCACCACGTCAATGTTGGCATTGACGGAGTATCCGTCGAAGACCGCGCCGGCGCCGTCGATGCTGACCCAGCCTCGCGAGTCCCAATGCCAGCCCGCTCCGGAGGTGACCTGGCCCGGCACCGCAAGCAGGGCCTTACCGGCCACCACCCCCGTGTTCGACTCATCCGGATACCCACAGGCACTCGGCCGCGACGCGCACCCACTCACCGTCGGCTTCGCGCTGTGCAGGTTGTCGAGACTCTGTTCACGCCCAATGTCATGGATCGCCGCGACCCGCGCAAGCCCGACGGCAACGACGATTACACCCACTGTGACCAGACCTGTAGTCCGAGATCTCATCGACGGAGTGCCCTAACCGAACTGCCCGCGAGTCGCCCTGGCTGCGCCCTGCGTGCGACCATGGCTCCGTGCACGAACCGAACCGTGAGGACGACATGCCCAGCCACGCGGGGTCGACGTATCCGATTTCGGTAGTCATTCCGGCTCACAACGAGGAAGTCGCGATCCGTCGACTCTTGAGCGCCCTCGGCTCGGCGCACCCGCAAGTGGAGATCCTCGTGATCTGCAATGGGTGCCAAGATCGAACCGCTACGGTAGCTCGTTCGGTCAGCCCTCGGAGTACGGTGCACGAGCTTGAACAGCCTTCGAAAATGAAGGCGTTGCGCTTTGGCGACCAAGTCGCGCACCACTTTCCCCGCGTATATGTGGACGCGGACGTCACCATCAGCGGTTCCAGCCTTCAGGCGCTCGCCGACGCGCTGACGGGGAATGTCTTGGCGAGCGGACCGATGCGAGCCATCGACACGTCCAACTCCAGCAGTTTTGTGCGGTGGTACTACGAGGTATGGGAGCAACTGCCTCAAGTCAGGAACGGCCTGTTTGGGCGGGGCGTGATCGCCGTCAGTAAGCAAGGTTTCGAGCGCCTCCAGTCCACTGCCGAGACGATGTCGGACGACCTGGCCTTTTCGGAGGCCTTTGCCGAAGGCGAGCGCACAGTGATGCCCTCGGCAATCGCGCATATCAAGGCGCCGGCGACTTTGTCCAGTCTCATGCAGCGACGTGTGAGAGTCGTGACCGGTAACGCGCAATTCGACGATCAGGTGGGCAGACACAAGGACTCGGTGACGTCCGCGGCCGATCTCGCAGGACTCCTCAAACGGCAGCCATCTCTGGCACCGAAGATGTTGGTCTTCCTGGGCGTGACCATCCTCGCAAGGTGGAAGGCGCGTCGGTTCATCAGCCAACGTGATTTCACGACGTGGCAAAGGGATGACAGCAGCCGCACCTGAGGGCAGATGGCGCGACTCACGACGGGGGGCGCTCACGCATTGAGTGGGCCAATGTTGCGAAACGGCGCCTCATCAGCAGTACGTGGGTCAGCACGGCGGCCAGTCCGCCAACAGGATATTGCGAACGCCGGCTCTGCGGGATGACGCGGCGAACAGTGCCTCGCGCCCCGCAACACCCGTTATTGTTCCGGGCGGAAGGGGAATTTCAGTTCCTGCGCGAGTGAGCCGCATGTTCGTTACGCAAGCAAACAGGGGGGCAACTCGCCTACCGAGGCGGCCAACGCCTCCAGCGGTATGTGGTTCCATGATTCCCCCAAACGTCCTTTGTACGAGCCGGCGTCATGACAACTGCTCGGGACTAGCGGGCCGACGCTGGCTGACTCCTCCCTCCCAATCCTGGCTACATAGTCCTTCCGGTGCCCTCCTGCGAGGCGGACCGAGACCGTGGCTCGTCCGTTGCCAGCGCCTGCAAGTAGGGACACCACGGTGCCGTCTTTATTCCGCCGTCGCGACTCTCGCAGGTACACACCTGCAAGTCAATGGGCCATCCAGGCACCCCGGTGCCAGCGACACGTCCAAAGTTGTGCAGTTGCGGAGAGCTTGGTTCGCGACCCTGAAGACCGAGATCGGGATGACCATCTGGGCGACCAGAGAGCAGGCCCGCGCGGACGTCTTCTCCTTCATCCAGCGGTACAACCGCAGGCAGTCAACCCTGGACTACCTCAGCCCCGAGGAAGCCGAACTGCGCTACCGTCATGAGCTACCGCGCGACATGAAAACCCGGTGTCCGTCGAAGCGGGGGGGAACTCCAGGTGGGACGTTTCAGGAATTCCGGTGATCTCCCGAAACGCCAGTCTCGCGAACAGGTGCGAGGAAGCCTCCGAGACGCCCTCCGGGGCCACTGCTGTCACTATGGGGCCTGATAGACCTCGTCTTCGAGGACGGCACGCACCGCTTGTTGAGCCGGCCCCCACTGGTCGGGGCTGACACTGTAGGCGGCCCCCATCGCCCGGGCGCACATGTCTGAGTCCTCGACCGTGGCGCACAGTGCTTCGGCAAGTCCGCGGGGTGTCGGCTGGGCAAAGACGACATGGTCGCTCGAGAGGTCCGCCCTGGAGTAGCCCGAGTCGTTGACTATGGGAATGGTGCCAGCCGCCAGCATCTCCTCAGCGACCAGTGAGATATTGGTGAACGAGAGGGCTAGACCCGCGACGGTCCGGTTATAGAGCGCGTTGAGCTCCGGGGGGCTGAGCCGTTCATGATGGGTCACGGGCACTCGCCAATCGCGCACCGGCTCACCGTAGACGTGCAGTTCCTGTTCGGGGTGACGCCTGTGGAACTCCTCGAGTGCCAGTTTCCCGAGCAGATAGCCCCGCCGCGGGACACCCGGCTTGGTATACATCACAACCCCGTTGCGGGGTCCACGGTTGTCCAAGCTGTAGACCTCCGTATCGCATCCGAATGGAGCAAAGTCGGATGCGACGCCCACCTCGTCATGGATGACGTCCTGGACCATGTGTCCCAGCGCGACGATCCGAAGGCCGAGACGGTAACTGTCTTCCGCCAGCGCGTAGTCGGCCCCACGGGGGTAGAAGAAGGGTTCGAAGTCCTGAGCGAAATACAGACGATGGACAGCCGTCTCCGGCGTCGCGCTTCGGACCGCCAGGACGTGGGCCGTCTGCCATCCCGTGGCAAACACCGCGTCAAGGCCCCGGAAGTCGGAACCGACCCTCACCACATCGGCAGTGATGCTGGGCCAACCGCGTCGGATGGTGGCCGTCTGCTGAGCAAGATCCCCCGAGTGGCGGTCGTAGAGCAGGATCACGCAAGGGTGACCCGCTGCCTCGAGTCCCTGGACAATCCGGAACATCGTCGTGTGTCCCCCTGAGCCGAGCTGGGGGGGTGTGCACAGCCATCCCACTGTCAGCTGCTCACCGATGCGACGCCTTCTGTCTGCTTTGGGCAGTGGGCCATTCTGCGAATCAGCGATGTCCTGGCTCAGGAGCGGGAAGTCGAGCGAGGCGGCCCCCAACCGGACATATCCGCGGCGGGCGATGCGACGAGCCAAGCCTCGAGGTCCCTCACGGCGTGCCCGATTCATGAGCGCCCCAGCACGGTCGGTGATATCCATTACGAGTCCTCCTTGGTCGGCTTGGTCGAGGTTTGAGGTCGATAGGCTCTGTCGCGCCATCCCAGGCCGCCAGGACCAGCGCCGCACCCGTCTGGCACCGGTCGGAAGGTACGAACCTGTCGTCAGCCAACGGTAATGCCGTCGAAGGTACTTCCACCTTGACTGCACTCCCTCGGGCAAGCCGATGATCTTCGCGACCGAGCCCGGCCGATGATCCAGGCGCCTCTGGATTGCTTGCCACTCCGCGGTGGATTTGACGTTTGGGTCGAGCTGGGCCGCGATACCTAGCAGCGCGTCGATCCGCTCCACCGGCCGTCGACCCCGGTCAAGCTCGTGCTTGCACTTGGCCAACGCCTCCCGGCTGAGCTGTCGGACAGCGGACGTGCCAAGGTCAACTACGCCGGGTTGAGAGCGAGCCGGGCCGGTCACGAGTTCGTAGAATGCCGCGGCCCGCTCACGCAGGTCGACGATCTGGTCCACCTCCCGGGCCGAGAGACTGGCAGGATGCTCACGGTGCCAGGCCTGGTCTGCACCTGCCACGTAGGCGACGTCGGCGAAGGCTGACATGCGTAGCCACATCTCCATGTCATGCGTGTGCGCGAGGGGGCGTTGACCACCGATCCGTCGCACGACAGACATCCGCATGAGCACCTCCGGCGATGTGATCACGTTGCACCCGTCCTCACACCGGTCAGCAAGCCACTGCATCCCTGACCACACCGTCCAACTTCGCGCCCTCGTTCGGGGCTTGGGCAGGTCTGTTCGGAAGTGGAGCGGACGCCCGTACACCAGCCCCACCTGGGGGTAAGCACGCATGAGTGCGGCGGCACGGTGAAGTGCGCCCGGAGTGAGGAGGTCGTCGGCATCGAGCCGAACGAGGAATTCACCCTTCGCTGCTCTAAGACCTAGGTTGAACGTCTCCACCGGCCCACCGTTACGCGGGCGGCCTATTACCTGGACCCGGCTGTCGGCCTCAGCGAGGCGCCGTGCAACCTGGAGTGAATCGTCAGTTGAGGCGTCATCGACCACAATGACGTCCACATCGACCTTGGACTGCTCAAGGACGCTGGAGACGGCCTCTGGCAGGTACCGAGCGTAATTGAAGCAAGGGATCACCACGGAGACGCGTGCCGGGCTGGCGTAATCCGGGATGGGAGCGGTGCGCTGAACACGGGTTACCCGTGCGGTGTCTGCGGAGCTCATGAAATCGCCTCGGTTTCTATTATTGGCAAGCCAGGGTCAGCGTCTGCACCTAGGCCTCGGGCCCCGCGGCGCGCGGCCATGAGCCATTGCCCCATCACCGCGCTGTAGACGATGGCGCCGGTGAGCGCCCCGAGGACGAGAGACCCAACCTGCGACTCAATGCCTTTCATGACCGCCCAAGCTGCCAGGTAGGCAGGAATCACGCCCAGTACCGGCAGCGCCATAGCGCGCAACACGCCAACGGCCGGGGAACCGGCGCGTTGGCAAGCCAACAGGTAGGCCGGCAAGACCACTACGACCCCAACTACGACGTGCGCCCACCCCGCTCCGGCCAGGCCCCACAGGCGCGCGCCGATGATCATCGCCGGGATTAGGGCCACGAGCCAGATCCCCTGGATCCACATCACGGGATGGGTCGCGCCGCGAGCCATGAGGAAGGTCGCGAAGAGGTCGAATACGACCCGGAGTGCACCGAAAGAAGCGAGGGCCGCGAGGACGGGTGCGGCCGGTAACCACCGTCCTCCATAAAGCACGGCCACCAGCGGGACGCTGGTGGCCCCCAAGACAAAAGCGGCCGCAACCGCGACAGGCCAGATGAGCCGGATGGAGACGGCGACGCTCGCCCCCGGCGAAACCCCATCTCGATGGAGGCGGGAGAAGGCTGCCAGTGCCACGGGGCGCACCGTTTGGCCGATCGCGGTCATGGGCCAGCTCGCTACGTTGAAAGCGAGCACGTAATATCCTAGAGCTGTAGCCCCCGTCAACCGGACGACCACAACGTTGTCGACGTTGAGTAAGGCCATGGACAAGAAGTTTGCGCCGGCGAGAGGCAGACCATAGGCGAGCGCCGAACCGGCCAGCGCCCGATCGAAGCCGAAGCGGGGCCGACACCTCGTCAAGATGAACTGGAGCGCCGTCGCGCAGGGCTGGGCGACCACTCGTCCCACGGCGAGGGCCATCGGCCCCCAGCCGAGCAGGACGAGCGTGATCGTCACTGCGGTCCCTATGGTGAAGTCCACCGCACTGGTGTAGAAAAGCTGCTTCTGTTGGAAGGCCCTCTGCATGCGTGCGTAAGGAACCACGCCCACGCCGGCAACCGCGATCGTCAAAGCCAAGACGATAATAACGGGCGTCGCCTGCGCACTGCCAAGTGCTTGCGCAACCGGTCGAGCTGTCGCAATCATTACGCTCGCGAGCACGATTCCGGAAACCAGGCTGAGCGTCGCCACCGTTGGCTCCCTTCGCAAGGGCTCACGTGCGCGCACAAGGTCCGCGCTCAGCCCGAGGTCGGTCACGGTGATGAGGATCCCTTGGACGGTCAGAGCTACCGCGTAGACGCCGAACTGCTGGGGGGCAAGGAGCCGTGCCAGCACGATCCCTAGCAGCACACTGCTCAGCCGGAGAACGACTGTACTCAGCGCCCCCCAGGCGAGTCCCCGTCCGACCGTGCGCCCGAGCCCCTCGTCGCTGCTCATCACCCATCCCCCCCACCGACGCGCGCGACGAAAACTTGGCCACTGTGCGTTTGACAGCCATCGCGAGTCAAGGTCACCACTCGTACCCATGCACGACGTCAGTTCCACGGCTCGCCACGAGACCCACCAAGGCATCCATCGTCGCTCGCCTTGGCCACCCGGGCGGCCGTGGTGAGACGATGCATTCCAAGCCCATATCCTGCGGCACCGGCACGAGTTCACCGCTCGGGTCAAAGGGGACAACGTCGTCGTCGCGCACCGCGATCGCCGCGGCGAGCTCTATCGCGTTGGTTTGGCTGCCCCCGATTTCCATCGAAACGGGATAGACGAGCGCCTTCACCGGCCTGTCACCTGATAAGTCGAGCGAGCAGCTCGACCACATAGTCCTGCTGCTCGTGGGTGATGTGCGGGAAAATCGGCAGGGACAGGATCCGGTCTGCGGCGGCCTCGGCGACCGGGAATGCCCCGCGCCCATGGCCGAGCGACGCGTAGGCGCCGGTAAGGTGGACCGGCACCGGATAGTGGATCCCTGCGCCCACCCCTGCGGCGTTGAGGTCAGCGAGCACCTGATCGCGCTCCTCGACCTGCACCACATAGAGGTGCCACACGTCCTCGTTGGCGGGGTCGCTGACAGGGGTACGGACACCCTCGACGCCGGAGAGCAGCTGTCCGTAATAGGCCGCCGCAGCCCTTCGTCGCTCGTTCCAGCCGGCCAGCCGGGCGAGTTTCGCCTCGAGAACCACGGCCTGGACGGTGTCGAGCCGCGAGTTGAAGCCGACGATCTCGTGATCATACTTGTGAGCGCTCCCGTGCGCCGCGAGGACCTTGACGCGATGTGCCACTCCGGCGTCGTCGGTCAGCACAGCTCCTGCGTCCCCGGCGGCCCCCAGATTCTTCCCGGGGTAGAAGCTCGTACCCGAGGCCAGTCCGAACGAACCAGCATGCCGACCGTTGCGACGCGCACCCTGGGACTGAGCCGCGTCCTCGACCAGCGGAACACCGGCGTCCGCGGCGACCTTGAGGAGCGCCTCAACTGGCGCGACTTGTCCGAATAGGTGCACCGGGACGATGGCTTGGGTGCGGGAGGAGATCGCAGCCCGGACCGCGTCCGGGTCCATGAGAAGGTGCACCGGATCGACGTCCACCACGACAGGCACGGCCCCAATCCGTGAGACGGCCTCCGCAGTTGCGATGAACGTGTTCGCCGGGATGACAACCTCGCCACCGGCCTCGACCCCGACGGCGCGCAGAGCCAACTCCAGCGCGTCAGTGCCGTTCGCGACTCCGACGCAGTGCGCCACACCCGTCATACGAGCGTAGGCCTGCTCAAAGCGCCCGACGGCCGGGCCGCCGACGAAAGCAGTGGTCGCGAAGACCCCATCCAGGCCTGCCCTGACCTCCGCGGTGATCTCGGCCTGTTGCGCACCCAGGTCCACTAGGGGAATTCTCATGATTCATCCGTCCTGAAGGCGAGCTCGATCGCGTCGGTCCCGGTGCCGAAGCCTCGACATCGGGGGACACCGCAGTAGTCGGCGTATGCCCGCTCGGACTCCTCGACGAGGGGTGATTTGGGTCCGCTCACTGTTCTCTCCCGGTTCTCTTGTAGCAAGTGGTTCGCTGTAGCAAACCCGGTGCAAAGGCCGCTTCGCGAGGGCAGATCACGTCCCGAATGTCCTCCATCGTCGCCACACCGTCTTCCCCCGCAGGTCGCGAGCTGACTTGGCAGAGAGGCGCCGCAACGGCGAGGCTCCCCTCGACCGTCGACGATCAACCGCGCGCCATCGCCAGCTATGACGCGCATCTGGCCATGTCTCTGCGGCAACGGCCATGAACTCCTCCACCGAGGCGCCGTCCAGGGAGCCGCCGAGATCGGCTGCATGCGCCGCCCGACGCAAAGCGTCACGGGCAATGGCGCGGCGAGCGCTCGCAGCGTATTCCTCATGTCGCGTCAGCAGCGCAGCATCCTCGGCGAGCACCTGGTCGAAGGCGAGTCTCCGCTCGCACAGGTCAGTGAGAAGCTCCGAGCTGAACCCGAGATGCATGTTGTCGCCGTGGACACGGTAGAACGCTTGATCGTCACCGTGCACCCTCCCCACACTGCCGCGCAGCGAGGCTCGCAGCCAGAGGTGGAGATCTGCCGCATGTGGCAACCTGGCGTCGTAGCCCCCGAGCTCTCGCATCACCGATCGCCGCATGACGACCTCTGGGTTGAACACCACGTTGGTCCCACGCTCGCAGAGTCGCCTGAACCACTCCTCGCCTGACCACACAGACCACCAGGCAAACCGGTGCTGCGGTACTGGGGTCTCGTCGGTGAAGGTTGGTGCGTACCCATAGGTGAAGGCGATGTCGGGTCGATTCTCCATCAGCGCCGTCGCACGCCCTAGCGCTCCAGGGGCAAGGCGATCGTCGGCCGAGAGCAGAACCAGGTAGTCACCGTCGACCGATGCCAGGCCCTCGTTGTATGTGGCGATATGGCCGGCGTTTTCCTCATGAGCGATCACACGAACCCGGACATCCGATTCCGCAAGAGCGTGCGCAACATCCGCGGACCCATCGGTTGAGGCATCGTCGACGATAAGGACGTCGACCTCAACACCCGGCTGCTCCAGCGCGCTGCCCACAGCTTCAGGGAGGTAATGACCGTAGTTGTAGCACGGCACCACCACCGAAACCCGGGGTATCACCCGAAGCGGTTGAGGACGAATGTAGGTCACCATCAAGCAGAAGCCTCGAGGACGGCATGCGCGACGCGCATGAGGTCAGAGTCCGCCAACTGGTGGTAGAGCGGCAGGATGAGGGTCCGGTCGGTGAGGCGCTCAGTCACGGGGAGCGAGGCGTGTGGCATACCTGCGTACGCCGGCTGCCGATGGGAGGCCATGATCCCGCGGCGCGCCGAGATCTCGTGCCCGGCTAGGTGTGCGAGCAGCCCCTCCCGGTCGAGCGGGTACTCTGACCCGACTTCGACCCAGAACGACTGGACGTTGGACTCACCATACGGCGGGTCCTCGACGCACCGAAGTCCCGGAACGTCGGCGAACGCAGCGCGGTAGCGGTCCGCAATCTCGCGACGGCGCACGACGACCTTGTTGAGCCTGCCCAGCTGGACGATGCCCACCGCGGCTTGCAGGTCGGTCATCCGGTAGTTGAAGCCCATCTCGAGGTACTCCTCGGCGGGTGGGAGCACCGACTTGTGCCGATCGGCCGCGCTGACGCTCATCGCATGCTCGCGCAGCCGCCGCGCACGGTCGGCCCACTCCGGGCGTGAGGTCGTCACCATGCCGCCCTCGCCGGTGGTGAGGATCTTGCGTGGGTGGAAGCTCCAGGCGGCGATCTCCGCGGTGGCACCCACGGGTCGACCGGCATACGTCGAGCCGGCGGCGCAGGCCGCGTCCTCGACCACCACGATGCCGCGCGGGTCGCACAGGGCCCGAAGCGGCCGGAGGTCGAGCGGCATACCTCCCTGGTCGACGGCGACGATGGCCTTCGTCTGCGAGGTGAGGACCAGCTCGACGGCTGCCACGGTGAGGTTGCCCGTCAGTGCGTCCACGTCGGCGAACACCGGGGTGGCGCCAACGTAGCGGACGGCGTTGGTCGTGGCGATAAAGGAGAACGACGGGACGACCACTTCGTCCCCGGGACTGATGCCGGCGACGACAAGCGCCAGGTGGAGGGCGGTCGTGCAACTGGAGACCGCGACCGCGTGGTCGGCCTGCATCCGGTCGGCGAAGGCCTGCTCGAAGGCCGCGACTCGCGGGCCTTGGGCGACCCATCCCGACTCGAGCACCTCGGTGACCGCGGCCACCTCCTCGGCGCCGAGCCACGGAATCATCACGTTGATGCGACTCATGATGCGTGCAGGGCCCGTCCTGCCGCCACAGCCTCACGCTGCGGGCGCCACCAGTCGACGAGGGTCCGCAAACCGTCCTCGAGCCCGATCTCGGCGCGGAAGCCGAGGTCCCGCTCCGCGGCCGCGGTGTCCGCGAGGCGGCGCGTGACCCCATTGACCGCCCGGTCAGGTCCGTGCTCAACGGAAAGGTCGGAGTCCATCGCCCGCAACAGCGCCTCGGCCAGCCCGAGCAGGCTCGTCTCGGTGCCGCTGGCGATGTTGTAGATCCCTTCGCGGACGTCGCTCGCCGCGGCCAGGATGTTGGCCCGGGCGATGTCCTGGGTGACCACGAAGTCCATGGTCTGCAGGCCGTCACCGAAGATGAGCGGTGGTTGACCGTCAGCGATCCGCTCCATCCACCGGACGAGGACCTCGGTGTAGAGACCGTGGACGTCCATCCGGGGTCCGTAGACGTTGAAGTAGCGCAGGCCCACGTAGTCCAGCCCCGACATCGCTCGAAAGCTGCGGGCCATGCCCTCGTTGAACGACTTCGCCGCGCCGTAGAAGGTGTCGTTGTTGTGGTGGTGGTGGCGCTCGTCGGTCGGGAACTGCTCGGCCAGGCCGTAGACCGAGGCGGACGACGCGAAAACCAGCTTGTCGACCCTGTGCTCCGCGGCGGCTTCGAGCACGTTGAACGAGCCGTCCACGAGAACCTCGAGGGCTAGCCGCGGCTCCTCTGCGCACTGCGTGATGCGGATGGCGGCCTGGTGGAACACCAGGTCCTTGCCCCGGGTGAGGTCGTGGACGAGGTCGCGATCGCGCAGGTCACCCTCGACGAGGGTGACCTTGCCGGACGGCATAGCCGTCTCGAGGTTCTCCCGCCGGCCGCGGACGAGGTTGTCGAGCACGTCGACGTGGGCGGCGCCCGCTGCCAGCAGCTGGTCGACGATCGTCGACCCGATGGTCCCCGCTCCCCCGGTCACCAGGACGGTGGCGCCGTTCAGCCCGGTCATCGGTGCATCCCGGCGCCGGCGCCGACGAGAGACCGGAGGGTGTGTCGCGGCGGCTGGCCGGGCGCGTCCACGGGCGCCATCGCCCCTGCGCGGCGCTGGCTCTCGGATGCGGCTTCGAGCACGGCCAGAACGCGCAGGCCGGCGCGGCCGTCGGTGAGCGGGGCGCGCCCCTCGGTGATGGCTGCGGCGAACTCGGCGACCATCTGTCCCAGCGCCTCGCGCTCGGGCAGCGCGGGTGCGTGCATGTCGCCGAGCCGGTAGTTGACGTTGACCGCCCGCTTCTCCGCCGCGTTGGCCGAGCTCGAGGTGAGGTCCAGGTCGACCCCGCGGTCGTAGACCGACACCCGCTGCTGCGGGTTCAGGTCGTCCCAGACCACCGTCTTGCGGCTGCCGCCGATGACGGTGTGCCGGATCTTGGTGGGGCTGAGCCAGTTGACGTGGATGTTGGCGATGGCCCGGTTGCCGATCGGCATGGTCAGGTAGCCAAGGCAGGCCTGTCCGGCGCCGATGGGGTCGGACCCATGGGCCGACACCTCCAGCGGCGAGAGCCCCTGGGGAAGGATGAAGTCGAGGATCGACAGGTCGTGGGGCGCCAGGTCCCAAAAGACGTCGACGTCGGGCTGGACCAGCCCGAGGTTGATGCGCACCGAGTCCACGAAGAGGATGTCGCCGAGCTCACCGCTGTGAATAAGGCTGCGGAGGTATTGCACCGGCGGGGTATAGCAGTAAGTGTGGTCGCACATGAGCACCAGACCGAGCTCCTCGGCCCGGTCGACCATCAGCTGGGCGTCAAGGCGGCTCGACGCGAGCGGCTTCTCGACCAGGACGTGCTTGCCGGCCTCGAGCGCCGCCAGGGCGATCGCGGCGTGCGTGTCCGCCGGGGTGGCGACCGCCACGGCGTCGATGTCGGCCCTGGCCAGCAGCGCGTCCAGCGAGGTCTCCACGTCGACGGTGGTCCGGTCCCCGATCACCCACTCCGCTCTCGCCTGGTCGAGGTCGCAGACGGCGACCAGGTCCCAGTCCGGGCTCCCCCGGAAGTTCCTCACCAGGTTCGGCCCCCAGTACCCAGCTCCCACCACGGCAACGCGCAGCGCCATGTCCAGCCCCTCTCGCATACGAACCTGCTCCTGACCATTCAAGACTGACGGTCAGGGGCAGCGCGCACCTCATACAGATGCGGTAGTTCGGCCTACAACACGTGATACGCGAGTTGGGGACTGCGCACCGCGAGACTGACGAACCGAATCCCCGAGGTGGTGAAGATGAGTCGGTACTGCAGGAAGCACGAGCCGCCGGTGATGCTGTTCGCGGTCGCGCTGACCGTCCTCCAGCCGGTCCACGAGCCGCTGCCGGTGTCGGCGTTCGGCCCGGAACGAACCTGGCCAGAGCCCGAGGATCGATAGCAAAGAAGCGCCATTTACACCGTTACTCGGACACTCCCGGCCAAACCCCCGTCTATTTCGTGGTGAAGATGGTGTCGACCCAGTAGTTGGTGTTGTTATAGGAGGAGGTGGGGAAGCCGGCGGCGCCGTAGAGATAGACGCCGTTGCTGCCGGCGGG
>Ga0209638_1001889_pt1 | contig 13073 bp, 13 predicted proteins | sample BarGraNGADG00211_FD_184490 | JGI IMG/M metagenome (GOLD analysis project Ga0209638, IMG submission 184490) | Arctic peat soil microbial communities from Barrow, Alaska - Barrow Graham LP Ref core NGADG0002-211 (SPAdes) (version 2) | ecosystem: Environmental > Terrestrial > Soil > Wetlands > Peat... | reverse complement strand
AAATTCACTTATATTTCAAAAACCTCATCACATCTTGTTAAAACCAAGCCTTCTGTTGATAACCAGAAAAACGTGTAAATATTATAATTTTGCTTTATTTTTTTTCAATGTAAACACTCTTGAAATATTGAAACCGAAATGAATATCTCCATGTTTCCATTGGCCGGTAGTCTCGCCGATAAATCCTTTTTCGATCATGGCAAGTGAGTTTGTGAAGAAGAGCTGGAATACATGGCCTCCGGTTTCTATATCGAAGCCAACAGATAATGGATTGTAAACAGCCAGACTCATGTATTTTTTCGGATTTGCCAGTAAAAAATATTCGGCATTCAGACTGATTCTTCTTGTAAGCTTCATACGCCCCCCTAACCCAAGTGCAAGAAGATCATTTGGGTCCAGTTCTGTTGCAACCAGATTCCGGTGTACATAGGTAGGAGTTATCTGGACAGAAAAAGACTGATTAATTTTCCGGGCAATAAGCACCTGTCCAACATAAGAGAGTCTTGAACTATAATAATTTGTTCTGGTCGGATCCGACCACTTAAGGGTATTAAGGGCAACAGAAGAGAATACCGAAAGAGATACAGGCATATTCTTTGCACCTGAAGATTGCCTTAATAGTGTGAACTTTGCAAATCCATCAAAAGTCTTTTCATAGGTTCCGCGGCCAACACCAATCATTAACCACTTATATAGACCATACTCAAGGCTGAAATGAACATTAGACTGGTCGAGCCCGAAAAAATTGTACGCACCTGAATTTATTGTTCCAAAGCGGTGTGAGATTCTGAAATCCAGTTGCCCGGGAGGCATTTTCTCGACGGAATGACCATTCATTATCCGCGTCGACTTGAAAGTAGCTGTAGCGTAGTTTATCTCTTTGGCAGTGCTGTCATTAAGGAGGTTCATCAGGTCATCCTGTGCAAAAATTCCGGCCGGGATAAGCAATAAGAGAATAATCAGGGGAACTCGTATCATATTGGTTATATATTTTAAAATTCAATTATTTAACATTCCATTTCTGATCCAGATATCAAACTGGGTTATCGAACAATTCTTTAGTTTCCCGCTTTTAGGCATAGGGTAAGTTCCTGTTTGTTTTATCGATACAATAACTTTTGCAGAATTTGTAACAACATTTGTGTATCCTTCGAGGTGAATATTTGCTCCAAAGGCTGCATTTGCATTGGAATGGCATGAATAACAGTTGTTTTTGAGAATCGGAACAATTGTACCGCTGAAAGTTACATTTGTTGTATCGCAGGAATTGCTGAGTGCAGGATATAAGGCCTCCTCATTATCATAATAGCAGGAAACAAAAAAGAATAAAAACACAGACACTGTTGCAAGGATTATATATAATCGTTTCATTTTCAATTTTATTGCTGATCGTTTGATTGATTGTTAATAGCTCAATTTTCGGAAATTCTGATATTTGCAACCGGAAGTGTACATGTAGTTTGCCTTGCTCCCTGTTCTATCCAAACTCTTATAAGTGTTCTGTTTTCAAGTGTAAGAGGTTGATTTGGGGGCATCAGATTTATACCCCAGGTATTTGTTAGTACAGTATAGATTCTGCTTGCATCAGGATTTCCGGGAACTGCGTTTCGGCTTATTCCAGCGTAGGTATCCAGGGCCATACGCGACTCGCCACCGCTGCCATGACAACCAGCCCGCATGCAATTGTTAATAAATATTGGAAGAACATCCCTTTCAAAGCAAACCTCCGGAATGTCAGAAATTTTGGCGCTATGAGTGCAAGAGATTATCCACGAAAAGGTTGTCAGAATTATCAGAAGAGTAAGTGACAGGTAAGTTTTATGGATCTTCATATTGGAACAATTTATAACTATCAAATTACCAGCAAAATTAGACAATTTATTTTGATAAAGGAGGTGTCAGAAAATGAAGAACTCTTTGCTGAACAGCTTTTCATTTAGACGTCTTTTTTAAAAGAACAATTCAAATTCATGTTCAAAATTTGGTGTGAAAATCTCCTTTCCCAGAGAGTCTTTTATTTCCCTGACAGACCAGAAACGACCTTCATCAATTTCATCTGCATCGATTACAGGTATTTTGTCGGAAATAATTGAATATGAATTAACCAGCTCCTTTTCGCGGGAGGATTTCCATACATAACGGCCTAAAAATACCGGTTCAAAACCTGTTAGTCCTAGTTCTTCATGAGCTTCTCTTAAAAGTGCTGTCTCAATTTTTTCTCTCAGATCCACATGACCACCAACAGAGGTATCCCATTTACCGGGCTGTATATCTTTTGTCTGAGACCTTTTCTGTAAAAAAAGTTCGCCTTTAGTGTTAAACAGGTGAAGGTGAACAACAGGATGAAGGAGCAGGCTTTTGCCATCGTGACAAACACTTCGCGGGGCTTGTCCTATAGTGTTGCCTTCTTCATCAACAATTGGGAATATTTCTTCAGAAGGGGAGGAGTTCATAGTTTAAGGAGTTACCATCTCAGTCCTCAGCTTTGAAACATAATCGCGGATCTTATTAAGTGTTTCAACGGTTACTGTCATTTCGCTGCCTGATGAACGGAAGACCTTTTTTGACATGTCAATCTCAAGATCTCCTTTTTTGAAATAGATATCGAAGGAGTCGAAATAGTTCTTCAAGTACTTTAGTTTCTTTGTGTAATAGACTACTACCGGGTCGTCATAATAATTTTTCATGAAGCTTAGCAGGGTAGTAAGAGTATATTTCTGTTCAGCTATTTTCTGCACCACTTCCGGATCGGGTTTGGAAGGATCGTAAGCCAGTTGAGTAGCAATATACAGCGCTTCAACCCATCCGCCCATTATCATGAGCCCGGCAGAACTTTCTCTTCCGCTGGCCCTGAGATGATCTTCCATTTTATTGTAGGCAGAATTCATCAGATACATAATTGTATCAGGATCAGAAATGTCGCTCTGAATCCTCTTTAGTGGTTCGGTAAGGTAGTTGTCGGGGATTTCAAGCTTGTTGCTCATCTCACGTATTGTTACCATATAGTCGAGCATCTCCTGACCAGTTCCTTCAATCTTAAGATATCCGAAATCAACGCCATATATACCAGTGTTGATAGAAGCTTTGGAGCTGCTGAGGTATTTGTTTCGGTTCGAAGTCGGATTTAGAATTGCATTATTGTGTGGGACACCAATCCGGTTAAAGATTGCACATATTTCAACAGGGGTCAGAAGTCCGTAAAAAATCTCATTTTTTTCAGTCAGGGAGTTAGTCCCGGTAGAATCGGATTTATAGGTGGAGAATGAAGGTTTGAATGAATCTTTATCCTGAGGATTTGATTTGCAGGCAAAAGCAAAAAGTAATAAAAAGGATATCAGGTATGAGATGCTATTTTTCATATCTTATTTTAATGAACAAAATTAGTAATAAATGTGATATGGTGGAAGTAGTTTGGGTATTTCCGTTTCACAGCAATATCCGGTTCCCAAGTTTCCTTGAGATAAGACCAAGTACAACACTAAGGCTTGCGTGCCGCTTCTGCAGCTGACCTACTTTTTCAATGTCGTTAGCCTTATAAGCTTCCTCAATCTGTTGCAACAGGTCCTTCTGAATTTTTAGTATTTTATTGCTCTTGAACTTGAGTACAGCATCAGCAACTGATTCATTGAGTTTCATTATTGGTGTTTCAACAAAGGTATGGCTCCTTTCCCATATTTTGCTAAGTTCATGAGAACTAACCAGAAGATCAGCCGATATTAAAGATATTTCAGGGTCCTCATGTTTCACGAATTGCTTTTCCCCTGCAATGAGCCCCTGATCTACATAAAATCGAAACTCAGCAAAGATTTTTGAGGTGACACTATCGTCAAAATCAAGCTCATCACTAATTATTTCCCTTACAATATAATCAGACACAGTTTGCATCTCCTCATTTCCGTCTTCCTTATTTAAAGTCCTTTGAAATTCCTGTCCACCATATGTCAACAAAAGTCTAATAATTTCTTTTTCAGCATAATATGAGTTAGTTTCGTGTTGAGTTGGTTTAGAAATTACAATAGGAGGAATAGGCAGATCCTCTAGTCCGGGATATTTATTCCTGTCCTGAAAATTCTTTTGGTGTCTGAGTTTATTGACCTCATTATACAATATGGCCTCGCTGACTTCAAGTACAGTGCTGCACTCCTTTATATATACAGTTCGGTTTATTGCCTCAGGAATAACTGCAATCGATTTTACAATATCGCGGATCAGGTCTGCTTTTTTTACCGGATCGTTATTCGCTTCAGAAAGAAGAAGTTGTGTCTTGAAGCGTATAAAATCAGTCTCGTTCTCCTTAAGAAATTTTGAAAACTCCTCCTTACTGAGTTTTTTTGAATAGGAGTCGGGGTCTTCATTATCGGGCAGAAGAACTATTTTAACATTCATTCCTTCTTCAAGAACAAGATCAATACCTCGTATTGAGGCTTTTATTCCGGCAGCATCACCATCGTACAGGATTGTAATGTTCTGGGTAAATCTTTTAATGAGCCTCACCTGTTCCTGAGTAAGAGAGGTACCTGATGATGCTACAACATTTTCGATGCCAGCTTCGTGTAAGGACAAGACATCAGTATAACCTTCAACGAGATAACACCTGTCTTCCTGTGTAATCGTTTTCCGGGCCTGGTAAATACCGTATAATATTCTGCTCTTATGGTAGATCTCCGATTCGGGAGAATTAAGGTATTTTGCGCTTTTAGGATCGGTCTTTAAAACTCTGCCTCCGAATCCAAGTACCTGTCCTGACAGAGAATGAATCGGAAACATTACCCGGCTGCTGAACCTGTCGAAGAGGCGATCTTCATGTTGTATTGTGAGCCCTGTTTTTACAAGATAATCCTGTTTGTAGCCATCCTCGAGAGCTTTTTTTGTAAAGGCATCGCGTTTCTCGAAGCTGTATCCCACTTCAAATTTTTTAAGAGTATCCTGCCGGAACCCTCTTTCTTTAAAATAGGCAAGCCCGACACGTATACCCTCGTCAGTTTGAAACAGGTTTTCAGAAAACTGTCGTGTTGCGTAAGACGATACAATAAGCAGGCTCTCTCTTTCATTTTGTTTTTCAAGCTCCTCCTGGCTTAGTTCTTTTTCAACAACCTCAATATGGTATTTCTTGGCGAGGTATTTAAGTGCCTCGGGATAAGTGAGATGCTCATGCTCCATCACAAAATTGACTGAGTTGCCAACTTTGCCGCAACCAAAACATTTGAATATTTCTTTCGATGGAGAAACAGTGAATGATGGAGTTTTTTCGTTATGGAAAGGGCACAAACCAAGATAATTCACACCTCTTTTCTTAAGGGGAACAAATTCCTGCACCACGTCAACTATCTGAGCAGCATCGAGAATACGTTCTATTGTCGGGCGGTCTATCATAGTGACTTCTCAAAATACGCAATAGTCTTCTTCAACCCTGTCTCCAAACGAATCGTTGGCTTCCAGTTTAATTCCTTCAAAGCAAGAGAAATATCAGGCTTTCGTTGTTTCGGATCGTCCTGCGGAAGAGGCATATAAACGATTTTTGATTTTGAACCGGTCATCTTTATGATCATCTCGGCGAGAGCTTTAATTGTGAACTCAGCCGGATTTCCCAGATTCACAGGTCCTGTGAAACTATCAGGGGTATCCATCAGCTTAATGAGACCATCGAGAAGATCGTCAACATACTGAAAGCTGCGTGTGTGAGAACCGTCACCGTAAATGGTTATATCGTTCCCTTTCAATGCCTGAACAATGAAGTTTGAAACAACCCGGCCATCGTTTGAATTCATCTTTGGTCCGTATGTATTAAAGATCCTGGCAATTTTTATGCGGACATTATTCTGATCGTGATAGTTCATAAAAAGTGTTTCGGCGCACCTTTTTCCTTCATCATAGCAAGCCCGTGGGCCTAGTGGATTTACATTTCCCCAATATTCCTCATGTTGTGGGTGCACCTCGGGATCGCCATATACCTCGCTTGTTGATGCCTGAAGGATTTTAGATTTTGTTCTTTTTGCAAGCCCGAGAGTATTAATGGCTCCCATTACTGAAGTCTTGATCGTTTTTATCCCATTATACTGATAGTGTACCGGCGATGCAGGACAGGCAAGGTTGTAGATCTCATCGGTCTCAATAAAGATGGGCATCGTTACATCGTGCCGTATAAGTTCAAAATATGGATTGTCGAGCAAGTGGACTATGTTCTGCTTGGAGCCTGTGAAATAGTTATCGACACAGATCACTTCGTGTCCCATATTAAGTAATTTCTCACAAAGATGTGATCCGATAAAACCGGCTCCACCGGTAACTAAAATTCGTTTCATAGGTTATGTCGTTATGTTGTTATGTCGTTCAAACATTCTTCGTGACCACCACTTTCACCACCACCTCATCAATATCCACTTCTCTTATATTTTCACCGGTAATATTGTTCATCAGAGTTACGGCAGTTGCAAGCGTCTGAGATCCGATATATTCAGCATACCTTGTTATTGCTTCCCGCACAGATTCATGATCTTCTATCTGAACCGTAATTTTGTCTGTAACATCGTAACCGGTCTCCTTGCGGATATTCTGGATTCTGTTTACAAACTCGCGGGCAATACCTTCATACCTCAGATCATCGGTAACAGTGATATCGAGTGCGACAGTAAGTTTACCGTCGTTGGCAACCTGCCAGCCGGGAATATCTTCTGAAATAATTTCAACATCTTCTGTTGTAAGGACTATCTCTCTGCCAGCAATCTGACATGGATGATTCCCATTGATCTCAAAGGCGGCAATCTCTGTTGGTGTAAGTACGGAGATTATGTTACTGATCTCTTTCATCAGTTTGCCATAGCGGGGTCCAAGGGTTTTGAAATTTGGTTTTATCTTTTTAACAAGAATTGATGCAGTATCGTCGATATATTCAACTTCTTTTACGTTTACTTCGGCAAGTACAAGATCTTTTACGGCTTCAAATTTATCTCTGAAAAATTTATCGGGAACAGGAACCATTATCCTGGCCAGGGGTTGACGTACCTTGATGCTTACTTTTCTTCTTAAGCCAAGAATCATGGAAGAAACTTTCTGTGCAATATCCATTCTTTCCTCGAGCAATTTGTCGATGAGCAACTCATCATAATCCGGGAATAATAACAGATGCACAGAATTTTCTTTATGACGACCGGTGGCTTCATTAAGATCGATGAAGAGCCTGTCCATATAGAATGGAGATATCGGGGCAGCAAGACGTGTTATTGTTTCGAGGCAGACAAAAAGAGTCTGGTAAGCCGCGAGTTTATCTTTATCATATTCTCCGCCCCAGTAGCGTTTACGGTTCAGACGTACATACCAGTTACTGAGATTTTCGGTTACAAAGTCCTGAATTGCCCGTCCGGCTCGTGTGAGATCATAATCCTCGTAGCATTTCCCCACCTCTTTAACCAGTGAGTTAAGAAGAGAGATTATCCACCTGTCAATCTCAGGTCGTTCGTTTACCGGGATGTCTTTTTCGGTGTATCTGAAATTGTCAACGTTGGCATAAAGCGCAAAAAAGGTATAAGTGTTGTATAAAGTACCAAAGAATTTACGTTTCACTTCGTCAACACCAGAAATGTCGAATTTGAGATTATCCCAGGGTTGAGAATTTGTAATCATATACCAGCGAAGTGGATCGGAGCCATATTCCTCAATAGAGGTGAAAGGATCGACTGTATTTCCCAGGCGTTTCGACATCTTGTTACCATTCTTATCAAGCACCAGTCCGTTCGAAATAATATTCTTAAATGCAACGGAGTCGGAAATCATTGTTGCAATAGCATGAAGAGTAAAGAACCAGCCTCTTGTCTGATCAACACCCTCTGCAACATAGTCAGCCGGGAACATCTCCTGAAAATTATCCTTATTTTCAAAAGGATAGTGAGCCTGTGCATAAGGCATTGCACCTGAATCGAACCAGACATCAATGAGGTCAGGCTCGCGGAACATTTTCCTGCCGGTTTCACTTACCAGGAAAATATCATCAACGAACGGCCTGTGCAGATCGAACTTTTCATAGTTCCCTGCAGAATTATCTCCTTCAGAAAAAGTACCTAAGGGATTATTCTTCATGAACCCGGCCTTAACCGATTTTTCAATCTCTGCTTTTAGTTCCGTTGCAGAGCCTATACATTTTTCCTCTTTCCTGTCTTCACTAACCCATATAGGAAGAGGTGTTCCCCAATAGCGTGAGCGTGAGAGGTTCCAGTCTACGAGGTTTTCGAGCCACTTACCAAACCTTCCGGTCCCGGTAGATTGCGGTTTCCAGTTGATTGTATTGTTAAGCTCTATCATCCTGTCGCGGAATGCTGTTGTACGAATGAACCAGGCATCGAGCGGGTAGTAAAGAACAGGCTTATCTGTTCTCCAGCAATGCGGATAGCTGTGTATCTGTTTCTCAATCCTGAAAACCTTACCCTGTTGCTTAAGCATAACAGCGATTTCGACATCGAGAGTTTCCTTGTCGGGAGGGAGGGTTATATCATACTCATTTTTCACAGCATGTGCCTCAAAGCCGGCATATGATTTTAAATTAACACTCTGTTTTACAAATGTTTCATCCAGATCAGCTATCGGGACCATAAATCCCCGCCTGTCAACCATTGGTCCTGTGGTGCCGTCTTTTCTCTTTACCATTAGCGGAGGAACTCCGTTTTCTTTACCAATACGGTAATCGTCGGCTCCGAATGTTGGTGCAATATGTACGATACCTGTACCATCTTCTGTGGTTACAAAATCGCCGGTTAAAACTCTGAAAGCTCCTTCTCCCGGATTCATCCAGTCGATAAGCTGTTCATAGTTAATTCCTTTTAACTCTTCACCTCTAAATTCACCCAGAACTTTGAAGGGAATCTTTTTGTCGCCGGGCTTGTATTCTGAAAAGTCAAGAACTGCATTCGAATCGGGGAATATTGCATTAAGAAGCTCTTTGGCAATGATAACTGTTATAGGATCCCCCGAATAAGGATTGAAACTGAGTACCTTTATATATGCGATATCTTTTCCGACAGCCAGGGCAGTGTTTGAAGGTAGTGTCCAGGGAGTTGTGGTCCACGCCATCATGTGGACACCGGAAGTGGTAATGTCCTTAAAAAGGAATTCCGATTTCTCATCCCTTATCAGTTTAAAGAGAGCGATACAGGTAGTGTCTTTTACATCGCGGTAGCAACCCGGAAGGTTAAGTTCGTGCGAGCTGAGACCGGTCCCGGCAGCTGGTGAATATGGCTGAATAGTATAACCCTGGTAAAGAAATCCCTTTGAATAAAGTTCTTTCAGAAGCCACCAGAGTGTTTCAATATAGCGGTTATCGTAAGTAACATAAGGATGGTCCATGTTTACCCAGTAACCCATTTTACGGGTAAGTTCTTCCCACAGGTCAGTGTATTTCATTACGTCGGTGCGGCAGGCTTTGTTGAAATCTTCAACTGAAATATATTTGGCTGAAGATTTATTTCCGATATCCTCCTTGGTAATGCCGAGAGCTTTTTCAACCTGTAGTTCAACAGGAAGACCATGAGTATCCCATCCTGCCTTACGTTTAACCTCATAACCGCACTGAGTTTTATAACGGCAGATAGCATCCTTAATAGTCCGGGCCATTACGTGATGAATACCGGGAATCCCGTTTGCAGAAGGAGGACCTTCATAAAAAACAAACTCCCCTTTTCCATTTACCTCGCGTATGCTCTTATGAAAAGTATCATTATCATCCCATATTTTCAGGATGTCTTTATTTATCTGCGACAGATCAAGTCCTTTATATTCAGGAAATCGTTTCCCCATTGTATCAGTTGGTTAATAGGTTGATGTTCAAATAAAAATCGGACAAAGATAGTATTTTCCAGGGAAGAAAAGAAGGGGAGAGGGGAGAAGAGGAGACGGGGAGAAGAGGAGAGTTATGAATCTGAAGGTTCCCCTCCCTGGAGCGGTTAGCGGTGGGTTCTACAGGGTGAAAATAATAATTATATTTGTATACTTTTGGAAATGAACAAATACCATGAAAAAACTAGTTATCCTTACCGGTGCGGGAATGAGTTCTGAAAGTGGGATACGGACTTTCAGAGATTCAGGAGGATTATGGGAAGAGTATGAAGTAACAGAAGTTGCAACACCGGAGGCATGGAACAGGAACAAAGAACTGGTGCTTAGGTTCTATAATGAACGGAGAAGACAACTTGCAGAGTGCAAACCGAATGATGGGCATATACTTCTGGCAGAGCTTGAGAAACATTTTGATGTGCAGATAATAACTCAGAATATCGACAACCTGCACGAACGTGCCGGAAGCACAAATATATTGCATCTTCACGGAGAGCTTACAAAGGTACGCAGCACAATAGATCAGTCACTAATGTATGACATTGGTTATAAGGATATTGTATTGGGTGACAAATGCGAAAAAGGCAGTCAGCTCCGACCTCATATCGTTTGGTTTGGTGAAGAAGTACCAATGTTGGAGCAGGCTATAAATCTTACTGGCGAAGCAGATATTTTTGTGGTTATCGGATCGTCATTAAATGTTTATCCGGCTGCAGGACTTATCGCCTATGCACCACTCCGGGCACCAATATATCTTATCGATCCTAAGGATGTTGCAATTCCGGTTAACAGGAAGGTTGAGGTGATAAAAGATTTGGCGTCAAAGGGTATTGGTGTTCTTACACGGAGGTTGTTGAATGGGATATAAGGATTGCTTCGTCGTTCCTCCTCGCAATGACACGTTTTTTTACCAATTACGTCTAACCGTAAGCATAATAATGTGATCGTCATTGCGAGGAGCGAAGCGATGAAGCAATCTGCTTCTCCCTATACGAATCTCTTACATTTAATAACTAACTTTGCAAAGCTTATCAGGTAGCAATGAAAGATTTTGAAAAGAAAAGCAGAAAAATAATCCTGGCAATAACCGGTGCAAGCGGTTCAATATATGCCCAGAAACTTTTGAAGAAACTTCAGGAACTTAAGAATCCTCCGAAGGAGATTGCTGTGATTTTTTCTGATACAGCAAAAGAGATATGGATAGCAGAAACAGGAAATAAATTCACACCCGAGAGTCCTGCGAAGGAGTACTCTAACCTATCGTTTTATGCACCATTCGCATCGGGTTCTTCTCAGTACAACACGATGATTATATGTCCTGCATCAATGGGAACCATTGGCAGAATTGCTAACGGAACATCCGACGATCTCATTGCCCGTTCAGCAGATGTGATGTTAAAAGAGAGAAGGAGGCTGATCATCGTTCCCAGGGAGACTCCCTATAGTCTGATACATATAAATAATATGAAAACCCTTACTCTGGCCGGTGCAATAATTTGTCCGGCTACACCCTCGTTTTATAGTAACCCAAAAACTATTGATGATCTTGTTATGACTGTAGTTGACCGCATTATTGATCTTGCCGGATTCAGCAATACCGGATTCAGATGGATGGAAAATGATTGACAAAAAAATTATAGGGTTTTTTCGAAAGCATCATGTTCTTACAATCGCTACCACGTTTGATGATGAACCCTGGTGTGCAAATTGTTTTTATGTTTATCTGGAAGAAGAAAACGCGCTTGTTTTCACTACCGGCAATGATACCCGTCATGGGAAGGAATTTTTAAAGAACCATGTAGTAGCAGGATCGGTTGTTCTTGAGACCATGATTATCGGAAAGATTCGCGGAATCCAGTTTCAGGGAATTGTCTCCGAACCGGAGGGTGAACTATTATCAAAAACCAGATGGGCTTATCTCAAAAGATTTCCTCCCGCTGCGCTGATGGATACTCACCTTTGGATCGTAAAGCTTACTCATATTAAGATGACTGATAACCGTCTTGGGTTTGGGAAGAAACTGATCTGGAATAGCGACTAACGACAAGCGACGGTCACATAGGTTGTGAAAGGGATTTAGGGATTGCTTCGTTGCTTCGCTCCTCGCAATGACGATCACATTATTATGCTTACGGTTGGACGTAATTGGTAAAAAAACGAGTCATTGCGAGGAGGAACGACGAAGCAATCTATACTCCCGTATCCAAATATTATTAAAATACCTATTTTTACATCTTATAAATTCATAATATATGTTTTCAGGAATCATAGAAGAAGCTGCTCAGGTAGTAAAACTTGAAAAAGAAAAAGACAACCTTCATATAACAATGAAATGTTCATTTGTCGGTGAGTTAAAGATCGATCAGAGCATCTCACATAACGGCGTTTGCCTGACGGTTGTCAGGAAAGATAAAGATACTTACACCGTTACAGCAATAAGGGAAACCCTTGAAAAGACAAATCTCGGATTGCTGAAACCCGGCGATAAGGTAAACCTGGAGCGCAGCACAAAGCTTGATGGGCGACTCGATGGACACATGGTGCAGGGACATATTGATCAGACAGCAAAATGCCTCAATGTAAAAGATGCAGGAGGAAGCTGGTATTATACTTTTGAGTACGAACCATTACAGGATGATTATATTACTGTTGAAAAAGGATCCGTTTCCGTTAATGGAGTAAGTCTTACTGTTATTAATTCAAAGCCAAAATCTTTTGAGGTTGCTATTATCCCATTCACCTGGGAGATGACAAACTTTCACCAGATCAAAAAAGGCACTGTCGTCAACCTGGAATTCGATATCCTCGGTAAGTATATAGCTAAGATTTTGAAGCAGCAGCTGGGGAAATAGGGCGCAAAGGCGCAGGGTCCAAAGGGCGTAATGGCAAATTATTCTAATAATTATTGAATGAAAGGATTTGTCTATATACTGACAAATATCAATAATACAGTTCTTTATACCGGAGTCACAAGCGATCTGACTGTACGGATTACTCAGCATAAAGAAAAAAAACACCCTGGTAGTTTCTCGGCTAAGTTTAACCTCTGCAAACTGGTTTATTATGAGAGTTTCGAGACAATAGGGGAGGCTATTAAAAGAGAGAAACTGATTAAGGGTGGTTCAAGAAGGAAAAAAATTGAATTAATAAATGGTTTGAATCCGGAATGGGTTGATTTATCGATAGTTCGTAATGCGATTTAAGGATTGCTTCGTCGTTCCTCCTCGCAATGACGGTCACATTATTATGCTTAC
>Ga0209638_1001888_pt1:2500-13080 | contig 13080 bp, 8 predicted proteins | sample BarGraNGADG00211_FD_184490 | JGI IMG/M metagenome (GOLD analysis project Ga0209638, IMG submission 184490) | Arctic peat soil microbial communities from Barrow, Alaska - Barrow Graham LP Ref core NGADG0002-211 (SPAdes) (version 2) | ecosystem: Environmental > Terrestrial > Soil >... | reverse complement strand
CAGGTGCGCCGGCGCTACCGAATCGTCGCCAACGGGCTCGCGCTGACGCTTCCCGCCGACGAGGTCTCGCGCCTGACCGCGCTGACCGGCGTCGCCCACGTCTATCCCTCCTATCGCTACCGGGCGATGGAGACGAGCGCGCCCAGCAACGTCTCGGCCGTCGGCGCCCCCGATCTCTGGGGCACTGACCTCGCGACCGCTGGGCAGGGAATCAAGATCGGCATCATCGACGACGGAGTCGACGAGACGCATCCCTACTTCAACCCGAGCGGGTACGTCTATCCCAGCGGCTTCCCAAAGGGAGACAGCGCCTTCACCACGGCGAAAGTCATAGTAGCCCGCGCCTTCGCGCCGTCCGGGCTCGACTACGCAAACGCCTCTCTGCCCGTGGATCCGAAGCTTTCCTCCCACGGCACTTTTGTCGCCGGAATCGCGGCGGGGAACGCCGCCACCAGCGCGAAGATCGCCGGCGCTACGCGGATCCTCTCGGGCGTGGCGCCGCGCGCCTATCTCGGTAACTACAAGGCTTTGACCATCCCGACCGAGAATTTCGGACTCAACGGGAATTCGCCCGAGATCGTCGCCGCGATTGAGGCCGCCGTATCCGACGGAATGAACGTGATCAACCTCTCCATCGGCGAAGCGGAGATCTCCCCTCGCAACGACATCGTCGCGCGGGCCGTCGATGCGGCGAGCGCCGCGGGCGTCGTCGTCGTCGCGGCGGCGGGAAACGAATTCGACGAGAACGGCAAGGGCTCGATCAGCTCGCCCGGAAGTGCGGCGAGCGCCATCACGGTCGGCGCCTCCTCGAGCGCCAGCACAGTCTCGGGGAAGGATCAGATCGCTTCCTTCTCCTCGTCGGGCCCGACACCGTACGGTCTTCTGCTCAAGCCGAACGTAACGGCGCCCGGCCTGGAGGTCGCCTCCTCGACCGCCAAGAACGAAGGATCCTGGGAGACCGCCGACGGCACCAGCGCAGCCGTGCCGCATGTCGCCGGCGCCACGGCGCTCCTGCGCCAGCTGCACCCGAGCTGGAACGTCACGCAGATCAAGTCGGCGCTCGTACTCACCGGCACGGCGGTTAAGACCTCGAACGGGCGCGAGCTTTCGCCCCTGCGCGAAGGCGGCGGACGAATCTCCCTGCCGGCCGCGAATCAGCCGCTTGTCTTCGCCTCTCCCTCGTCGTTCAGCTTCGGCCTGGTCAAGCGCGGACACAGCGCAACGCGGACGGTCAAGCTCGAAGATGCGGGCGCAGCGGTGGGCTCCTGCACAGTCCGGGCTCGCCGTTCGGAGTCGGTTTCCGGTACCGCTCTTCAGGCGCCGGCCTCGGTGACGGTTCCCGGAACCCTTTCACTGACAATGCGCTCGACAAGCAAGGCTCGCCAAGGCGACCTCGACGGCTGGATCGAGCTGACCTGCGCCGGTCAGATGAGGCGCATTCCCTTCTGGTCACACGTCTTCGCGTCGCACCTCGGCCAAAAGAGGAAGACCAAACTCACTCGCACGGGGGTCTTTCAGGGCGACACAAGAGGCGAGACGTCGCTTGTCGGCACTTATTTGTATCCCGAGCGCGCGTCGGGCGTGCGTCAGCTGCTGAAAGGGCCCGAGCAGGTATTTCGCCTCTCGCTCGTCCGTGCCCACCAAAACTTCGGCGTCGTCGTCATCTCACACGCCAGCGGCGTGTCGGTCTCGCCCCGGATCGTTCGCGGCAGCAACGAGAGCAAGCTGGCCGGCCTCACGGCCTTGCCGATCAACGTCAACCCTTACCTCAACAGCTTCGACATGCCCGAGCCGGTTGCCGGCGCCCTGCGCCCGGCCGCAGGCGTCTACTACGTCGTGTTCGACACGACCTCCGCGGCGAGAGCTGGGCGATACCGGTTCCGGTTCTGGGTCGATGACACAAAACCGCCGCGAATACGCGTGCTCTCGCGCCGGGCCGGCGTGTTGATCGTGAAGATCAGCGATAGCGGCTCAGGCGTCGACCCGAGCTCAATCTCAGCGACTGCCGGAATGCGCCAGCTCTCGTACGTCTACGACTCCCGCACAGGCGAGACGATCATCAACGCCAAGTCGCTCGGGGCCGGAACGCGCCAGCTGGTCGTGAGCGCATCCGACTACCAGGAAACGAAGAACGACGAGAACACCAGCCGGCTCCTGCCAAACACGGCCAAGCTGAGAGTCTCCATCTCGATCGCCAAGTAGACCCGAGCCGGCGGGCTCAGTCGCGATCGTCGATCGTCGGCAACCGCTCCAGGTCCCTGACCACACTCTCGGCGAAGGCCTCTCGGTCCTCGGCGAGCTCATCGGACTCGTCATCCTCGACGAGCACCAGGTGCGCGCGCTCGCGTCTGCGCCGCCGTTTTCTGGCCGAGTACCGGCCCACGAACGGAACTCTGGACAGGCGCCCGAGTAGCCGCGGCCATTCGGCGGCCACCAGCACGGCAATGGCCGTGGCAAAGAGGCCGTATACGAGCCAAGTCACAGTTACGATTGTACCGCCCTCCGGTGGTCTGCAAACACGTCTATATGCGGCGGTTTTCTTACTCCGCCTTAACGTTGGAGGTCTAATCTGTTTGTAGGAGCATCCGATACGTAAATCATGACCAACTGGCTGCCATTCCTTCCTTACCTCGTCTTCTGGGCAGTCTCCATGCAGGCGATCCTGGTCTGGGCGCGGGTTGTACCTCCTTCATGCGCACGCTGCGGCCGCCCCTTCGAGCAGCGCTACAACGGCCAGAGAATCTGTAACTGCTCCAATCACTGACCGCGGGTCAGCGACCCATTACCGCAGCCGGCGCGATCGTTCTCCTTCACGCTCGAACTCTGTTCAGATTGGCGGCAGCCCGCCCCGCTCACGAGGAGCAGGCCGAGCCGACGCCGAAGGCGCAACTCGGTTCTCAAAGAAATAGGCGGGAAATCGCCAGATTTCCCGCTTCAGACTCCCCGGGTAGGACTCGAACCTACAACCCTCCGGTTAACAGCCGGATGCTCTACCAATTGAGCTACCGGGGAAGGCAGTCAACTTCGGGATTCTAGCCGGAGGCGCAGCGACGCCTCGGAAGCAGCGGCGATCTACGCGAAATCGTGAATCGCCGCTCGCACTCGCGCGAGCTGGCGCTGAAGCTCTGGCAGGTGGGCTCCGTCCGCGTCAACGAGCTCCCGTTGGAGTCGGCGCTCGCGAAGGCGAAGCAGCAACTGCTCTGCCGTCTGCTTGTCGATCGCGGCTGCACTCGCACGCGCGTCGAGCTCGGCCACCAGCCCGACCACCTCGTCGTCGGGCGTTTGAGGCGGCTCGATCAGATACTCGCGCACGCGCCGGTGCAGCTCGTCGTCGAAGTGCTCGGGCGTCAGCTCGGCCAGCAGCTGCTTGAGATCGGGATGCGCCACCACCCCTGCCAGAGTGTCCCGCTCGCGGCGGGCGCCGGCCTCGAGCAGGTGCGGAGAGATGCCGCTGCCGGCCACCTTCCCGCTTCCTCTTCCTGCGGCGCGCGGCGCCAAGCCCGATTGCACTTCCTTCGGAAGGTCGAGCTTGTCGGAGAGATATCGAAGAGCCCGCTGACGCTCGGGCGAGTCCTCGAAGCGACCAAGTAGCTCGCGCACGCGCACGAAGGCCTCCTGGCGATCGGGGGCGCGCTCGATCTCGATGCGAACGCGATAGGCGAGATAGCTCTCGGCCTCCTCCAATCGCTCCTCGAATCCGTCGGCGGCGTCGGCGGGATCGAGCCCGGGCGGGAGCGTGACCACGCGCACGTCGAAGCCCTGCGCGGTGGCCGCCTCCATTCCGCGCAGCGTCGCTTCCTGTCCCGCGGCGTCGGCGTCGAAGCAGAGATAGAGGCGGCGGCAGAGCCGCCCGAGTTCCTTTAGCTGGCGCTCGGTGAGTGCGGTGCCCATCGAGGCGACAACCGGCTCGAGCCCGCTCTGGCGCACGGCGATCACGTCTGTGTTTCCCTCCACGACCACCGCCCGCTCCTGCTTGGCGATCGCGCGCCGGGCCAGGTCCAGCCCGTAGAGGATGTTCGACTTGTGGAAGAGCGCTCCCTCCGGCGAGTTGACGTACTTGCCGCGGAGCGGATCGTCGTCGCGCAACTTGCGGGCGCTGTAGCCGAGCACGCGCCCTCGTGCGTCGGCGAGCGGGAACATCAACCGGAAGGTGAAGTAGTCCTTGCCGCGCCGGTTGGCCAGGCCGGCCGCCGCGATCTCCTCGGCCGAGAAGCCCTTCTGCCTGGCCTTCGGAACGAGTCGCGAGCCACCCGGCGAGAGCCCCAAGCGGAACTCCTTGCAGACCTCCTCGCCAAGGTTGCGCGAAGCCAGGTAATCGCGAACCTGAGCGCCCGACTTCGTTTCCCAGAGATAGCGCTCGTAGTAGGTAGTGGCCAGCTCGAGCAGCTCGAGCAGGCGCCCGCGCCGCTCGCGCTCCCGCTCGGCGGCGGGCGAAGACGCCTCTCGCTCGATCTTGACCCCGAAGCGCTCGGCCAGCCACTCAACCGCCTCGTTGAAGTCGAGCTGCTCGGTCTCGCGCACGAAGGTGATCACGTCGCCGCGGGCGCCGCAGCCGAAGCAGTAGTAGAGCTTGTCCGCGGCGTTGACCGAGAAGCTGGGGGTGCGCTCTTCGTGGAACGGGCAGCGCCCGGTGTAGCGGCCGCCCACCTTGCGCAACGCGGTGCGCGCCGAGACCAGCTCGACCATGTCGGCGGCGGCCTTGACCTCATTGACGGTGGTGTCCGCGATCCTGGCCATCAGATGTTCTCGTACAGCGCCAGCGCGAAGCGATCGGTCATGCCGGCAAGGTAATCGGTGGCTCGTTCGACCGGCTCGCCCTCTTTCTCGGGAATCGCCTCGGGGTGCTCGAGTAGGTGGCAGAAGAGAGTTCGCACGACCGTCGTCGCGTGCTCGTTTTGAGCCTCGGTGTGCGAGGAGAGGTAGACGCGGTCGAACATGAAGCGGCGCAGCGAGAGCATGGCTTCCGAGATCTCGTCCGACTGGACGATGTCTCCCTCCTCGCTCGAGCTCTCGACGATGTCGTGCACGAGCCGGTCGATCCGGCGCGAGCCCGATTCGCCGAGGGTGGCGATCGCTTTACGCGGAAGATCGCTTGCCTTGACGGCGCCGGCGCGGATCGCGTCGTCGATGTCGTGGTTGATGTAGGCGACGCGATCGACCAGCCGCACGATCTTTCCCTCGAGTGTTGTGGGCTCGTCCTCACCTGTGTGATTGAGAATGCCGTCGCGCACCTCGACGGTCAGGTTCAGCCCACGCCCGTCGCGCTCGAGCACGTCCACGACCCTGAGCGAGTGCTCGTTGTGGCGGAACGAACGTCCGAACTTCTCGGCGAGAATCGCGTCGAGCGCCTTCTCGCCGGCGTGACCGAAGGGCGTGTGGCCGAGATCGTGACCGAGCCCAATCGCCTCGGTCAGGTCCTCGTTCAGACGCAGCGTCCGCGCCACGCCGCGGGAGATTCCGGTCGTCTCGAGCGTGTGCGTGAGTCTGGTTCGGAAGTGGTCGCCTTCGGGATCGATGAATACCTGCGTCTTGTGCGCGAGGCGGCGGAAGGCTTTGGAATGAACGATGCGATCGCGGTCTCGCTGCAACGGCGTCCTGAGCCGGCATGGTTCTTCGGCTCGGACGCGCCCGCGTGTCTCGTAGGAGTGCACGGCCAGCGGGGAAAGCGAGCGCTCTTCAAGCTCCCGGATACGGGTTTCGAAGTCGTCGGCAACCTTCCCGGCGGGCTCGGGCATCGTCTGAGCCAGACTAACCGCAGCGGCGGTCGCTCGCTTCTAGCGATTCACGTTCGACATGTCCGGATAGCGCATACCCGCGGTGGTGCCACGCGGGAAAGCCTGCTCGATCCGCAGCAGATCTTCGTCCGTCAGCTCGATCTCCATTGCCGCCACGTTCTGCTCGAGGTGCGAGACGCTCGTCGTGCCCGGAATCGGGACGACGTCGTCACCCTGCGCGAGCACCCAGGCGAGCGCGAGCTGAGCCGGGGTCGCGTTCTTCCCGCGAGCGATCTCGGCGATGCGATCGACGAGCTCCAGGTTGCTTTCGATGTTCCCTTCCTGGAAGCGCGGGTTGTGCGCGCGGAAGTCGCCTTGCTCGAGATCCTCGGGGCGACGAATCTGAGCGGAGAGAAAACCGCGTCCGAGCGGACTGTAGGCAACAAAGCCGATTCCGAGCTCGCGCACCGTCGGCAGGATCTCGTCCTCGACATCGCGCGTCCAGAGCGAGTATTCGGTCTGAAGCGCCGTGATCGGATGAACGGCGTGGGCGCGACGGACGGTCGCCGGCGCAGCCTCGGAGAGGCCGAGGTAGCGCACCTTGCCCGCCCGTACGAGCTCGGCCATCGCGCCGACGGTCTCCTCGATCGGCACGCTCGTATCGACGCGGTGCTGGTAGTAGAGATCGATCGTCTCGACACCGAGGCGCTCGAGCGAGGCGTCGCAAGCCGCTCGCACGTACTCCGGGCGCCCGTTGATGCCGACCCAGCTTCCGTCCGGACGCCGCTCGTTTCCGAACTTGGTCGCCAGTTGAACCTCGGCGCGGCGAGCCGCGATCGCCTTCCCGACCAGGCGCTCGTTCTTGAACGGCCCGTACATGTCGGCGGTGTCGAGGAAGTTGACGCCGAGATCGAGTGCGCGCTCGATCGTGGCGATCGCCTCGCCTTCGTTGGTCGCGCCGTAGAACTCCGACATACCCATACAGCCGAGCCCGAGCGCCGATACTTCCAGCCCCTGCTTTCCGAGTCGCCTATGTTCCATATCCCCCGCCTCCTGTCGATCGTGTGCCTGGGCGCTGAGCGTATCGCTGCGAGCGCACTCGAAGTCAAGGGCCACGACGAACGATCTTGCCACGACCCTCGAACGCTCTTTCCGGTTTGCGGCTTCTCACAACGCCACTTGATCCTCGGCGTAGCCGTACCCACCTCTCCACCCCCCACCCTCCCACGGGGCGTGAAACGGTAGCGAGAAAGGAAGCGCGGAAGCGAATCAATTCCGGGTCGACTTTGCTGCGAAGACGGCGCATCGATGCTTACCGAGAAGGCGCTCGGACGTGTTCGCGCGACGCGCGGACGTCTAGATGATTATCGGCACCGTGCCGCCGTCCACGCTCCAGGCGGCTCCGGTCACGTAGCTCGAGCGCTCGGAGCAGAGAAAAACGATCGCCGCCGCGCTCGCCCCGGGCTCGGCCAGGCGCCGCCAACCCGCTTCGGCGTTGCGGGGTGGAAGACGACCCCGGGTAGACTGGATTTGCGGTGGACGACTACACCAACAAGTACAAGGGCGAACGGGTCGAGATCGCGCTTTTCGGCGGCGACTATCAGGAAGGCGTCCTTACCGCTTACTGCATCGTCGATGATGTCGCCCACGTCGAGCTGAACGGCCACATCCTGATTCCACTGCAGAACATCGCCTCGCTTCACTGCTCGTCGCGCTGCGATGCTCCCGAAAGCGACTGGCCGCCGCAGAGCCTGCGCGACATCGACTCCGGGGACGAAACGTAAAGGAGAGCAGGCTTGAGCGTTCGGCTGTCAACCGCACGCAATCTCCTCAAGCTCGGGCTTCTGTTCGTGGTTTTTGAGCTTCCGCCAAGCGCGGTCGGCTACGCGGTCGGCGGCTGGAGCGCGGCGACCGTCTTCCTTTTCGCCGCACTGCTCACCGCTGCGACCATTTACACCTACTGCGATCGCCTGGTGCTCTCCATGCTGGGGGCGCGGGAGCTGCTCATCGGCGAGCGGCCGGCTCTCCATTCGATGGTCGAGGCACTGGCGGCCAAAGCGGGTGTCGTCAAGCCTCGCCTCTACCTGATCGGTGATGGTTTTCCCCGCTCGCTCTCCGTCGGCCGAGGGCCGATTTCGAGCAGCGTCGTAATCAGCCTCGGCCTACTCACGGCCGCATCTCCCGCCGAGATCGAAGGATTGATCGCACACGAGTTGGCGCACGTACGCAACCACGACGTGGCCGTCCAGACCGCATCGGTCGCCATGGCCTCGACGCTCGTCGAGTTGACCCACCTCGCGGGGTTCTTCCAACGCGGCTTGCTCTTCTTCCTCGCGCCGGTCGCCGCCGCCGTCGAGAACCTACTCCTCTCGCCAAAGCGGGAGTTCGCCGCCGATTCGAGCGCCGCCATGCTCTGCGGCTCGCCGCATGGGCTGGCCGACGCGCTCCTGCGCATCGAGCAGGCCGGCGAGCTCGTGTCCTTCGCCGCCAGCCCGGCGACGGAACCTCTCTACCCGATCAACCCGTTCGACCAGGAAGACCGCCTCGCTCGGATGTTCGCGACACACCCACCGCTGCCGGAGAGAATCAAACGCCTCCGCGCACTCGATCCCGATTGGCGCGAGAAGCTACTCGTCGCCTGAGCGCCCGTCTATTTCGGAGGGCAAAAGCGAATGCATGATCACATCGGCCCGCGTGCCTCGATTGTCCATCCAAGCGCGCAAGATGCCTTCGCGCTTGAAGCCGGCTTTCTCGGCCAGCCGGGCCGAGGTTATGTTGCCGAGCATCACGGTCAGCTGCAGACGCGCGAGCTCGAGTTCACCGAGCGCCCAGCGGCTGACGAGCTCGAGAGCTCGCTCGGCGATTCCGCGCCGGCGATAGCCGGGGAAGACAAAGTATCCGACCTCGCCGATAGCGCCGCTGACTGTCACTCCGATGGATCCCACCGTGCGTCCGCTTGCCCGCTCGGTAATGGCGAAGCTGAACGACCTACCGTCCTCCCAACCGTTGTCCGCAAGCGCGAGAAACTCACGCGCATCCTGCTCGCTATACGGCGTTGGGATGCGCGGTATCCAGCGAATGACCTCGGGATCGGAACAGGCGACCACGCTGTCTTCGATGTCGCTCTCATCCCAGCGCCGAAGCGCTATGACATCGTCTTCGAGCCTGGGCGCGTAGTGACTCATCAGGCGATTGTAGTGATCGCGGGCAAATAAAAGGGCCGCTCACGCGACCCTTAAAGAATTGGCGGCTACCTACTCTCCCAGGAAGTTGCCCCCCAAGTACCATCGGCGCGAACGGGCTTAACTTCTCTGTTCGGAATGGGAAGAGGTGTATCCCCGTCGCTATGACCGCCAAACTGTCAAAGACGCGCAAATTGCGCACCCTCAAAACTCCATAGCGACTCATACATACGTGTTCAAGTCAAGACCTCGGGCAATTAGTACGGGTCCGCTGAACACATTGCTGTGCTTACACGTCCCGCCTATCAACGTGGTGGTCTCCCACGGCCCTTACTCCTTCTAGAGGATGGGGAACCTCATCTCGAGGTGGGCTTCCCGCTTAGATGCTTTCAGCGGTTATCCCTTCCAGACGTAGCTAATCAGCAACGCCGTTGGCACGACGACTGATACACCAGAGGTCTGTTCATCTCGGTCCTCTCGTACTAGAGACGACTCCTCTCAAGTTCCCAACGCCCATGGCGGATAGGGACCGAACTGTCTCACGACGTTCTGAACCCAGCTCGCGTACCGCTTTAATGGGCGAACAGCCCAACCCTTGGGAGCGACTACACCCCCAGGATGCGACGAGCCGACATCGAGGTGCCAAACCGCTCCGTCGCTGTGGACGCTTGGGAGCGATAAGCCTGTTATCCCCGGAGTACCTTTTATCCGTTGAGCGACGGCAATTCCACTCTCTACCGCCGGATCACTAAAGCCTGCTTTCGCACCTGCTCGACTTGTCAGTCTCGCAGTCAAGCTCCCTTATGCTTTTGCACTCTACGCACGATTTCCAACCGTGCTGAGGGAACCTTTGCGCGCCTCCGTTACATTTTAGGAGGCGACCGCCCCAGTCAAACTGCCCACCTGACGCTGTTCCCGACCCGGATAACGGCATCGAGTTAGAAGCCCAGAACACAAAGGGTGGTATCCCAAGATTGGCTCCACGAGAGCTAGCGCCCCCGCTTCAAAGCCTCCCACCTATCCTGGACGATATATCCCAAACTCCAACGTCAAGCTGCAGTAAAGGTTCACGGGGTCTTTCCGTCCAGCCACGGGTACTCGGCATCTTCACCGAGACTACAATTTCACCGGATCCCTCGTTGAGACAGTGCCCAAGTCGTTACGCCATTCGTGCAGGTCGGAACTTACCCGACAAGGAATTTCGCTACCTTAGGACGGTTATAGTTACCGCCGCCGTTTACCGGGGCTTGGGTTCAAAGCTTCGCCTTACGGCTAACCTCTCTCCGTGACCTTCCGGCACCGGGCAGGCGTCAGCCCCTATACGTCGTCTTTCGACTTCGCAGAGACCTGTGTTTTTGGTAAACAGTCGCTTGGGCCGTTTCACTGCGGCCCCCTCGGGCTTTCGCTCGTAAAGAGCTTTACCCTACCGGGGCGCCCCTTCTCCCGAAGTTACGGGGCCATTTTGCCGAGTTCCTTAACGAGGGTTCTTCCGATCGCCTTAGTATTCTCTACTCACCCACCTGTGTCGGTTTTGGTACGGGCACGTTTTGCCTCCCTAGACGCTTTTCTAGAAGGCATGGCTTCAGGAACTTCGCCTAATTGGCTCGGACTCCCGTCTCAGGCTTAAGCTTCGCGGATTTACCAACGAAGCACCCTACGCGGTTACCCCAGGACTACCATCGCC
>Ga0209638_1001886_pt1 | contig 13084 bp, 14 predicted proteins | sample BarGraNGADG00211_FD_184490 | JGI IMG/M metagenome (GOLD analysis project Ga0209638, IMG submission 184490) | Arctic peat soil microbial communities from Barrow, Alaska - Barrow Graham LP Ref core NGADG0002-211 (SPAdes) (version 2) | ecosystem: Environmental > Terrestrial > Soil > Wetlands > Peat... | reverse complement strand
ACGGTCGTCAGCGTGGAGCTTGTGATCGCGCTGGCAACTTCGCGCGTGCCGGAGATGACCGCCTCGCGCATCGGGTCGCCGCGGCCGCGGTGCCGGTAGATGTTTTCCAGGACGACGATCGCGTCGTCCACGACCCGGCCGACGGCTATCGCCAATCCGCCCAGGGTCATGATGTTGACCGTGACCCCGGCCACGAACATGAGCGTGAGAGCGGTCATGATCGAGACGGGGATGCTGACCGCGGCCACGAGCGTGGACCGCAGGCTCATGAGGAAGAAGAAGATCGTCAGGATCGCGAACAGGGCGCCGAGGCCGCCTTCGCGGACCAGACTGTCACGCGATTCGATGATGAAGGTCGAGAGGTCCTGGACCGTGGTGTGGGTGAACGAGCCGGTCTTGGCCAGGTCGTCGAGTCGTTGCTGGACTCTCTGGACCACGTCCACGGTGTTGGCGTCGCTGGTCTTGGAGACGGCCAGCACCAGGGACGGCTTGCCGTCGAGCTGGGCGTAGCCGGTCGGCTGGACGTCGACGAGTTCGACCGTGCCGAGCTGACCCAGTGTGATCGGCGTCGGGGCGCCGGCGGTGCCCGCAGCCGGCATCTTGACGGTAACGACCAGGCCGGCGATTTCCTCCTTGGTCGTGAATTGATGCTCGGCCGAGACCGGGATCGAGAGGTCGCCCTGCGGCATCGAGCCGGCCGACAGGACCATGTTGTTGTACTTGAGCAGGCTCTGGATCTGGTCGATCGTGACGCCGGCCGCGGCCACCTTGGCCGGGTCGAGGCTGATCAACAGGCGACTCTGGATGGCCCCTGTGAGGTCCACCGAGGCGACTCCGTCGAGACCCTCGAGCGAGGGCGCGATCGTGGACGCTGCCAGCGTGTTCAATTCGGCCTGCGTGGTCGTGCCGGAGCCCTGGATCGCCACAGTCAGGGGCGGCATGGCGTTGATGTCGAACGACTGGACCTGTGCGACGACGCCGGACGGCAGCTGAAGCGCCTTGACGTTGGCCTCGACGGCTGCCTCCGTCGCCTTGACGTCGGTCCCGAAGCTGAACGACGCGACCACGATCGAGATGCTGTTGACCGAGCTTGAGTTGATGTGCTGGATGCGCGGCACGCTGTCGATTGATCGCTCCACCGGCTCGGTGATCTGCGTCGACACATCCTGAGCGCTCGCGCCCGGCATCGGCGTGATGACGACGATGAAGGGCAGCTGGATGTCCGGCAGCAGCTCCTGCTTGAGCGAGGCCCACGAGAACAGGCCGCCGAGAAGCAGGGCCAGCGTGATTAGTACGGTCACGCTGCGTTTGCTGACGGCCAGCTGTGTCAGTCGGATCAACGGAGGACTCCTTCGACGATTTGGGGGCGCGTCGCGCCGGTCAGGCGGACGCCATCGGCAGGGCGGGTTGGACGGACTCCTCGGTCGCGCCCGACGGCGGCGGAACGTCGTGACGGGTCTTGCGGAGCGGGATCTCCCTCAGGAAGAAGGAGGCTACGAAGGCGACGGCGACGAGCCCGGCGCCGATGAGGAATATCTCGGCGATGCCGGGCGCGATGGCCGCGGCACGGACCGACTCGACCGCCGCTGCGGCCTGGGCCCCCATCTGGGCTCGGAGGTCGGAATCGCCGGCATTCATCAGCTGGGTCGGGTTGGCGGCGGCAAGCGACTGGCGCAGCGCGACGGGCAGCGACTGCAACCCGGTCTGGAACTCCGACGCGAAGCGATTGTTCATGGCCGACCCGAGGACGGCCACCCCGACGGCGCCGCCGATCGAGCGGAAGAAGGCCAGGCTGGCCGTCACCACGCCCAGCCGATCGACCGGGAAGGCGTTCTGAACCACGATGGTGAATAGAGCCATCGAAGTGCCGAGTCCCAGGCCGAGGACGATCATGAAGCGGACCAGCGTGCCGTTGTCGGTGCTGACCGTCATGGTGCTCAGCAGGTAAAGGCCGACCAGGACCCCGAAGGTGCCGACGATGGCCAGTATCTTGTAGTGGCCGGTGCGGCTCATCAGGTAGCCGCTGATGATGCTGACCAGGATGACGCCGATCATCATCGGAGTGAGAACCAGGCCGCTATTCGTGGCCGATTGCATCAGCACGTCCTGGACGAACAGCGCGATGTAGAGCACGGCCCCGAACATGCCCATCGAAGTCAGGAAGACGATGATCATCGAGACGTTGAATATGCGGTTGCGGAACAGGTCCAGCGGGATCGTCGGCTCGGCGGCCCGGGACTGGATGAACAGGAACGCCCCGCCGAACACGATCGCGAGAGCGAAAAGGCCCACGATCTGGGGGCTCGTCCAGGCGTAGCTGTTGGAGTTGTCGGGATTGGTGCTACCCAGCGACAGGGCCATCAGGAGTGGCACGACCGACCCGATCAGCGCCGCCGAGCCGAGCCAGTCGATGCTGTGGCGCTTGTGCATGGCGGTGTGGCTGGGGAAGACGAGGAAGACGACCGTGAAGGCCAGGATCGCCACCGGCAAGTTCACATAGAAGACCCAGCGCCAGCCGATGTTATCGGTGATGAAGCCGCCCAGCTGCGGGCCGACGATCACCGCCAGGCCGAAGACCGCGCCGATCAAGCCCTGGTACTTGCCGCGCTCGGCCGGCGGGAAGATGTCGCCGATGATGGCCATCGCGATGGGCGTCATCATGCCGGCGCCCAGGCCCTGGATAGCCCGGAAGACGATCAGCTGTTCCATGCTCTGGCTGAGGCCCGACAGCATCGATCCGAGGAGGAACGTGGCGATGCCGAGCATGTACAGCCACTTGCGGCCGAAGATGTCGGAGATCTTGCCGAAGATAGGCATCATCGCCGTCGATGCGACCAGGTAGGCGGTGATCACCCAGCTGTAGCGCTGGAACCCGTTCAGGTCGTTGACGATCTTCGGCATCGCCGTTCCCACGATCGTCTGGTCGAGCGAGCCCAGGAGCATGCCGAGCATCACCGCGCCGAGCGTCAGGAACTGGGCCCGCCGGTTGATATGGACGAGAATTCCGTCCTCGGGCTCTTGAGCCTCGAGAACCCCTGTGTCGCTCACTGTTTCCTCTACTTCGACCGTTCCAGGAGGATCTTGATCAGGCGAGTCAGCTCGCCCAGCTCCTCGTCCGTCAGCACCTGGAGGGTCTGGCGGAGCACAACTCGACGCATGCCGGCGATCTCCTCGATCAGCTCGCGACCAGCGTCGGTGAGGTCACACTCGACGACGCGACGATCGTCGAGGCGGTGTGCGCGCGTTACCAGGCCGTGTTTCTCGACCCGGTCCACGATTCCGCTGGTAGCCGGCATGCCGACGTTGAGCCATTCGGCGACGCGGCTCACCGGCGACGGACCGTGCTTGCTCAGCAGGAAGAGCAGACGCATCTGCCCGAAGGTGAGCTCCTGCGCGACCCAGGCCGGAACGTCGTGAGCGCCCTTGTCCCAGACGGCGCTAAGGGCCTCGACTACGGCTTCGATCTCGAGCTGGTTGGGAGATACTTCGCTCATACGCGAATAGTATCACACGACGCGAATAGCTCGCCATAATGCGAATTGAGTAGCTCAAAATGGGCCGATCCGCGAGGCGAGGCAGCGTACCGCCGCGACGGGAAGGCGGCGTCGCGTCAGCGGTGCCGGACTATCTCCACGGCACGCCGGGCCTGCGCCCGGTGCATTCGATCGTGGCCGGCCAGCATCCGAAAGCGCAGATCGATGGTTTCCGGCCCGCAAACTGGATGGATCCCAATACGGGCGCGACCGGCTGCGTCGAGATGCCGCCAGAAACTGACGTTGGCTCGCCGCAAGGAGCGGAACATGCCCAGAAGCGACCCGGCATCGACGCCGGTGTTTCGCAGCATGGGCTCCCAGTCCGCCCGCTCATAGTCGACCATGGCGGGCGAATCCTCAACGAGCATGGCCCGATAGCGGAGCCCATTGATCAACTCGATCGCCGTGAGGTGGGCCAGCACTTCGAGCGCTGACCACTCGTCTGCGGACGGCCTCACGCGCGCCAGCTCTCCCGCCTCCTGGATGAGAGCCTCCCAGGCTTCAATGGCCACGAGCTGAGAGTCGGCGGGATCGAGGGCGCCGAGTTGCTCGAGCATCTCTTGTTCGGTTGGGTGAAGCTGTCCGTCAGCGAGAGTCATGGCATCCAATCGTTCGCCCCGAGAGACTTGATCGCCGACTAAACGGGTCGTTAGGAAGCATAACCGCCATCCGGGCTCGCGGAACGTCCGGCCAGAACAGAATCCCTCGAACCTTGGACAAACCGGGCCGCGCGGACCGATTCCGGTATTCGCAGCCAACGGCCGTCGGCAAGAAGGAGCGCCACATCCGCCGGGCCGATACCTTACACAAGGAGCCTCCGGGATGGGCCGGTCGCTGATACCTTTCTTTCGTTGGCAGCAAGGCGGGAGGAAGCATGCGGGGCAGGCGCAAGAAGCCGCAAGGTCCAATTCGCTGGACCACGCTGGGGAGCGCGCCTTACCCGCGCCCCGACGAGCCATGCTCGGGGTACTTGCTGCAGGGGGACGGGGCCAACGTCCTGGTCGACATCGGCGGCGGGGCCCTGGCCGCCGTCCAGAACTACATCCACCTCGAGGACCTGCACGCCGTCTGGATCAGTCACCTGCACGCCGACCATTTCGCCGACATGCCGTTGCTGTACTACGCCTGGGCGCAGGGGGAGAGGCCCATGCGCAAGATCCCGATCCTCGGTCCGGCGGGCTGGGCCAAACGCGTCGAGGACTTCGTGAGGAGCGCCTCCGAGCACCACATGACCAGCGTGTTCCAGGTCGTCGAGCTCAAAGACCGCGGCATCGCCGAGATCGGTCAGCTCAAGATCCAGGCCAGGGCCGTAGAGCACGGCGTGCCGTCGTTCGGATTGACCGCCCGCCTCGGCGACTCGTGCCTCGCCTACTCCGGCGACAGCGGGCCCTGCGACAACCTCCTCGCCCTGGCGAAGGGTGCGCGAGTTCTCATATCGGAAGCCGGCACGGACGTGATCGAGATTCCGTCGGTCCACTGCTCGCCCGAAGACGCGGGTATCACGGCTCAGCACGCCGGCGTCCGCCGGCTGGTCCTCACCCACCTCGCGCCGAACTTGAGCGAAGAGCAGGCCATCGAGCGGGCCGCCGAGAATTTCATGGGTCCCATCGAGGTCGCCCGGCCGGGCACACTGATCGAGGTCTAGCGGGCGAGCGACCGGTTCGCGGGTCGCCATGGTCCAGCGAGCGGCGCGGGCGGGCGGCGCGACCCTCCCGCGGCCACGGCTCTGCGCAATCCCGTTCGGAGTGGTCGTATGCGTCGACTGACCGGCATTGCCCCGCCCGACGGGCTCATATCGGCTCCGCGCTGCCGGACGATGAGCGCGAATTGGCACGGTCCCTACGCTCTTGCGGTCTCCAAGCGGCACGAAGATCCCGCTACGGCCGCATACGACCACCCACGCCACTATTCCGCGAAACTGGGGCCGGGCCGAGGCGGCCCGGCGACGAGGGCGGGCGGGGCTAGGCGCCGCGGCGATAGGGCGTATCGAGCACCACGAAGTCCTTGCGGCCTACCAGCGCCGCCCTGATGCGGTGCACGTTCTGGTTGTAGAGCAGCCGGTCCCACCAATGGCGGGGCAGGTGCTCCGGCAGCAGAACGATCGTGAGGCGGCTCGGATCTTCGGCCTGCGACACCTCGAGGTAGCGCACGAACGGCCGTACGAGCGCACGATAGGGCGACTCCACCAGCACGACTCGGACGCCGGGAAGCTGCCGCTCGACGCGCTCGCGGAAGTGCTCGCCTTCTGTCGGGTCCAGCGTGACGTGGACCAGCTGGACTTCCTCCCCCATCGTCTCCCCGACCTTGACGGCCTGGACGACGGCCCGGCTCATGGCCTGAGCCGCGACCACCACGCGCTGGCGGCGATGTGGCGGCCCGAAAACCACGTCGGGCTGGACGTCGAGGCCCAGCCCCTCCATGTCGTATTCGTGCTTGATGAACAGCATCAGGGCGATGAGGACTGGGACGACGATGATGATCATCCATACGCCCTGGTCGAACTTCGAGAAACCGATGACGACGACCACGATGGCCGTCGCGGTCGCACCGACGCCGTTGATCAACGCGCTGCGGCGCCAGCCCGCACCGCGTTCGCTGAACCAGTGCCGAACCATGCCCGACTGCGACAGCGTGAACGAGGTGAAGACGCCGATCGCGTAGAGGCCGATCAGGGCATCCGCGGATCCGTTGTACAGGATTACCAGGAGGATTGAAACGAGCGCGAGGACGACGATTCCAGAGTTGAAGGCAAGCCGCTCGCCGCGCAGGGCGAACTGGCGAGGAAAGAAGCCGTCTCGGGCCAGGATCGAGGAGAGGCGCGGGAAGTCCGCGAAGCTCGTCTGGGCGGCAAGGACCAGGATGCCCATCGTCGAGATCGACAGGACGTAATACATCAGCGAGCCGTTGCCGAAGACCGTCCGCCCGACCTGTGATAGGACGGTCTCACCAACGGCCTTGACCCCCGCCGGATGCGCGCCAACGTTGACCGCGAGGTAGCTCGTGCCCAGGAACATGATTCCGAGCAGCGTGGCCATGACGATCATGGTCTGCTGCGCGTTCTTCCACTCGACCGGCTTGAACGCCGGAACGCCGTTCGCCACGGCCTCGGTACCAGTCATGGCCGAGCAGCCATCCGCGAAGGCTCTGCAGACGAGGAACAGGCCGAGGCCCTCCACCGGGATACCGCTCAGTTGCTCAACATGGTCGACCTGGGGCAGCTGCCCGGTCGCCGATCGGAAGACCCCTATTGCGATCATCAGCAGCATGCTGCCGATGAAGATGTAGGTAGGACTAGCGAAGAGAGTGCCACTCTCGCGCAGTCCGCGCAGGTTCACGACCATGACCAGCAGGATCGACAGGGCGATCAGCGGCACGCGCCAGTCATACAGCGCCGGGAAGGCAGAGTAGAGGGCCTGGATGCCCGACGACACGCTCACTGCGACCGTCAGGACGTAGTCCGTAAGCAGCGATGCCGCGGCAGTGAGGCCGGCGAGCACCCCCAGGTTGGCGTGAGCGACGATGTAGCTGCCGCCACCGTTTGGATAGGCTCGAATCGTCTGCCGGTAGCTGAAGGTCACGATCACCAGCAGGGTGACGACGATCAGCGAGAGCGGGATTACGTACTTGAACGAGTCCTGCCCGGCGACGGCCAGGGTAAGCATCATCGCCCCGGTCCCGTACGCCACCGACGACATCACGTCCGACGAGAAGACCGGCAGAGCTTTCCATTTGGGCAGGCGCTCCGTCAGATCCGCGGCAGAGGAGAGCGGTCGGCCGAAAAGGATCGCGCGCACTGTTGCCATCCAGCGCTGCTGTGCGGTTCTCGGTGCCTGGGCCTCGAGCTTCGCTTCCAGGACCCCGGGGCCCAGATAGCGGAAGTAGCGGGCGTGCGGTCGGTCGACGACGACTCGGCGGTCGCCCAGCTTTCGACCCTTCAGGGTCTGTTGTTCAGACATCTGGGGCGGGATCCCTCACGATCACGATGTCCACGAGACCGCCGGGACGGACGACGGTCGGCAGGATGACAACGCCGGTTTCGTCGGCGAGCTGGTAGGCCCGCCATAGCAGGCCCGGCCAGGACGGGAACCCGGCCAGGACGATGCGTGTCGCTACGCCCGCCTCGACCAGCGCCACGGCGGCTTCGAGGTCGGCGAGTCCCGGCTCGGCGAACTGGGGTTCTTGGGCCACCAGGAGCGCGGCCCCGGCGAGGTCGTCGGCGAAGTCGTCGGCGAAGTCGTCGGGCTGAGAGCCCGGCCACGGTTCCCCTCGGAGCAGCTGTTCGTCGCGGAACGTCAGCTCGGCTCGGCGCGGCGGGCCGTCGCGCAGCTCGATACGAGCCCCTGCTCTGACCAGCTTCAGGACGCCGTCGGCGAATGTCACCGCCTCAACGTAAGGAGAGCCCCAAGAGGAACCGCGCCTGCGGAAGTCTCGTTGCGCTCAACAACCGCTCAATACCGCCTGCCCTTTTGGGTTGCAGATGGTCCGGGCGGGACTACGATCTTCGGCATGGAACTCATGTCGGCGCGTGGCAGGCTGCCGGGTGCCGCGGGCGCGGTTCGGATGGCGGCAACCGTCGCAGCAGCGGTGGCTGCCTCCACCGTTGCGATCGGGCTGGTCGAGCAATACCTGCACGTCACGTACGCGGCGCCGCTATACCTGCTCGCCGTCCTGGCGGTGGGCATGCGCTACGGCACGTTCCCCGCGATTGGCACGGCCGTCATCGGCTTTCTGGCGTACGACTTCCTGTTCGTGGAGCCGGTCTACACCTTCACCATCAGCGACCCCAACGAATGGCTCAACCTGCTCCTGCTCCTGGTCGTAGCGGTCGCGATCGGACGGCTGGTTGCCCTCCAGGCCGAGCACGCGGCGGAGCTGACGCAGAGGGCGAAAGAGGCGCAGGCGCTGTTCGGCATAAGCCGCGCACTCGCCGAGACCCGGACCGTCGAGGAAGCGGCGCCGATGGTGCTCGAGCGTCTCGCGGACGCGACTGCGATGGACAGGATCTGGTTCGGGCTCGGGCCCTCCCCGGCCGAGGAGCGGGTCGTCGCCGACACTTCCCCCGGTAAGTCGATGCCTATAGCAGGCTGGCAGGTTGTGCTCCAACGTTCGCCCGGCGACGAGCCGGCGCGCTGGATGCGGATGCACATGCCCGGCTCAGTCGACCGCCGCAACACCAGCCGCCCGACCGTTCACCGGGTTCGCGTCGAAGCCCCCGGCGAGTCACTCGGATCCGTGTGGGCATTGCGCGCTCGCGACGAGCGCGAGCCCAGCCGGGCGGAGACGCGCATCCTCTCGGCCGCCGCGGACCAACTCAGCCAGGCGGTGGTCCGAGACCGCGTGGCGCTCGAGCGGACCAGCGCCGAAGTCGCACGCAGGAGCGACGCCCTCAAGACCGCACTGCTCGATTCGGTCTCGCACGACCTCCGCACTCCGCTGGCGACGATCCGAGCCGCGGCCGGGAGCATGCTCGACGAGTCCGTGGCCTGGACCGAGGAGGATCACCGCGGAGCTTTCCAGGCGATCGATTCGGAGGCCGAGCGGATGGGCCGGCTCGTTCGCAACCTCCTCGATCTGAGCAGGATCGAGGGCGGCGCTCTCAAGCCCGAGCTCGAACCATGCGACCTCGAGGACGTAGTCGGCCAGGTGGTCAGGCGAGCGCGGGCCAACCCGAGCAAGCGCATAGTCGTCGAACTGCCCGATCATCTCTCCCCGGTCCTGGTCGACCAGCTGTACCTGGGCCAGGTCCTGGCCAACCTGATCGAGAATGCGATCCGCTACGGCGGCGACACGATCCGGGTGACAGGCCGGGAACGGTCCGACCGGCTGGTCGAAGTCAGCGTCGAGGACGACGGGCCCGGCGTGCCGAAATCGGCCTTGCCGCACCTCTTCGAGAAGTTCTACCAGGCGGGCGCCGCGGGCGAAGCGCAGCGCCGCGGAATGGGCATCGGCCTGACCGTGGTGGAAGGCCTGACGCGGGCTATGCACGGCGACGTGGAGGCTTGCCGCAGCGAGCTGGGCGGCCTGCGAGTGGACGTTCGGCTCCGCCCCGCGATCGTGCCTGACGAGACGGCCCGTCTGGCCACTGCCGCTGCCGCCGCGGGAGCCGCCACTTCGGCCTCGGAGCCGCGGCTATGAGCGGGCCGACTCTGCTGCTCGTCGAGGACGAGCCCGGCGCGCGAAGGGCACTTGGTGAGTACCTGGAGCGGGGCGGCTACGAGGTCTACTCTGCGGCCACCGCCCACGAGGCGCTGCGCCTCTGGGACGCGCATCGCGCCGACCTGGTGCTGCTCGACCTGGGCTTGCCCGATCTGGACGGCGTCGACGTGATCAGGCGTATTCGTCGCGAGGCCACGACGCCAATCATCATCCTCTCAGCCCGCGGCGACGAGCGCGACAAGATCGACGGTCTCGAAGCGGGCGCGGACGACTACCTGACCAAACCGTTCGCGACGGACGAGCTGAACGCCCGGATCCGAGCTGTGTTGAGGCGCGCCGGAGGGCGCGACGCCGACGCCCGCGGCTGCCTCACGCTCGGCCCGATCGAGCTCGATCCGGTCCGCCGCGAGGTCACCGTCTCGGGCGCGCTGGTCCGCCTGACGCCGAGGGAGTACGAGCTGCTCAAAGTGCTCCTCTCCAATCAGGGTCGCGTCCTGACCAAGGCGCGCCTGCTGCGCGCGGTGTGGGGTCTGGCCTATGCCGACGAGAGCACATATCTCCACGTCTACGTCAATCGGCTGCGCCGCAAGCTCTCCGACGCCGTCGGTTCAAATGGAGGCGGCGGGGCCGCAGGGGCCGGGGCCGCTTCGATCGAAGGGCTGATCGAGACGGAGCTCGGCATCGGCTACCGGGTGGCCGACCACGGTTCACTGCCCGAATCCTCGGCCTCCGATACGTCAGGCGGAGCGCCCGAACGAAGTGCCTCGATGACGGCGACCGCTTCGTCCGCCTCGTCCAGGCTCACCGAGTAGCGGTCTCCTGCCACCGTCTTGATCTCGAGTGCCGGTCCGGTTCGCAGAACGATTCTGCGGCGGTCGATGTTCAATCGCTCAGGCCGCGCCGCGACGACTTCGGCACCGGCGATCTCCGAAAGCGGCACGCTCCAGCCCGCGTTGCTCGGCAAGCGCGTCCGAACCTTGACTCCGGTGTCGCTGATCGAGATCGTGGCATGGTCGCCGACGCCGACCGCGAACGCCCAGCCGCCGGCGAGCACCAGCTGGAGCGGCAGGAAAGACCCGGGGACGAACTCCCAGGACGACGCCTGTAACACGAGAATCAGCGGCAATGTCATGAGTCCGTACGTGACGCCTGTGACCCTGCGCCAGGATCTATCCGTGGACGTCTCGGCAAACCACGCCGACCGCCGGCTCGTAGCGGCTTCGCGGCGCAGCCGGCTGGAAGCCGCAAGACCGCCCAGATACTTCCCCAGCACCAGACCGGCGAGCCAGCCGCTTACGATCAGAGCGATGCCTGGCGCAGAAGCCAGCGGCATCCGGAACACCGTCGCATCGAGGTTGAGCCAGAGCGTCGCCGCCAGGGTGGCGGCCCAGAGTCCGAGCAGGGCAAGGCCGGTTGGCAGCACCGTCTCGAGCGCGAATTCCAGGCGGTGCCGGTGCCGCAGCGCAATCAAGGCGAGATACGTGGCGATCGTGATGAGTTCGGCCTCCAGGGAAAGCGACGCGCCCCCGCCTGCATCGACTGGGAGTCGCGAACCCAGCGTCCAGACCGCGGCGAACGAGACCGCGGCGATCGACACGTAGATCGCGATGAACCCGGCGAGAACCCGGTTGACGCCCACCGCCGAACGAACCGAGCCGGAGTACCTGCCCATGCTCATCGCATCGTCTCCATCAATCTGGCGAGCTCTGCCGTCGTGAGGCCCTGCGCGTCCGCCTCGTGGAGAAGGTCGTGGATCAGAGAATTGAGGCGAGCGGAAGGTTCGACTCGACCGCTCGCGACGATCGCGCCTCGCCCCTGGCGCAGCTCGAGCAGACCCTCTTCCCGGAGCTGGCTGTACGCGCGCTGAACGGTGTGCATGTTCACGTCGAGCTCCCGCGCCAGATCCCGCGACGGCGGGAGCTTCGACCCGGGCTTCAGAGCCCCGCCGGCGATGGCGCGACGCACGCATGCCGCTATCTGTCCGTAGATGGGGGCCGAGCTGACTGTGTCGATCTCGAACAGCATGATCTAGTTGTACTAGCTCAATAGGATCTAGTCAAGATGCCGGCCGGCCACATTCCACGCCTCGGTTATCGCGGATCAGCGGCCCGGGATCGCCCGCGGCTGGACCCGATCGTTTAGGGCGCGTTTAGCCATCCGCCACTCCCCCACCCCGCCGGCCTCTTGGGACCGTGACGATCCTGGGGTCATGGAAAGCGAACTCCAGGCCGGCAGCCCCGACCCCAAGCCCGACCCCGAGGAAACTCGGCGCCGGCTGGCATCCGAGGTGCAGGAAGTCCGTGGCGCGCTCGCGCTCGTCGCCTCGGGCGGCGCGTCGCGAGTGACGCTCACCGGGCTGCGGTTCGGCGAGGAGCTGATGGCGCGCTTCAGCCACCACGCCGACGCCGAGGGCATCGTGCTCGAGCCGATCTTCTGGCCGGACGACGCGGGCTGCGACCTGATCGTCCGGACGATCGATGAGTAGCGGCGAGACGCCCGGCGCCCGCAACGCCACGCCTGGCGGCGCTACGCCCGCCGCCGTGCCGGGTGAGTCGCGGCCGTCGCGGATCCTTCTGATCGAGGACGACCTGACGCTGGCCCAGATCGTGATCAAGCACCTGCGGGCGCGCGGCCACGATGCGCAGCTCGCCACGTCGGCCGAGGAGGCCTCCGAGCGAATAGCCACGGGCTTCCGCCCCACGATCGTCCTGCTCGACATCAACTTGCCCGGCGACTCGGGCTGGGCGTTCCTGCGTTCCGGCTCGCTCAAGGCCGCGGGCTCGCCGCCGGTTTTCGTCGTCAGCGCTACGTCCGTGCCGCCGTCCAAGCTGCGCGAGTTCGGCTGCGCTGGCTTCCTGCCCAAGCCTTTCGCCGTCTCCACCCTCATCGAGATCGTGGAGCGCCACCCCCGCGCCGCGAACGGCGACGCGGATGGCGACGCGGACGGCGCCGAAACATCCGACCCCCAGGGAGGCCTCGATGCTTTTTGACCTGGCGATGATCGGCCTGATGGCAGCGAGCCTGCTGTTCTTCATGGGCCTGATCTGGCTCTGCGATCGGCTGGCCCGATGAACGGCCAGGACATCTTGGGCGGCGTAATCGTCCTCTTCCTCGGCATCTACCTTCTCTTCACCCTCCTGCGAGCGGAGAAGTTCTGATGATCCCCTCGCTTCCCGGCCTGCTCCAGGCCATCAGCCTATTTGCCGTCGCCATCCTCCTTGCGCGTCCGCTCGGGGGCTACATGCGCAAGGTGATGGAGGGCGAGCGCACCATCCTCTCGCCGGTCCTGCGACCAGTCGAGCGCGGCGTCTACAAGGTCATGCGCGTCGACGAGACGGTCGAGCAGCGCTGGCAGGCATACGCCGTGTCGGTGCTGGTCTTCTCCTTCGTCTGCA
>Ga0209638_1001885_pt1 | contig 13088 bp, 14 predicted proteins | sample BarGraNGADG00211_FD_184490 | JGI IMG/M metagenome (GOLD analysis project Ga0209638, IMG submission 184490) | Arctic peat soil microbial communities from Barrow, Alaska - Barrow Graham LP Ref core NGADG0002-211 (SPAdes) (version 2) | ecosystem: Environmental > Terrestrial > Soil > Wetlands > Peat... | reverse complement strand
GGCTCTTCGAAGAAGTGGGGTGCTGCTGACATTGGTCGCAGATTGGTCGAGCACGACGGGGCTGTCGATTCCCGTAACGGATCGAGTGATCTCCCCCGTCGGCGGGAGACATACGCCGTTTTCCGGGTGGGTCGCCGTATCGGCCTACGCAGGGGACACGCCTCCGCGACAGCACGCATCCCCGGCGGGGCGACTCCACGGGGAGGCAGGACATCGAGGCTGTGAGCAGACATGTTCAAGCGTCTTCTCATTCAGCTCTGCGTTGCGGCCACGATGCTCGCCATCGCCCCGGCCGCGTTCGCTTCCGGCGGCAACTACGTGTTCGACGGCGGTTCCCAGCCGCAGCAGGCGCAGGTCACTGCGGCGTTGAACGCAAGCTCGTTCCCCTGGAGCATCGTGCCCGGCCCCGTCGTGATCCACATTCAGCGCGGCGTCGCGTCGTCCGCAGCGCCGAATCAGATCTGGCTCGATGCGAACCTGCTCGACGCCGGCCGCTTCGCCTGGGGCGTCGTGCAGCACGAGTACGCCCACCAGGTGGACTTTGCGCTCCTCGACTCTGGGACGCGCGCCCAGCTGCACACCATTCTCGGCGGCACTGCATGGTCGGGCCCGGAGGGGCACTCGGCACTCGACTGCGAGCGCTTCGCAGACCTCGTCTCGTGGGCCTACTGGGGCTCGGCCGACAATGTGATGAAGCCGCTGAGCGCGCAGGACGAAGGCGGACAGGTCACCCCGACCGCCTTCCGCGCCGCCCTCGCGGCGATTCTCCCGGGACTCCCGACCGCGCCGCAGATCGACGTTCAGTCGATGCGCTTGACCGCCGCAGTTGCGTCGAAGCCGGTCACACTCCGCATCATCCACTGAGCCGCTCGGAGCGCGGGTGATCCGCGTACCCGGAACGGGTGAGGGCGGGAGACACGAAACGTGCATTGTCCCGCACGTGAGCGGAGCCGAGAATATGGGTGACGATGGAAGTGACACCCTCGAGGAACCGTGCAAATACGACGTGCGTCGTTGCCGATGACCATCCGCCGATCCTCGATTGTCTCACCCGGTATCTCGAGGCGTCCGGCTTCAACGTCCTCGGGACAGCGCTTGACGGCGCCCAGGCCCTCGAAGCCGTCCTCAGGCTCAGCCCAATCGTCTGCATCGCCGACGTGCGAATGCCGAAACTCGACGGGCTCGAGCTTGCGCGGGAGATCGTCAAAGTCGCGCCGCAGACCGCGGTGCTGCTCTACTCCGGCGTCTCGGACAAAGGTCTCGTCTCGGATGCGATCGACTCGGGAGCGCGTGGGTTCGCCCTGAAGGACGCGCCGCTCGACGATCTCGCACGTGCGATCGACACGGTCGCCTCGGGCGGCCTGTACGTCGATCCGGTTCTTGCCGCCGCGCTTGCTTCCCGGCGTTCGGATACGCGCAAGGGGCTCTCTGAGCGTGAGCGCGAGGTCTTGCGGATGCTCGCCGAAGGCGGCTCGTACGCCGAGATCGGCTCGACGCTCTATCTCTCGCCCGACACCGTTCGAGCGCACGCGCAGCGCGCGATGGCGAAGCTCGGGGCGCGCACGCGCACCCAGGCCGTGGCGGTCGCGTTGCGCGACGGCCTCGTCGCGTAACTACGCAGCGGTATAACCCTCGCGCCGCAAGAGCGTCCGCGCGAGATCCGCGTTGTCGGCTCCGGTCACGAGGACGACGAGCACGCCGCCGTAGTCGGGCGAGACGTGCCGCAGCTCGAAGTCCTCGATGTTGATGCCGGCGGCGCCGAGTGTCTGCGTGATACGCGCGAGTACGCCCGGCTTGTCAGGAATGCGGATGCGGACGCGATTGAGGGCCTGCGCGTCGGTCTGGTACGCGTAGCCGAGCATGCGCCCTCGCGCTTCGGCGGAGGAGGCGATCCACTCCTCGAAGAACGCGCGGTCGCCGTCACGGAGCGCGCGCTCGACGTCGGCGAGCTCCGCGCGATGTGCCGTGAGCGCGTCGGCGATCAGGTCGCCGTTCTCGACGAAGATGTCGGCCCACATCGTCGGGTTGGCTCCCGCGACACGGGTCATCTCGCGCAGCGACGCGCCTGCGAACCCGAGCGCCTCCTCGCCTCCGGCGGCGACCCTGCGCATCAGGAGGTTGGCGATGGCATGCGGGAGATGGCTCGTGAGAGCAAGCAGCCGGTCGTGCTCGTCGGCGCCGAGCCGGACGGCACGGGCCCCGAGCGCGGTGACGAATTGCCCGACGAGGTCGAGCCGCGCCGGATCGGTCGTCGGGAGCGGCGTGAGCAGCCAGGTTGCCGCGTCGAAGATGTCGGCCGAGGCGCGCGTCGGCCCGCCCGAGTGACCGCCGGCGATCGGGTGGCCCGGAACGAAGCGCTCGTCCTCGACGCTAGAGACGCCGCGCTTCGTCGAGCCGACGTCGGTCACCGTCGCGTCGCGCGAGGCGACGGAGAGAACTTCCTGTGTCGTCGCCAGAAGCGCACCGACGGGAACGGCGACCACGACGAGGTCGGCGCCCGCGACGGCCTCGGCGAGCGACGCCGCAGCTCGATCGATCGCCCCGGCGCCCTCCGACTCCAGGAGCGTCGGCGAGTCCAGGTCCCAGCCCTGCACGCTGCCGACTCCGGCGCGCTTGGCGGCGAGGGCGACCGACGTCCCGAGGAGCCCGGTGCCGATCACCGCGAGCGTGGCGATTCCTGCCGGCAGGGCCGGCCGCTCGGCCGGGACCTCGTGGCGAGGCTCACCCTGGAGCTCCTGCTTCATCACGTCGAGCACGGCCGAGAAGAGCGAGTGCACGGCACGCTCGGAGAGCGGCCCGTCGTTGGCCGCAGCGAGCTCCTGGAGGAGCTCCGCCTCCCGCTTCGAGTCGATCAGCCTGGTCCCGGTCGCGTGCTTGTGCTCCTGAACGTGTGCGACGAGCTCGAGCCGGCGGTTGAGCGCGTCGAGAAGCTCGCGATCGACCGCCGCGATCTGCCCGCGGAGGTCGGTCAGGTTCGATGGCACGTCCATGCTGCGCAGTCTGCCTGTTCGTGGCGATCAGGTCGTGCTCATCCATTCCTCATGGATTGCAGCTTGAATGGGGAGACTCCGGGGAGAGGACGTCGCGTGATCGAGGCCCACAACCTCACAAAGGACTACGGAAAGAAGCGGGCCGTCGACGAGCTCAGCTTCGTCGTGGAGCCCGGCGTCGTCACCGGCTTCCTCGGCCCGAACGGCTCCGGCAAGTCGACGACCATGCGCCTGATCCTCGGCCTCGACGCGCCAACGGCCGGCACCGTCACGGTGAACGGGAAGCGCTACCGGGATCACCAGGCGCCGCTGCACGAGGTCGGCGCGCTGCTCGAGGCGCGCTCCGTGCACACGGGCCGCTCGGCGTACAACCATCTGCTCGCGCTCGCGCAGACGCACGGCATTCCCAGGCGCCGCGTGAACGAGCTGATCGACATGGTCGGGCTGCACGACGTGGCCAAGAAGCGCGCGGGAACGTTCTCGCTCGGAATGGGGCAGAGGCTCGGCATTGCCGCCGCGCTGCTCGGCGACCCGCAGACCGTCATGCTCGACGAGCCGGTCAACGGCCTCGATCCGGAGGGGATCCACTGGATTCGCAATCTCCTGCGTGGCCTCGCCGCCGAGGGACGGACCGTGTTCGTGTCGTCGCACCTGATGAGCGAGATGGCCCTGACGGCCGACCATCTGATCGTCGTAGGGCGCGGCCGTCTCATCGCCGACATGAGCGTCGACGACTTCGTACGCCGTGCGTCCGGCAACATCGTCCATGTGCGCTCGCCACAGGCCGAGGAGCTTCGCGGCCACCTCGTTGCCTCCCCCGACGTCACCGTCACGGTGATCGCGCCGGGACTCCTGGAGGTCAGCGGCCTCAGCGCGCCGCAGATCGGAGAGACCGCTGCCCATCACCACCTCGTGTTGCACGAGCTGATGCCGCAACAAGTCTCGCTCGAGGAGGCGTTCATGGAGCTCACCCGCGACGACGTCGAGTTCAAGACAGGCGTCGGGCCTGCCGCGACGACCGAGGCCGCGGCATGAGCAGCGTGGCGAACGTTCAGCGGCTCCCGCGCGTGCCCGGCGTCGGTCGACTGACGCAAACGCGTGTGGCGGTCTCCGAGTGGACGAAGCTCTGGAGCGTGCGGTCGACGCGCTGGTCGCTCTTCGCCGCATTCCTGTTCACGATCGGCGTCGCTGCGCTCGCGTGCGCCGTCGTGTCGCACCACTACCCGCGGATGAGCCCGCAGGACAAGGCGAGCTTCCACCCGCTCGAGGTCAACCTCGCCGGCGTCCAGCTCGCACAGCTCGCGCTCGGAGTGCTCGGCGTCCTGATCATCACGGCCGAGTACTCGACCGGAATGATCCGCGCCTCGTTCACGGCCGTTCCGAAGCGACTGCCTGTGCTGTGGGCGAAGGCCGGTGTCTTCGCCTTCGTCACCTTCGCATTGATGCTTCCTGCCGTCCTTGTCGCATTCTTCGTCGGTCAGGCGATCCTCGCCGGTCACAACATCGATGTCGGCTTCACGGCGCCGCACGTCATTCGCGTGCTCGTCGGAGCCGCGCTCTATCTGACCGTCGTCGGGCTCTTCGGCCTCGGCCTCGGCGCGATCGTCCGGAACACAGCCGGGGGTATCGCCTCCTTCGCCGCGATCATGTTCGTCCTGCCGCCGTTGATGAACGTCCTGCCTACGAGCTGGAACAACGCGGCGTCTCCGTATCTTCCCTTGCAGGCGGGTGAGGCGATTCTCTCGACGACCCCGGGCGGCCACCATCTCTCGCCGTGGGTCGGCCTCGCGCTCTTCGCCGGCTACGCCGCCGCTGCGATCGCCGTGGCGGCGGTCTTGCTCGTTCGCCGCGACACCTAGCTTCCCTAGGAGATACGTCAACGGGGCGTGAGCGCGTACAGCCTCCCGAGGCCGACGAGGTAGAGGTGCGTCGCATCTGCGACGACCGGCGAGTACTTCCCGTCGGCCCAGGTCTTCGCCACCCGTCCGTCGGCGGCGTGCAGCGCGTAGGTGTGCTCGCCGAACGTCGAGAAATAGACGAGGCCGTCGACGACGGAGGCGGCGCCTGAGATGACCTCGTCGGCGTGGAAGCGCCAGCGGATGCCTCGTTCAGTCCGGACGGCCGCTGGGTGGTCACGGCGAGCCAGTTCACGGCCGGGCTCTGGGATGCGGCTACGGGACAGCTCGTCCTCTATCTTCAGGGGAATACCCGACCTCTCACCGGTGCGCTCTTCAGCCCGACGGGCGACTGGATCCTCACGGGCAGCGAGGACGGGACGGCACGCATCGTGCAGTGCGACATCTGCCGCAACCTCGCGGGGCTCGAGCAATTGGCCCATCGGCGCCTGCGCAGCATCGGCACGCGGTAACGCCCGCCGGGCATCGAACGGCCCGCCGCAGCTAACGTCAGGGCCTTGATGACTCGTGTCGAACACGAGGCCGGACGGCGAAGGGTCGTCGTGACCGGCCTCGGTGCAGTGACGCCGCTCGGCGCCGACGTCGAGACGACGTGGACACGCCTGGTCGCCGGGGAGGGCGGAGCCGGGCCGATCACCGCCTTCGACTCGGGCGAGCACTCCGTGCGGATCGCGTGCGAGGCGGACTCCTTCGATCCCTCGAACTGGCTCGACAAGCGCAACGTGCGCAAGCTCGACCGCTTCACGCAGTTCGCCGTCGCCGCGGCGAGGATGGCGGAGGCCGATTCAGGGATCGACGTCGCGAGCGAGCCCGACCGCGTCGGCGCTTCGATCGCGACCGCGCAGGGTGGAGTCGCGAGCCTCGCGGCCTGCTGCGCGCAGGCCGATTCGCTGCGGATTCAGCCGAGCCTCGTCACCGCGTTCATGCCGAACATGGCGGCGGGCTGGGTGTCGATGGAGCTCGGCGCCACCGGTCCGGTCACTGCGCCGTGCGAGGCCTGCGCGGCTTCTGCGATGGCGATCGGCGACGGCTACGACGCGATCCGGCTCGGCCGCGCGGAGGTGATGCTTTGCGGCGGCAGCGAGGCCGGCGTCACGCCGCTCGCGATCGCCGGCTTCGCCGCCATGCGCGCGCTCTCCCGCCGCAACAACGACCCGGCGCATGCGAGCCGCCCGTTCGACGCACAGCGCGACGGGTTCGTGATGGGGGAGGGTGCTGCCGTGCTCGTGCTCGAGGAGCTCGACCACGCGCTCGCGCGCAACGCAAAGGTGTACGCCGAGCTCGCCGGCTACGGCCTCAGCTCCGACGCGCACCATATGACCGAGCCCGATCCCCTCGGCCACGGACAGGCGCGGGCGATTCGCCTCGCCCTCGCCGACGGGAAGATCGAGCCGGACAGCGTCGACTACGTCAACGCGCACGCGAGCTCGACGCCGCTTGGCGATGCGAGCGAGACCGCGGCGCTCAAGCTCGCGTTCGGCGAGGAGAAGGCGCGCTCCGTGCCGATCTCGTCGCTGAAGGGCGCGACAGGCCATTGTCTCGGGGCGGCCGGAGCGATCGAGATGTGTGCGACCGTGCTGACCGTCGTCCGCGACGTGATTCCGCCGACGATCAACTACGAGACGCCCGACCAGCTCTGCGATCTCGACTACGTGCCGAACGTGGCGAGGGAAGCTCGAGTCGACGTCGCGATCAGCAACAGCTTCGGCTTCGGCGGCCACAACGCCGTGATCGCCGTGCGCAAGTTCGCGGGCTAGGCAAAGACGATCGTCCGGTTCTCGTAGACGAGAACGCGGTCCTCGAGGTGCCATTTGATCGCCCGAGAGAACACGCTTCGCTCGATGTCGGCTCCGATGCGCGCGAGCTCGGCGGGGCCGTCCCGGTGCGTGACGCGCTGGATGTCCTGCTCGATGATCGGGCCTTCGTCGAGATCGGCGGTCACGTAGTGCGCCGTCGCCCCGATCAGCTTGACGCCGCGCTCCCACGCCCGTTCGTACGGGCCCGCGCCGATGAATGCCGGCAGGAAGGAGTGGTGGATGTTGATCACCGGCACGCCGACGCGGTCGAGGAAGCCGTCCGAGAGGATCTGCATGTAGCGCGCAAGCCCGACGAGCTCGACCTGGCCGTCGAGCAGCTCGAGCATCCGGGCTTCCGCCTCCGCCTTCGACCCTTGCGCGACCGGAACGTGGTGGAACGGCACGCCGAACGCGGCGACCGCCTCCGCACAGTCCGGATGATTCGAGACGACACAGGCGATCTCACAGGGAAGGTCGCCGCGCCGCCAGCGCCAGAGCAGGTCGAGCAGGCAGTGGTCGCGGCGAGAGACGAAGAGCGCGACTCGCTTCGCCTCCGCGGGATAGCTCAGGCGCCAATCCATTTCGAAGCGCGCCGCGATCTCCTCGCCGAAGCGGCGTTCGAGCACCGCGCGCGCCGCATCGAGCCCCGCGAGGTGGAACTCCATGCGGAGGAAGAAGCGTCCTCCTTCGGGATCGGTCGAGTGCTGGTCCGAGGCGACGATGTTCGCGCCGAGCTCGCTGAGCAGCCCGGCGACCGCCGCGACGATCCCGTGCCCATCGGGGCAGGAGACCAGGAGGCGCGCATGGTCGGTCAGCCGGTCGGCGTGCTCGGTCATCGGCCGCCGAACCGCAGCGATTCCGGATAGGGGAAGAAGTCGACCATCTCGCCGGCTTCGATCCGGCGCTGGCAGTCCTGCCAGAACTCGGGCTCGAGCAGTTCGGCGTGGTGGCGGAGGAAGTGCTCGCGCAGCCGAGGGTCGGAAAGCAGGAACGTCGCGAACTCTTCCGGGAAGACGTCGTTGCGCACGACGCCGTACCACGGCTCGCCGGCGAGCTCCGCTTCCGGGTTCGGCGCTTCGGGGATGCGGCGGAAGTTCACGTCGGTGAGGTACTCGATCTCGTCGTAGTCGTAGAAGACGACGCGCGCGTCGCGCGTCACACCGAAGTTCCGCCAGAGCATGTCACCCGGAAAGATGTTCGCGATCGCGAGGTCGCGGATGGCGTTGCCGTATTCGATCACCGCATGCTCGAGCTCGTCGGGCGTCGCCCGGTCGAGGTACATGTTGAGCGGCACCATGCGGCGCTCGACGTAGCAGTGGCCGATCGTGATGGTTTCGCCGTCGTCCTCGACGATCGACGGGGCGAGCAGCTGGAGCTGCTCGAGCAGGTCGGCCGAGAAGCGTTCGCGCGGCAGCGCCAGGTCGGTGAACTCGAGCGTGTCGGCCATGCGCCCGACGCGGTCGACGTGCTTCACCATCGTGAACTTCGACCTGACCGTCGCGCGGTCGGTGTCCTTGCCGGGGCCGAACACGTCCTTGATCAGCTTGAAGACGTAGGGGTACGACGGCAGCGTGAACACCAGCATCACCTGGCCCCGGATCCCGGGCGCCTCGACGAACGCGTCCTGCGAATGGTGCAGGTGCTGGAGCAGGTCGCGGTAGAAGAGCGTCTTGCCCTGCTTGCCGAGACCGAGCATCGTGTACAGCTCGGAGCGCGGACGCGTGGGTGCGATCTCCTGCAGGAACTCGACGTAGCCGGACGGCACCTGCATGTCGACCATGAAGTACGCCCGCGACAGCGAGAAGAAGTTGTTGATCTGCCGTGGGTCGAGCACGATCGCGTCCAGCGCGAGTCGCCCGGCATCGTCGTACAGCACCGGCACGATGAACGGCAGGGCTTCGTCGCCGTTGACGATCCTCCCGAAGACGTACGCGGCCTTGCTCCGGTAGAACGCCGAGCCGAGCACCTGGATCTGGTGGTTCCGCTCGAGGTGCGTCCACGGCCCGCTCGGGCGTTCGTCGAGTGCGCGCAGCAAGTGGTCGAGGTCGCGCCCGAGATCGGCGAACGGCCGCGTCCAGCCGAAGTCGAGGAAGATACGCTCGAAGCATTCGCGCAGGCTCGCGTCGTTCGGGTAGTAGCTGCGGTAGATCGGCGGGTCGGACTCGATGTATTCGGTCGAGAGCGTGGCGCGTACGAAGATCAGGTCGTTGTCGGCGTACGTTCGGTGCAGGATCCGCGTGATCACGGAGTTGAAGAACGTCTCCGCGAGCTCGGGCTGCGAATGGTCGACGAGCAGGCCGATGTAGAAGAGCTTCGCGTCCTGCCAGACGCCCACGCCGAACGACTCGACGTCGAACTCCGACCGCAGGCGCGCGACGCACTCGCGCACCCGCTCGTCGTAGAAGCGGATCCTCGCCTGCACGGCGTGCTGCGCCTGCGCCCAGTCCATAGCCTCGAAATGCTCCTTCGCGCCGGCGCTCGTCGACCGGAAGAGCCCGTAGTGCTTGTCGAAGCCCTCGATCAGGACCGCGGCGATCGCCCGGGCCGGATCGGCGCCCGACGTGGCGGGAACCGCGCGGACGTGCGCGCCCGCTCCGGTAGCCTGCTCTGGCCGTCTCAAAGGCATCTCGTTCCCCACGAGCACACGGTAGGCGATGATCACCGACAAAACGCACATCGACGTTCCAGCCGCCGGCGCGAAGATCGTGCCCGGGCAGCCGACGCCGGACAACCCGATCATTCCGTTCATCGAAGGCGACGGAATCGGCGTCGACATCACTCCCGTGATGAAGGCGGTGGTCGACGCCGCGGTCGAGAAGGCCTACGGCGGCGCGCGCCAGATCCACTGGATGGAGATCTTCGCGGGGGAGAAGGCGACGCGGCTCTACGGCAACGACGTCTGGTTGCCCGAGGAGACGATCGAGGCGGCGCGCGAGTATTCGGTCTCGATCAAGGGCCCGATGACCACCCCGATCGGCGGCGGCATCCGGTCGCTCAACGTCGCGATGCGCCAGCAGCTCGACCTCTTCGTCTGCCTGCGCCCGGTGCGCTGGTTCCCGGGCGTGCCGAGCCCGCTCAAGGACCCCTCGAAGACGAACATGGTGATCTTCCGCGAGAACACGGAGGACATCTACGCCGGCATCGAGTGGGAGGCCGAGAGCGACGACGCGCGCAAGGTCATCGCCTTCCTCCAGGACGAGATGGGCGTGCGCAAGATCCGGTTCCCGGACACCTCGAGCATCGGGATCAAGCCGGTGTCGCGCGAAGGAACCGAGCGCCTCGTGCGCAGGGCGATCCGCTACGCGCTCGACAACGGGCACACCTCGGTCACGATCGTGCACAAGGGCAACATCATGAAGTTCACCGAAGGCGGGTTCCGCGACTGGAGCTACGCGCTCGCGGCTCGGGAGTTCGGCGCGCAGCCGATCGACGGCGGCCCGTGGCTCTCGCTCGAGGAGAACGGCCGGACGATCACGATCAAGGACGTGATCGCGGACGCGTTCCTGCAGCAGATCCTGCTGCGCCCGGGCGAGTACGACGTGATCGCGACGCTGAACCTGAACGGCGACTACATCTCGGACGCGCTCGCTGCGCAGGTCGGCGGCATCGGCATCGCGCCTGGAGCCAACCTCTCGGACGAGGTGGCGATGTTCGAGGCGACGCACGGCACCGCGCCGAAGTACGCGGGTCAGGACAAGGTCAACCCGGGCTCGCTGATCCTCTCCGCGGAGATGATGTTGCGGCACATGGGCTGGCTCGAGGCCGCCGACCTGATCATCAGCTCGCTCGGCGCCGCGATCTCCGACAAGCAGGTCACGTACGACTTCGCCAGGCTGATGGAGGGCGCGAACGAGATCTCGTGCTCGGCCTTCGGTCAGGCGATGATCGACCGGATGTAGCTCAGCCCGGGAAGCGGGGAGCGCGCCGTTCCTTCACGGACGCGATCCCTTCCTGGACGTCCGGGCCGGTCATCCCGAGGAATTCCAGGGCAAGCGACGCGTCGAACGCCGGGCCGGCGGCGCGGAGCCAGTTGTTCAGCGCGAGCTTCGTTTGCGCGATCGCGACCGCCGAACCATCCGCGAGGCGCCGCGCGATCTCGAGTGCCTTCGCCTCGAGCTCGTCTTCCGCGACGCAGAGCGAGACGAGCCCGATCCGCTCCGCCTCGGCGCCGTCGAGCGGCTCGCACAGCAGCAGGTGGTACTTCGCCTTCGCGAGGCCGCAGAGCAGCGGCCAGATGATGACGGCGTGGTCGCCGGCGGCGACGCCGAGCCGCGTGTGCCCGTCGATGATGCGGGCTGACGGCGTCGCGATCGAGATGTCGGCGAGAAGCGCGACCGCGAGCCCGGCGCCGACGCACGGGCCGGAGATCTCGGACACGATCGGCTTCGCGCAGTTGACGATGTTGTAGACGAGGTCGCGGGCCTCGTTGAAGACCCGAATGCGGGTGTCGAAGTCGGAGGCGATCTCGGCGACCAGGTCAAGATCGCCACCCGCGCTGAAGACGCCGTCGGCGCCTCGAACGAGCACCGCGCGCGTGTCCGGATCGGCGCTCACGGCCGGCCAAACGGCGGCGAGCTCCCCGTGCATCGCGGCGCCCACGGCGTTCAGCTTCCCGGGTGTGCGCAGCGTGATCCGGAGGATCCGGTCGGCAGGCCGGTCGAACTCGAGGCTGGGAAACGCTGCGTAGCGGTCGAGCACCGCCGGCGACACTACCGATCCGGCGGATGTGGCGCGTTCTTGCGAAGCTATGGGCTACGAGCAAGGATCGATTGTCCGGTGTCGGACGCCTCGAGAGAAGGAGCCTGAGATGAGCGACAGCGTGTACCGCGTCACCGAGGTCATCGGCGTGAGCACGGACTCGTGGGAGGCGGCCGCGCGCAGCGCCGTCGAGACCGCGGCCCGCACCATTCGTGACCTGCGGGTCGCCGAAGCCTCGCGCTTCGACGTGACGATCAAGGACGGAAAGATCGCCGACTACCGTGTCCGGTTGAACATCTCGTTCAAGTACGACAGCGGAGATTGACGATCGAGGGAGATTCACAGGCCGTCCGCGAGCTGGTCGAGCGCTGGGCGGTCTGGCGCGACGCCGGCGATTGGGAGCGGTTCCGCACCGTCTGGCACGACGACGGGCGGATGATGGCGACCTGGTTCCAGGGGCCAGCTGACGACTTCATTCGCGTCAGCCGGGAAGGGTTCGAGCACGGCGCCCGGATCCTCCACTTCCTCGGCGGCTCCGCGGTCGACGTCTCGGGAGATCGCGCGGTCGCGCAGACGAAGATGACGATCACGCAACGCGCACTCGTACACGGTGTCGAGTGCGACGCCGTCTGCACCGGGCGTTTCTACGACTTCCTCGAGCGTCGTGACGGCCGCTGGGGGCTCGTGCTCCGGCAGCCGATCTACGAGCAGGACCGTCTCAATCCGGTCGACCCCGCGGTGCGCGTCGAGCTCGATCGGGCGGCGCTCGAGCGCTTCCCCGTGGGGTATCGCCATCTCGCCTATCTCCAGGCGCAGCTGGGCTTCGCCGTGAAGCCCGACATGCCGGGGCTCGTCGGGCCCGAGGTCGACGCGCTGTATGTGAGCGGGGCGCGCTGGCTCGCGGGCGAGCCGCTCGACCGGTGACGGCTCTTAGCTGCGTCTGTCTTACCTGGGTCTCAGGTTCGGCTGATTGGATCGAACCACTGTGGGGGACATGAAGAGGGCACTCCGGCTGCTCGTCGAGCGACGCCCGTCGCCTGCGCTCGTCGTGGCATGCGTCGCGCTGTTCGTGGCGCTCGCCGGCACGGGGGTGGCCGCGGTGGTGGCGCTCGTGCCGAACAACAGCGTCGGCACCGCGCAGCTGCGCAACAACGCGGTCGTGTCGGCGAAGGTCAAGGACCATTCGCTCGCAGCGAAGGACTTCGCGAACGGCCAGCTCCCGGCGGGTCCGGCGGGGGCGACCGGCGCGACCGGCGCGACCGGCCCGATCGGCCCCGGAATCACGTCGTGGGCGATCGTCAAGGCGAACGGAACCCTCGATAAGGCCAGTGGCGTCACGGGGGTCACGAGGACGGCAGTCGGGACATACAACGTCGCGTTCGCCGTCGATGTCACCAACTGCTCCCTGCTTGCGAGCGCCGGCAGCGATTCCGCGAGCTCGAAGATCCGCGGCGCGATCGCCAACTTCAATCGCACGACGACGCCGGCGATCGTCCAGGTGACGACGTCCACCGGCACGACAGCGGGCGATCGCGCCTTCTCACTCGCGGCGATCTGCCCGCCGCCCGCGGCGACCACGACCACCACCACGACCACGACAACTCCCACAACGGCAACTCCCACAACGACAACTCGCACCACCACGACGACGCCGAAGCCCTGACGCGCCGGTCGAACGGCGACGTTAC
>Ga0209638_1001882_pt1 | contig 13095 bp, 12 predicted proteins | sample BarGraNGADG00211_FD_184490 | JGI IMG/M metagenome (GOLD analysis project Ga0209638, IMG submission 184490) | Arctic peat soil microbial communities from Barrow, Alaska - Barrow Graham LP Ref core NGADG0002-211 (SPAdes) (version 2) | ecosystem: Environmental > Terrestrial > Soil > Wetlands > Peat... | reverse complement strand
CTGACCGGCCGGGAATGACCCTGACCGGCCGGGAATGACCCTGACCGGCCGGGAATGGCACGGCTCGGTGGGCGATAGCCTGGGGGTGCCTCCAGGTGGGATGGAAGGGCGTCGGATGGAAGGGCGTTTGCCCCGTGCGCATCGCCAGGTTCTCCGCCGGGGGCGACCCCGCGTTCGGTGTCGTCGAGGGCGACGGCGCCGAGGCCACGATCGCGGAGATCGAGGGACATCCGATCGGCACCTTCCGACTCACCGGCCGCCAGCTGCCGCGGGCCGACGTCCGGCTGCTGGCACCGATCATCCCGAGCAAGGTCGTGGCCATCGGGAAGAACTACGCCGAGCACGCCGCTGAGATGGGCGGGGATGCGCCGGCCGCACCGTTGATCTTCCTCAAGCCGTCCACTGCCGTGACCGGTCCGGGCGACCCCATCGCCTATCCGCCGTCATCCGAGCGGGTGGACTACGAGGGGGAGATGGCCGTCGTCGTCGGCCGGCTCTGCCGTGATGTGCCGGTCGAGACGGCGTACGACGTCGTGCTCGGCTACACCTGCGCCAACGACGTCACCGCCCGCGACCAGCAGCGCGCCGATGGGCAGTGGGCGCGGGCCAAGGGCTACGACACGTTCTGCCCGCTCGGGCCGTGGATCTCCACCGACATCGAGCCGGACGATCTGGCCATCAGTACGACGCTCAACGGCGAGGTCAAGCAGGCCGGCCGGACCTCGCAGCTGGTGCACGGCATCCCGACGCTGATCGCCTACATCACCACCTGCATGACCCTGCTGCCCGGCGACGTCATCCTCACTGGCACCCCCGCCGGCATCGGGCCGATGCGGGTGGGCGACGAGGTTGCGGTCACGATCGAAGGCATCGGCACGCTGACCAACCCGGTGGCCGCGCGTGGTTGACGACGCCGGCGGCTCAACGGCCGCGGTCCGGGTCCGGTTCGCGCCGGCGCCCAGCGGTGACCTGCACGTGGGCAACGTGCGGACCGCGCTGTACAACTGGGCGTTCGCCCGTCACCACGGCGGGACCTTCGTGTTCCGGGTCGAGGACACCGACCGCTCCCGGGCCACCGACGAGGCCTACCACGCGGCGCTGGACGTCTTGCGCTGGCTGGGGTTGGACTGGGACGAGGGCCCGGGCAGCGGCGGGCCGTACGCGCCGTACCGGCAGAGCGAGCGGCTGGAGATCTATGCCGGCGTGGTGGCCCAGCTGTTGGAGCAGGGCGCGGTATACCCCTGCTTCTGCAGTCGGGCGGAGCTGGATGCCCGCGCCGAGCAGGCCCGTCGCGACCACCGGCCGCCCGGGTACGACGGGCACTGCCGGTCGCTGAGTCCGGCCGAGGTCGCCGCCCACCGCGCGCAGGGCCGGGCGCCGGTGATCAGGTTCCGGATGCCGCCCGGGTCGTCGACATTCACCGACCTGGTGCGTGGTGAGGTCACGTTCGACCATGCGCTGATCTCCGACTTCGCCCTGACCCGCAGTGACGGCCACCCGCTGTACATGCTCGCGGCCTCGGTCGACGACGTACTGATGAAGATCACGCACATCATCCGGGGCGAGGACCTGCTGTCCTCCGTGCCGCGGCAGTTGGCCCTGTACGCCGCGTTGGCCGTAGCCGCCGATGACATGCCGCGGTTCGGGCACCTGCCGCTGATCACCGGAGACGACGGCAGGCCGCTGTCCAAGCGCAACGGCGAGGTTTCGATCGCCTACTACCGGCGCGAAGGGTTCCTGCCGGAGGCCATGGTGAACTACCTGGCGCTGCTCGGCTGGTCGCCGGGGGGCGATGTGGAGCTGTTCAGCCTGGACGAGATGGTGGCCAGCTTCGACCTCGAGCGGGTCTCGAAGAACCCGGCGCGCTTCGACGTCAAGAAGCTCGAGGCGGTCAACGGCGAGAAGATCCGCGGGCTTGTGCCGGCGGACTTCCGGGCTCGGCTGGTGCCGATGCTGCAGGCCGCCGGGCTGGTGGCGCACCCCCCGACCGCCGAGCAGGACCGGCTGCTGACCGCGGTGGCGCCGCTGCTGCAGACCCGGCTGTCCCGGTTGACCCAGGCGCCGGAGCTGCTGCGGTTCCTGTTCGTCGCTGAGTCGGCGTTCGTGGTGGACCCCGCAGAGGCTGCCAAGACGCTGCTCCCGCAGACCCGACCGCAGCTTGCGGCCGCCGCCGCGGCACTGGCCGGCCTGGCCGAGTGGGACGCCGCGGGAATCGAGGCGGTGCTGCGGGCGGCCCTGGTCGACCGGCTCGGCATCAAGCCGAGACACGCGTTTGCCCCGCTCTACGTGACGGTGAGCGGGCGGCGGGTGGCGCCGCCACTGTTCGACTCGATGGCCCTGCTGGGCCGGGAGCGGACGCTGCGTCGAGTGCAGGCGGCGCTGGACGTCGTCCCGGAGGAGTAAGCCCCCGTCGCCCGTCCGGTCAGCTGTCGGAATGCTTCGTGGCTCCCAGTGACTCACCGGCCCCGCGTACCACGTCGCGCAGGAAGCTGTACTGCGTCTCGACGAGCCGGTCGGTCATCGAGAATGCGGACTCCAACACGTGCTGGCGCTTCTCCGGCCGGATGCTGGGCAGGGCGTCGTCGACCGCTTCCATGAACGAGTGCACGGCCTCGATGGCATCCTGCTGCCCCTTCTGCACTGACTTGAGCACCTGCTCGGAAAGCTCCGTCGGCCTGTCTGCGATGGCCACGACAGTCACCCTCTCCCGGTACTGCTGCACGTCGTCATCCCCTGCGGAGGACACGGGCGGGGGCACCGGTTCACTGCCGGTCAACGGACCGGACCGGTGTCGCGCCGCGTGTGACAGTACGCCAGTGTCCCCGGCTGTCCCGCGGCGGCTTGCCGGTCGTGGGATGAGGCGTGGCCGGGGGTAGTTGGTCGGCCGTCCGCGCGTCGGGTATTCTCGCTACGCGGCGATGCCGGCGTGGTCTTCGGGGGACCGCACGGTGCGCCCGGTGGGGTATGGGGTAATTGGCAGCCCGACTGATTCTGGTTCAGTTAGTCTTGGTTCGAGTCCAGGTACCCCAGCGGTCCATGCCAGCCACGGCGCGGGCCGAGCAGCCTGGGTCGGTCTCGGGCCACCCTCAGTACGTCGGGTCAGCACTTCTGACCCAGCACGGCCCCGTCGTCTAGTGGCCTAGGACGCCGCCCTCTCAAGGCGGTAGCACGGGTTCGAATCCCGTCGGGGCTACATTCAATCCCCCCGGTTTCCGGGGGGATTGGTCATTTCTCAGCTCACCGACATCGGGATGATGTCGGCCCGGGTACACAACGGGTACACAACAGCGCGAGCCGCGGCGTCCAGACGGTCGGCGACCTCGTCCAGCCGGTCCGGGAACAGGTGCCCATACAGGTCGAGCGTCATGATCGCGGACTTGTGCCCGAGCATTTGCTGCACGACCTTCACGTTCGCGCCCGACGCGATACTGGTAACCAGCAGTGTTCCAACTACGTCGAGTGCCTGTAGGTCGGGGTGTTGACGCAGGGGCACTCGTCAGGTGCCGTGACCGCCGATCCGGGCAAGTTCGGCGGCGTAGCGCGACCAGTCCCCACCGGCGTCTCGGGTCCAGCGGGTAGCGGTTCCGACGCTGAGATGGAGGAGGTCGGCGAGGACCGCGGCGGGAACTTCGGCGGCGAGCTGGAGCAGGGTGGCCCGCCGCCCGGGCAAGGCGCGGACGCCGAGGGTGCGCAGCCGTTCGCCCAGTCGGGCGGGCGTAATCGGGCAGCCGGGCAGGTGTCCGGGAAACAGCCAGGGGCTGGCGGTCGGTGCTCCGACGCCGACGTAGCGCCGGCCGGTGTCGATCAGCTCGGTGACCAACCCGGCGAGCGGTTCCGGAACGGTGATGTCATGGGCACCGAAGCGCACGGACACCGCGTCGGGACCGCGGTGCACCTGTGCGGTGGTCATGACCGCGATCGGCAGACAGCTGCTGGCCGTAGCAGAGCAGGAAGGCGCCGGCGACCCGGTCGGTGAGCTCGACGGCGTCGTCGTGCAGCAGCCGGGCGACCAGCGCCCAGCGGTCCTCGGCGCCGGTGGCTGGTCCGGTCGCTCGGCCGAGGCTTGGCACCACCAGGGCGGGACTGTGGCGGTGGTCGGCAGCCCAGTCGAGGAAGTCCCGCACCGGGTAGCCGGCGGGTCCGGCGGCGAGCCAGTCGTCGACGTCGGCCTGTCGGCACTCGGCCAGCGGGACACCCCGGTGGTCGAGCCAGGCGAGGAAGCGGATGGCGGCCCGCAGCCGGGTGCGGGCATAACCGGTGGGGGTTCGCGGCTGGTGCTGCGCGCTGGACCGACGACGCAGCCGGCGCAAGACCCGCCAGGTGGCGTAGGCGTGCAGCAGTCGGCGATGCTCGGCCGGCTCGATGTCGGCGAGCAGCGTGGTGACCCAGGCCTCCATCCTGGTCACGGCTTCGTCCCGGGCCGGCAGCACCCCGCCGGCGACCAGGACGTGGCGCAGGTAGTCGGCGGCGCGGCCAGAAGGATGCGTGTCGAGCGCCTCGTGCGTGGTCGCGAGCCGGCCAGCGGCGAGGTCGGCCAACAGGGGTGCCCCGGCCCCGGCCCGCAGCCAGTTCAACGCGGTGCGCGGCGTCCGGGTGGTGACGATGGCCTCGTGGACCGGCATCAGTGCGGACGGAATCTTCCCACCACCGGCTCGCAGCAGCGCACCGGTGCGGCGCCGCAACGCGCAGCGCTCGCACCGGCCGCGCTCGTAGAGCTTGTCCTCCACCCCGCAGTCGATGCACACGTGGCTGGCCGGCAGCCCGGCACAGTCGGCGCAGGTGGTCGCGGCCGGGCCGGCCGGCGCGATCAGCCGGCGCAGCGCGTGACACGTGTCGCACGTACCGCGGCGACGCAGTGCCGCGGTGTAGCAGGGGTCACAGACCGGCCCGTCGGGCCAGTTCGCGGCCGGTGGCCTGGGCTGACCGCAGCGGGCGCAGCACACGGTGCGCCGCGGCGCGCAGGATGCGCAGATCGCCCGGTCGGTGCCGGCGAAACTGCACGGCCGGCGCCGTCCGCACCCGGTGCAACTGGCCGTCGGCAGCCGGAAGCAGCCGTCACAGATGTCGGGCTGGTCACCGTGGGCGCGTCGGGCGATCCGGCGAACGCGGCCGCACCGGCCGCAGGTCCGCTGCGGACGATCAGCGCAGCGGGCGCAGACTCCACGGCGCTCGCGGTCGCGGGCGGCGACCGGTTTGGTTACGCCGCAGCGGGCGCACGGCTCCGCCAGCTCGCGGCGTCGACAGCGGGCGCACACCCCACCAGCGACCGATCTGGTCAACGGGCGATCGGTCCGCCGGCAGTGCACGCAGCTCGGCTCGGGGAGCGAGCCGGCCCCGCGCGCCACCAGTTCGGTGACCAGCCGGCCCACCACCGGCGGTGCTCCGGTGCTCAGGGCGGCCGGATCGGCGGCCAGGGCGGCGGCCAACGCGCGCAGCACCGCCGGACTGGTGACCACCACCTGCAGTGCGGTCTCGATCTGTGACGCCGACAGCGCCGGGTCCGCGGCCAGCACCCCGGCCACGACCTGGCGGTGGCAGGTCCGGCCGGTCAGCGGGTAGCCGTGATCGCGCAGACGGGGATGCCGGCGATGGTCGATGTCCAACCCCGTACTGGTGTGTACCCGCCGCTGGTGAGCACGTCGCGGATCGGCAGCGGGCGGCAGTCGGCAAGGCGGGGCCAGCGTCGGTGCGCCGCAAGATACAAGCGCGTCATCCGATTCGACGCAGCAGGAAGATCGAGGGACACGATGACGAGCCGCCCGTGGGTGCGCAGCACGCGGCGGCATTCGGACAAGACGATGGGGATGTCGTCGGTGCTGATGAGGTCGAGAGTGAAGGCCAAGGTGACGGCGTCGAATGAGGCGTCGTGCAGGGGCAGGTGACGGGCGTCGCCCTGGAGCACAGCGACAGTGAGATGGGCGGCCGGTGTGCCGAGGCGCCGCCGTGTGCGCTGCGCCATGCGCAGCGCGAGATCGATGCCGACAAGGAGACCGGTCGTGCCGACCTGGCGTTGGAGGGCGGCGAGGGTGTGACCGGTGCCGAATCCGATCTCGAGGATGTGTTCGCCCTGTCGGGCATCGAGCAGTCGCAGGCCGGCCGCGCGGGCCCGGCGTTCAAACGGAGCTTCGATCAGGTCGTACCAACGGGCGAGGCGGTCGTAGGTGACACGTGCCTGGTCTGCGGAGCGCGTGACGTCTGCCACTCGCGCCGCCCAGCCAGGGCGCGGTGGTCTGGTCATGCCGCGCCCGCGTTCCTGCGCAACTCGCTATGCAGTTCGGTGAGTGTTCTCACCGACGCGTTAGGACGCGGACGCGTGCGCCGCTGCGGGATGTGCGACGACAACCATGACTCAGTGCGGTTAGTCGTCGGTTTCGCCTCGGACCACGACGACCGGGCAATGGGCGTGGTGGATGCACTGCTGGCTGACCGACCCGAGCAGTGAGGCAGCGAAGCCCCCGTGACCGTGGGAGCCGACCACAAGCAGCCGAGCTTGCTCGGATGCGGCGACCAGTACGGCGGCCGGATGACCTCGCTCGACCCGGTGCGTCACGGTCACGGAGTCGCCGACGACGGCGGCGACCATTGCCGTGATCGTCGTCTCGGCCTGTTGCTCGAAGTCGACGTCGTCGCGAAGGAGGGCGCCGAAGTCGATGCCGAGCAGCAGCACGGGTAGGTCCCACGCCATCAGGGCGTGCAGCGGTGCCCCGCTCATCTGGGCGTACTCAACGGCCCAGCGAAGGGCTGGCTTAGATTCCTCCGACCCGTCGACACCGACAATTACTGGTGCGGTCCTCGTGGGTTGCATGTCGGTCCACCTCCGTTTCTCGGTGCCAACTCTCGCCGCTTCTTGATCTATCAACCAGGGCCGGTCGGACCATCCTGCTCCGGCTACAGACGGTACGCAGGAGCGGGGCGACGCCCCCGCCGGAGAAGGGCCCTTCAACGGCGAGCAAGCCGTCGTGGGCGCTCGGGCGGTCGTCGACCCGGTCCTCGGCCCCCATCACCGCGCCAACTCGTACCCACCCGGCAGTCGGTGGTTATCGGTATGACGACGGGGCTTCGCCGGTAGGTATCTTGGGTCCATCTGCTGACGGTGCGGGTATCCGTAGTTCGAGCTGATGCGGTTCGCCGAGACCCTGGGTCGCGACTTTTCGCAAGATCCTTCTCGATGAGCGGGACGTCGGCCGTGAAAGTGCAGTGCGCGGCGTCGACCCAGGCCGGTCAGTCCGGCGATTCGGGCTGAGCAGTCGCGAACGTTGTGGTCAGGGTGTCGTGTAGATCGGGGTCGGCGACGATGAGTAGCTGGTCGCCGGCGTGTAGTTGGCTTTCCCCGCTGACGGGCAGAAGGCGGTTGTTTCGGACGACGATGCTGATCCAGGCGTCTTCTGGCATCGCGGGGAGGTCGTCGATGCAGTGTCCGTCGGCTGGCGCTCCGGGCGTGATCGTCATGCGGTGGACGCCGTCGGGTTGCTCGGCCAGGCGAACGCCCAGCGACCAGGGTTCGGGTTCGCGGGTGCGCATCGGCAGGTGCAGCAGTCCGGCCACGGTGGGGACGAGGCTGCCCTGGATGAGGACGGAGAACACGACGACGATCACCACGATGCCGTAGAGGCGTTCGGCGTCGGGGACGTGCGCGGCGAGGATGAAGCTGCCGAGCAGGATGGGGACCGCGCCTTTGAGGCCTGCGAACAGAACGAAGGTGCGTTCGTTGCGCTTCAAACGCGCCGGTAGCAGGCACAGGCCGACAAAGACGGGCCGAATAAGCAAGGCAAGGACCGCACCGATGATCAGCCCAGGCATCCACACATCGGTCTGCGTGAGTCCTTTCAGGTCGACCGTGAGACCGAGGACGACGAAGGCGACGATTTCGCCGAGGCTGGCCAACGCAGTGTGGAATCGTTCGATCTCTCGTTTGTAGGGTGCGCGTTCGTCGCCCAGGAGGATTCCGGCGATGAAGACGGCCAGAAACCCCGACCCGTGCGCCAGGGTGGCGGCACCGAACAGGATCAGGGCGCAGGCGGCGGTGCGCAACGGGTACAGGCCTTCGCTGGGCAGCGGCACCGCGCGCATGAACCACAACAGCACTCGGCCGCCGAGTATCCCGATGACCGCCCCGACACCCATCTGCAGCGCAAACTCTGCGGCGATATGCCCTCCAGCCCCGTCGTTGAGACCTCCGGCGCTGATCAGACTGACCATGAGAGCAATCCCGACCGGGTCGTTCGCGCCGGATTCGCCTTCCAGGATCGTGCCGCTACGGCCGGCGACTTCGCGTCGTCCGAGAACGGAGAACACCACGGCAGGATCGGTGGGGGAGATCGCGGTGGCCACCAGCAGCGCCAGATACCAGCTCAGCCCGAACGCATAGTGGATGAGTACGGCTGCCGCGGCAACGGTCAGGAACGTTCCCAGGACGCCCACGCTTGCGATGGGCGCAGCCGCCACCTGGAACTTGGGCCACCCCATGTTCAGGCCGCCGTCGAACAGGATGAAGATCAGTGCGACCGTCACCAGGCGTTCGACTAGTTGCTCCCGCGGCTGATGGAGGTTGGGGATGACCTCAACTGCGACCGCGGCGGCGACGAACACCAGCAGCGGCGCCGGAATCTTGATGCGCTCGGTCAACCGGTTGGACAACAGCGCGAGCACGCCGACAGTGGCGACGAGAAGCAGCAGTCCGGCGAAGGGATAGGTGTCGGACATGAGGCTCCGGGGCTAGAACGCAGCGAGGACGTTGCCGACCAGACTTCCCGGCGCACCAGCACCACTTTAGCCGTGGCGCAGGCGCACAGCAGGACAGGTCAGTGCACGTCGAGTCGTTCGAACGCCTCGGCGCAGCTCAGAAAGAGGACTAGGGCGACAACGAGGAGGACAGCTGCCGACGTGGGGCTCAGACCGTGTTGGAGCTGTCCGTCGCCGACGGCGTAGTAGAAGACCGAGGCGAAGCGGGCAGGGTGGAGCCAGTTGACGACGGGTGCGAGGGAACTGATCAGGTAGGAGGCCGCGGCCAGCGCCGAGCTGACACCGAGCGCGGTTCCGCGGCTGCCGCTCACGGCACCGATCAGCATGGTGAGGGCGCCGAAGTCGATGCCGAGCAGCAGCACTCCGAGGCTGACTCCGATCAGCCCACGACTGCTGACGGTCAGGTCGAAGCCTCGTCCGGCCACGACGCACAGTGCCGTAACGATCGTGACCGGGACGGCCAGCAGGCTCATGGCGGCGAACTTCTGCGCGGCGACCCGGCGCCGCGACACGGGCAGGGTGACGATCAGACCGAGGGTGCCGTTCTCGTCTTGCCCGGCCAGGCAGGCGGCGCCGTAGCCGATGGTCAACAGCAGTACGATCAGCGGAACGAAGTTGGCGTAGAGGTTGGCGTTGAGCCAGCCGGTCGGGGTAGTGAGCGGCCCGTTCGCCCCGAACAGCGCGGCGACGGTGGAACCGCCCTGGCTGAATTGGTTCAGGCTGGTGTCGTTCTTGAACGTGGGGTAGAGGGCAACGATCACGAAGCCGTACACGCCCATGCCGACGGCGTATCCGATCATGGAGCGGCGGCGTAGACGCAGGTCGAGCAGCGCAACGTCAGCGGACATCGTCGACCTCGGGCTCCGGATCGCTGCGGTAGTAGCTGAGGAAGAGCTCGTCGAGGTCAGCGCGGCGAGCGGTCATGTCGAGCGGGTCGAGGTTGGCCGCGACGTGCAGCAACGCCCCGACGGGCCCGGTGATCGACAGCACGATGCGCCCGTCGGCGCATTGCAGGACCCGCACCCCGTCCAGGGCCGCGAATACGCCGGGGTCAACGTCTCGCGGGAACCGGAACTCGACGGTGCGAGGGGAGGACCGGCGCAGGCCCTCGACGGTGTCGGTGACGACGATGCGGCCGTCTTTGATGATCGCGAGCCGGTCGACGACACGCTGCACCTCGTCGAGTTCGTGGGAAGACAGGAACACGGTGCTGCCCGCAGCGACGCTCTCGCGGATCAGGCGCGCGAACTCATCCTGAAGGAGCGGGTCGAGACCAGAGGTCGGTTCGTCGAGCACGAGCAGCCGCGGCCGGTGCATGAAGGCCTGCACCAGGCCGATCTTCTGCCGGTTGCCCTTAGACAGGGTCCGCACCGGGCGATCCAGCTCGGCGCCGAACCGGTCAGCCAGCTCGTCGCGGTAGGTGCTGTCGCGCAGGGCGCGGATATTGGCGAAGCGATCCAGGTGCCGGCGCCCGGTCAGCTGTGGGTAGAGGGAAAGTTCGCCGGGCAGGTAGCCGACCTCCCGGTGGATCTGGACGCTGTCGCGCCGAGGGTCACGCCCGAACACGCGCATGCGGCCCGATGTCGCTCGATACAGCCCGAGCAACAGTCGAATCGTGGTCGACTTCCCGGCGCCGTTCGGGCCCAGAAATCCGAACACCTCGCCGGCAGCGACGTCGAAGCTGACATCGGTCACCCCGCGCTGCGACCCGAACCGGCGGGTCAGGTGCTCGACACTGACGACCGTCTCCGCGGGGCTGTCCTGCCTCGTCATCTGTCCGACTCCTTGTCGTCGTCCGGGACGGACAGCCATCGCAGCCGTCCCGCGTCGCTCACCAGCCCAGGGCGCTGGCCGCCGGCAGGGGTTGTGGTTCGCCTGCGCCGTCAGCGAAGGCGTGAAGCGCGGCGATCAGTTCGCTTCGCCGCTCGCTCGGCATGGCGGTCACGATGCGAGCGATTTCCGCGCGCCTGCTCTTGGTGACGACGTCCACGATCCGTGCGCCTTCGCCCGACAGGCCGAGGAGCACCTCGCGACGGTTGGTCGGGTTCTCCCGGCGGGTGACCAGGCCGGCGACCAGCAGCCGATCGATCATCCGCAGCGCGGTCGAGGAGTTGACGTCCAGTTCCTCGGCCAGGCTGTTCAGGTTGATCTCTCCTCGGCTGTCCAGGACCACGAGTGTCCGGAATTGTGTGACGGTGACGGTCTCCTCGACCTCTGCGAGTGATCGCGCCGACACGCCGACGAGCACCCGTGACGCGGTCAGGACTGCGGTCACGAACTCATCGACGCCGACCCCAGCGGCACGGGTGACGCGTCGCCGCGTCACGGGAGATGTCTTCGTCACCGAGCCAACCCTCCCTTGTCGCGTGAGCGCGATCGCCGATTAACCATGCTCACGCCAATTATTGCATAATGCAAGACTATGAATGCTTCCTCCGATGCCGGCAGCCGTGCTGGGGGCCGGATCCTGGTTGCCCGGCCGATTCCGGTTCAGCTCGGAGCGCGACGGCTACTGACCGCGGTGCGGTCCTCGAACACCGGACTGCTCGCCCTGGCGCTGATCGTCGGTGCCGGAGCCGGCGGCGGTGCGATCGTGTTCCGGTGGCTGATCAAGACGTTCACCCTCGCCCTGTCCGGGCATGCCGATTACTCGGCGGCCGGGCACGCGGCCAACCCGCATCTGCCATGGCTGGGCCGCTGGTTCGTGATCTTCGCTCCGGTGGCGGCCGGGCTGTTGTATGGGCCACTGGTGCACTTCTTTGCCCGGGAAGCGCGGGGGCACGGCGTTCCGGAGGTGATGTTCGCCGTGGCCCGCCGCGGTGGACGGATCGCACCCCAGGTCGCGGCGGTCAAGGCACTGGCCTCCGCGTTGTGTATCGGTGGCGGCGGGTCGGTCGGGCGCGAGGGCCCGATCGTGCAGATCGGCTCGGCGCTCGGCTCGACACTCGGCCGGCTCATGCGGGTCGCGGAGTCCCGGATGCGGATCCTCGTGGCGTGTGGGGCGGCCGGTGGTATCGCCGCGACGTTCAATGCGCCGTTGGCCGGGGTGTTCTTCGCGATGGAGCTGATCCTGCGCGACTTCACCGCTGAATCCTTCGGGATGGTCGTACTTGCCTCGGTCACCGCCAGCGTGATCGGGCGAGCCGCGTTGGGTAACTCGCCGCTTCTGCACCTGCCGCCATTCACCGTGCAGCACCTGAGCCAGTACTTGCTCTTCGCCGCTCTCGGCCTGATCGCCGGCGCCGTCGGGGTCGTGTTCACCCGGGTGCTCTACCTGATCGAGGACGTCTGCGACCGGCTCTGGCGCGGGCCGGAATGGCTACGCCCAGCGGTGGGCGGGTTCCTGCTCGGGGGCCTGCTGCTGGCGCTGCCCGAGATGTATGGAGTCGGCTACCCGGTGCTGGGCAACAGCATGGCCGGCACCTACACAATCGCATTCCTGCTCGTACTGCTCGTCGGGAAGATGATCGCCACCAGCCTCACCATCGGCATTGGCGGCTCCGGCGGCGTGTTCGCGCCGAGCCTGTTCATCGGCGCGATGCTCGGCTCCGGCTACGGGCAGCTGCTGCACCATGTCGCGCCTGGGGTCGCCGGTGCTGCGGGCGCGTACGGGCTGATCGGGATGGGCGCCGTGTTCGCGGGTGCAGCCCGAGCGCCGATCACCGCAGTGATCATCATGTTCGAGCTCACCGGCGAGTACACGATCATTCTGCCGCTCATGACCGCGATCGTGCTGGCCACCGCAGTCAGCCGCCTGCTCTCCCACGACACGATCTACACCCTCAAACTGCGCCGCCGCGGCGTCGACCTCGACGAACCCCCGCACTCGCCGGCTATGAGCACCGTGACGGCAGGCGAGGTCATGGACCCCGCCGAGGACACCCTGCCACAACACACCACCCTGCTCGACGCCGCCGAGCTCGTCAGCCGATCACCGCACGGCCTAGTGGCTGTCCTCGACGAGCAGGGCGGCTACCGCGGTGTCGTGACCGCTCGAGCAGTCGCCGACGCGCTCGCCGACGGCGAACACGACAACACCCCGGTCGCCTCGATCGTCGAACTGCCACAGACCGTTCTCCTCGGCGACCGCCTCGATGAGACACTCGACGCCCTCGACGCAGCCCGCACCGCGATCCCGGTCCTCGACCGTGAACACGCCAACGTCGTCGGCTGGCTCACCCACCAACGAGTGCTCAGCGCACTGCACCGACTCCCCACATCGACCGACCTCCAGCCCCCGCCAGCACCGACGGGCTCAACCCCCGCTCAATGCGACGCGAAGCAGAACCTGGCGGGATCACGGGACACACCCGGGCCCTCCTAGCGGGAGTTTCCGGCCTTTCTTGATCGTTT
>Ga0209638_1001881_pt1 | contig 13101 bp, 15 predicted proteins | sample BarGraNGADG00211_FD_184490 | JGI IMG/M metagenome (GOLD analysis project Ga0209638, IMG submission 184490) | Arctic peat soil microbial communities from Barrow, Alaska - Barrow Graham LP Ref core NGADG0002-211 (SPAdes) (version 2) | ecosystem: Environmental > Terrestrial > Soil > Wetlands > Peat... | reverse complement strand
TCCCAGCCGAGTTCGGTGAGGCCGCGCGCGAGCACGTCGAGGCCTGTCTTGTCGTAGGTCGAGATCAGCGCGCGCACAGTTCCTCCACGACGCGGGGCAAGAGACGGTGCTCGATCGCCTGGATGCGCTCGTGCAGCGACTCCGGCGTGTCGTCGGGAAGCACGGGGACGCGCTCCTGCGCGAGCACGGGGCCGGAGTCGACGCCCTCGTCGACGAAGTGCACGGTTGCGCCCGATTCGCTGACTCCTGCGGCGAGCTGCTCTTCGACCGCGTGCGCTCCGGGGAACTGGGGTAGCAAAGAGGGGTGGACGTTCACGACGGCATTCGGAAAGCGGTCGAGAAACGCGGGCGTCAGCAGGTGCATGTAGCCGGCGAGCACGACGAGGCGCACGCCCTGGTCGCGCAGCCAATCGGCCATCGCGGCATCGCGCTCGGCTCGGCTCGCGAAGTCGGCGAGCTCGAACGCGGCGTGCGGGAGATCTCTGGCCCGTGCGAGCGCCGGCGCGCCGGCGCGGTTGCTTGCGACTGCGACGACCGGCAGTTCCGCGTCGAGCAGCGCCTGCAGGTTCGTTCCGGTGCCGCTGACGAGGACGCCGATCATTCGAGCGCTCCGATCACGATCGCGCCTGCGGGCGCTTCCGCCACGACCGCGCACATGCCGATGCCTAGATTGAAGACGCGGCGCGCCTCGTCCTCCTCGACGCCCTGCTCCCCGAGCCAGTGGAACACCTGCGGGCGCTCCCATGCGTCCCAGTCGATGCGCGCGTGCACGCCGTCGGGCAAGACCCGCGACAGGTTGCCGAGAATGCCGCCCCCTGTGACGTGGGCCAGCGCCTTCACATCGGCGTCCGTGCGCAGCGCGCGAACCTCGTCGAGATAGAGGCGGTGCGGCGCGAGCAGGAGGTCGGCGTCGAAGTCGCCGTCGCCGACGAGCGCGCGTACGAGTGAGAAGCCGTTCGTGTGGATGCCGTCGGACGGGAAGCCGACGATCACGTCACCCGGTGCGCAGCGCGAGCCGTCGATCACGCGGTCGCGCTCGACGAGGCCGACGCAGGTCCCGGCGAAGTCGAGCTCGTCGTCGCGATACACGCCCGGCAGCTCGGCCGTCTCGCCGCCGATCAGCATGCAGCCGGCGCGGCGGCACACCTCGGCGGCTCCTTCGACGAGAGCGGCGACCTGCTCGAGCTCGATGTGCTCGGCGGCGACGTAGTCGAGGAAGAAGAGCGGCTCGGCGCCGCTGCAGAGCACGTCGTTGAGGCAATGGGCCGCGAGGTCCATCCCGCCCCAGCGGAGCGTGCCGGCGCGCCGGTGGAGGAGGAGCTTCGAGCCGACGCTGTCGGTCGAGGCCGCGAGAAACCGGTGCTCGTCGAGCGGGTAGAGGCCGGCGAAATGGCCGAAGCCGGTCGCGCCGGTCGACTCGACCGCCGCCCGCAGGCGGTCGACGACCGCGTTCGCGGTGGCGAGCGAGACCCCGGCGGACTCGTACGTGGGGGCCTTCTTGCTCAACGTGGTTCAGTCTACGATCGTCGGCAGATGGCCGACACGAGCTCCGCCGACCCGAGCCGTCACCTGCGTGAGCTCGCCCGCCGGATCACGGACGTCTACCTGCGTCACATGGCGCTCAGCGGCGCGATCCTGACGGGCTCGGGAGCCCGCGGCGACGCCGACCGCTACTCCGACCTCGACCTGATCATGTACGCCGACGAGGTTCCGCCGGCAGAGGCTGCCTCGGCGGCGCAGCGCGAGCTCGGGGCAGGCCCGGCGGTCGTGCTGCTCGCGCACGGGCCGAACGGGTTTCTCGACCAGTTTCCGCTCGACGGCGTCCAGTGCCAGGTCGGTGTGATCCCGGCGGCCGACGTCGATGACGAGCTCGACGGGCTGCTGGTCGAGCACGAGGGCCTCGACACGCCTGTGGGAAAGATCGCGACCGGCTTGCTCGAGGGGATCCCGCTCCACGGCGAGGAGCTGCTCGGGCGCTGGCGCGCCCGCGTGGCCGACTATCCGCAGGGCCTGCGCGAGGCGATGGTGAAGCACTGGTGGCGCTTCTTCCCGCTCTGGTACCACGAGCAGGCGCTCGCGTCGCGCGATGCGGGGCTCTGGCGGCAGGAGGAGCTCGTGAATGCGGCGTATGCGCTCGTCGGTACGCTCGCCGGCGTCAACCGCCTCTACTTCGCCCGGTTCGAGTTCAAACGGCAACGTGCGTTCCTCGAGAAGCTGTCCGTCGCTCCGGCGCGCTTCGCCGACCGGCTCGAGTCGCTCTTCGCGCTGCCGCCGGCCGACGCGATCGCCGAGCTCGGGGCGCTCGTCCTCGAGACCCAGGCGATCGTCCAGCGCGAGCTGCCCGGCATCGACGTGACGCTGCGCCGCCCGCCGGGCGGCGCGCAGGTCGAGCCCTGGGGCTAGGCGGCCCGGCGGGCGTGGCCCGAACAGCCACGCCCGGTGCCAGGCACCGGGCGTGGCTCGCACAGACACGTCACGTGCCTGGCACCAGACATGCCTCGGACAGACACGTCACGTGCCTGGCACCGGACATGTCTGTATGAGACGCGGCCGGCGAGGATCGATGGTGTCGACCACGATGTCGGCGCGTGTCTCCGGGTCGACCGCTTCGAGGTAGAGCGTCTCTCCGGGGACGTAGCGGCTCGCGTAGCGGGCGCGTGCCGCCTCGACGCCGTTCATCCGTGCGGCGTCGCGGACGATTGCGCGCTCGAGCGCGACCGCGCGGTCGACTGCGAGGAAGATCGTCAGGTCCCACAGGTCGGCGAGCTCGGGACGCAGCAGGAAGACGCCGTCGACGATCGCGACCGCCTGCGCATCCACGCGGCCGAGCGCCTCGCGCACCCCGGGCAGATCGAACGTGTCGTGGTAGTACGACTCCGGCCCGCGTCCGCGCGCGTGCCGCTCGGCTTCCGGCCGGTGGAAGTCGTCGACCGAGATGCGAACCGCGGGCGGTGACACGAGCGCGACGAGCTCGTCTGCGAACGTCGTCTTTCCCGCTGCGGTCACGCCGTCGACGCCGACGAGCGCCGGACGCGGCAGCGCGTCGATCCGCGTCGCCACCGCGGCGAGCACGGCGCTCCGCAGCTCGCTCACGCGAAGGCTTCGCCGTACAGCTCCGGCCGGCCTTGCGGTCCGCCGGGGACGAAACGCACGAGCGTCTCTCCCACCTCGACGTCGCCGCCGTCGCGGTCGCAGTCGAGCAGGTCGGCGAGCGCCCGCGCCTTCGTCTCCGGATCGTCGGCCCGCAGGTGCAGCTCCGAGAGGCGGAGGCGGTCGCCCTGCTCGAGCAGGGCGTCGATCCAGTCACGGGGAGGGTGCAGCTCGAGCCGGTAACCAGCGTTCGTCGAGACGAACGTGCGACGGCCGCCGTGCTCCTGCACGCGGAGGCCGGCGTCTTCAGCGCGTTCGAGCGTGCCGTCGAACTCGTCGTCGTCGAGCGCGAGCCCGAGATGATCGACGCGCGGGACCGGCCACTGCCCCGGCTGCACGACGACGTTGACCGAGCCGAGCTCGACCTCCGACAGCCGCAGCTTGAAGCCGATCGCATCGAGCTCCGCCCACGACACGCCGGGCTCGTACGAGGTCAACTCCTCGCCGATGCGACCGTGGCGGGCGATCAGGTCGAAGCCGAGCTTGCCGACATACCGCGCCTCGACCTCGCGGACCCGGCTCGTCACAAGGTGGTAGTGGAAGAGATGCACCGGCGCGGCATGGTACGAGGAGTCGCACCCGGCGTGCCGAAGTTCCGCTGGATCTCATGCGCTCCGGCGGCGTCCATCATGTCGACCTCGTCGTCTCCTCGATCGAGCGCAGCCTGCCGTTCTACCGCGAGCTCCTCGGCCCACTCGGCTGGCACGGGATCAGTGAGGTCGAGGGCGAGCGCGGCGAGACGATCTGGTACCTCCTCGGCCATGAGACGCAGATCGGCCTGCGCGAGTCGAAAACATCGGGCGTGCACGACCGCTACTCGGTCGGTCTCCACCATCTCGCCTTCGAGGCGTTCTCGCGGAGCGTCGTCGACGAGCGAGCCGACTGGCTGCGCTCGACCGGGGCGAAGATCGAGAGCGAGCCGCAGGACTACACGTACGCGCCGGGGTACTACGCAGTGTTCTTCTACGACCCGGATGGAATGAAGCTCGAGATCGTCCACGTCCCGGCCCTCGCGGCCTGACAGTCAGGAGCAACACGATGTCGAACATGCCTCCCGAGCAACCGATGGCACCTCCGCCTCCACCGCCGCCTCCCGCGCACGAGTACGTCGGGCTCGGCCGAAGCGGGACGACCGGCGCGATCCTGCCCGTGCCCGGGAACGCCGAGCTCGCGATCTATCTCTTCGCGACGATCGTGCTCGCCGTCATCTGGGCGGCGAGCGACCGGTTCGACGCGGCCGGGTTCGCCGGCCTCTTCACGTGGCTCACGATCGGCTACATCCTCAGCCGCGGCGTCGCGAAGGCGAGCCGCGTGCTCGAGCAGTAGTCAGTCGCCGCGGAGCCGGGCGACGTCCGGCTCCCAGCTGTCGATCACGGCGCCGAGGTATCGCTCCCGAGCGAGTGCCTCGGCGCCGCGAAAGAGCGCCTGCTGATCGGCGAGCTCACCGGTGCGGACGATGCGCTCCAGCCGCGGCAGGTCGTTCCACGTGAGCGGGTGGTGCTCGAGCTCCCAGCGGAGCCACTTGTTGTACGGGCGAAGTCGTCCGTGGCCGGCCAAGACGAACTCGAGGAACCACCAGACCGATTCCGCCGCGTCGAACATGCGGCCGGACTCATCGGTTCCCTTCAGCGCGCGGACGTAGAGATTGATGTAGCCGTCGAGCGGCTCGGCTGCACTCGCCGGATCAACCGTGGTGAGTGCTCGCAGCGTGTCGGTCAGCCAGCCGTCGGAGCGATCGAGCAGCGGCTCGACATGGCAGAACGTGTACCGGTTCCACGCAGGTTCGCCCGCGAGACCGCTCCTGGAGCGCAGGATCACCTCGACGCGGGCGCCGTGTCGTGACGGGAATCGCGTGGCGTATTCCGCAAGGTCCGCGCTGTCGTGCAGAACGACGTACAGGTCCCAATCCGATTCTTCGCGGACGTACACTCCTCGGCCACGCGAGCCGCCCAGAATCAAGCCGGCAACGTTGTCGTCTGCGCTGAGCTCGTCGACGAGCGTCGAGAATTCAGCCACGTACGACGGGCTCGTACCGGAGCTTCGCGTGCTCCAGCGGCACGGTCGTCGGGTAGTCGCCCGTGAGACACGCGCGGCAGAGCTCCGACTCGGGGCGGCGCGTCGACTCGACGAGGCCGTCGTGCGAGATAAACGCGAGCGACGTCGCGCCGATGTAGTCGCGCACCTCGTCGATCGACTTCTTGTTGGCGATCAGCTCGTCGGGATCGGCGAGATCGATGCCGTAGAAGCACTGGCCGATCACCGGCGGCGACGAGATGCGCACGTGCACTTCCGTCGCGCCCGCATCCTTCAGCATCAGCACGATCTGCTGCGTCGTGTTGCCGCGCACGATCGAGTCGTCGACGACGACGACGCGCTTGCCCGCGACCTCGGCGAGCGGATTGAACTTCAGCTTGATGCCCTGCCGGCGCAGCTCCTGGTCGGGCTGGATGAACGTGCGGCCGACATAGCGGTTCTTGATCAGGCCTTCGCTGAACGGAATCCCCGTTGCGCGCGAGAAGCCGATCGCGGCCGGCGTGCCCGAGTCCGGAATCGGCATCACGAGATCGGCGTCGACCGGCGCCTCGCGCGCAAGCCGCTCGCCCATGCGCAGCCGCGCGCCGTGCACCTCGATGCCGGCGAGCTTCGAGTCGGGCCGCGCGAGATAGAAGAACTCGAAGACGCAGAGCGCGCCGGGGGACGAAGGCTCGACCGCCTGCACCGAGCGCAGGCCGGTCTCGTCGACGACGATCGCCTCGCCGCGCTCCACCTCGCGCACGAACTCGGCGCCGACGAGGTCGAGCGCACACGTCTCCGACGCGACGACCCAGTCGTCGTGAATGCGCCCAAGCACCAGCGGGCGGAAGCCGTGCGGGTCGCGGAACGCAACGAGCTTGCCTTCGGAGAGCGCAACGATCGAGTATGCGCCGTCGAGCCGCTGCATCGCGTTCGCGACCGCGTCGAGAAGCGGTGCCTCGTCGTTCGCGATCAGCGCCGCGATCACTTCGCTGTCGGAGGTCGCGCGCAGCGTGACGCCCGAATCGGTGAGCTCGTCGCGCAGAGCGGTCGCGTTGACGAGATTGCCGTTGTGGCCGAGCGCGATCGTGCGCACCGCGCCGTGCTGCACGAGCGGCTGCGCGTTCGACCACTCCGACGAGCCTGTGGTCGAGTAGCGCGTGTGCCCGATCGCGGCCTGGCCGCGAAGCCCGTGCAGCTTCTGCTCGTCGAACACCTGCGTGACGAGGCCGAGGTCGCGGAGCGCCGTGAGGCGGCCCTGCTCGGAGACGGCGATGCCGGCAGACTCCTGGCCGCGGTGCTGCAGCGCGAAGAGGCCGAAGTAGGTGAGCCGCGAGACGTCGCGCTCGGCCGCGTACACGCCGAAGACTCCGCACATGGGCTTACGCCACCCGCCCGATCTCGACGAAGCCACGCGCGCCCAGCAGCTCGAGCTCCGCGGGCGCGATCGCGAGCACCGCGGCGCCGTGGCTCGGCTCGGCCGGCAGCTCGACGTCCGCCTCGCGTCCGCTCCAACGGGCCGCCTCGGCGAGGGTGTGCTCCAGCCCGCCGTAGCCGACGTCATGGCACAGCGTCAAGAGCGGCGCGGCCTTCCAGAGGAAGCGGATCAACGCAGCCTCGGCGGCGAGGCTCTCTTCGGGCGCCCGCGCGAGCAGCACGACGTCACCTGACTGCCAGCGGCCGGGGACGAATCGCACGTCCGGCACGACTCCGACGCAGCCGACGACCGGCGTCGGCGGGATCGGGCGACCGTCGGTCTCGTTGTAGAGCGACACGTTGCCGGAGACGACGGGGATGCCCAGCGCCTCGGCCGCCTGCGCGATGCCCTCGATCGCCTGCGCGAGCTCGTACGCGATCTCCGGCTTCTCGGGGTTGCCGAAGTTGAGGCAATCGGTGAGCCCGATCGGCTCGCCCCCGGCGCAGGCGACGTTGCGCGCTGCGCCGAGCACCGCCTGCACGCCTGCTTCGAACGGATCGAGCTCGCCCGGACGCGGGCCTTGCAGTGCGACCGCGATGCCCCGCAGGGAAGGACGGAGACGGAGCACGGCGGCGTCGAAGCCGGGACGGCGCACGGTGCGCGAACCGACGAGCTGGTCGTACTGCTCGAACACCCACGTCTTGTCGGCGCGATTCTCCGCGCTCAACGGCTTCGCGGCCTGCGTCGCGGTCTCCCACGTGTCGGGCTTGCGCTGCTCGATCTCATAGCGGGGGCACTCGTCGGTGAGCAGCCGGGCGGGGATCGAGCCGACGGTCTCGCCGCCGTGCAACGCCCGCAGCTCGCCGCTCTCGGTCACCTCGCCGATCGGCGTGCACGCGAGCTCCCAGCGCGCGCACACCCTCGCGACGGCGTCGAGCATCTGCGGCCGGACGACCGCGACCATCCGCTCCTGCGACTCCGAGATCATGATCTCCCACGGCTCCATGCCCTCCTCGCGCAGCGGCACGCGGTCGAGGTGCACGTCGATCCCGATCCCGTCGCCCGCCATCTCGGAGAGCGAGGACGCGAGCCCCGCGGCGCCGCAATCCTGCAGCGACTCGACGAGGCCCGACTCCACGAGCTCGATGGAGACCTCGATCAGCTTCTTGCCCATGAACGGGTCGCCGACCTGCACGGTCGGGCGCTTGTCCGCGTCGTCCTCGCCGAGCTCCTGGCTTGCGAGCACGGAGGCGCCGCCGATCCCGTCACGGCCGGTCGTCGCGCCGTAGAGCACGACGAGGTTCCCCGGGCCCTGCGCCTTGGCCGACTGGAGCCTCCCCGAGTCGATCAGGCCGACGCACATCGCGTTGACGAGGCAGTTGCCGGCGTACGCCTCGTGGAAGACGGTCGCGCCGCCGACGTTCGGCACGCCGACCGAGTTGCCGTATTGGCCGATGCCGGCCACGGCGCGCGAGAAGTGGTGGTCGGGCTTCGCGAACCAGAGCCCGTCGAGCAGCGCGACCGGCCGCGCGCCCATGGCGATGATGTCCCGCAGGATGCCGCCGACGCCGGTGGCGGCTCCCTGGAACGGCTCGACCGCGGAGGGGTGGTTGTGCGACTCGACCTTGAACGCCACCGCGAGGCCCTCGCCGAGGTCGAGCACGCCGGCGTTCTCGCCCGGGCCCTGCAGGACGCGGTCTCCCGAGGAGGGCAGCCGTCGTAAGAGCGGTGCCGAATGCTTGTAGCCGCAGTGCTCCGACCAGAGCAGCGAGAAGACCGCCAGCTCGAAGTGGTTGGGATCGCGGCCCAGAAGCTCCCGGATTCGGTTCGCCTCCCAGTCGGTGAGACCGAGAGCGCGATGGAGCGGCTGTTCGGCGACCTGCGTCAGGTGACCCAGTGTAACCGGCGAAACAGACGGTCACCCCAGTGCGTTACAAGAAGGCATGAGCCGCCGCTACCCGGCCATGCTGGCCGCCGTGGCGCTCCTCTGGGGCGCCTCGTTCATGTTCATCAAGATCGCCGTGCGAGAGCTCGCACCGGCGACTCTCGTCGCGGGCCGGATCGGGATCGGCGCCCTGACGATGGCGCTCGTCGTCCCCTTCCTCGCGGGCGGGCGGGCGACTGTCGCGGCCATCCGGGCGAACCTGGGCTGGCTCGTGGTGGTCGGCCTCGTGAACATGGCGCTGCCCTTCTGGCTGCTCTCGTGGGGCGAGACGCGGATCGACTCGGGGCTCGCCTCGATCATCCAGGGCTCGGTGCCGATCTTCAACGCGGTGATCGCGTTCGGCTTCTTCCGCGACGTCAAGGTGACGGGCCTCCGCCTTGTCGGGGTGGGGATCGGGTTCGTCGGCGTCGCGCTCCTCGTCGGCGCGCAGCCGCAGGGAAAGGTGGTCGGGGCGCTCGCCGTGGTCGGCATGGCGCTCTGCTACGCGGTCGGTCAGCTGCTTGCCGCGCGCCACCTCGGCTCGGTGCAGCCGCCCGTCGTCGCGCTCGCGACGACCGCCGTCGCCGCGCTTGCGGTGCTGCCGTTCGGGATCGCGCAGGCGCCGGACCACCTCCCGCACTGGAAGACGATCGGCTCGGTGCTCGCCCTCGGCATCCCACTGACGGCGCTCGCGTTCCTCCTCTTCTACGCGATCATCGCCGGCGCCGGCGCCGCCTACGCGTCGCTCGTGACGTATCTCGTGCCGCCGATCGCCCTGCTCTACGGCGCGATCTTCCTCGACGAGCGCTTCGGGGTCGCGGCGATCGGCGGCCTTGCGCTCATTCTCGGCGGCGTCGCGTTCGGTACCGGACGGTTGCGGTTTCGGCGGCGGCCGCCGCTAGCCTCGGAGGGGTGAGCCGCCGGTACAGCTTCCTGCTCTTCGTCCTTGGAGCGATCTGGGGCTCGTCGTATCTCTTCATCAAGGTCGGCGTTCGCGAGCTCTCGCCTGCAGCGCTGATCGAGATCCGGCTCGCGTGCGCCGCTCCCGTGCTGCTCGCCTTCGCGGCGTCGCGCTACGGCTGGCGCGCGATCGGCGCTGCCTGGCGCGAGGGCCTCGCGCTCGGAATCCTGAACGCCGCCGTGCCGTTTACGCTGATCGCCTGGGGCGAGAAGTACGTCGACTCCGGTGTCGCTGCGGTGGCGAACTCCTCGGTGCCCATCTTCGTCGCACTCCTCGCGGTCTGGTTCGCGCCTGCCGAGCGCTCGACCGGGCTCCGCCTCGTGGGAATCCTGCTCGGTCTCACCGGCGTCGCGATCCTCGCGGGCGTGCACCCTGCCGGTGGCTGGAAGGGCGCAATCGGGACGGGTGCGATCGTCGTCGCCTCGATCTCGTACGCGGCCGCGAATCTCTACGCCGGCAAGCGGATGTCGGTCGGCGGGCCGGTGCTCGCGGCATCGTCTATGGCGATCGCGTTCGTCGTGCTGCTGCCGCTCGCACTGCTCACGCTTCCCGCGCACGTGCCCGGGTGGAAGTCGGTCGGCTCCGGCGTCGTGCTCGGTCTCGCGGGCACCGCCCTGGCGCAGATCCTGTCGTACCGGATGATCGCCATCTTTGGCTCGTCGCGCTCGGTGCTCGTCGCGTACACGCTGCCGGGGTTCGCGCTCCTCTACGGCGCCGTTTTCCTCTCGGAGCCGATCAGCCTGCAAAAGCTTGCCGGCCTGCTCCTCATCTCCTGCGGAGTCGGTCTCGGCTCCGGGGTCTGGCGCATCGCGCGCCGCGCACCGATCGTGGAGGCGCCGTGAGTGGCGTCACGATCCGGCGGGCGCGAGCCGACGACGTGGACTTCCTGCTGGAGCTGATCACGGACGAGGAGACGCGGCCCTTTCTCGGTCTGCCGGGCGAGGTGACGCGGGACGGCCTGCTCGAGGAGATCGAGCGGTCGGAGCGCGAGCCGCAGTCGTTCGGCAGGTTCGTGATCGAAGCCGGTGGCGAGCGTGCAGGTTCGGTCGGCTTCCGCCTCGTCAACGAGCGCAGCCGGATCGCGGAGGCGGGGCGGTTCGCGGTCCATCCGCGTTTCCGCGGCCGCGGGATCGGCGACGAGGCTGTGCGCCTGTTCCAGCGTCATCTGCTCGTCGACCTCGACCTGCACCGGGTCGAGCTGCAGATCTACGGCTTCAACGAGCGCGCGATCGCGCAGGCGGAGCGCACCGGTTACGTGCGCGAGGGCGTGAAGCGCAAGGCGTATCTGAAGGACGGCGAGTGGCAGGACGCGGTGCTCTTCGGGCTGCTGCGCGACGAGTTCGAGGATCCGGCATGAGCCCCGCGATTGCTGCGAGACTTCCGGCATGACGAGCTATCTGCACACCATGGTCCGGATCACCGATCCGGCGAAGAGCCGCGCCTTCTACGAGGCGCTCGGGCTCGAGTTCCGCCGCGACATGGACATCGTTCGCGACGGCGAGACAGAAGCGACGAACTACTTCTTCGGCGTTCCCGGCGAAGAGGTGGAGCTGGAGCTCACGTACAACCACGACGGTCGTACGTACGACGTCGGCACCGGCTACGGGCACGTCGCGTACTCCGTCGACGACCTCGAGCAGACGCTCGCGAAGCTGAAGGAGCAGGGCATCGAGCCCGAGCGCGAGCCGTACCGCGTGCGCGAGGGCGGGTCGCTCCTCTGCTTCGTGCGTGATCCCGACGACTACCGGATCGAGCTGATCGACCGCTCGGGGAAGTAGCCGCAGATCGCGGCTTCGGCTTCTGCTTCCTCCGCTAGTCAGCCGGCTGACGCGGGGGAGCGCTCGCCTTCGCCAGCTCCTCGAACGGCGGCGCCTGGCGGATCGCCGTGCTCAGCGTGCCGAGTACGGCTGCCACGAGCGTCGGCGCCACCAGGACCGCGATTGTCAGCCGCGGCGAGACGCTGGCGAGCAGGAGCCCGGCTGCGAGCGGGCCGAACGGCGCGGCGATCGCGCGCAGTGTGTTCGACGCCGCCATCCCGCGTCCGATCAGCCGGTCGGGGATCAGCACGTAGGAGTAAGCCGCGACGGCGGAGTCGGTGTTCGGGAAGCAGAACGCCTGCACGGCGAACGCACCGGCAAGGACGTAGACGTTCGGCCACACGAGGAACGCGGCGTAACCGAGCGCCGCCCAGAGCTCGGACAGCATGATCACGTTGAGCGAGAGAACACGCCTGAGCAGCGGCGACGCAAGCGAGCCGAGCAGCGTCGTCGCGCCGACGAACGCCACGAAGCCGCCCACCGCGGCGCTCGAGAGCCCGTCGCGCTTCGCGAGCACGATCACCCCGAACTGGATACCGGCGACCGTGAAGTTGCTGACGGCGATCATTACGATCGTCGCGCGCAGGAACGGGATTCGCGCGAAGTAGAGGATTCCTTCGACGAGCTCGCTTCGCAGCGACGTCGACGCGCGAGGCTCACGCTCCTCCTGGAAGCGCGTGCGCATCAGCAGCACCGAGCCGGTGGAGAATGCGTACGAGACGGCGTCGGCGAAGAACGGGAGCGACCGCGCGAGACCGAAGAGCGCGCCGCCGACGGGTGGCGCGGAGAGGCGAACGATCGCCGAACGGGCCTGCACCGCGCTGGCGGCCGTCGGCAGCTGTGCGGTCGGCACGACAGAGCGGAACGCGCCGCGAGACGCCGCGTTGTAGAAGATGCTCGCCGTCGAATCGACGAACGCCGCGATGAGGATCAGCCACAGCGCCGCGTGGTCGAGGAGCACGAGCGTCCCGAGCGTCCCCAACGTCGCCGCGCCGACGACGTCCGCGAGGATCATCATCCGTCTCCGCTCGAAGCGATCTGCGGCGACGCCGGCGATGAGGTTGAAGGCGACCAGCGGGATGAAGATGACGGCTGCGACGTAGCCGGCCTTCGCAGGCGAGTGCGTGACCGCGAGCGCGAGCAGCGGGTACGCGAGTGAAGACATGCTCGAGCCAAAGGTCGAGAGAAGCTGCCCTGTCTGGAGCAGGACGAAGTCCCGGTTGCGCCGCAGCGCCGTCGGCTCGGTCATGCCGTCATCGTCGCAGGCGAGCGGCTCGGGATCCGCGCCCCGGCAGCCTCCTGTGCAAACGCAACGATCTGGACGACTATCGGATCGAACCGATCGACCGCAGCGGGAAGCAGCCGGTTACATCGCCCTCGACCCGGCCGCGAGCTCGGCGGCAAGCCGGTCTACGGTGACGCGCCAGCCGGCCTGGATATAACGAGACGGCGCCTGTCAAGCGGCGTCGAGCGCCCAGTAGAAGTCGGCGCCCGCGGCGTGCGGTGTCGCGACCCGCGTGAGCGCAGCGCGGGCCTGCTCCGGGTCGAGCTGCATGACGAGTGCGACCTCTGCCGTCGCGAGTGGCTCGCCGGCCCACGCCAACACATCCTCGACGCGCTCGGGCTTCGGGCGGCGAGGGAGCTCGGGAGCGAGGTTCGCGATCGCCGTCTCGTAGGCCTCGATCGGATTGAAGCCGGGGATGACGACCGGGGTGGCAGCGCCGTCGGCGCGAGCCATCTCGTAGCTCGGCGCGGGCAGGACGGGGGTACGGGCGCGGATCGATCGGCATCCCGTAGCGGCGCTGCAGTCCCGGGGCGC
>Ga0209638_1001880_pt1 | contig 13102 bp, 14 predicted proteins | sample BarGraNGADG00211_FD_184490 | JGI IMG/M metagenome (GOLD analysis project Ga0209638, IMG submission 184490) | Arctic peat soil microbial communities from Barrow, Alaska - Barrow Graham LP Ref core NGADG0002-211 (SPAdes) (version 2) | ecosystem: Environmental > Terrestrial > Soil > Wetlands > Peat... | reverse complement strand
AACCCGATCTGGTGGTGCTCGACCTGGGTCTGCCCGGCATGGACGGCGTCGAGGTGTGCCGGCAGCTGCGTACGTTCAGCCGCTGCTACGTCCTGATGCTGACCGCTCGCGCGGACGAGGTGGACGTACTGATCGGGCTGGGCGTCGGCGCCGACGACTACGTGACGAAACCGTTCTCGCCGCGCCAGCTGATGGCCCGCATCGGGGTGCTGCTCCGACGGCCCCGAACGGCAACATCCGAGGACACCGTCGAAACCCAGCGGGTCTTCGGGGACCTGGTGATCGACCTCCTCGCCCACGAGGTCAGGGTGGGATCCAGCGTGGTTCCGCTGACGCGCATGGAGTACGACCTCTTGGAGACCCTGAGCAGCCGACCTCGAGTCGTGTTCTCTCGCCGGCAGCTGCTCGACGCCGTCTGGGACGACGCGTCCGGGGTCGCCAGCGACGAGCACCTCGTCGACATCCACATCGGCCACCTGAGGCGCAAGCTGGGCGACGATCCGAAGGCCGCCCGGTACGTACTCACCGTTCGTGGCGTCGGCTACCGGATGGGCTCGGGATGACGCGCCCGACCGTTGCGTCGAGAGTCGCAAGGCTGGGGCTGGCCCCTCGTCTCGTACTCAACAACCTGCTCGTGATCCTGGCGGGGGCCGGTACGGTCCTGGTCACGGCGCTCTTGGTCGGCCCGGCCGTCTTTGAGGCCCATCTCCACAGTGTCCAGCCAGTGCCGGACCTGCTGGTGCAGGAGCATGTCGCCCGCGCGTTCGACGAATCGATCCTGGTCTCCCTGGGCGTGGGCATCGTTATCGCCGGTGTCACGGCCGCCGCGATCAGCTGGCTGGTGGCCAAGCGCCTTGCCGCTCCAGTCTCCGACGCGGCGGATGTCGCCAGCAGGCTCGCTGACGGGCGCCTTGAGGCGCGCCTGGCAGACCCTCGGATGGGTCCCGAGTTCACCACCCTCGCTACCTCGGTCAACGAACTCGCCCATCGACTCGAGATCACCGAGCAGACCAGACGGCAGCTCACGGGCGAGCTGGCCCACCAGCTTCGTACGCCGGTCGCCTCCATCAGCGCGACCATCGAGGCGGTACGAGAGGGCGTACTGCCGGTCGACGATGAGACCCTCGCCACCCTGGGCGAGCAGAGCCGCCGCCTCAGCCGGCTGGTCGACGACCTGGAGGTGGTGTCTCGAGCCCAGGAACGCCAGCTCCTCCTGAACCCCGAGCCGGTGGCCATCTCGGGCCTTGTCGCCGCGGCCGTTGCGGCGAACCGCGAACGCTTTCGTGCGGAGGGGGTTCACCTCACGGCATCGGTGGCGCGCGATGCACCGGCCCTATCCGTCGACCCGGACCGGATCCAAGAAGTCCTGGGAAACCTCCTCGACAACGCCCTCCGCCACACCCCCCGAGGAGGCACCGTCGTCGTGTCGGCGCGTCGAGGCCGACACGACGCCAAGCCGGCAGCCCTGATCGACGTGAGCGACTCCGGCACAGGATTTCCTACCGAAGATGCCGAACGCGTCTTCGGCCGGTTCGAGAAAGGCCCGAAGAGTCCGGGCTCAGGCCTCGGCCTCACCATCGCCCGCGCGATCGTCGAGGCTCACCACGGGACGCTTACTGCCTTCAGCGTCGGCACCGGCAAGGGAGCGGTCTTCACCATGACGATCCCTGCCAGCTCTGATCGTCCCCGCCGGATCAGGCAGGCGAACCCCTAGTCAAGGATCAGGGACGGTCAGCGGCTCCGGCACGATGACCTCGAAGGCGGATCCCTGACCCGGTCCGTCGCTGAAGACCATGATCGTCCCCCCGTGGGCGTCGACGATGGCCTTGCTGATGGTGAGACCGATGCCGGATCCGGAGCTGTCCCGGCTGCGCGCGGTATCGCCCCGGTAGAAGCGTTCGAAGACGTGGGGCAACTGGTTCGCCGGGATGCCGTCCCCATCATCGGTCACCGTGATGACTACCTCGTCGGGATCCTTGCGTGCCGTGACTCGGACGTGGCCCCCGGGCTGCGTGTGGCGTAGCGCGTTGGCGAGCAGGTTGCCGAGTACCTGACCGATGCGGTCCTTATCGACGTTGATGGACAATCCGTCACTCTCGGTCAGGTCGGCTACAAGGTGGACCCCCTTGCCCTCGAACTTGTCTCGGATGGCAGCCGTGCTCCGCAGCACTAGATCTTTGACCAGGTGGAGTTGGCGGTCGAGGCTGAGCCGGCCCTCTTCAGCTCGGGATACGTCGTCGATGTCGTCGGCGAGTCTGGCGAGCCGGTCGGTTTGGGCGGTGAGCACGAACCGTGTGTCGTCGCCGAGGTCGGTGACTCCGTCGAAGAGCCCGTCGTGGTACAAGGCAAGGGTGGTGATGGGGGTCCGCAACTCGTGCGCCAGGTCGGACAGAAGCCGTCGGCGGGTGTCCTCGATCGATTCCAGTCGGCTGGCCATCGAATTGAAGGCGTCCGCGAGGGTATCGAGCTCGATGCCACCTCCCATGACGGCAGCACGGCGGGCGTAGTGACCGCGGGAGAGTTCCCGGGCGGCGTCGGTGAGCTCATCCAGGGGCCTGCGCAATCGGCGACTCACGAACAAGGTGACGATGATGGCGCACGCCATTGAGGTGAACAGGGCCACACCCAGCGCGAGGGCGCTCGCTTCGCGATAGGCCAGCTCGATATGGGCAAGCGCGGGGGCATCCTCCGCCTGGCCGGATTGCATGAGGTGGTCATGGAAGATCTGTGGGCCCACCAGCGAGGCGACCAGTCCGGCTGTCAGCACGCTGGCGAGCAGCACGATGGTTTGGCCCAGCATGAGCCGCCGGACAAGGGTCTCGCTGACCCATCGCATGAGGGGAATCATCCCTGACCCATGCGGTAGCCGACGCCACGGACGGTCCGCACGTAGTGAGGGGCGGCAGGATCGTCGCCCAGCTTGCGGCGGAGGTTGGCGACGTGCACGTCGACGACGTGGTCGTCGCCAACCCAGCTCTCGCCCCAGACCTGGTCGAGGATCTGCTGCCGCGAGAACGCCACCTTTGGCCGGGAGGCGAGGATGACCAGGATGTCGAACTCGGTCGGTGTGAGTTCGATGGGATCTCCTGCCACGTACACCTCGCGTCCGGCCGTGTCGAGGCGCAGGTCGCCGAACACTCGGGAGGGTGCCTCGGCTGGAGCGCCGCTGCCTGTGGCGGTGCGCGGCCGACGCAACACCGTGTGCACCCTCGCTATGAGTTCGCGAACGCTGAAGGGCTTCGTGAGATAGTCGTCGGCGCCCACGGACAGGCCGATGAGTTTGTCCACTTCGTCTTTCCGCGCGGTCACCATGATGATGTAGCAGTCGCTGAAGGTGCGGATCTGGCGGCACACCTCGACGCCGTCGAGCCCTGGCAAACCGAGGTCGAGCACGACAACGTCCGGCGCATTCTCACGTGCTGACTGCACCGCCCCGGGTCCGGTGTAGGCCAGGAAGGTCTCGTACCCTTCGCGGGACAGGTAGGCACCCACCATCCCCGCCAGGGCCCTCTCGTCGTCCACCACCAGGACACGCGCCACAGGGGGCTCTCCTTCTGAAGTCACAAGCACAGTGTCCGTCATGCCGACTGCCGCGCGGCGTCGGCGGGGCTGCAGCGGGGCTTCTTGACCAAACCTGAACACCGTCAAGACCTCATCTTCCGGGTCGGTGAGTGAGAATCCGAGTGGCGGATAAGGCGGCAGGGCACGGAAGGAGATCACCCATGGGTTGGGAGATGTGGGCGCTCATGATCGTGGGAACGACATTGTTCTGGGTCGTCGTGGGCCTTGTCGTGCGGGCGGTGATCTTCCATCGATAGGCCAGCGCTTTGTCCCATCGGTCGACCGCCGCAGCGGGCTGGCGACTTTGACCGCTTCGATCCCGGCACGCGACGTACAGGGGCGAAGCTCACAGTGAGCAACATCACCGAGGAGAGCCACCATTAATCGAGACGTAGAACGACCCACATCCACCCAGTTGGGGAACCCCGATCAGTTTGCGGCCACCGATGCCCCGCTCCCCGGCGGTCATCCCAGCCCGATCGACACCGACCGACCTGAGACGAGCGCTACCCCGGCGGCGCACCGTGGACACGGCTGGCTCCATTGGTTGATATGCCTGCCGATGTTGTTGATCGTCGGCTACTTGGTGCTGACGGGGGCTGCAGGTGGAGGTGCCATCCTCTACGCGCTCGGGTGTGTCGCCATGATGGGCGTGATGATGCTGTTCATGAATCACGGCGGGGGTGCCAGCGACTCCGGGCATCGGCACTGAAGGATGGGGCGACAGGGAACGATGCGAGCATGAGCGAAAAGACCGCGATGAAGACGACCGTGCTGCATGTCGGGGGTCTGCACTGGGCCACGTCTGCCCACGGTATCGAGCAGGCTCTCGGGGCACGGCCCGGTGTGGTCGGTGTCGAAGCCAACGCGATGTCGCAGACCGCGACGGTGACCTTCGACCCGGGCCGGATGGGCGTCGCCGACCTGCAGCGATGGGTGCGTGACTGCGGGTATCACTGTGCCGGTGAATCGTTGCCGTCCCACGTCTGCGTCCCGGACGCCGGACCGGTGGGGTCCGACCACCACGCGGGACATCGCCACATGGGGCCGGGCGCCGAACCGCCGGCGTCCGGCCGCCACGGTCAGGACCAGTCGCACGACCACGCCGGGAACGGCACCCAGCCGGCCGCTCCGTCGTCGCCCGAACCCCACGCCGGGCACGGCGGACCGACGATGTCCCCGCACGACGCGATGGGTCATGGCGGGCACGCGGGCATGTCGATGGCGGGCATGGTCCGCGACATGCGCAACCGGTTCGTCACCGCGGCGGTGCTGTCGGTGCCGATCACCCTGTTCTCGCCGATGGGTCGGGACCTGCTCGGCTTCGGCGTGCCGGCGCCTTTCGGGCTGCGCGACGATGTGTTCGCGCTGATCCTGTCGCTTCCGGTGGTGTTCTACGCGGGCTGGATCTTCTTCGACGGGGCGGTACGCGCCCTGCGGAACCGGACCCTGGACATGATGGTCCTGGTGGCCGTGGCAATCGCGGCGGGCTGGCTGTACAGCGTGTCCGTCACGCTCACAGGCGGCGGCGAGGTGTTCTACGAGGCCGCGGCGGTGCTGACCACCTTCGTCCTGTTGGGCCACTGGTTCGAGATGCGGGCCCGCGGTGGAGCGAACGACGCCATCCGCACCCTGCTCGACCTCGCCCCGCCCCGGGCCACGGTCCTGCGCGACGGGGTGGAGGTCGATATCCCGACCAGCGAGGTGCTGGTGGGCGACCTGGTGCTCGTGCGTCCCGGCGCGAAGGTGCCGGTGGACGGTACGGTCCGCGAGGGACAGTCCGAGGTGGACGAGTCGATGGTGACCGGCGAGTCGTTGCCCGTCACGAAGAACCCAGGGTCGCCGGTGATCGGGGCGTCCATCAACACCACCGGGACGCTGCGGGTCGAGGCCACCAAGGTCGGCTCGAACAGTGCCCTGGCCCAGATCGTCGCTCTGGTGCAACAGGCACAGAACTCGAAGGCCCCCGGGCAGCGATTGGCTGACCGGGCCGCGTTCTGGCTCGTCCTGGTGGCGATCCTCGGCGGCCTGGCGACCTTCGCAGCCTGGGCGCTAACGGGGCACTCGGCGCAGACCGCGCTTCTGTTCGCGATCACGGTGGTCGTCATCACATGCCCGGACGCTCTCGGCCTCGCGACTCCGACGGCGATCATGGTGGGCACCGGTCTGGGCGCCAAGCGGGGGGTCCTGTTCAAGAACGCCGCTGCCCTGGAGACGGCGGCGCGGATCGACACCGTGGTGATGGACAAGACCGGGACCCTGACCAGAGGCGAGCCGGAGGTCACCCAGGTCGTACCGGTAGGGCCGGACCCACGATTGGACCTCGTCGCGGCCGTCGAACGGGAGTCCGAGCATCCCTTGGCAGCTGCCGTGGTCGCGTACGCCGAGGGCCTCGGCGTAGGAACCTTGGCGGCGAGTGACTTCCGCAGCGTTCCGGGCCTCGGCGCCACCGGTACGGTCGACGGCCATCGCGTCGCAGTCGGGAATCGGCGCCTGATGGAGTCGCTGGGCGTCGACCTCGCGACGGCGGGACAAGTCCGTGGTGGTATCGCCGACCAGGGCCAAACCGCGGTGTACGCGGCCGTGGACGGAGAGATCGCCGCTGTGATCGGCCTGGCCGACGCCCCGCGCGAGACCTCGGCGCGGGCGGTCCGGGCGCTCCACGACCAGGGGGCTCTCGTGGTGATGCTGACCGGGGACAACCGGGCCACCGCTGAGCGGATCGCCGCTCGGTTGGGCATCGACACGGTCATCGCCGACGTTCTGCCAGGGGACAAGGCGGCCCAGATCGCCGCATTGCAGTCGGAGGGCCGGAAGGTCGCCATGGTGGGTGACGGAGTCAACGACGCACCCGCCCTCGCCCAGGCAGACCTTGGTATCGCGATCGGTGCCGGCACCGACGTGGCGATCGAGGCTGCGGACGTGGTGCTGATGCGTTCGGACCCACTCGACATCCCGATCGCGCTCACCATCGGTCGGGGGACGCTGCGCAAGATGCGCCAGAACCTCGGCTGGGCGGTCGGCTACAACGCCATCGCCCTCCCAATCGCTGCCGGCGTGTTTGCGGGGCTTGGTTTGACCCTCCGGCCCGAAGTCGCCGCCCTGTCCATGTCGGGATCGAGCCTCATCGTGGCCGTCAACGCCCTCCTGCTCAAGGGTCTGCGGCTGCCCGACAGATCCGGTTCCGCGTAATCCGCCGAGCTCGAGTCGGGCGTCGAGACACATCGGATCTTGATCGCGTCTTGACGGCTCCCAGAACTGGCTCCGGGAGTCTTGAACACGTGAACATCTCGGGGAAGACGCACGCCGACGGAGCACCGGTGGTGACGTCGCCGACGGTGACGGTTGTCGTGACGACCGCCTGCCACTTGTGCCACGACGCTGTGGGCGAACTCGCCGAGCGTGCTGCGCAGGGAGAACTGGAGCTCAATGTGGTCTCAGCGGAATCCGGGGACGGTCAGGCTTTGACGGCGGAGCACCGGCCAGCGATCTTCCCCCTCGTCCTGCTGGACGGGCAGTACTTCAGCGTCGGGCGACTTCCTCGCCGCAAGTTGGACAAACTCCTCGCTGCAGGGAAGGCCCGCTGATGGGTGCCGAGCTGCTCGGTACTGGCAGCGCGCTGGCTGCGTTCTTCGCCGGGATGGTCGCCCTTTTCGCGCCGTGCTGCATCGTGTTCCTCGCGCCCTCCTACCTCGCGGCGGCCGTCAAGAACAACCGTTGGCGGCTCCTTCCGCTCACGCTCGTCTTCGCGTCAGGCCTCGCGCTCGTGCTCGTTCCGATCACGCTCGGCGTGAGTCTCATCGCCGGGGCCATCGCCAAGTACCACGCACCCCTGTACTGGGCAGGTGGTCTGCTGATGATCGGTCTGGGCGTCCTGGCCCTCTCGGGCAGGATGTGGGCGATGCCGTCCGTGCTCCGGGCGCCGGATACCACCCGAGGCGACTCTGCGACCTTCTTCAGCCTCGGTGTCTTCTCGGGCATCGCCTCCAGCTGCTGCGCCCCCGTCCTTGTCGGTGTGATGACCCTGTCCGCACTGGCCGGCAACCCGGTCGGTGGGCTGTTCCTCGGCCTCGCCTTCGTCTTCGGCATGGTGCTGCCGTTGCTGCTTATGGCCCTGCTGTGGGACGTCGCGAAGCTCAACCAGCGGAAGTGGGGGAAAGCCCGGCCGGTCAACATCAGGATGGGACGGTTCTCGCTGCACTCCAACACCGTGAACCTCATCGTCGCGATCGCGTTCCTCGTGATGGGCGTCGGCGTCATCGCACTGGCCGGATCCACGACCATGACCGGTCCCGGCAACTGGTTCCAAGAGGCCGCCGGCGAGGGCATCACGAGGTTCGCGCAGGCGACCCTCGCATGGCTCGCCCCAGTCCCCGAACCGGTCCTCGGCATCGGCCTGCTAGCGCTCGCAGCCGTATTCGTTTCGGCCACCCTGCGCGACCGTCGACGTCCCGCAACCGGCACCGACGCCTCGGTTGCCGAGTCGTCAGTGGGCCCGGCCGCCCAGGAGCAGTCCTGCCATGACACCGTCACCGACCCGCATCACGCATCGAGGAACTGATCGCCATGGCCACGAAGCAGCACAGCCAGACCAAGCAGCAGCAGTACGACACCCGCCAGCAGCTCAAGGCGCAGCTCGCCCACGAGCAGGCCATTAAGGGCAAGCGGCGGCTGATCCTCCGGATCACCTCCGTCGCTGCGGTCGTCTTGGCCATCGGCCTCATCGCATACGGCCTGTGGACGGCGCGACCAACCAACGACACCGCCTCCACGCAAGCGCCCGCCTTCTCGCTGAAGACCACCGCTGGCACCACGGTGTCCTTGGCGGACTACCGCGGCAAGACCGTCATCCTCTATTTCAACGAAGGCGCCGGTTGCGGTGCCTGCACCCAGCAAATGGCCGCCATCGAGAAGAACCCAGGCTTTGAGCAGGCGGGCATCGTTGTCCTACCTATCGTGATGAATACCGCCGCCGAGATTCAGCCGGACCTGGTCAAGTTCGGGGTCAAGACCCCCTACCTCCTTGACGACGGCAAGGTGTCCAAGGCCTACGGAACGCTCGGCAAGGGCATGCACGCAGGCCTACCCGGGCACGGCTTCGTCCTGATCGACGCCGCCGGCGTGCAACGCTGGCAGGGCGACTACCCCTCGATGTGGCTCGACCCCGCGACTCTTCTTCAGGAGGCCAAGAGCCGTCTCTGACAAGCGCTCGACTTCGGCAGCCTGCGGATGCTCTCCACGCCGATTTTCCATCACCTGGTCTCGCCCGACGCTCATCGCGAAATGCGTGACGAAGATGAGCGCACGGTCAGCCGGCGTCTCATCGAAGCCCGCCTCGAGCAGTCGCTCAAGAACGAGCTCCACAGTCTCGAAGACCGCGAGGTTGTCGCTGCTGATCCGGTAGTAGTTGGTGAGCACGCCGGTGGCGACGAGGCTGTCTCGCACAGCGAACGCCCAAGAGCGGATGGCGCCACGCCAGTCCGTGGCGTCCTCGGCCAGCTTGAAGTGCTCGGCGAACGAGTCCGTGAACGTCGACTCGAAGACATCTTCGGCGACCAGACGCAACAGGTTGCCGCGGTTGGTGACGTGGTAGTTGAGCGCTTTGGGGCGGTCGCTGCCGGTCAGGCGATTCCGTACAGCGCCAAGGCCACAGCGATCGCCACGGCGGCGTACAGAGATCCCTTCCACGGGGTGCCGACAGAGGTTGCCAGCTGCAACCGTCGGTTGATCAGAGCCAGCCCCGCGCAGAACACGAGCGCGATCGCGGCCAGGGAGTACGTCGCGACGTCCTGATGAGCCACGTCGGTGACACTCGCGACGAGGAGCGCCAGCCCCGCGGCGAGGAATCCCAACCCGAGCGAGCGCGTCAGGGCGGTCGCCACGGATTGCTCACCCGGCGCGAGCTCCGTCCAGGGGCGACCGGTCGCCGCCTGGTGAAACGGCAGCAGGCTCTGGGCCGTCAAGCCGCGCCATGCCATCGTGAGCGCGACGACTCCCATGACGCCGAACAGAACCGCCGAAGCCGCCCGCACAGCAAACATGACTCATCCTCGCATGGGCACCCGACCAGCTGATGGACCAACGCCTCCGATCAGGACACCTAGGTAGGGTCGAGGACATGTACTACACAGTGCCGAACCAGGGCGGCCGCCGATACATCGTGACGGGCGCGAACAGCGGGACCGGACGCGAGGCCGCGAGGCGGCTGGCCATGGCCGGGGCGGAGGTCGTCCTGGCCGTACGTTCGCCTGACAAGGGCGAAGAGGCGAAGGTCGCGATCCTCCGCGAGGCGCCGGATGCGACGCTCGAGGTACGTCGCCTTGACCTCGCCGAGCTGGCGTCGGTACGGGAGTTCGCGGCCGGAGTCGTCGCCGACGGCCGCCCCGTACAGGCCCTGGTCAACAACGCGGGCGTCATGATCCCGCCGCGTCGCTTCGAGACGGCCAACGGCTTCGAGCTGCAGTTCGGTACGAACTTCATCGGCCCGTACGTGCTGACGACCTTGCTGCTCCCCGTGCTGACGCGTACGCCGGGCGCCCGCGTCGCGACCATGTCGAGCATGGTGGCGAACTTCGGCTCGATCGACTTCGACGACCTCAACTGGGTCACCCGCCGCTACTCCGCGGGTCGCGCGTACGCCCAGTCCAAGCTCGCGGATCTAATGCTCGGCAGGCACCTGGCCGAGGTGGCGAAAGAGAAAGGCTGGGACCTGCTGAGCACGATCGCGCACCCCGGATACACCCGTACGAACCTGCAGACGGCCGGTCGGAACCTCGGCCGCGATGCGAGCGATCAGCTCCCGCCCGTACGCCGCACGCTCATGCCGTCCCAGGACGCCGAGATCGGCGCGGAGCCGCTTCTGTACGCGGCGACCTCGCCGATCGCGGAACAGGGCGCCTACTACGGCCCCAGCCGCTTCGGCCTCGTCGGTCCGACGCACAAGGCCAGGATCCCGCGCTCTGGGCGCTCGCTGGAGCTGGCCTCACGGCTGTGGGATGTGGCGGAGGAGCTCGCGGGCCGTGGGCTGCCACCGGTCGCCACCGCCTGAGACATCGGCCAGGACCACCGTTCCGCCTAGTCAAGCCACTGAAACCTGCTGGCGCGGCAACGCCCCAATTGGGCAACCCTTGCCGACGTTGCTACCGTGAAGCAGTGCCGCTCATTCATCTAGGCGTCAGCCACCGCTCAGTCGGAAGCGGGGAGCTGGCCACGATCGGCGCTCGCGGACGAGATCTTCCGACCTCACTGATGGCGGCGCATCCAGCGATCCGCGGCGCGATCCTCCTGGCGACGTGCAATCGCTTCGAGCTGTACCTGGATGCCACAGAGTTCCACCCGGTCGTCGAGAGCGGCCGTGCGCTGATCTTGAGCCTCACCGAGCCGGACCTGCCCGAAGTGGATCCAGCCCTCGTCGTCCACGTGGGCGACGGCGCGGTCGAACACCTGTTCTTGGTCGCCAGCGGGCTGGATTCCGTGGTGGTGGGCGAGCGGGAGATCGCCGGCCAGGTGCGCCAGGCCCTGGCCGAGCATGACGCCACTGCCAGTGCGGCACTCCGGCGGTTGTTCCAGGCGGCCCTGACCACCTCGAAGGCGGTCGCGTCGAGCACCTTGCTCGGGGCCTCCGGACGCTCCCTCGCGGGCGTCGGTCTGGATCTGATCGCTGAACGGTTCACTCCCCTGGACGGACGACGCGTCCTGCTCCAGGGCACGGGGGCCTACGCGGGCGTCGTGCTCGCCGAGCTTCTCCGGCGGGGGGTCGACGAGATCCGCGTCTACTCCGGCACCGGACGCGCGGACGCCTTCGCGGCGGGGCACCCGCCGGCTGTACCCGTTTCCCCAGGAGAACTCCAGCACGCGCTCGCCTGGGCCGATGCCGTCGTGTGCTGCTCGGGGACCGGCTCGCAGACGTTGACCGCCGACACCCTTGCGGACGCCCGCCTGGGACGTACGGCGCCGTTGCCGGTCCTCGATCTCGCAATGGCCGGCGACGTCGCCCCAGAGGTCTCCCTTCTTCCCCAGGTTGCGCTGGTGGACCTGGACGAGGTGTCGCGCAACGCCCCTGCCGAGCAGGCGGACGCGGTCGCCGCCGCCAGGGATCTGGTACGGAGCGGCGTCGCCACCTTCGGCCATATCGAGGGCGGTCGCCGGGCAGACCCGGCCGTGACGGCGATCCGCGCGTACGTGGCGGCCATCATCGAGGCGGAGATCGTCGCCGCTGAGCGGCGGCACACGCCCGAGACGGCGGATGCCGTCGCGCGCTCCCTCCGAGGAGTCAGCAACGCGCTCCTCCATACCCCGTCGATCCGTGCGGCCGAACTGGCCCGTACGGGCGACTTGGAGGACTACCGCAACGCTCTCCACACGCTCTTCGGCATCGACGTCGAGGTTCGCCCGTGATCCGACTCGGCACGCGGGGGAGCCGGTTGGCGCGCGTCCAGTCGGGCTGGGTGGCCGAGATGCTGGCCGCCTCGGGCGAATCCGTGGAGACCGTCGTGATCCGCTCAGAGGGCGACGACACGCGCGTACCCCTCGACTCGTTCGCGCGGCCGGGGGCGTTCGTCGCCGCCCTGCGGGACGCGCTGCTTGAGAAGCGCGTCGACGTGGTCGTCCACAGCTACAAGGACCTTCCGTCCGCGCCTACCGAGGGACTGACCGTGGCGGCGGTGCCGGGTCGAGCCGGTGTCCGCGACGTCCTCGTGACGCAAGGCGGGCTGTCTCTCGCCCAGCTCCGCGCCGGAGCTGCGGTGGGGACGTCCTCCCCGCGGCGGTCGGCAGCGCTGCTGCGCGTACGGCCGGATCTCCAGCTGGTCGCGATCCGCGGCAACGTGGACACCAGGCTCCGGGCCGTGTCCGAAGGAGGTCTCGACGCGGTCGTCCTGGCCGAGGCAGGGCTGCAGCGGCTCGGACTGCTGACGCCCGACATGTGCCCTCTCGACCCGGACCTGATGCTTCCTGCCCCGGCGCAAGGCGCACTTGCCATCGAGTGCCGCGTGGACGATCCCCTCGTCGCTGACCTCGTACGCCTGAACGATCGCTCCACGCAGTTCTGCATCGCCGCCGAACGCGCGGTTCTGGACGAGGTGGGGGCAGCCTGCACGACCGCTGTGGGAGCGCTCGCGTCGATCGATGGCGGGTGGCTGACCCTGACAGCCGACCTCACCGCCCATCGTGGCGTCGACTATGCCCGGCATTCCGATCGCATCGAAGTCGGCGATGCTCGCCTCGACGTCGCCGATCTACTCGGACGCCGTGTGGCCCTCGCGCTGCTGGCGGAGGCGCTTTGATCCGCCCGGTCCTGCTCGTACGCCCGGACGGCAACGACGCGGACGCCGCAGCCCTCCTGGCCGCGGGGATTCCGGCCCTCGTCGACCCGTACCTCGTTGTCTCCCCCGCGTCGGACGCAGCCCAGGGTGCGCAGCTCCTGTGTGACCTCGAGGGGGCTGGCCGCGATGACTGGCTCGTGCTCACCTCGCCGCGAGCGATCGAGGCGTGGAGCACCCTCGTAGGCTCGGATGTCCTCACGCAGGCTCTCGCTGCTGCG
>Ga0209638_1001878_pt1 | contig 13113 bp, 11 predicted proteins | sample BarGraNGADG00211_FD_184490 | JGI IMG/M metagenome (GOLD analysis project Ga0209638, IMG submission 184490) | Arctic peat soil microbial communities from Barrow, Alaska - Barrow Graham LP Ref core NGADG0002-211 (SPAdes) (version 2) | ecosystem: Environmental > Terrestrial > Soil > Wetlands > Peat... | reverse complement strand
TCCCCGTCGCCGCGCCGCCGCCCCGCGCGCCGCGCGCTGCCGCTCCGCGCGCCGCCGCTCCCCGCCGCGCGCCGCCGCTAACCGCGCGCTGCCGCCAGACCCAGCGCCAGGTCGGCGCGCAGGTCCTCGACATCCTCCAGCCCCGCTGAGCACCGCAGCAAGCCCGGGGCGATTCCGCTTGCCGCGAGCGCCGCCGCGTCCAGCTGCCGATGGGTCGTGGAAGGCGGGTGCGTGATGATCGTTCGGAAAGCGCCGAGGGAGGCGGTTCGCTCGGCCAGGCGCATCGCGTCGAGGAAGGCCCTGCCCGCATCGCGACCGCCCGCCAGCTCGAAGGCGAGCATGCCGCCGAACACGCTGAGTTGCCGCGTCGCGACCTCGTGGCTGGGATCCGCGGGCAGCCCCGGATAGTGAACCCGCGCCACGCCGTCCTGGTCCTCCAGCCACGACGCCAGATCCAGTGCCGTCTCCGAATGCCGCTCCATCCGGATCGCCAGCGTCGGCAGTCCGCGGAGCACCAGGAACGCCGCGAGCGGCGCAAGGGCTCCGCCCACGTCCACCAGGATTGGGCGGATCGCCGCGATCCGTTCGCCGCTTCCCACCACGACGCCGGCCAGCACGTCACTGTGCCCGGACAGGTACTTCGTCGCCGAATGCATCACCAGGTCCGCCCCAAGCTCGATCGGCCGGCACGCGTACGGCGAGGCGAAGGTGTTGTCGACCAGCAGGAGAGTGCCGTGACCGTGCGCGATCTTCGCCAGGGCAGCGATGTCGGAGACGACGATCGTGGGATTGGAGACCGTCTCGACATAGAGAATCGGCGCGGCCGTCCGCGCCAGCGCGGAATCAACGGCCTGCAGGTCGGTCGAATCCACGAACTCAGTAGCGATTCCAAGTCCCGCCAGCACGCGTGTGAGCAGGTCGCGGGTCGTGCCGTAGACCGCCTGGGTCGCCACGATCGTCTGCCCGGCGCGGACCGTCGAGACGATGGCGGCGTGTATCGCGGCCATTCCCGTCGCGAACGCGAGGCCGGCTTCCGCGCCTTCGAGCTCGGCAACCGCGTTGCCCAGAGCCGCCGTCGTGGGGTTGTCGATGCGGCTGTAGGCGTAGCCCGGCACCGCACCCGTCAGGACGTCGCCGAGCTCGGCGGCATCGGCCGTGGAAAACGTCGCGGCCTGGTAGATCGGGATGGCAGACGGCGTCTGGTCAACCCGCGGAACGCGGGTCGCCGCCAGGATTGCGCGGGTCGAGAAACGGGCCATATCGGGATGCTACACCGGGCCGGCACAAAGCCGAAGAGCAACTCGCCACGCCCCGGACGCGCTCAGGTCAGCGGTGCTCGCCCCCGTTGGGCTTCCACTCGTCGGGGTAGCGGGGCAGGGGTCGGAAGCCCGGCGTTCCGACGGGTGTCCGCATCGGCTCGGAGATCGGCGTCGCGCCCTCCCCCGGATCGACGAAGCCAACCACCCGGTTCTTGCCCAGCCGCTTCGACGAGTACATCGCCTCATCCGCGGCGATCATGAGCTCGTCGGCCGTTTGGCCATCGTCGGGGTACGAGACGACGCCGATCGATAGGGAAGTCGCGACCTCTTGTCCGCCGGCCTCGACGACGAGTTCGGTGGCCCCCAGGCGAATCTTCTCGGCCACGACATAGGCCCCGGTCGGGTCGGTCTCGGGCAGCAGAGCCACGAACTCGTCGCCACCGTAGCGAGCCGCCACGTCCACGCTGCGCAATCCCGCCCGAATGATCTGGGCGACGGCGCGAAGTACCACATCGCCCTGGTAGTGGCCGTAGCGGTCGTTGATCGATTTGAGTCCGTCGAGATCCATCATCAGCAGGCAGAAGCCTCGCTTGAAGCGACGGCTGCGCTGGATCTCGCGCTCGACCGCGTTGAACAGGAACGCGCGGTTGTAGAGGTCCGTCAGCGAGTCCACGGTCGAGAGGCGTATGGCCGCGTCTCGAGTCCGGCGTTGAACCCGCGAGATCACCATGCCCGAGTACGAGAGCAGTACCAGCGCCGTCAGGTTGATCCCGATGCGGACCAGGGCCTCCCGCGTCTGCTCGCCGGTGAGCGAACCCGAGAAGGCGGCCGCGGCGTAGGCGACGGCCGCCTCGAGGGTGAGCAGCAACGTAACCATCGGCGATGCGACGAGTGCAGCCCCGCCCACCAGCAAGGGATAGATGAAGAGGAACGGGCTGGTTGAGTCGCCGGTCAGCAGGACGATCATCGTCAGGAAGACGATCGCCGCGCTGGCCTCCAGAACCATCCTGACCGTGCCGAGGCTGCCCGGCGGCAGCACTTCGTGGACGACCAGGACGAAGACCCCGGCCAGGATGAGCGTGGCAAAGATCTGGGGCTGGACCGGTTGCCAGAGCTGGCTCAGCGAAACGATGAGCATCACCGACAAGATGAACGACCAGGCCAGGATCCTCACGGCCCGGTTGTACATCTCAGCTGCAAACGATCCTCGCAGCACCTCGTCGAACTCATCGTCCGATGTCCGGCGAGCTCTGCGTCTGGCGGCGTCCGCGTGCGATTCCGGGCGGTGCTCTCTCGGGAGCAGGCGAACGCTCGGATTTGGGGCGCCGACGTCCATCGTGGAGTCCGCGGCCTCCTCATAGCCTTTCCCGGACCTGCCTTCGATCTCGAGGAAGCGGCCGGCGAGGGGCCCTCGGCCCGCCACCGCGGCAAAGAGTAAAACAGCCATCCCCCCCAGGATCAGGATGGCCACCGCCAAAAGAGTGAGAAGCGGCTCGGTAGTCACGGCCTCGAAAGTGGGCGTGCTGGAACGTCAGTACCCCTAGGTTGACTCATCTTAGAGCCACTTTCCTTGCCAAACACCTGTCAGGGGCGTGACAACCGGTGCCGCGAGTCAACGGTCGGGAATGGGACTGTTGGGCTAGTACCGCTCCGGAGTTGTTTGGGGCGGTTGGCGGCAGTTGCCCAAGCCGGGACCGGCCACTCGAGAATCGGACCCGACCCGCGGTCGGCTCGCAGGACGAAACTCGGCCCTGCGGCGGATGCCTCCGAGGCGCTAGCATCGGCTGTATGTCTGGCCCCAACACCGCGGATGCGCTGCGACTTCACCGCCTCGAGGCGGCCCTCGATGCCGCCGCCCCAGGCGGCACAAAGGCATCGGACGCCGATCCACAGGTCGCGGACGTCGTGGAAGTCGTGCGGGCGCCGGGATGCGTCAACCTCATGGGCGACCATACCGAGGACAACGATGGGCTCATCCTGCCGGTCGCCATCGGGCTCGACACCTGGCTCGCGTACCGGCGCCGTCGCGACGGCCTCGTCCGTCTCTCCTTCGGACCGTCGTCGGGCGGTGAGTCCTCGTTCTGGATCGACGACGCTTCGCCCGATACTCGGGGGCGGTCAGTTGGTCGGTCCGACTACGTTGCGGGTATGGCCTGGTCGCTGCGCGAGGCCGGGCTTCCGATCCGCGGCCTGGACGGCGTCGTGGACTCGACCCTGCCGTCGGACGTGGGCCTCGGGTTCTCGGCGTCGCTGGAGCTTGTGGCGGCGCTGGCCCTGCTCGGAGGCGCCCGAGTGCTGGAGCGGCCTTCGCTGGCTGCCCTTGCCCAGCGTGCGGAGCGGGACTACGTCGGCGCGGACAGCGGCATCATGGATCAATACGCCGGCGCGGCGGGTCGTGCGGGACGGGCGATCATGCTCGATTGCCGTTCCCTGGAGAGCCGCTACGTGGCCCTGCCCCACGGCCTCAGCGTCGTCGTTTGCGATACGGGGTCGCGCCGCTCGGGAAACTCGCCGCTTCTCGCCGAGCGCCGAGCCGAATGCGGCCGCGCGGTCGCTCTTATTGCCGAACGGACTCCCCACGTCGCCTCCCTACGAGACCTGGACGAGGCCATGCTACGTCGGCATCGCCGGATCCTGCCGGCTGCGCTGGCGCGTCGAGCGGAGCACGTCATCGCCGAGAACCAGCGTGTGCTCAGGACTGCGATCGCGCTCGAGACCTGCGACCTCGATGAGCTCGGCCGGTGCTACGCCGACTCGTATCGATCGCTGCGGACCCTCTACGAAGTCGGGTCGGCTGCGGGCGACGTCATGGTCGAGATCGCCCTATCGGTGCGTGGCGTGATTGCCGCACGTGCGACCGATGCCGGACGAGGCGAATGCACCGTGAACCTGGTGCTCGACGAAGCGGTCCCGGCTCTCCAGGCGACCGTGGCACGTGAGTACCCGGGTCGGACCGGTCTCGATGCACGCGTCTATCCCGTGCCGGTGGTGGACGCCGCGGGTCCCGTCGCTACGGACTAGCTCACGTCGGTCCGGCGGCTCACGTCGCCGCCGTGCGGTTCGCGCCGGCAAAACCGGCAAGGATCGATGCCAGTCGCTCGTATTGGCCCAGGTAGTTGTAGACCTGCGCCGATATCCGAAGCAGCACTTTGAATTTGGTGTCGGGCGGCAGGTCGCCCGAATCGATCAGCCAGGGGCTGGGCCAGGCCATCGGGGGGATCTCGAAGCGGCGGCCCTGCAATGCCGATTCGATCGTCTCCATGCGGCTCGCCAAATCTTCGCGCGACCACGGGCCGCCGGGCAGGAAGATCGAAGCCATCGATCCGATCATCTCGGGCGGGGCGGGCACGGCCGTGTGCATCGCATCACAGAGCAAGTCGCGGGCCGCGACGGCCAGCTCGTGGTTGAGTCGGAAAGGGGATCCGCGCCAGAACCACCTTTGCCCCATCCTTCGCCGCGACGTAGCGGAGCGCGTTGGTGCAGGAGTTGTAGGCGTGGTCGGTCGCAAGCACCTCGTCGCCGCGATCGAAGTGCAGCGAGCGCAGGACGGTGTTGATGGCCGCGGTCGTATTGGCGACCAGGGCCAGGTCGTCCGAATCGACCCCGACGAAGGAGGCGAACTCGGATCGCGCCCAGTCGAGAAGGTCCTCCAGGTCTCGCGCCAGGAAGCGCGTCGGATGCGTCTCGAGCTTGGTTCGTCAGCCTTGGTGAACGTCGAGGATGGCGCGCATACACGCCCCGAAGGAGCCGTGGTTGAGGTACGTGATCGTCGGATCCAGCGCCCATTCCGCGGCCGGCGATGCCGGTCGCCCCAGTTGTGGCGGATTCCCGTTCACTTTCCGCTGGCTCCTTGCAGCCAAATCGATGGCCGTGCCGTTGCGTCGGTTGCGCGAACGCGGGGCGCGCCGACACAACCGCGGGAGGGATCGGCTGACCGGTCACGCCGCCTGAGAAACTGACCCAACGGCCTTACGACGTTCTCATCTGTCCCTATCCGATTGGGTCTTGTGGTTACCAGAAACCGGGCGTAGGGTGCAAGAGTTCCATTCGCGCTCCCGGTTCTCGACAGGCAGATGCGAGCGGCAATGACGGCGAGAGATACGCGACTCAATCGCGACAACGGTGGGATCACCCCGTTGACAGCCGATCTGGCCAGCGGCGCCTCTAACCTTGTGTGCAGACCGCGGGCGGGTAACCTCAGCGGTGACACTCGCGCTGGCTACTCCGTGCGGTAGAGGTCAGCGGCCCCTACTGCAACGGCAACGCCGGACCGGCGCCATTGGCGCCGGTCTCGTGCTTTCTGGGCCTGCCGTCCGGAGTATCCGGATCGCTATTGCGGACTCGGGACCGCCATCTTGTTGGCCCGCGCGATCCCACCCAGCATCCGCGCCGAGGGCTTGATCGTCCGTTCCTGGGTGGCGCGGTCGACGCCGATCAGGCCGAACTGCATTTGATAGCCCTGCCCCCATTCGAAGTTGTCGAACGCGCTCCAATGCGTGTAGCCCACGAGGGGAACCCCGTCGGCGATCGCGGCGTGGAGTGCGGTCAGGCCTTCGCCGATGAAGCTAACCCGTTCCGCGTCATCGGCTGTGGCGATGCCATGCTCGGTCACGACGATGGGCTTGCCCGGCACCATGGCGGCGGCTCGACGAACGGCCGCGGCCACGGCCCGAGGTCGATACTCCCAACCGTTCTGGGTGAGTCGGACTCCGGAGCGCGCCAGTTCTTCGGCCATCGGACCGCTCTTCTGCCGATGGCGGGCGTGTTGGGCGAGCCGGGTTTCCAGCGCAGGCACGGCCAGCGCCGGGCCGATCGCCAGGCCCGCCAGGCGCGGGAGTTCGACGCTCATCCGGGTGTACGTCTGAACGCCGACGAAGTCGTCCTCCAGGCTTTCCTCGAGGAAGAGGTCTTCGTTCATCCGCCGCAGGTAGTTCATCACCGGCACGCCGCCGGCGTTCGCTTCCCACTCGTGCATCGCGTGAGCCTGGCCGACCCGAGCAGCGGGCCGCAACTCCTTGATGACGCCGCGCGCACGCCGATGGGCTTCCCGGAGCGTGGAGATCGCCTGCTTCCAGTTGGCCAACCCGGTCACGCCGGGGGGAAATATGAACCCGCTCATGTAGCCGCCGAGCGCGACCATGCCGGGCTCGTTGATGGTGCAGTACCAGCCGACGTTGTCGCCGAGCGCCTCCACCACCTTGCGGGTGAACCGCTCGAAGAGGGCCGGCGTGGTCGGGGCCAACCAGCCGCCTTGCTTGGCCACCCACAGCGGCAGCGTGAAATGGTTCAGCGTGACCATCGGGGTGAGCTTGGCCTTGCGCACGGCCTCCACGACGCGGCGATAGTGGTCAAGCTGCGTGACGTCGAACTCACCTTCGCTGGGCTCGATCCGGGGCCACTCGACTGAGAAGCGGTAGGTGTTGAAGCCGAGTTTGGCCAACAGGGCGATGTCGCTGGTGTAGCGCTTGTAGTGCTCGATGGCGGACCCGCTGGGCTCGTGGCACGGGCTATCCGGTCGGTTCTCGAACTCCCACCAGTCGCTGTTGTCGTTGTCTCCTTCCACCTGATGCCCGGCGGTCGCGGTGCCCCAGAGGAAACCTTCCGGAAAAGCAAGCTCGGTCACGTTAGGCAGGATAGCGGCTCGCAAGCGCGTCCGCCCGCGAGGCGAGCACTGGGAGGCGGACTGCGCGTCCCGTCCCTCGCGTTCGGGCCCGACGCCGTTGCCGCGGATGCCGATACTCATGCCATGGAGCCCGAAGCCCGAATCCAACCGGACAGCAGGACGGCTTGGCGCGCCTGGCTCGCCGACCAAACCAAGACGCGTCCGGGTCTGGCTCGTCACCTGGAAGGCCAGGATGGGCCGTACCACCTTCTCCTACGAAGAAGCGGTCGAGGAGGCGCTCTGCTTCGGCTGGATTGACGGCAAGGCTGGTCGGGTCGACGACGAACGCACGATGGTCCGCTTCTCGCCGCGCCGTCGCGGCAGCGTCTGGGCGCGATCGAACAAGGAGCGAGTCGCGCGCCTGGAGGCCACGGGTCTCATGACCGATGCTGGTCGGCGAGCCATCGCGGCGGCGCAAGCCGACGGCTCGTGGACCCGTCTCGACGCGGTCGAGGACATGCTCGAGCTTGACGACCTGACTGCGGCGCTGGCAGCCAGGCCCGGCGCACGCGAGCATTTCGACGCGTATTCGCCTTCGGCCCGCAAAGGCATCCTGGCCTGGATCGCGCTCGCGAAACGCCCGGAGACGCGCGCACTGCGCGTAGCGCGGGCTGCCGCCGTGGCCGAACGCGGGGATCGCCCTCCCGCTCCGTGGCAGCGCGGCGATTGACCTGAGCGGCACCGCGCGCCGGGGCCTCGCGCGCGCCGGGGCGTCGCCCAGCGCCCATAGCCCGTTTCTGAAGAATTCCCACCGAGTGAACGCTATTCAAAGGAATCCTGAAGGCATGAGCCCTCGGACACTCCCAAACGTGCCCCGAAGCCGCTCCCGCGCTCGGTGTGATCTTCGCCCGTGCCTCTCACGCTGCGCAACTGGTTCAGAGCGAGTCCCCTAGAGCGCTTGCGGCCAACCGGTTCCCGCATAACTCCCATGAGCCGGGAGAATTGCAGAAGTGGCCGTCGGAGATCTCGGTTGCGGGCCCGCCCGCGCGCCACGTCCGGCGCCGCGCGCCACGTCCGGCGCCGCGCGCCACGTCCGGCGCCGCGCGGATGTTCGGCCGCTTTCACGCGATCTGGCTGGCGAGCACGGCACGATGAAGGGCGTCTCAAATTGTCACTCGGAGCCGTCCTGACGCCGACCGCAAGCGCCGCCGCCAACCTGAGCGGCGCCGGGCCCTGTCCATCAGAATGGGAATGCCACAGCGCAGTTGAGAGGGGAGACATGACCGAGCAGTTGCCGCCGCCGGCCGCCGGCACGAACCAAAGGCTTGCACGAAACGCCGGGATGCTGGCCCTAGTCCTGCCTGTCCTCTGGGCCGTGATCGTGGCCCTCGAACTCGGCTGGGCGGGGCTCAGCCACTCGCTGGTTTCCCGGCCCGAGCGCCTCTTCGGCAGCGGGAACGATATCGCGGCGTGGCTTGTGTGTGGCTTGTTCCTGTCGCAACTCCTTGTCTTACGAATCCAGACCGGCAGAGCGGATCATCGGAGGATCGCGAGGCTTGCGCTGGCTGTGGCCACGATCGCCACGCTGGGGAGATTGGCCGTTTCCGTGTTCGGGCCGGCCGACCCGAACCTGTACCAGGTGAGCCAGCTACGAGGCCTCGGCGGCATCATGTTCCTCGTTTGCCTGCCCGCCGCGGTGACCCTGGTCGCCGTTGCCGTTTCATCGCGTGACGCGGCGCTTCGCTGGCTATCGGCCGCAGTCGCCATCGCGATGGTCTGCGTCGCCGTCTGGGCTACGATCTGGAGCGCTCGCTCGGGGGCCCTGCAGCCACAGCTCTGGGCGGTCGAGCCGGTCGAAGGTCTCGGGGTCTTCTGGGTCGCCGCGGTGGGCGTCTGGCTCCTGGGCTGGCCGGCCGCGGTTCGAGCGACAGTCGGCTCGAGCATCCGAACCGGCCCGCGCCTTTCGGCCATGCCGTCGCCCGGCCGAAAGGCTTCGATCGTCCTGGTCCTGGTGGGAGCCATCGGCGTTGTGGCCGTCTCGGCCGACTATCTGCCCGCCGTATCGCCGGCGATCGCCGCCCAGCTGACGGGTCGAACGCTGGTCGAGACGGTCCGAGTCGGCGACGTGGATCGGACCTATCGGGTCCACCGCCCGGCGCAGCTGGTCGCCGATCCGGGTCTCGTGATCGTCCTCCACGGCGTCTTCGGCAGCGGCTTCCAGGCCGAATCGAGCACCGGTTTCGATTCTCAGGCAGATCGCCTTGGCTGGATCGTCGCGTATCCGGACGGCGTGCTCGATGGCTGGGACGCGTTTGGTGACACGCCATATTGGGGCCGCCATCCCGGCGCCGACGACGTCGCATTCATCGCCGCGTTGATCGATCACCTGGAATCGGCCGACCACCTGAGCCCCGATCGCGTCTACGTCGCCGGCTTCTCTCGCGGGGCGATGATGACCTACCGGCTCGGTTGCGAGCTGTCGGGGCGAGTCGCCGCGATTGCTCCGGTCTCGGGCAACATGGCCACCGCCGACGGCAGCGCGGCCGACGTTCCGTGTCGCCTGAGCGCGCCCGTCTCCGTGCTTGCCATTCACGGTACGGCGGACGGCTCCATCCCGATAGCCGGCGGTCGGGGAGACATCGACTACGCCCCGATGACCGACGTGATCGCCCGCTGGCGGGCCCTAGATTCTTGTGGCGCGACTGCGGCCGTGTCGACCGACGGGCCGTCAACGACCACGACCTGGGAGTGTGGCAGTGCCACAGTGGAGACGCGGATCGTGAACGGCGGCGCGCACGCGTGGCCTGGCGCCGTGGCTCCGCCCTATGCGACGTCCGTCGCTGCGGACGCCTTCGACGCCTCGCGCCTGATTGCCGACTTCTTCGTCGCCCATCCCCGGCCGCGCCTGGGATAGTGGCCGCTCAGGTAATGAAGAAGGCGCCGCCGAGGGCGCCTTCTTTGTGAGGGCTCCGATGAGCCGGCGATCAGCTGCCCTTCTTGAGGGCCGCCAGGCGGGCGTCGACTTCGGCGTTGTCCTCCTCGCCCTGGAGTGAGGCGAATTGATCGTCGAGGGAGCTGGCGTTGACTTCGGCCATGCCGCGGGCCGTCGCCTCCTGACGGCGAACCTTCTCCTCGTACTGGCGGCCGCGTTGCCGGCTTCCTTATCGTCGTCCTCGACCATGCGCAGGTTGCCGATCGTCTGGGCAACCGCGTCCTCGGCCGCACTCATGTTGTTCGTGAAGTCCCGGACGAGCTGGTCCAGCATCTTCTCCGGGTCTTCCGCGCCGTCGAGTAGGGAATTGACGTTCGCCCGCAGCAGCTGCCCGACTCGACCGAGAATTGTCGTCTGAGCCATCGGTTTCCAGAACGCCGACCTGGTCAGCGCGGACCGGCAACCAGGATTCGCGCCCAAAACGGTGGGATCTCGATGGTGAGCGTGCCGGACCGGCTCGTGACCGTTCCGTCGTCCAGCAGGTCGTCCCACCGTCCGTCGCGTGGCGTCTTGACGGAGACGCTCGCCGGCTTGTCCGCCGCGTTCAAGGCCACGACCACCGCCTGATCGTCGGTTTCCCGCGCGAAGACCAGCTGCTCGTCGCCAACGTGGAGCTGGCGATAGTCGCCGTGCCGGAGCGCTACCGTCTCCGCTCGAATGCGTGCCAGCCTCGCGATCGTGCCCGCGAGGGCCGGCTCGAGGCCCAGGCCGGGGGCGGAGGCGAGATCGAGCGCCGGCCGAACCGGACCGTCGTCGCCGGGCAGCCGCTTGCCTTCGATCGCCCACTCGCTGCCGTAGTAGATCGACGGCACTCCCGGCATCGTGAATAGCAGACAGTGCAGCGGGTACAGGTGCCGGAGGTCGTGCAGCTTGCCGGCGACGCGATCCTGGTCGTGGTTGTCGGCGAAGTTGTAGAGCGGCAGCTCGCGGTACATCCGCTTCGGCCCAAACTGGCGATCCAGGGCGTAGGCGATCTCGAAGTAGTTGCGATCGACCAGGCTCGAGTACAGGCCCTTGTAGGCCTCGTAGTTAGTCACCGAATCGAGGCCGTCCGGTTTGACCCAGCGCCGGTAGTCGCCGTGGACGACCTCCCCGACGAGCCAGAAATCGGGTTCGATCTCGCGGCAGAAGGCGGCCAGGGCGCGCTGGAATTCCAGGTCCAGAACGTCGGCGGCGTCGAGTCGCAGGCCGTCGATGCCGAAGTTGCGGATCCAGCTTTCGACGGCCCCGAAGAGATGCTCGCGCACCGCTGGGTTGCCAACGTTGAGCTTGACGAGGTCGAAATGGCCCTGCCAGCCCTCGTAGGTGAACGGGTCGCCGTGGGGGCTGCGACGGTCGAAGCGGATGCCGGCGAACCAATCTCGGTATGTGGACGCCGGGCCGTTGGCCTGGACGTCACGGAAGGCCCAGAAGTCGCGCCCGACGTGATTGAAGACGCCGTCCAGCACGACCCGGATGCCGGCCTCGTGGCAGGCCGCGACCAGCGACCGCAGGCTCTCGTCCGTCCCGAGCCGCCGGTCGACGTGCCAGTAGTCCGCGGTGTCGTAGCCATGGGCGCTCGACTCGAAGACGGGGCCGAGGTACAGCGCGTTGGCGCCGAGTTCGCTCATGTGGCCGATCCAGCCGTGGAGCCGGTCGAGCCTGGGTTCGGGCGGGGAGACGAAGTCGTTGCGCGCCGGCGCCCCGCACAGGCCGAGCGGATAGATGTGATAGAAGAACGAGTCCGGGGCCCAGTGCGCCAACGGTCGCTTCCTCCGGTGCTTGGTTGTTGTACCGAGCGGTATAGCTGCCGGGCAAGAAGAGAGAGGTGCCGCCCCGCCTGGCAGCGGCCGATCTGGCGAGTCGAGACCTAGGCGGTGTCGAGCACCGCAGCGAGCGGGCTTGAACGCCCGTGAGCGAGGAGCGCAAATGCCAACGACGGTATCGGCCGACCGAGCGGCCGCCCTAGGAAAGGATTCCATGCATGAACTGGTGGACGACCTGGTAGATGAGCTGGTCGTCCAGGGTGGCGTAGTCGTTGAGGGCGAGCCCGACGTAGGTGTTGATCGTGCCCAGGAAGGTCGCCGCGTAGGCCTTCTCGCGGCTCCGCATGTTGCCGTGGTCCGCGGTGGCAGCGGCGAACATGCGCTCGAGCGTTTCGTGCTGGCCGATGTTGCGGCTGAGCATGGCCAGGTATTCGTCGCTGCGCGGCGGCGCGAACCAGAACCCAAGCTGCATGCGATAGAACGCGCCGTTCGCCCTGGCGAAGTCGAAGTAGGCACGCACCACCGACTCGAGCGTGAGCACCAGGTCGCCGTGGTAGTCCGCGGCGCGCGCGAGGTTGTCGCACAGGCCGGCGGTTCGCTCGTCGATCAGGGCGTCGAGCAGGCCGCGCTTGCTGCCGAAGTAGTGGTACAGCGTCGGCTTGGTGATGCCGGCCGCTTCGACTATCTCCTGGACTCCCACGGCGTCATAGCCGCGCTCGCTCCACAGGTCGAGGGCGCGGGCAAGAATGACCGAGCGGTTGTCCATGGCCGCAGTATACCGTACGGTATAGAAGCGCGCAGGACGGGCGGGCGACTGCCGCGATCAGCTGCTGCGGAGCCCTAGCCGCACCCGGCGCGCCGTCCAGACGGTGAGAATGGCGCCAACCGCGATCAAGCCGAGCGCCACTGCGAGCCACGCCGCCGTCTCTGTCCGCCAGGCGCCCACATCGGTCAGGTGCGAGGGCCCATACGCCAGCGACCAGCTGCACTGGGCCGGAAAGGACTGGGCACAGTCCACATGCGACGTCAGCAGCAACCATGCCCATGCCGCGCCGTGCCCCACGAGCGCTCCGGCAAGCCCCGAGAAACGCGGCGACGGCACCGCCAGGCAGACCCACAGCAGCAGCGCCGGCACCGCCGCGACGGGACCGAACGTCAGCATCGCGTACCCGCCGCCCAGCCCGACCGCGAGTCCGCAGATCCAAAGGAGCACACCGCGGGGGATGGATCGATGACGAGAGACCGCTAGCTCAGACACGGCCGTTCCCTCCATGCCGACCCGCGGCGGCGGCGGAAAGTTGGTCGGGGCGGTGGGATTCGAACCCACGATCTCGTGCTCCCAAAGCACGTGCCTTGCCGCTAGGCCACACCCCGAGCGGACCAATCATAAGGCCTCCAGTGGGGCGCGCCGATTCTTCCCGATCAAACCGCGGCGGAGAGCTGGGCGGCTGCGTCGATGACCTGACGGCTGTAGGTTTCCGGACCGTGGCCGGGGGCGATCAGGCACGTGGTGGG
>Ga0209638_1001877_pt1 | contig 13115 bp, 9 predicted proteins | sample BarGraNGADG00211_FD_184490 | JGI IMG/M metagenome (GOLD analysis project Ga0209638, IMG submission 184490) | Arctic peat soil microbial communities from Barrow, Alaska - Barrow Graham LP Ref core NGADG0002-211 (SPAdes) (version 2) | ecosystem: Environmental > Terrestrial > Soil > Wetlands > Peat... | reverse complement strand
TATAGGTGTCTTATAACTGACGATTGCAACACTATTCTATCAAATACTGCAAACCTTAGTGTTAATGCATTACCTGGTGCAGCAGGCGTTATTTCAGGAAATAACATAGTTTGCCAGGGTACTAAGAATGTTTTATATGTTGTACCTGCAATATCGAACGCCGAAACATATGTATGGAACCTGCCTTACGGCGCAACAATTGTTAGTGGTTCCGGTACAAGATCAATTCAGGTAAACTTTTCCCCTTTTGCACTTTCAGGAGTCATATCGGTTCATGGACAAAACGGATGTGCCAGTGGTACCGAATCTCCTTTATTGCCAATTATGGTAAATTCAATCCCGCTAGCAATTGCCGGTGCTGACCAGACACTTTGTTCAAATACAACAACCTTTAATGCCAATGCCACTGCTTTTGGTACATGGACAAGAATCTCAGGTCTTGCTACAATTGCAAATCCTAACCTCCCAAACAGTACCATTACAAATCTTGGACAAGGAAATAACTTGTTTGTCTGGACAGTAACTGAAAACGGATGCGTTGCAAAAGATTCTGTTGTTATTACAAATAATATTGTCAATGCAGATGCTGGAACAGATCAGACTATTTGTTCACTTACTTCCAAATTAAACGCCAATATCCCGGTAATTGGAACAGGAAGCTGGTCAATTGTATCAGGAGGAGCAATGTTCAGCAGCCTTATTGATCCTAAAGCTGATGTTATTAATTTATCAAGAGGAACAAACATTCTCAGATGGTCAATCAATAATGGTGGGTGTATTAGCCATGATGATGTTATAATCATAAATGATCTGCCGACTAATGCGAATGCAGGGTCCGATACAATATTGCTGGTAAACAATTATATCCTGAGTGGTAATACTCCGGCAATAGGGATCGGTTTGTGGACCCTGGCCAATGGTTCAGGAACTATTACTAACCCATTATCTCCGACTTCATCCGTTACAAATCTTAGCATTGGTGAAAATCTTTTAGTTTGGACCATCACTCATAATAACTGCTTTTCGCAGGATGAGGTAAAGGTTATTAATTACACGCCGACTCTTACCAGCGCCGGACCGGATCAGACACTCTGCATTGACCGGACATTTTTATCCGGAACAATACCTAATTATGGAACCGGGCAATGGACAGTAATTCAAGGTTCAGGAACTTTTGTCAATTCTTCGAAATTTGATACCGAAGTGATCAAAATCGGAAAGGGAATTAATGTGTTCCGATGGACAATTTATGAATACAAGATCACTTTTGATGATGTGACTATTACAAATAATTCACCTACGACCGCAAATGCGGGAATTGACCAGCGTATTTGCACAAATCAGACAATACTTTCCGGGAATCAGCCAATTATCGGTACACCTGTATGGACAATTATTGGAGGTTCAGCAGTAATCAGTGACATTAATAAATATAACGCCACAATTACCAATTTAGGCTATGGCTCAAATATGTTTCGTTGGACTATATCTAACGGCGCCTGTATTTCAACTGATGAAGTAGTAATTATAAACGATCGGCCAACACAACCAGATGCAGGAGTGGACCAGTTAACCTGTGCTGATTCCGTTATGCTGTATCCAAATACACCAAGTATTGGCACCGGGGAATGGAGTGTTATAAGCGGTTCAGTAAATTTTAGCGGCAACAAAGCTTCCGGCCTCACAGTTGAGGATAATTATCTTAAATGGACCATTTCAAATAATAGCTGCTCTTTGAGTGATACAGTGAAGATTACAAGCCATAAACCTACCAGTCCTTACGCCGGATCAGACAGGTCAATTTGCGGAGAAAGTATTCTCCTTAATGCGAACACTCCAAATATTGGTACGGGAAATTGGGTTGTTTTAAGCGGAGCAGCAACTATTGCAGATCTTAGTAAAAATAATACTGAAGTGACTAATCTTAACCTCGGGAAAAATATTCTGAGGTGGACAATTACCTATAAAGAATGCAGTATTTCGGATGATGTCACCATTACCAACAACCGACCTAATAATTTTAATGCAGGAACGGATCAATATTTATGTTCCGATTCAGCGCAGTTATATGCGACTGCTCCTGTAGGTGGAACAGGAAGATGGTCTATTTCGGAGGGATCTGCCAACTTCGTTGACAATACTCTTTTCAATTCAATGGTTCATAACCTTGAGAAGGGAGAAAACAAACTGGTATGGACAGTTACTATTGGAGGATGCAGTAATACGGATACCGCTGTAATTTCAAATAATCTGCCATCGACACCTGGCGCTGGTCCTGATCAGGATATTTGTGCTGATAATGCTTTTATGTCGGCAAATCAGCCATTAATCGGAACAGGCAGGTGGAGTATTGTAAGCGGATCTGCAGTATTTGATAACCTTTACCTGCCTGGTTCAAAAGCCACACATTTAGGTAATGGACAAAACATATTAAGATGGACCATAACCAGTGGAAGTTGTGTCCTATATGATGAAGTTAACATAACGAACAGTTTGCCTACAGTCGCTTACGCAGGGGAAGACAGATCTGTCTGTAATACAACCGCGAATCTGCTTTCGGCTGCCCCTGTATCAGGCACCGGGTCGTGGTCCGTAGTCAGCGGATATGGGGTATTTACCGACCCGAAGAAGTTCGACACCCAGATAACAAATCTTGGATTCGGCCCCAATACCCTGAGGTGGACAACTGAAAACGGAAGATGCAGGACATCAGATGACCTGATCATAACAAATAACCTTGCAGAAGCATATGCAGGAGTCGATCAGACCATTTATACTTCTGATACAAGAGTTGTTGGAAACAAACCTGCAAGCGGGACAGGTCAATGGATCGTTCTTGCAGGCCAGGGAACATTTGCTAACCAAAACAACTTCGAAACTAATGTATCAGGCCTGGGAGGCGGGGCGAACACACTGAGCTGGACAATTAATAATAACGGATGTATTGGTTCGGATGATGTTGTGATTACGTATAAGATACTTCCAAAAGTAGACTACGATCCTCTTCCCGGATATGGATGTGCTCCATTGACCGTCACTTTTGTTAATAATTCTATAGGAGGTACACCTTTCCACTGGGATTTCGGTGATGGCACTTCATCTAATACTGCAAATACTGATCATACATACAATATTCAGGGATCATACAAAGTAAGACTTTCTGCCACAGGACCCGATGGTAAAATCCTTTATAAGGATACTCTTGTGGTTGTTCAAAAAGTCCCTATTGCACAATTTGAGATTACACCCGACACTGCATATATTCCTGGACACCCGCTACATTTCTTTAATCTGTCTGAGAATATTGATTCATTACGATGGGAATTTGGCGATGGCAATTCTTCGAGAGAATTGAATCCTTCTTACACCTATCCTGCAGTAGGAACTTATGATGTAACTCTCCATGTCTGGTCCGGCTTTCAGTGCTATGATTCTCTTATGGTTCCAAATGCGGTATTAGTCGAACGCGCAGGAATTATTAATTGCCCTAATGCATTTACTCCAAATCTTAATGGTCCTTCGGGCGGGCATTATAATCAAAATGATTTTTCTAATGATGTTTTCCACTGTTTTGTTGAAGGTGTGGTTGATTACCATTTAGAAATATATAACAGATTGGGTATCATTCTCTTCAAAAGTGATGATATTAATATTGGGTGGGATGGATATTTCAAAGGTAAGCTGGTTGAAGAAGGCGCTTATGTATTTAAAGTGTACGGAAAGTACAACAATGGAGAACGATTTACCCATGTCGGAAATATTATCCTTCTTCATTAAGGAGTATCCGGGATTAGCTAATAAGACAGGAATACAAATGAGAAAATTTATTTATATAATAACCATCTTAATTGTTTCAGGTAGTACTGTTTCGAACGGGCAGGATCCGATGTTTACGCAATTCTATGCCGCGCCTGTATACCTGAGTCCATCCCTGGCCGGAGCCGATGGGGGAACCAGGGTTATTTTAAACTTCCGCGATCAGTGGCCCAAGTTGCCGGGAGATTATGTTACTTATGCCCTATCAGCCGACCATTATCTGGAAAAGTTCAGGAGCGGAATTGGCCTTTTATTACTTCGTGACCAGGCAGCCGGAGGATTGATTAATACTACTGATATTGGGATAAACTATAATTATAATTTTAATATATCGAAAAAATGGAAGTTAATTCCAGGAATTCAGGTATATTATTATACAAAGAGTATAAACTATAACAGGCTTGTATTCAGTGACCAGATATCGAGGGATTACACCACTCCCGTGTCAATCGAACTGGAGAGGCTTACAACACTTAAACCAATAAGGCATCTTGATATAACAAGTTCACTGCTGGCATATTCTGATCGGTTCTGGGCCGGCTTTACTCTGGATCATATGCTCTCAATTAACAGTACCCTTAAGGCTGAAGGAGGATATATCCCTATTCGTCTGTCATTTTATGGCGGAGGTAAATATTTTATTTCCGGAAGGATGCGAAGTCAGAAGGAGGAAAGTATAACCGGTGCATTCAACTTCATGTATCAGAGTCAGTATAAATATCTGGATCTTGGTGCTTTCTATACACGCTCTCCTCTGCAGTTCGGCTTATGGTACAGAGGTATACCAATATTTGTTGAGAATCCCAATATAGGTGCGTTAACACTTCAGTTCGGATATAAGATAAACAATATAACTATTGGCTATAGTTACGATTATACTCTGTCGAGGCTGATGACAAAAACCGGTGGGGCTCACGAGGTATCTTTTGCGGTTGATCTAAAGGCTGACACGAGAAAGAGAAAAATGAGAATGATTCCTTGTCCTTCAATAATGTAATCCGGCATTTGGATCGCTAAGTGAAGTCTGCCTTCCATAGTTGTCATAAACCATTGTCCAGGTATTTATTGTTCTGTCGCCAGTTTAAGTTTCCGGTTGTTGGGCTAAAGTTATAAGAATAACTTTGAATTGTACCACTCATAGCTTAGGTAAGAAATCCATAAATATTATCACTGCCGAATCATTATAGTTAAATAATCTTCTTCATTTGCATCTGTAATTAAAACAAGTATTTTTACACCGTGCTATGATATCATTGGAGGGTGTTTTAATAATTCTCCGGAGGCAGCGGGTGTAGTTCATTATAATCAGGGATCCATTATGAAAAGATATACTATAATAGTTATATTGATTTTGGTTTTTGTGAAATTGTCGGGTCAGGGAGCTTACCTTCCTCCTGATAAACCTCGTCTTGTAATCGGGATTGTAGTGGAAGAGCTGAAATACGATCAGCTTGAGAAGTTCAGGGATAAGTTAGGTGAAAACGGGATTAAAAGGCTCATTAATGAGGGAACATACTTTAAAAATGCCTCTTATGAATATATGCTCACACAATCCGCTCCCGGACATGCAACTATCTCAACAGGCGCCGAACCTTCGTTTCACGGAATAACTTCAGACGAATGGTATGTTCCTCTTAAGAATGAACTTATTAATTGCACAAGGGATGCTACTGTCAATTCAGTAGGTGGTAGTTTTGAGTCTGGGTTACATTCACCGGTGAACTTGCTGGTTTCAACATTTTCCGATGAGCTTCAAATGTCAACAAATAAGAAGTCAAAAGCTTTTGGCGTTGGTTTAAGAGAGAGTTCGGCAATCTTCTCGGCCGGCCATGCAGCGAATGCCGCATATTGGTTCGATAACACAACAGGAACATGGATGTCAAGTACATATTATATTAATTCGCTTCCGACATGGGTTAACGATTTTAATGCTATGAAGTTTTCAGATTCATATCTGAATTCTACCTGGAGTCTGTTAAGACCTGCAAAGTATTATGCTGATTGTCTTCCTGATTCGAACAGTTTTGAAGCAGGGTTCAATAAGATCAACTATTTCCCGTACGATCTTAAAAAAATAAGAGCAAAAAATGATTACTCATTGTTGAGAGAGACCCCTTTTGGCAATTCTCTTACCGCAAACTTTGCTATCAGACTGATACAAAATGAACAATTAGGGAAAGATGACGTAACTGATTATCTTTCAATCTGTTTTTCTGCAACAGACTATATTGGCCACAGGTTTGGACCATCATCAGTGGAGATGGGCGACGCTATTTTACGACTTGATGATGATATCAAAAATCTACTTACATACCTGAATGACAGTATCGGTAAGAAGAATGTTCTGATCTACTTTACTGCAGCCCATGGAATATCGGAGATTCCCACAGTTCTGGAAAAAAACCGGATCCCTTCAGGATATTTTCAGCAGAATCAGGCTTTGCAGTTGCTGAGAAGTTATCTGAATGCTGTATATGGGGAAGGAGACTGGGTAAAAGGTTATTCAGAAAGACAGATTTTTCTTAACAGGACCCTGATTGAAGATGCGCGGCTTTCGCTTGATGATGTGCAAAAGAAAGTTGCCCGTTTCCTTGTTCAGTTTACCGGTGTAGAAGCTGCATATCCCTATTCTGCCTTTGAAGCAAACGATTTCGGAAATGGTAATCTGAAAAGGATAATAAATAATTTCAGTCCTCAGAGATCAGGTGATGTAATTGTTATCTTGAATCCGGGCTGGGTAGAGAAGGAAAGCGATTATGTAACGAATCATAATTCACCATGGGAGTATGATTCACATGTTCCATTGATATGGTATGGATGGACTGTCAATAAGTCAATTGTAACCCGGAAGGTGAATATGACTGATATCGCTGCTACATTATCAACTCTTTGTAAAGTTCCATATCCCAATGCCTGTACAGGAGAGCCAATGTTTGAGTTGTTCAGATAAATTTATCCCTTATCCTGCAGGCTTCAGTCAGCAGTTCAGGATTTTTCTCACAGGCATTTCCTAATACAATGAGGTCAGCGCCAGCATTGAAAATCTCTTCAACTTCCTGCTTGTTTTTGATTCCTCCGCCCACAGCCAGGGGAATAGTAATGTTTTCTACCACTGCTTTTATAAGATTAACAGGGACCGGATTTGTTGCTCCACTGCCTGCCTCGAGATAAATCATCTGCAGACCAAGCATTTCTCCGGCGAGGGCGGTAGCTACTGCAATTTCGGGTTTATCGGATGGTATCGCTGCAGTCTGACTTATATATTCAACAGAAGTCTTATTGCCGCAACTGATAAGTATGTAACCGACAGATACAAGTTTTTCCCTGACATTTTTAAGGAATGGTGCTGCAATTACGTGATTACCGATGAGTAATTCGGAATTCCGACCTGAAATAAGTGATAGAAGCAGGATCATATCAGCTTTAAGAGTAAGCTGGAGAAGGTTGCCAGGGAACAGAATCACAGGAATTGAACAAAGCTTCCTTACTTCGCCTATCAGATTGTCAATACTGTTAAATGTAAGACTTCCTCCAGCAAAGATAAAATCGGTATTGCTCTCATTTGCAGCTTTAAGGATGTATTGAAGTGAGTCTTCTTCTGCTTTATCAGGATCAAGAAGTAAAGCAATGCTCTTTTTCCCAGGGAATTTATTTGGTTTCATAATTTTTTTTTGTCCATACTATAGAGTAATTATCGTATTTTGAATAATACAGATCAAATGACTCATTTATTTTATTGGTGTTAACGTGTCCTTTTATCTCTCCTGATTCACTCACTTTAAACGGATCAATTGTAATATTATTCCTTATGCTTATTCCTTCCTTGTCGCAGATTTTATAAAGGGCCTCTTTTGCACACCAGTGAATATACAGGTGATATCTGCGTTCTTCCTGTTCCTTTGTAACTTTTTCCTTTCTGTTAATGAATTTAAATGCAAATGCAGCTATGTTTGCACTCATATACTCCAGGTCTATTCCGACCTTCTCATTTGTACTCAGCAGGATTGCAGTGAGTTTATGAGAGTGTGAAATACTTATGAACCTCGAACCATCTTTAATAAATGGTTTGTTATTTTTATTATAAACAATCCTGGCGTCTCTTCCGACCAGTTCAGATAGTAATGCCCTGACACTTAAAAATTCCAGTTTACGGGAATTACTGCTAAATCCTTTATATTTCTTTTTTTCATCATTATCAAGTGAAACAAGATCCAAAAGAGTATTCTGATCTTCTTCAATTTTCCAAACCCCCAGTATTGAGAATTCGTTCAGATAATGTTTCGTAATACAACCCATTTGTAGCTTTTAGGTGTTATTATTTCCACTTCAGAGTTTCAATCAGATGCATGATATCCTCTCTGAAAAAATCGATTACCGGTGCCAGTGAATCCGCGTTTGGTTCAGAAGTAAAATATAGTGATCCTCTCAGGTAATGACTAACGCTGTCTGTAACATAAAATTCAACGGCTGATGCTGTATTCCCTTTTAAATCGTATAAAATACCATATACTTTATGTTCACTATTGTTAAAGACCTGTTCTTTAATTGCATCTGCTTTTGAGACATGGTATTTTACGTTAAGATCATAGCTCTGATCAAGCAGGCTCTCTAAATCGTTGTGAACATCCTTATAGGTGAGATATATCTTTGCTTTATATGTAGGGAATTCAATATTAAACCATCCCGGGTTTGAACTGTGCTCCCCCTGAAATATAAGATGACCATAAGCAGGATATTCAAATGATAATGGAAGGTTCAGGTTCTTTTCCGAGTGTTCATTGAATTGAACATATTGACGCGCAGGCAGATCTATCCTGAAATGTCCCCTGGGTTTCGGAACAGCTACTTCCCTGCAACTGTAAGAAGCGCCTAATAAGATCAATAGCATTAAGATTCTAGTCCGTCTTATTATCACCATCATTTCTATTTATTTCGACACGGATTTCTTTTATCCTTCTTCTGTCAGCAGATTCAATCCTGAAAACAAAGTCTCCGTATTTTATTACCTGGTCTTTCTGTGGAATTTCTCCGGTTAGTTCAAGGATAAGTCCGGCAAGTGTTTCAGACTCTCCTCTAATCTCTTCAAAAAGATCCTCTTCTATCTCTACCACTTTGCAGAAATCATTTAGTGATATTCTGGCTTCAAATATATATGTCTTATCATCCAGTTTACGGAACAATAACTGAACCTCGTCGCTTTCATCAGTTATATCTCCAACAATTTCTTCCAGGATATCCTCTAGTGTTACAATTCCGGAGGTGCCTCCATATTCATCAATGACAACAGCCATGTGCATTTTTTTGGTTTGAAACTCCTTAAGAAGGTCGTTTATCTTTTTTGTTTCAGGAACGAAATAGGGTGGCCTCAGTAAAGCCTGCCATTTAAAGCTGCCTGGATTATTAGTATAAGGAAGAACATCTTTTGCATACAGAATTCCCTTGACGGTATCGAATGAACCTGAATAAACAGGAATTCTTGAGAACCCGGAACTGATTATTATCGGGACTATTTTGTCAAATCCCGATTTGATATCAATTGCAGTTACGCCAATGCGTGAGCACATTATAGCGCTTACATTTGTATTCCCGAAATTGACAATTCCTTTAAGTATTTTTTCATCTTCAGTATAATCATCAGATGTCAGATCAAGGGCGTCGGAAAGGTCATCCATACTTATGTTCGATCTCCTGGTTCCTGTTCTTCTTTTTACAAAAGATGTAGAGAAAATGAGCAATGAAGTAACAGGTTGAAAGACCTTTTCAAGCACAGTTAACAGGTAAGCCATAAACAACGCAGTGGCAATATGATTTCTTGATGCGTATACCTTTGGCATTACCTCTCCAAAAAAAAGCAGGATAAAAGTTATTACTACAACATTAATTATGAATCCCAAAACCGGTTCTGAACTGAAATCAAATATTCTCGAGCTAAGAAATGCGGCCAATAGCACTATAGCTATATTGATTGTATTATTTGCAACCACTACAGTGCTTAATAATTTTTCAGGATTATTGTACAGGTTAAGGACTGTCTTCGACTTTTTGTCCCTGGCTGATTTAAGATTTTCAATATCTTCAGGTTTGAATGAAAAGTAAGCGACTTCGGAGGCTGACATCAGGGCTGATCCTATAAGAAGAACAATGATTATTGAAAAACCAATAAATATTTTAAAATCAGGGGTATTGATGCCAATGCCTGAAAGCAGGAATAAGTATGATAGTGGATAATTGGGTTCCAACTTAGTTTCTGTTAATAAAGCTATCTAAAAAGGCAGATCATCTTCATTTTGAGCGTTGTCAGTTTTGCTGTCAGATCCAGGATCCTCGTCTGTAGTATTGCCTTTTTCTGACAAATTCTTGCTATTGTTATCATTTGCCGGCTGATATGAAGCAGGAGGGTCATTTACCACCGATCCTGATAACCCTTTTTCGTGTCCATCCTCCTTAGGAATATCTGTATGTGCTGATGAATTGACAGTTGTCTGTTTTTTCTCGAGTAGCAGGAGAGTATCTGCAAGTATTTCAGTAATATACTTATTAACCCCTTCTTTATCGACATACGAACGGGTCTTAATTTTCCCAACAATATATACCTGAGAACCCTTCCTGATAGTTTTTTCAGCTACCTCAGCCAGGGCACGCCATAAAACAATATTATGCCATTCGGTTGAAGTTATTGTTTCGCCCTGCTGATTTGTATAGGTCTCACTTGTAGCAAGAGGAAAGTTTGCTTTGGCAACACCCTTATCAAAATACCGTATTACCGGATCTTTTCCGACATTACCGACAAGTATAACTTTATTGATTGACATGTAGTTATATATTTATTAATAATTCAATTTCCGGATTGTAAAGTTAATAAAAAAACCACTCTCAGCAATCTTGGTTCAGATTAATTGATCAAATCCCAATCGGTCAACATTTTACTAATTCCGCATTGATTTGTATTTTGTGCGGAAGTTATAACAGATTATTGTCATCATTAATCTATTTCATTGTATTTAAGGCATTAATAAAATCTAAAAAAAAAATTATTATGTAAGTGTTTGAATTTAAACAAATAATATTTTTATATTTGCACAGTTGAAAAAAACGAATACTCAAAATAATTTGTTGAATTTTAAACTTCACGAAAAATGACTAAAGCAGACATTGTTAATGAAATTGCCAAGAACACTGGTATTGAAAAGGTAACAGTACAGAAAACTGTAGAAGCCTTAATGGAAACTGTAAAAGATTCTATGGTTAAAGGTAGTAACGTTTATCTCAGGGGTTTTGGAAGCTTCATCGTTAAGAAAAGAGCTAAAAAAACTGCAAGGAATATCTCCAAGAATACGACTATTATTATTCCTGCTCATAATATACCAGCTTTCAAGCCGGCAAAATCTTTTATAACCAAAGTAAAATCACACGTTAAGAAATAATACTCTATGCCAAGCGGTAAAAAAAGAAAAAGACATAAAATGGCCACTCACAAACGTAAAAAACGTTTGCGGAAGAACAGACATAAAAAGAAGTAGCAGATCATTAGTGGTCAGTCATCAAACATATTAAACCTAAAGATCTGATGGTCTTTAGGTTTATTGTATTAGTATATCAGATGTGGCGGACAATATATTAGCTCAGATTAATATAGTGAAGTGGTAAATAAGGATTTAATCATTGATGTTAGTGATTCCGAGGTTTCTTTAGCGCTGTTGGAAGACAAGCAGTTAATTGAATTAAACAAGGAAAAGCGTAATGTAAAATTTTCAGTAGGGGATATTTACCTGGGTAAGGTAAAAAAGATCATGCCCGGACTGAATGCTGCGTTTATAAATGTAGGTTACGAACGGGACGCATTCCTACATTATCTTGATCTTGGCGCCCAGTTCAGGACACAACACAAATACTATGGCGCCGCTCTGCAAAAACAGGGTAAAGTATTACCGGTTCATAAGTTCAAACCTGAACCTGATATTGACAAAGATGGCAAGATAACGGATGTTTTAGTCACTGGTCAGACTGTTATCGTTCAGATAACAAAGGAACCCATTTCAACAAAAGGCCCGCGACTTGCTTCCGAAATTTCTCTGGCAGGAAGAAACCTTGTCTTAATGCCATACTCAGATAAGGTATCTATCTCTTCTAAAATCGAAAGCATCGAGGAAAAAAACCGTCTAAAAGCTCTCGTTCATAGTATTAAACCCCGTAATTATGGAGTTATAGTACGGACAGTGGCTGAAGGTCAGAAAGTTGCAGTACTTGATGCTGAACTAAGAGAACTTGTGCTGAAATGGGAATCGGCATTCACCTCTGTAAAAAAGGAGATAAAATCACCTAAATTGTTCATCGGGGAGATGAACAGAACCTCAACAATTCTCAGGGATATGCTTAATGTTACTTTTAACAGTATTCATATCAATGAAACTACTTTAGCAGACGATATCCGGACATATATAAGGGAAATTGCCCCTGAAAAAGAAAAAATAGTCAAATTATATAATGGCACACTGCCCATATTTGACCATTTTGGAATTAATAAGCAGATCAAAGGTCTCTTCGGGAAGACAGTATCTTTCAAACATGGCGCATATCTTATTATTGAGCATACTGAAGCGCTTCACGTAATTGATGTCAACAGCGGTAACAGATCAAGGTCAGGGAATGATCAGGAATCAAATGCCCTCGAGGTTAATATGGAAGCCGCGACGGAAATTGCAAGGCAGCTGAGACTCAGGGATATGGGTGGTATTATTGTTGTTGATTTTATCGATATGCAATCGCAGGAGAACAAGCAACAACTTTACGATAAGGTTAAGGATGTGATGGCAGGCGACAGAACAAAACATAACATCCTCCCTCTTACGAAATTTGGTCTGATGCAGATAACCAGGCAAAGGGTCAGACCTGAAATGAATATTATTACCAATGAAAAATGCCCTTCATGCCAGGGAACAGGAGAGACTAAGCCTACTATTCTCTTTACCGATGAGCTTGAGAGTGGTCTCTCTTTTATTGTAGATAAGATAAAAACCAGGAAACTCATTCTGAACGTTCATCCATTTGTTGCATCTTTTCTTAATAAAGGTCTCTTCCCGTTATATAGAAAATGGAATTTCAAATATAAAATCAGCCTTAAGATACAGGCTGTAACCTCATATCATATGCTGGAATATCATTTCTACGACCATTTTAATAATGAAATAGATCTGGCCTGATTCATGGCACAGAGCTCAGGGCAAAAAAACTAAAAGCTTTTTATTTAATTTCTCTGTGTACCTCTGTATAGCACTTATGATAAAAGCATAGTCTTAGGT